>Ga0210400_10000379_pt1 | contig 50475 bp, 56 predicted proteins | sample IncBWH26MmetaG_FD_155456 | JGI IMG/M metagenome (GOLD analysis project Ga0210400, IMG submission 155456) | Forest soil microbial communities from Barre Woods Harvard Forest LTER site, Petersham, Massachusetts, United States - Inc-BW-H-26-M | ecosystem: Environmental > Terrestrial > Soil >...
CGCTCGCGGACTCGCGTGTGCAAAACCCCAAAATTTTCCTTCCTTTCTTTTAGATTTTCGGCGGGGGGTGTGGGGGGAGCCGACAAAAAATGGAAAGGAAATTTTTGGTTTTGCTTCGCCGTTTCAGTCTCCGAAAAGAGCAATCTCATTGTAACATTTTTGTTTGCTCTTTCCTCCGCCCTCACGGCGACCGAGGCGCTCCCGTATCCGCGTTCAGTGGTAGCCCTAAACTCTGTACCTTCGACGGCGGACAGTGGTAACTCCTTAAAATGGATTATGCTAAGGCACAAACAAATCTGTATGTGCTTGCCCCGCCCGCCCTGTGCGCGCACAACAATCCCCGCCGTTTTTAGGAGAAATTATAAAACGGCGGGGATTGCTCCCTTAAACTGGAACAGAAAGAAAAATTACGCTCCGCAAATATCGGAAGCATCCCAATAGTCCGCAATCTGCTTTGCATTGAATGTCCCGTCTTTTATCATTTTCTTCGCAACGCCTTCGTTGGTGTAGTAGTGCCAACACTTACAGCAACAAGGTTTTTCCATAGACATTGCGTAAGCGTCGTCGTAAACTTTCTGCTCCGTTATGGTGAGCGTTGTGTTTTTGTCGTAGTCAATCAACATCTTCGCCATTGCAACTGGTGTATGCATTGGGTCAAGCGGTATATCAGGCATACTCTTGTATGCTTGTAGCTTCTGTAAATTCTCGTGATATTTCTTTGTATCCATATCTGCACTACAACATTGGCCACCCATAAATTTACCGGCAACGCTTTCGGCGTTAATTCCCGCAGAGCTTACACAGCTTCCGCTAATCATTCCCTTGCCCGAAGCAACAGCATCAACATTGGCATCGCACGAAATAATTTGGCTATCCAAGTCCACCAGTTCAGGGTCAACTGTTTGCGTAAGGTTATTACTTTGTTTCTCAAAATCTTTTTTACCTGCTTCCGTAGGTATGCCATTTTCTATTGCGAGCAAGTTTTGTCGTAATGCACTAGCAGTCGGCGAGATCTTATTGTTGTGCGTGGAATAAACAAAAAGTGCAACAAGCATTGCTACGCCTACGATTGCTAATGATGTATATTTTTTTAGTTCCATAAAGTTATTATACAATTTTTCTCCAACGCTTAAAAGCTTTTATATCGGCGGAGTTTAGGTCAAACCATTCGCCATTCATTCTTTTGGTTTCAAATCGTTTATGCCAATACGCCTCAATTCCGCTTGGGTCATCAGTTTTAATCTCGTGTATCAAATCTAAATCTTCAGGCAACTGAATTTTAAGTTCATTTCCTCTCCGCACGGTATCGTTAGTTTTTCCAATCTTATAATATTTGCCGTGCTTGAAGAGATAAACTGCACCAACAGAAAAGCTTGTGTCTGCATCATCAGAGTTTTCTTTTTTGTTATTCTCTAACACTGGCAAGCACAATTCTATAACATCTTCATAGCCACCAATTTTCTTACAGTATTCCACTACTTTTTCAGCAAATTGCTCTTTTGATCCGAATCGGTCAAAAGTTTTGCCCCAAGGCAATTCGGGGTCATTACTTCTTCTCTCTAAATCAATTTCTTTATAAATCGGGAATTTGCCAAGTTTTCTTATCAAATCAACTATCTTCTTAAAAAGAAATTCATCAGAATATGCAGCGTTAAGTATGTTTGCGGAAAATCCCGCTTCTTTTTGTGCATCGCCAAACCGAGCCCAGTATTTTCCCCAGTCATAAGGTTTTATGCCAGTTTCTTTTTCAAATCTACCTTTACCTAAAGGTACTCCGCCGTTTTCTTTGGCGGTTTGGCGTATTGCATTGAGAATGTCTTGTTTGCTTTGCATAAAATTATTTTACCAATTCTTCCATCGCAACACCTAGTGCTTTAGCAATCTTAGCAACCGTCTGCACGCTTGGCTTGATAACAACATCACTCTCAATTTTGGTAAGGGTGGTGTGCTTTACGCCGGATTTTCGCACTAAATCATCTTGGGTCAAGCCAAGTTTATTGCGTACCTTTTTGATGTTTTCGCCAATCGTTGCCATAGTTTCAATACTTTGATATCATTACTTGTGTTATACTTGAGTACAATACTATGATAGCAAAAATTGTAAGTATTCTCAATACGGCGAAGCAAAACCAAAAATTTCCTTTCCATTTTTTGTCGGCTCCCCCCACACCCCCCGCCGAAAATCTAAAAGAAAGGAAGGAAAATTTTGGGGTTTTGCACACGCGAGTCCGCGAGCGTGTCCGAGGCGCATTGGTTCGCATCACCACGCAATCCGAGCGTACGAGGCAGTTTCAAGTCACCACGCGCTCCGCGCGTGCGAAGTCAGGGGTTCTGCTCGAAATGAGTTCTAACTTTTTCAAACAAACACCACCAAAGAAGACTTCAAGATTCATTCATGAGGTCTTTTTTGTATCCAATTGTAAAGATCTATTTAATTTGGTAAATTGACAGCACACATTAAATTAAAGGAGATTATATGGATAAGGTAGTACACTTTGAAATCCCGGTGGATGACTGGGATCGGGCGAAGAAATTTTACGCCGATAATTTCGGCTGGAACGAGATGGATATGAAAATGCCGAATGGTGAAATGGCGTATGTTATGTTGCACACAGCCAAGACTGGTACGGACGGCATGGTGCAGGAGCCGGGCGCGATAAACGGCGGACTCTTCAAGAGAGAAGCTCAAGACAAGGTACCGCGAGTCTACATCCAAGTCGAGTCAATCGAAGACTCGATCAAGAAAATTGAAGCCACCGGCGGCAAACAACAAGGACAGATCGGTCCGATTCCCAACGGCCGGTTTGTGAAATTTATCGACAGCGAAGGAAATCAAGTCGGGCTGGTTGATAGCAAGAAAATGTAAGTGAATTGCTGCGAACATACGAAATGAAAACGCCCGGGGATTAAAACTAAGGAATTGCTGAACTTGTTTCAGCATCATTCAGATATGGAAGCTGCAGTTTATATTTTAACTAACGCAGGAAACAATGTTCTATATGTTGGAGCTACGGCCAAGAGACTAAAACAACGCATATGGGAGCACAAAGAAAAATTGGTGAAGAGTTTTACAGCTAAGTATGATATTAACAAACTAGTTTACTATGAGGGTTGTGAAGACGCCGAACAAGCGTTTAAAAGAGAAAGGCAGCTCAAAAATTGGCATCGTGAATGGAAGATTAATCTAATAGATAAATTCAACCCAACCTGGAAGGATTTATATCCTGAGTTGGAATGACCCCGAAACAAGTTCGGGGATTCCCTCGACGAGTATTGCTGAACTTGTTTCAGCATCATTCATAAAATATTATGCGCTTTCCCACTTACAAACACGAAACACAAAAACATCTACAAGGGTTTTTGAATGTGGCTGGATGCGATGAGGTGGGGATTGCGCCGCTGGCTGGCCCAGTCGTTGCCGCGACTGTGATTTTGGATTCAGAATCGATCGGCAAGCAACGTTCAAAATCCAAATGGTGGTATCGCGTGCGCGACAGTAAAACTACAAATGAAGAAGAACGCGCGGAATTGGTTTTGTTTATCAAAGACCATTGTGTCGATTTTGCGGTCGGGATTGTCGGACGCGAAACGATTGACGAGATAAATATTCATCAGGCCGCGATGCTGGCTATGAAAAAATCAGTGGACGGTTTGAAGCACACTCCGGATTTTATTTTTCTCGATGGCATTCACAAGTTAACAAAACTTCCCATCAGCCAACAAGCAGTCGTGAACGGCGACGAAAAAATTTTATCGATATCAGCAGCATCCATCGTAGCGAAAGTGGCGCGCGATAAAATTTTGGCAGAGTTGCACGAGATCTATCCGGAATACGGATTTGTGAAACACAAAGGCTATCCAACCAAGTTCCACCGTGAAGCTTTGCTGCGGTTTGGAGTAACACCTGAACATCGTACGAGTTTTGGATTGGTACAACTCTGTTTGAAAAGAATGCAGTCGTTCAGAAATTTTGAAAAACTCCTGCTTGCCGTGCCTGCATAGCGCTTTCGCGGGAATGGATATTATTCTATAATAATACGCATGGAAGGGTCGCATAGTGGCCTAGTGCGTCGGTTTCGAAAACCGATAAAGGCGCAAGCCTTTCGTGGGTTCGACTCCCACCCCTTCCGCCAGGAAAAAAAGTTACTGACAAATAAAAATATGGCTCAAATCTTTGAATACGATAAGAGAGTAAAAAGTCGTTTTGGTCCCATTTATCTAGCGTTAATGTTTTTAGGACTTCTACTGCTTTTGCTTTTTGTGGCAAATAGGTATGCTTTATCAAAAAATACTATAATCGAACTTGTCGTCATTATTTTTGTATTTCTTGGTGTCGCATTTATATTCCTTATTTTTCCTCAAGGATACATTGAGATTGATGGTATTAACTTGAATAAGAAAATATTTGGTCAGAATCTTTGGTCAATCCAAATTTCAACAATAACCGAAATTAGTCCACATAATAGATGGGAGCAAAGAATGGCGGGTAAGCATAGAATTGGTTTGATTATCAAAACGAATAAGTTTTATAGTATAGCTCGTGATGTAGAATCAATGGATTCTTTTATTAACCAGCTAATGCAAATTAATCCTCAAATCAAAAATTACAGCGCTTTGGCTGGGACTAACAATTTAACTTCAAGTTATATGTTTCATCGAATAAAACAGTCAGCGTTTATACTTATAATTATAACTATTATTATTTATATTTTTCATAAATTATGAACGGACCATCGTATTTTGAAATCCAAGCAGAAGATATCAATCGCGCCAGGAATTTTTACCAGGAAATTTTTGGCTGGAAGTTTACCAAAGCAGAAGGTTTACCGCTTGAATACTGGCGCATCGAAACCGATGGGCCCAGAGGAGGATTGCTCCCGCGGCCAGCGCCTCGTCCAACGATGCCGTCTGGCACCAATGCTTTTGTTTGCTCCATGGAGGTGAAAAACCTTGACGAGACTTCAGTAAAAATAATCAGCCTCGGCGGTCATGTGGCCTTACCGAAATTCGCTGTGCCCGGTGTTTGCTGGCAAGGATATTTTCTCGACACCGAAGGCAACACGTTTGGAATTTTTCAGCCTGACCCGCAAGCTAAATAATAAAGAAATAAAATGGAAAGTCAGGAATCAAAATTTAAGTACGCAATCGAAGGGGATGATTTGGATAACCCAGAGGCCGGCCAAGCGGAATCAGAACCGATCGTTGAAAAAAGTTCCGAGCAAGAAACGTTTAACCCCGAAACTAATTATAATTGGGGTTCTGATTTGGATATAATGGCCGAGAATTTGAGTCAGTGGCCGAAGATTCAATTTGAGGAATATTTTTTAACAGGTAAAGAGTTGGCCGCCTCCGTTCTAGAGTACAAGCAAAAAAGAAACGATATTTCGCTTCAAGGATTGCCGAGAGCATATGGTATCAGAGAATGGGCTCGGAGTCTCGGGCAGACACCAGACACATCCAGTTCAAAGGAAGAGATAGACGGAAATGTAATAATGACTTCACGCCAGGAATTAATTGACGCCATGCCGAATGAAGCAGCATTAAAATTATATGTTTCCAAAATTGATAGCTTAACGGTTGCCGGACAAAATAAAACCGGAGCGGAGGTGGCTCAAATGGTGGATGATTTTTTCGAAGGCAAGTTGGGCGCGGAATATTTGCCAAGAATAGTAAGAAAAAAGGCCCAAGAACTTAAGCAACTCAGAGAACAAAAGCAACAAGCAGCTTAAATAATTATCATTAAGAATTAAACTATGGAAAGCACAAGAATAAAAATTGTGGACCACAGCGGCAAGGGCGGGGTTTGGCTCATTGGCTGGTTGTTCACGATCGGGTTTGTGGGACTGTCGTTTGGCCAAGGAATCCTGGCCATCATCATTTGGCCATACTATCTAGGCCACGCCATTCGAGCATTGGTACACTAAATCAAAAATCGCCCTTAGGGCGATTTTTTGTTATGATATAGCCACGTATTAACTTCGTAAATGAAAACAAAAGTTCTAATTTTGCATACTTCCGTGGGCTATGGCATCAAAGCCACGGCAGACAATATCGCGGAACAATTGAACCAAAGCGGGATGTTTGAAGTCCGCAATGAAGACGTGGAGAAAGTCGAAAGCGGCCTGGCCAGTTCGGCCGTAAAAAATGTATACCTGACTTTGCTCGATCACATCTCCGGGCTGTGGGGATTTTTGTACAACTCCAGAGTCGTGATGTTTCTCAGTTTACCGCTGCGTAAATTTATCTTTTCTTTCAAATCCAAAAACGTCCTGAAAATTTTGCGGGAATTCCAGCCGGCTATCGTCATCTCCACTCAAACCGTGCCGTCCGGCATCATGGCTTATCTCAAAGCCAAAAATTTGTATCTCGGCAAGCTGGTGATTGTGTTTTCGGATTATCACCTGCATAGATTCTGGTTGTACAACGAAGCAGATTTGTATATTTGTAATATTCCTGAGCAGGTGACTGAACTGAAAAAATTTGGGGTGGCGGAAAATAAAATCAAGCTGACCGGGACTTTGATTGCCGAAAAATTTAATAGACAGATCACCAAAGAAGAAGCTTTGGATCAGCTTGGTTTGCTGAAAAGCATGCCCGTGGTGCTGATGGGCGGAGCCGGTCGCGCCCGTGCTTCCAACAAATTGATTTTTTTGCAGCTGCTGCGCAGTCCGCGTTCGTTTCAAGTCGTAGTCATCTGCGGCAAAAACGAACAACTGAAATCAGAGCTGATGGCTATTACACCTCCCGCCCCGCATCCAGTCAAGATTCTTGGTTACGTCGACAACATGGAAGTGCTGATGAGTGCCGCCGATGTGCTGATCTACAAAACCGGCGGGCCGAGCATGGCCGAGGCAGTGGTAAAAAAACTGCCCATGATCCTGACCGACATCCGGCCGGGCCATGAATTGATCAACCTCAATTATTTAGTAAGCCACGGAATTGCCCGATATGCCCGCATCCCGCGCGAGGCCGTGTTTATGGCTGAGTCGGTGCTGGACGGCAAAATCAAATTTGACCATGAGAAGAATTTCCGACAGATTGTCAGGCCAGCCGGGAGCATTTCCATTGCCGAAGCCATAAAGGCCCTGGCACCCCAAGACACGCTGAAAGTCAGCAATTATCAAGAAACAGCAGATCCTGAGTCTGGATCCCCGCTTTCGCGGGGATGACGCTCCGTGTCATTTGACATTCAGCCCCTTATTAATTATTATCTAGCTACAAGATAACTTATGGCTAAAGATAAGAATTTAATTAATAAACTTATGGGAACACAAACTGTGGCCGAAGATGAAATTGGCGAAGAAGGCGAAGAGCTGGTGGAAACCAATCAAGCACCGGCCGGATCGAGCGAAGATTGGCTGTCTGAATACGAAGGCCAGCTGACGATCGATATGTATCAGACCCGCGACAACGTGATTATCAAATCCACCATTGCCGGCGTCAAACCCGAGGATATCGACGTTACGATAGCCAATGACATGGTCACTGTCCGCGGCGAACGCAAGCGGGATTTCGAAGCTTCCCAAGAAGATTATTTTTACCAGGAATGCTACTGGGGATCATTTAGCCGTTCGGTCGTATTGCCAGTTGATGTAGATATTGATAACGTCTCAGCTGATCTGAAAGATGGAATTTTGACGGTAATCCTGCCGAAAGCCGCCAAGGCCAAAGCCAAGAAAATCCGAGTCGGGGCTAAAGTATAGGAAAGTATATAGAGACGAGTATATAGTATCGAGTATATAGTATATAGTATATAGAGAAAACAAAACTCTTTAGTGAGAGAAGAACACAACCCGGAAACGGGTTTTGTTTTTGGAATAAAAAAAGGCGAGCCTATTGCAGACTCGCCAATTCACCTTACAGCCAGTTGATCCGATCTATCACGGGCGGCAGGGAAACATCGGAGTGGCTTAGGCGGAAATGTACGACGCGCTCTTCGTCGATGCTGCATCCCACGGTGCCGCCGGCTTCGTTCAGATACTTTGTGATCGCCGGGCGGATCGCGGTGATCTCATCGACCGTGGCGGCTTGGATAGTCCAGATGCCTTCGACGAACCCATTGCCCTGGCACCAGGCCGGGAAAAATCCGATCTTCATCATGGCGTCTTTGATCCGCTGATCCGTGCGGCTGTCGTCAAAGTAGATATGCAGTTCATTGCGACGAAACGTTCCTGGTTCGATAGTTCGCGGCTTGATCGCGAATGGCAAAGTGATGCTCGGGTCATACGGTCGGTCGGCAATCGAAGTTCTGCCGCCATACAAGACTTCGGTCTCGATGTACCCTCGCCAGTTGGGCTTGGCCAAGTCGAGATAGTCAACGATGTGGGACCATTTGGCTTTGAAGTCGTCCGCGTCCGCGAACTTGAACGTGTAGTGATACCGCGGCTCGTGGGTGATCACGCCTTCGCAAGCCAGAAACGGATCCTCGTGCGCTCCAGCTCCCAGCAGGAAGCTTTCGAATTCCAGCGACTGCTCTTGCAAATCCGCATGAATATGGAATTCAGGCATTTGTCCTCCTTTGGACTATATAGAATATAATTAAAAATCGGTATTTTGTCATTTTTGTCGACAAATTGACAAATATGGACATTTTTAGGCAATTTTGATAGGATATTAATGTTGTCGAAAGAATCGACAGAATTTTATGAAAGACCAGAAATTACTGGAAACACTCAAGGAAATGGGGCTTTCGGAACACGAGGCCGCTGTTTACTTTGCCTCGCTTTCCTTGGGTTCGGCTACGATTTTGAAGATTGCGGAAGCTTCGGAAGTCAAAAGAACCACGGTCTATTCAGTGATTGAGTCTTTAGAGTACAAAGGCTTGATGAATGTGGAGATAAAAGGCCTGAAAAAACTTTATGTCCCGGCCGCGCCAGAAAAGCTGGAATCTATACTGGAAGCGCGAAAAGATCGATTCCGAAACCTATTGCCGGAATTTTCGGCTTTATATAACCTACAAGGCGGAGAAAGTTTTATTAAATATTATCAGGGGCTCGAGTCAGTTAAATCGATTTATGAAAGTTTGATCAGGGACATCAAACCGCACGAGGATTATTTAATTGTTTCTGACCAGCAAAGATGGCAGGATGCGGATAAGGAGTATTTTTTGGATTTCACTAAGCGGCGGGCGAAATTGCCGATCAATATCCGGTTACTGCTTCAAGATTCTCCAGCCGCCAGGGAAGCTAAAAAATTTGAGAAAAATTATAATGAGAAAGTTAAAATACTTCCCGCGGGTACAAATTTAACTACCAATTTAGTGGTGACGCCCCAAAGAGCCTTGATCCACCAGCTGGTCCCGCCGATATTGGGGATCGTGATTGAAAATAAATCCGTAATCCAAATGCATAAGGAAATGTTTGAGATAATTTGGCGCTCTATTCCAGAGCAAACAACCCCTTGATTTTTGTTTGAAAATATGTCACAATAGTTTGTAAATCTTATGGATATTTCAACACTCTCCAAGCAACTGAATATGTCGAGCCAACAGCTGAGGTACAAAATCCGCGAGGCTGGGTTTTTCGTCTCGCCCAAGGCCAATAAAATTGACAACCAAATGGCTAAGCAGATTTTGAATGCACTCACTGTAAGTAAGACCGCGCCACCGAAAACCACAACGCCGAAAGAAGTGACTCTGCCTAAAGTTTTGTCAGTCAAAGAATTGGCCAGCAAACTGGGCTTGGACGTGACTGCGGTCATCAAAAAACTGATCCAAAATGGCGTCATGGCTACTATCAATGAGGAGATTGATTATGATACGGCCGCGATCGTGGCTTCAGATCTGGGGTTCAACGTGTCCGAAACTCAAGAGGCGACCACTAGGCTGGGATTGGGATATGTGGCGGAAGAAATCAAAAAAGAACTGGCAGAAAAGCCGGAAGAATTTATCATCCGGCCGCCGATCGTGGCGATCATGGGCCACGTCGACCATGGTAAGACAACTTTGCTGGATACGATCCGCTCGACCAAAGTCGTGGATACTGAAGCCGGCCGCATCACCCAGCACATCGGCGCGTATCAAGTGAAGCGCAATGATAAATTTGTGACATTTTTGGACACGCCAGGCCATGAAGCTTTTGCGGCCATGCGCGCGCGAGGGGCAAATGTCACGGATATTATTGTTTTGGTCGTGGCGGCGGATGACGGCGTTAAGCCGCAGACGATCGAAGTCATCAACCGCGCCAAACTGACTGAGACGCCGATGATCGTGGCGATCAACAAAGTAGACAAACCGGATTCAAACGTGGAACGCGTGAAAAAAGAATTGTCGGATTTCGGAGTACTGGTGGAGGAATGGGGAGGCACAGTGCCCGTGGCTTTACTGTCTGCTTTGACTGGCCAGGGTGTGGATGAATTGCTGGATCTGATTTTACTGCAAGCGGAAGTTTTGGATTTGAAAGCCAATCCCAGGGGTGCAACTCTTGCTACTGTGATCGAATCGCATTTGTCCAGAACCTTGGGGTCGGTGGCTACAGTGGTCGTTCAAAATGGTACTTTGAATTTGTCGGATTTCGTGGCCGCGGGCAAAGCTTACGGCAAAGTCCGTTCGATGATGGATGCGCGTGGCATAAAAATGAAATCCGCTGGTCCTGCCGCACCGGTGCAGATTACCGGAATTTCGGACGTGCCTTCGGCCGGTGATATTTTGAAAACTTATACGACTTTGGATGAGGCCAAAATTTATGCAGAGACAATCGTCAAAAGCGACCGCGCCAAAAAAATGTCTGGCAAAAAACAGTTGAATTTCGCGGGCAAGGATTTGAATTTGATTATTAAAGTTGACGTGCTGGGAAGTCTGGAAGCGATCAATGATGCTTTGAACAAATTAAAAAATACGGAAGTTAAACTTAATATTCTCGAGGAAGGTGCTGGTGAAATCAGTGAAAACGATGTCTTGCGTGCGGCAGCGGCAGGCGCCACAATCATCGGCTTTCATACCAAAATGAGCCCGCAAGCCGCCAAGTTGGCACAATCAAAAAAAGTTGTCGTGCAGATTTACGACATTATATATGAACTGCTCGAGGATTTGACACATCAAGTGGTGGAGATGCTGACGCCCGAAGTGCTGCGGACAGATCTTGGCCGTGCCAAAATTTTGGCGATTTTCCGCACGGAGAAAGACAAAATGATCGTCGGTGGCAATGTGGCTGAAGGTAAAGTCAAAGACAACGCGCAGTTTGAAATCAAGCGCGGGGATGAAATCGTGGGCAAAGGCCAAGTGCTCGAGTTGCAGCAAAGCAAAGTTAAGACCAAGGAAGTCCTGCGCGGTTCGGAATTTGGGACAGTGGTCAAAAGTTCGGTGAATGTGGAAGTCGGAGACGTCCTGGTTTTGTTTGAAGAGATTGTGAAGAAAAAAAGTTTATAAATTTTTCAAGATGAGCCGAAGAACCGAAAAAGTCGCAGCCGTGTTGCAACAAGAAATCGGCTTTTTTATTTTGAAGATGGAATTGCCGGCTTTGACCACGATCAGCAAGGTCGAAGTGACCCCCGATCTGAAATGGTCGAAAATCTGGATCACGGTCATGGGGGACAAAGATCAACAGCAAAATGTTTTGGATTTGCTGCATGAAAGTTTGTTTGAGATGCAAGGCGAACTCAACCGCAAGCTGGAAATGAAATTCGTGCCGAGGATCAAATTTGTGATCGACCACGGCGAAGAGTATGCGGATCATATCAATGAATTACTGAGGAAGACAAAGGAAGACTAAATTAAAATTATCAATGTTCAAAGTTCAAATTCCAAACAAATTGCAAAGTTCAATTTTAAATTGATTTTTGATTATTGTTTGAATTTTGTTAATTGAAAATTGTTATGACGAACAATAAACTGCAATTCAAAAAAGCCCTGGATCTGATCAAATCTTCGAACAAGATTTTTTTGACCATGCACGAAGGGCCGGATGGTGATGATTTGGGTTCATTGCTAGCCATGTCTTTTTATCTCAAACAAATCGGCAAACCATTTACCGCCGCGATCAAGGGCCCAGTACCCGACAATTTAAAATTTTTACCCGGATGGGAAATTGTAAATCCGCAAATGGAAGACACAGATTTTGATCTGGCCATTCTCTTTGGCTGCAACAAGCTGGAACGGCCAGGATTCAAACAGCTGCAAACAATGAAACAGCCGATTGTCAACTTTGATCATCATCCGGACAACGGCAATTTCGGCGAGGTAGATGTAGTGGATCCCAAGACTTCGGCCGTGGCTGAACTGATTTATTATTTTTTGGAATTTGCGGGCGCAGAAATTACCAAAGAGATTGCGACTTGTCTGCTGACTGGCATATTTACCGACACTGGCGGCTTCAAGCACGCCAATACTTCGGCTGAAGCTTTGGAGGCGGCCGCGAATTTACTGAAAAGGGGTGCTAGGATCGATAAGATCGCGATGCAGACCATGGGCAAGAAACGTCCGTCCGCCATCAAAGCCTGGGCCAAGGGACTCGAAAACGCCAGGTTTGATCCGGAGAAAAAAATGGTGTTCTCGGTTTTGACTGAGGAAGATCTGAAAGAGATTGGCGCTACCGATGAAGATCTGGATGGATTTGTGGAATTGCTGAACAACATGCCGCAATCCAAATTTGCTTTGTTGCTTCGCCAGGACGGGGAAGTCGTGAAAGGCTCACTGAGGTCGGAGCCGCAGAAAAAAGTGGACGTGAGTAAAATCGCCAAATCATTTGGCGGCGGCGGCCATAAACTGGCCAGCGGGTTTAAAATCAAAGGCAAACTCAAGCGCGATGGAGATGCCTGGAAAATTGAATAATTTATTTTGCTACTTTTCTTTCTAGGAAAAAAAAGTAGCATCAAAAGAAAGTCGGAAATTTGCCGGACTCGCATGAAATGACAGAGCTAACCATTTTTTCATGCTCGGACAGCGGCAAATTTCCATAAAAAACAAATTCGAAATCCTATATTATTGTTTTTACTTGCTTTGTAAAGCCATTGATTTATGGTAAAATAAATGAGCAATTTTATACAAACATGGCAAAAAAGCGAAACCAAGAACCAACAGACTATTCCAATTACAAGCGGCCGCAGTTGAACCTCAAAAAAGACACGCGCAAAGGCGTGGTCATCGTGCTTTTTGTTGTTTTGGCGATAATTTTTACGCTAAGCTTGGCCGGGTTGGCCGGGCCATTTGGCTCCGTGGCGAATCAAGTGCTGAAACTGGCATTTGGCTGGGTGGCATATGTAGTGCCGCTGATTTTTTTGTTCGTAGCCGTCGCCTTGTTCCGCCAGAATCCCGAAGAAGAATCATCCACTGTTTCGACTCACGCTTATGTCGGTGCTGTGCTTTTGACTCTGACTCTTACCGGACTTTTGCATTTGTGGGAAATCCGCGGTGACGTTGGCTCAGCTTTCAATCTGGTCAAAGCCGGCCGCGGCGGCGGTTATCTTGGAGTCCTGACTTCGTTTCCGCTCATGCATTTGCTGGGATTTATAGCCAGCTTTGTGGTTTTGCTGGCCGGCATCATTGTTTCTCTTTTGGTTACATTCAATTTTTCGTTCATGGATTTGTTCCGGCGCACTCCAAAGGAAGAAAAAGTTAAGCCAGTCAGCGGCAAGCTTAGGATCAACAACGGAGCCAACGCCGGATTTATAAAAGAAACTGTAGCAGAACCGAGCAAAGTTAAACTGGAAAAACCGGAAGTCATGGTCAATGGCCTGGACGATCTCAAACCGAATTCGAAAATCAAAATGACTTCGGCAGTGGACAAGAATTGGAAATTCCCGCCGATTGATCTGCTGGAAGACGCCAAAACTAAAGTTGACTCCGGCAACATCGAAGCCAACGTCGCGATCCTCCAAAAAACTCTGAATGATTTCGGCATCGATGTCGAGATGGGTGAAGTCAATGTCGGCCCGACTGTGACGCAGTATACTTTCCGTCCGGCTGTGGGAGTGAAACTGTCTCAGATTGGCGCTTTGCAAAACGATTTGGCTCTGGCTCTGGCCGCTTCCTCCATCAGAATGGAATTGCCGATCCCAGGCAAGGCTTTGGTGGGCGTGGAAATTCCCAACAAATCTACAGCGCTAGTGCGGATTAAAGAAATCATCGCGCACCAAGCTTTCGTCGAACAGCAAAGCAAACTGGCATTTGCCCTGGGTCGGGATGTCGCCGGACATCCGATGATTGCGGATCTGTCGCGCATGCCGCACCTGCTGATTGCGGGTGCTACCGGCAGCGGCAAATCAATTGCCTTGAATTCGATTTTGATCAGTTTCCTTTATCGCGCCACCCCGCAGGAAGTGAAACTGATCGTGATCGATCCCAAACGCGTGGAGATGAGTTTGTACAACGGCCTGCCGCATCTTTTGACTGGGGTTATCACTGACCACCAAAAAGCCGTCAACGCCCTGAAATGGGCAGTGGCAGAAATGGATCGCCGTTATAAATTGCTGGCTGAAGTCCACAACCGTAACATCGGCGAATACAATAATTCTTCGTTAAGCAAGCTTCCTTATATAGTAGTGATTGTAGATGAGCTGGCGGATCTGATGGCCGTGGCGCAAAATGACGTGGAAGCGACAATTGTCCGATTGGCGCAAATGGCCCGCGCGGTCGGCATTCATTTGGTCGTCGCAACTCAGCGCCCGTCGGTGGATGTTATTACCGGCTTGATCAAAGCTAACATCACGGCGCGCATGGCGTTTGCCGTGGCCTCTCAAGTGGATTCAAGAACGATTTTGGATTCCGCAGGCGCTGAAAAATTACTCGGTTCCGGCGACATGCTGTATGTGACTGCTGAATTGTCCAAACCCAAACGCATCCAAGGCACGTTTGTCACGGAAAAAGAAATCAAGCGCGTGGCAGATTTCATCAAAGAACAATCCGGCAGTATTATTTACGATGAGCAGATTACTGAAAAACCGGTCCGCGGCGTAAATGTGCCCGGGTTTACCACTGATGATAATACTGACAGCGAAGATGAACTGCTGGCAGAAGCCACAGAAATTGTGCATGCGGCTGGGAAAGCGTCGGCGTCATTGTTGCAAAGGCGACTGAGGGTTGGTTATGCCAGAGCTGCGCGCCTGCTGGATATCATGGAAGACAAAGGGATTATCGGTCCTGGCGACGGCGCCAAGCCGCGCGAAGTGTACGGCGCTGGATCAGGAAAAGAAGAAGGTTATGGCGAAGCATCTGAAGCGGCAGAATTCGAAAAATCACAAAAAGGGGAGTATGATTAGACCTTAGATGTGGACATGACTTTCGTTTTGAAATTTTATTTACTTGTGTTCAAGTTGACAAAATAATTTTAGCGTGAGCATAATAATGCAAGAAGCGGCTTCCAGAGCCGTTTTTGTATTTTATGATAAGCGATACGAATCTACGAATTCCGTGCGAATGTTTGCGAATATGCGAATAATAAGGCAAAATAAGTATAAAATGGCGGCAGAAAGTCATAGTATGTCAGAAAATCAAGATAACAGGGGTGAAATTATTATTTATAAGGAACAAGATACTCCTGAAATTCAGGTGAGCCTTGTTGATGACACTGTTTGGCTAACCCAAGCTCAAATAGCAGAACTCTTTGATAGAAATATTCCAACTATCATTGAGCATATTCAAAATATCTATAAAACCGCAGAGCTTAGCCAAAATCGAACTACTCGGAAATTCCGAGTAGTTCAAACTGAAGGAAAAAGAGAAGTCGAACGCGAAATTGAGCACTACAACCTCGATATGATCATCTCGGTGGGCTATCGCGTGAATTCTAAGCGCGGTACGCAGTTTAGGATTTGGGCAACGCAGAGATTGCGGGATTTTTTGCTGAAAGGTTATTTGATCAACGAGAAGCGTTTGAAAGAAAATCAGGAAGTGAAACTGAAGGAACTCGAACAGGCTAATAAATTATTTCATCAGGTGCTGGAAAGCCAGCGTATTTCCGGCTATGAAAAAGATTTACTCAAAATTATTACGGACTACACTGAGACTTGGATAATTCTCAATCAATACGACAAGGAAGAATTGGCCGTAGAAAATGTCAGCACGAAATCTGCGCAACTTTTGAATTACGACCAAGTCAAAAAAACGATTGAGAAGTTTAAGGCAAGATTGATCAAAGACGGATTTGCATCTGATTTGTTCGGGGCGGAAGTCGGCCATAAACTGAAAGGCGCTTTGGGAAATTTGGCGCACACATTTGGCGGCAAGGATTTGTATCCATCGATTGAGGAAAAAGCCGTGCATCTATTTTATTTCGTCATCAAAGACCATCCGTTTGTCGACGGCAACAAGCGCATTGGCGCGCTGTTATTTATTTTATTTCTGGTAGAAAATCATTATTTGTTCAACCGCAAAGGCGAACGAAAAATTTCAGATTCGGCTCTGACCGCTTTGGCTCTGTTGATTGCGGAATCCAAACCAGCGCAAAAAGATATTATGGTAAAATTGATAGTGAATTTAATCAACAAAAAATGACGGACAAAGAGTCTCCATTATTTAAAATCAAGCAAGTCAAAATTGACACGCTCGGCGAGTATCTGGCGCAAATCCGCAACCAGCTGAATTTGGATATAAAAACTGTAAGTGTTCTCGCCCAAATTAAACCGAATTATTTGGAATTGCTGGAAGCCGGAGCTTACGCGCAATTGCCGGCCGATGTTTATATCCGCGGATTTTTGAAAAGTTTGGCGAATTTTTATCATATCAAAGAACAAATTTTGATCGATCAGTATGAAAAAGAGCGCGGCTTCGAATCGACGCAAGTCAGCAGTAAGACTTTGAACAGCGAAAGATTTTCACTGACTCCGAAAACCATGATTATCGGCGGCAGTCTGCTCGTCGCCTTGATCGCCGTAATTTATGTCGGTGACCAAATCAGATCCGTGCTCGTCCCGCCTTATCTGAGTATAATCGAACCTGGATCGGACGCCACAGTGGACAGCAACAGCCTGGTAGTCGCGGGCAAGGGGGAAATCGGAGCAGAAGTTTCCATAAACAACCAGCCGGTGCTGATCGACTCGACAGGACAATTCACGGAAACGCTGCTGCTGAGTCCGGGTTTAAACGTGGTAGAAATTGTGGAAAAAAATAAATTCAACAAAGTCAGCAAGGTCGTAAGACAAATTACGAGCAAAGCCGCCGCGGCGGCTCCGGCAGCCCCACAAGCGGTAAATCTGACAGTGCAAGTAGGACCGAATAGCGCTTGGGTCTATCTGGAAGCGGACGGTGCCGTAGTTCAGCGCGGCACCATGCTTGCCGGCTCGGCAAAAGTCATAAGCGCCAAATCAGATATAATTTTGACTTCAGCCAACGCCGGCTCTACAAAGGTTATTTATAACGGAAAAGATTTAGGCCAGCTCGGCCGTGAAGGCGAAGTAATCCGCAACGTCGAATTTAGCAGTTCCAGTTCCAAATAGAATTAATGAGTGAAACGCATGAAACATGAATAAATGATTTGATCCGGCGGCGATAAATGTTTATACTAATTTTAATAACCTAAAGGCGCGGCATTAAGAAAGAATTATATGGCGAAAGAAAGCAACAAAATTAACAGCAAATCAAATTTGGAAGACACACTGACCGCGATCCGCGATAAATTCGGAGAAGGATCGATCATGACTCTGCAGAAAGCCAAGACTATGAATGTGGAGGTAATCCCGACCGGCTGCCTTTCTCTGGACATTGCGCTGGGCGCGGGGGGGATTCCGAAAGGCCGGATCATAGAAATCTACGGCCCCGAGGCTTCGGGCAAAACCACTCTTGCCATGCACATGGTCGCTGAAGTGCAGGAGCGCGGCGGAGTCGCGGCGTTTGTCGATGCCGAGCATGCGCTCGACCCGGATCGGGCGAAAATGCTGGGGGTGAAGATCGATAAGCTTCTCATCTCTCAGCCGGACAACGGCGAACAGGCGCTCGACATCGTAGAAGCGTTGGTGCGTTCCAATAGTGTGGATATCATTGTGGTAGATTCAGTGGCGGCGCTGACTCCCAGAGCCGAGATCGAAGGCGAGATGGGGGATTCGCACATGGGACTGCACGCCAGGCTTATGAGCCAGGCTTTGCGTAAGCTGACGGCCATAATTTCCAAATCGAATTCCACAGTGATCTTCATCAACCAGATCCGGATGAAGATCGGGGTGATGTTTGGCAATCCTGAAACAACCACCGGCGGCCAGGCGCTGAAGTTTTATTCTTCAGTCCGCATCGAAATCCGCAGACTGGCTCAGATCAAGCAAGGCGATGTGATTGTCGGCAACCGCGTCAAGGCCAAGATCGTGAAGAACAAGGTCTCGGCACCTTTCAAGACCACGGAATTCGACATTATGTTTTCGGAAGGCGGAATTTCTTACACCGGCGACCTGCTGGATACGGCTGCCAAATACTCAGTCATAGCAAAATCAGGCAACACCTACAGCTTTGGCGAGCATAAGCTGGGTGTCGGGCGGGAAAACGCCAAGACTTTCCTCCATGACAATCCCAAAGTCGCCAAGGAGATCGAAAAAGCTACTCGAGCCAAGGCCAAAGAATCCGATTTGGCTGTCTCGGACAGCGACTAAGCCTAAAATTCCAAAATCCCATCCATTCCGGGTGGGATTTTTTGGTTTTGGGTGTGAATAAATCCAAGAGAGTCGGCGTAAGGGATTTAAAATCTCAAGGAATTTAAATATTTTATTTCTTGGCTTCAAATTATTGACAGCGCTTAGTTTTTCTGCTATACTAGCAATATCGAGTACAGAACGAACCTTGAAAAACCAATATGTCCTGCGAACGAGCAGGACAACCGGTAGCGGAGAAAGCCAAAAGCTTCGAATTTAAGCTTTTCGCGTTCTCCACTATTCGTCATAGCTGTTCTAACCCAGCTGATTGAAAAACAAAAACAAAAAATCGTTTGTATAAAAATAAAACAAACATAAAATAAAAAAATGTTTTAGGTAACTCCGGTTACCACAAGAACAGTGAAGAACTCTCTTATAGATTGGTTAGATATATAAGCGTTCCTTTTTATCGGTTTCTATTCTAGAATGTTTACCTCTGCCTCAGGCTTGAGGGTTTAAAAATTTTAAACTCTGAATCCTGTAGGCGGAGATAAGCTTGTAATAGAGACCGCCCACAGGGCGGATCTACCGACATATTTATATATAGCGCGGTGTATGATCCGCTCTGTAACCACTAACTTTCGTGATTACCGAGCCTAGAAGAAGAAGGCTTTTTTTGTTGCCCAAATTTTGTTATACTCAGTTTAAGATATTAATAATCAGCAGACTATGATTTCAAAAGAGCTTATAGAAGAGAATAAGGAAAAATTGCTCGCTGAGCGCAAGCGGATCAAAACAATTCTCGATCACGAAGATATAAAAGACGGCACTGGAGAATTTCCCGGCGACTACAAACCGAAGTTTGACGATATCGGCACCGAAGAAGGCGAAGATGCTTCTGAGGTGGAAAATTTTGGTAACCAGCTCGGAGTGACTTTTGAGCTCGAAGCCAGACTGAAAAAAATTGAAGCGGCGTTGAAGCGGATCGAAGACGGGACTTACGGCAAATGCACCGGAGGCGACGAGATCGAAGAAGCCAGGCTCCGCGCCGAACCCGCAGCAGAGACTTGCATCAAGCACGCCAAGTAGCGACATGAAAAATTTCAGGCATCAGATAATTTTTGTTTGTTTAATTCTGATGGATCAAATCACGAAACTGATTTTCAGTACTCGTGATTTTTTTATCGGCCCGATTCATTTTCATCCGCTAAAAAATTACGGCCTGGTTTTCTCTTTGAACTTCGGCCCGCTGCTAAATTTAATTCTGATCGCCGCGGCGGTAATTTTTTTCATCGGATATTATATCCGCCACCGCCAGCAGATGAGTAGGATTGACCAGCTCACCGCCTGGATGATTTTTGCGGGAGCAATATCAAATATCATCGACCGGCTGTACTTGGAATTTGTCCGGGATTTTTTGGACGTGGGTCTGGGATTTACTTTTAATCTGGCGGATGTGTTTGTCGTCATAGGCGTGATTATTTTGTTTTTGCTCCCGCACACTGGGGATAAAATTGCAAATTAACCAAAATCAGTTTGCTCAAATAGTTTTTTTGTTTCAAATTGCCGATTGTGAATTGCCGTGCTTGGTTTAGGATAGAAGTAGGTAGTTGAGAAAGGAGGTGGCAATTATTATGGCAAGATCACAAGGGCAGGGCCGCGGATGGCATGGAGATCCGGCGGGCCATGCCCGAGCTGGAAGACAAGGCGGACGCGCCAGAGGCAGAAGGCGCACACGAAACACTAGCACAAGCCGTTAGTTGGTTCTCAATAATAGATTAAGGTTCGGGCAAACAGGCTATTTCAGCCTGTTTGTTTAAATATGCGATACGAATCTACGAATTCCATGCGAATGCCGCGAATATGCGAATTCAAATCGAATTGCTATAATATGCTCATGAAATACATATTGGGTATCGATGTAGGCGGCACCAAAATCGCCGCAGGACTGGTAACCAAAGACGGCAAAGTATCAGATTTAAAAGTTTTGCCAACTTTTCAGAATGATCTTGGCGGCCAATTGGTAGAACTAATCAAATCTTATAAAGAATATTCGGGCATAGGATTGGGCTTACCGGGCCAAGTATTGCCCAGCGGAGAAGTTCCGTATTTGCCGAACATTCCGCGGTTCAAAGATAAAAATCTAAAAAAGGTTTTGGAAAAGCAATTTCGAGTACCTGTAGTACTTAATAATGATGCAGACGCATTTGCTTATGCCGAATCAGTTTTAGGTTTTGGCAAAGGTCAACCAATCGTTGCTGGGGTAATTTTAGGAACAGGGATAGGACTTGGCATGGTTATAGATAAAAAGATTTTTCCAGGCAGCGAAGGAGCGGCAGGCGAAATAGGCCGGTTTCCAATGCTGGACGGAACTCCTTTAGAGGTTCATGTTCGGAACGCGGGTAAATTTCAAAACGCCAAAGCAGCCGAAAAATATCTTCGACTAATTCTCAGCTACGTTGTATTAAGTTTTAATCCACACATAATAATCTTGGGAGGCAGCTGGTCAAAGTTGCCTGGTATGGAAAGTGCCGCTAATGCGATAATCAAATCGTTGGAACATTATAAATCGAAGACAAAGGTCAAGGTTTCGAAATTTCCTCACGTAGAATTAGTAGGCACAGCTTTACCGCTTTTTTATGAATCCTGAACATCATGAGAGTAGAATAGAGAAAGAAAGAGGGGCGAACTGCGAGGTTAAAGTAATATTTTTGCGGCATGCACATAAACAGGAAATGGATTCACACGCAAGCGGTCAAATTTCTGACAGCCGGTTATCTGAAAAGGGAAAGCGTGCAAGCAAAAAATACGGGAAAAATTTGTCTGAATCAAAGCAATCGATTAAAGGTTATTCCTCGGAGTTTGTTCGCTCGCAAGAAACACTCGGCAAAATATTGGAAGGAATAGCAGAAGAGTCGAACAACAAGCGGGTTTTAAAATCTCGAATCAAGTCAGAATTAAACGCTCCTCATTTTTCACCGGACTTCATCCAAGTTTACAGAAAACATTTTGCGTCTAAACCTAATAACTTTGACGTTTTATCCAAAGACGACCAGGAAAGGGTTGTTGAAGAAATAGAAGCGCCAGCAGTACAGTTTTGGCTGGATCAATGGGATAAAAAATTTGACGACGAGACCGAATCTGCCATGGAAGTTGCTGCTAAAATGGCTTGGTTGGTGACTCGATATGCCAAAATGACAGAACGATTGAAATCGGGAACAGAAGTTGAGTTGATGAATGTAACTCATAAGACGGCCACCGAACCTTTTATCAAAGCCTGTGTCCGCCTGCCCGAAGGAATAAAAGTAGGGCAGTTGGGTCTTCTGGAAGATTGGGAGCTTGATATCAGAACTGATGCTGGCGGCAACAAGCAGTTTAAGGTATTGTTTCGGGACAACGAGTATGATTTAGATTGGGAGAAGGTCAAGGAATTGAGCTCTATTGCTCAGAAAGAACAGAAATAATATAATATTGCGACAAGCGCGCGTAGCTCAGCGGTAGAGCAGATGTCTTATACACATCGGGTCCTAGGTTCGAATCCTAGCGCGCGCACCAGAGAATAAAGAATTGTGGAAAACCCGAAAGGGTTTTTTATTTTGCATTGATTTTATTGGTTCTTGACAATAGGTGAACGATCGTATACCATTAGGACATGGAAGACAAAACCTCAGTACTAAAACCTATGGGTTCAGTACGGGGCACGCGAAGGAGCTGGTGGCCTAGGAAGCCGCCCCGAATCCACTGGTTCCTTCGAATCTTTCCATAAACCATATGAATGAACTTACACCCAAGCAAAAACAATTATTAGAACTACTCACAGATGAAATACGCTCAAAAGGCCTTCCGCCGTCGCTTTCGGAAATTGCTGCGGGCCTCAAACTCAAATCTAAAAACGCAGTGGCAAAATTACTCCGGATTCTGGAAGATAAAGGCTATATCCGTCGCTCCGGTAAAGCTCGGGGAATAGAAGTCCTCAATCCCGAAGGCGATCCGATTGGAATGGGAATGATTAGCTTGCCGGTAATCGGCCGAATCACAGCGGGACTGCCGATGCTGGCTGAAGAACAGGTAGAAGATTGGCTCAATCTGCCGACAAGTTTGATCCGGGGCCGCAAAGATGTTTTCCTTCTCAAGGTTCAAGGCATGAGTATGAAAGACGCTGGTATTCTCAATGGCGATCTGGTTATAGTCAAACAGCAGAAGATTGCAGACATCAACGATATTGTAGTAGCGCTTCTCGAGGACGAAGCCACAGTCAAAAGACTGGTTAAAAAAGATAACAGATTTTATTTGAAAGCTGAAAATAAGGAATATTCCAATATATACCCTGAGAGTGACTGGTCGATCCAGGGCAAGGTAATCGGAGTTATTAGAAAACTAGAGTAATATGAGCGAATTTGAAAAGCAAAAATATACAATCATCAGCCAGTTGAAAGGGCTCTGCGCCCACTGCGCCAATGATGTGCATCATAATTGCCGGCTTCAGAACATTGTTTCCGAGGTAGCTGGATTGTCCGGAGTACCGCTGATTGTTAATGACAGATTCAATGGGATATTTATAACTAATTATGGACATAAATAATATGGAATTTGCACCATCACTATTTTCAACCCGTGTGACTTCTGGCCGCCGCACAATTTTCTTGGATGTGAGGAATACCAAGGATCAGAAGCCATATCTGAAGATCACTGAATCTTCGATTTCCAAGGACGGTGAGAAAAAGAAAAGCTATATGGCTGTGTTCGAAAGCGAACTGAATGATTTCCGCACAGCAATTGATGAGGTTATGGGTTTCGTGAATCAGACCAATAAGTAATTAATAGCCCTCAAGGAGTGCGTGAGGGCTTTTAATTTTTTTAAAGCTAATTATTTTATGCCAGCGAAAGTTTATTCTGCGTCCTTGATAGGATTGGACGCGGCACCCATCGAGGTGGAAGTCGACATATCAGGAGGTTTGCCCAAAACAATTATCGTCGGACTGCCAGATGCGGCAGTACAAGAGGCCAGAGAACGTGTGAAATCAGCGATTAAGAATTCCAACGCGATTTTCCCGCCTTCACACATTGCCGTCAATCTAGCACCGGCGGATTTGCCAAAAAACGGCACGCATTATGATCTGCCGATCGCTCTTTCTATACTATTGAATTCCGGCCAAGTATTTTTTGATCCCAAAGACAGGATGTTTTTGGGGGAGTTGGCTTTGGACGGCAATGTCCGGTCTGTATCCGGAGTTTTGCCCATGCTTTTGTCTGCGCGGGAGAGAGGATTTAAAGAAGTCTTCGTACCCAAAGAAAACAGCACAGAAGCGAGTTTGATTTCTGGCATCAACATTATCCCGGTCAAAAGTTTATTTCAAATCGTTGGCTATCTCCAAGGCTTAGTAAAGATTGAACCGATTCAGCCGGCGGATTGGGATCAAATTTTGAGCGTACCAAAAGAAATATTTGATTTGAAGTTGATCAAAGGCCAGGAGTCGGCCAAGCGAGCTTTGGAAATAGCTGCGGCCGGCGGCCACAATGTTTTGTTTTCCGGTCCGCCTGGAACCGGAAAAACTTTACTAGCAAAAGCTCTGCCTTCAATTTTACCCAAATTGACCGTGGATGAAGTTTTGGAAATTACCAAAATCTACAGCGTGGCCGGACTGCTGAATTTAAATAAAAATTTAATTACTATCCGCCCTTTTCGAAGTCCGCATCACACTTCTTCGGCTGTGTCATTGGTCGGCGGAGGATCGTCACCCAAACCAGGAGAAATTTCCCTGGCCCATCGGGGAGTGTTGTTTATGGACGAATTCCCGGAGTTTACTCGTTCAGTTTTGGAAAATCTAAGACAGCCGCTGGAAGACGGAGTAGTGACTGTGGCGAGGGCAGCGGCTACCGTGAGTTTTCCAGCGCAGTTTACTTTGGTTGCTGCCCAAAACCCTTGTCCTTGCGGATACTTTTCAGATCCAACCAAACCTTGCGTCTGTTCGCCCGGACAGATTATGAAATATCAAAAGAAAATCTCAGGTCCGATGCTGGATCGGATTGATTTGCACGTGGAAGTCGGCCGGATAGAATACGACAAACTTTCTTCGGATACTTTGGGGGAAACTTCAGACGCGGTTCAAAGCAGAGTTCAGAAAGCTAGAGATATACAAACTCAGAGATTTGCCGAATATCCGGGTATTCGGACAAATTCAGAAATGACTATCAAAGAAATAAAAGAGTTTTGCAAATTAGGCGATGTCGAGCAAAGCTTCATGAAAGCGGCCGTAGTAAAAATGTATTTATCAGCCAGATCTTTTCACAGAATTTTAAAGCTAGCCCGCACGATTGCTGACTTGGAAGACGCCGAAGTAATAACCGTGAATCATTTGGCCGAAGCATTGCAGTATAGGCCAAAAGTAGAATAAGTATTAAGGGACAAGTATATAGTATATAGAGAATATGCAAATCAGAACCAAAGTAGTTAATTTTACAGATTTGAAGGTCTGGCAAATAGGACATAGGGTCGTTTTGAGCATATATCAAGTGACTAAATTATTTCCGAGAGACGAACAATTTGGTTTAATCAGTCAACTGCGGAGAGCAGTAGTTTCTATCACTTCTAACATTGCTGAAGGATTTTCTCGATCCACAGCAAGAGATAAAATTTATTTTTATACTATCGCATTAGGTTCTTTGACGGAAGTCCAGAATCAACTTTTGATTGCCAAGGATTTAGGCTACTTAAATAATAATGCATTTTTTGAGATGTCTAAGCAATTAACGGACGTTCAGAAAATGATACACGGCTTGATTAAAAGTGCCGTAAGCAGGCCTTAATCTCTATATACTAAATACTTTATACTTTATACTGTTTGCTATATAATGCCCTAGCTATGGCAAACATAAAAAAAGTTCGTAAAGCAGTTATTCCTGCGGCCGGATTTGGAACCCGATTTCTTCCGGCTACAAAAGCCCAGCCGAAAGAAATGCTTCCAATAGTCGACAAGCCTGTCATCCAATATGTCGTCGAGCAGGCAGTCGAGGCCGGGATTGAGCAAATCGTAATCGTGACCGGCTGGCACAAACGCGCGATCGAAGATCATTTCGACCGGCATTTTGAACTTGAAGCGCGATTGGAACAAAGCGGAAAAAAAACCGAACTTGAAGCGGTGAGAAAAATTTCTGATCTCGCGAACTTCGTTTACGTGCGGCAGAAAGAAGCTTTGGGCAACGGCCATGCGATTTTGATGGCCCAGGATGTGATCGGGGACGAACCGTTCGTGGTGATGTGGGGCGATGATTTTTTTTATGCCGAACCGCCGTCGATCAAACAGTTGATCACCGCACATGAGCAGACTCAGTCGCCGATAATTGCCGGAATCAAAGTCGGTGAAAAAGAAGTTTCGCGCTACGGCATCGGCCGCGTCACGAATGTCAAAGACAATCTTTACAAACTCCATGAAATAGTAGAAAAACCAAAACCGGGGCAAGCACCGTCTAATTTGGCTGTGCATGCCAACTATTTGCTGACGCCGGATATTTTTGAAATATTAAAAGATCTGAAACCGGGACCAACTGGGGAAATTTGGCTGACGGAAGCGATCAATCAGCTGGCCGCCAAAAAAGATGTTTATGCTCTGGAATTGAAAAACGCGCATTATTACGATTGCGGCAATAAGCTTGAATATTTGAAAGCCGTAGTGGAATTTGGCCTCAAGCATGATGATTTGAGCCAAGAATTTGCCGAATACCTGAAGAATATTGTACAATAATAGCAGGAATTGGCTTTAAGCGATTCGAAACTCAAAATAAAAATGGATAAAAAATATTACATCATCGGCGGCGTTTTGGTATTACTTTTGATCGTGGCCGGTGCTCTGTTTTTTACGTCAGGTCCAACTAAAAGTAAAACGAGCGGCGGCAAAGTCGAATTGACCTGGTGGAAGACTTTCGAAGATACGGACAATATTCAAAGTCTGATTAGTGATTATCAGACCGCTCACAAAAACGTCACGATTACTTTTGTCAAAAAAGATGTTTCGGATTACGAGCAACAGCTGGTCAATGCAATCGCCGCGGGCAACGGCCCGGATATTTTTTCGATTCACAACGATTGGCTTCCCAAGCATGTTGACAAAATGGCGCCGATTTCTGACAAAGTATTGAGTCTGCGGATGTATAAGGATAGTTTTATCGATGCGGCCAGCAGTGATTTCGTAAAGGATAATCAAATTTATGCGATTCCTCTTGCCACAGATTCTCTTGTCTTGTACTACAACAAAGATATTTTGGGTTCAGCAGGAATTTCCCAGCCGCCAACGACCTGGCCGGAATTAGTTTCCGACGTGCAAAAAATCACCAAGGTCAGCAAACCCGGAAGTTTCATCAGATCCGGAGTGGCATTGGGAACTTCCACCAACGTCAACCGCGCCGTGGATATTTTGACTCTTATGATGCTGCAGAACGGCACGAAATTTTATACTGATGATCAGCATTCGGCAACCTTCGATCAAACGCAAACCGTGCCCGGCAGTAACGACAGTTTTAATCCCGGCGCATTTGCTCTGACCGTCTATACTCAGTTTGCGGATCCGTCGAAAACAACTTACACCTGGAACAACAAATCTGATTTCAGCATCGATGCCTTCACGCAGGGCAAAGTCGCGATGATGCTCGGCTACCAATACATGGTCCCCCTGATCAAAGCCAAAGCTCCAAATCTGAATTGGGATCTCTGGCCTGTGCCGCAAATTTCCAAAGATGTCGACAAAGTCAATTTTGCCAATTACTGGGGCGAAGGCGTATCGAAAGCTTCCAAAAATCAAGTCGAAGCGTGGAACTTCCTGAATTTTATTTCCAGCAAAGCCGAATTGACTAAATATTATGCCAAGCATCAGCTGGTGGCATCGCGCAAAGATATCCTCGCCCAGCAAGTAGGGGATGCTAATATCGGAGTTTTTGCCGATGCGGCGCTGACAGCCAGAAGCGTCTACAAAAAAGACGCCAATATATATGAGGCCGTGTTTTTGAAAATGATCGATGATGTGATTTTGAACAACTACGCCTCTGACCAAGCATTGCACAATGCTGTCCAGCAAATCAATCTAAACTTGCAAAAATAGCCATTTCTTGGCATAATTTAGCTGTCGTTAAGCATAAAGATGAAACAAAAATATAAAATATTCCTTTTAGTAGCCTTGGTTCTATTCTCAATCTCACCTATAGCCCACGCGGCTTTGGTGAATTGTGGTGGCCCTGGTCAAGCTGAGTGCGGTCTCCGAGACCTTATTTTTACAGTAGAGAGAATTGTTAATTTTCTTTTGTCTTGGGCCTGGTTGATATCAATTTTATTTATACTTTATGCTGCGCAGCAAATGATTCTATCTGGTGGGAATCAAGAAAATCTCTCCAAAGGCAAAGAAACATTAAAAAATGCATTACTTGGGTTTTTCCTTATAATGATTGCATTTGTTTTGATTAATTTTGTAATAAATATAGTGACAGGACAAGGAAATTCCGGTAGTTCATACAATATCTTTAGAGACCTTTTACCTAAGCCGTGAAAAAATACTTCTTTTTATTTTTTCTTATATTATTGCTTGCACCCACTCTTGTTTTGGCACAAACACAAGGTGTGAATTGTTCGGACGCTCCTTCGACTACTCTTTGCAATCCTATCCGGTATCCGGTTTCAGATTTAGGATCGTATGCTTTTCAGATCGTCGGAGGCTTTACTAGTTTTTTTACTTTGGGAGCTTTAATCATGGTAGTCTTCAGCGGCTTAAGAATGATAATTTCCCGGGGAGATTCGGAGGAAATTTCTTCTGCCAAAAGTGCACTCACTTGGTCGATTGCAGGATTAGTTCTTGCAATGTTTGCATTTGTGATCATTTACGCAACAGGAGCATTTATTGGAGCCGAAAACATTAACCCTAATTCTTATTCAGGTACTCACAATGTTGGGAATAATCACGTAATTCAAAATCCCCTTAAAGATCCAAATTTTTTGGCGCTTATTACTAGATTACTGGAAGGATTCCTCGGAATAGTTGGCATCTTAGCAATTCTTATGATTGTGGTCGGTGGTTTTCAATATGTCACTTCCAGAGGAGATGAAGAACAAGTGGCAAAAGGCAAGCAAACCTTGCAATGGGCGATTATGGGATTGGTCACAACACTATTAGCCTATGTCCTGGTGCGCGCTACCGCGACATTTTTTGGAGGTTAAATGAGAAATAAAATAAAATTATTAATTGGAGCACTCGTAACCGGCCTTCTCGCGCCTGTGGTGGCTTTGGCTGTTAATTTTTCAAATCCAGCCGATGGGTTCTTTGTTGACCTGACCACAAAAGGTTTCCCAAATACCTTCGCGGGATTACTACGATTTTTTATTAATATTGGCATAGGTATTGTGGGGCTAATATCGATACTGTTTATTATTTATGGCGGATTTCAATATATAACCTCTCGCGGAGACGAGGAACAGGCCGCCGCTGGCAAAAAGGCCCTAACTAATGCTATAATAGGGTTGATAATTGTGATCCTGTCCTATGTAGTCGTTGTGATAATATTCAATGCTTTAGTTACGGGCGGCAGCGGTGTGTAAATTTCAAAGGATTATAAATTAATTTTAAAAAATCTTGTAAAGGTCGAAACCAACATAGAAAGGAAAATAAATATGAAAAAACCATCAATTATCCAGGTCGCTCAAATTACAGCTCTAGTGCTGACATTTGTGTTCGCACTCTCTCCGCTTGCGTTTGCCCAGTTCAATGTCCCTAATTCAGGCGGTACTGGTTTGCCCAATGACACTTCGGTGTCAGGTCTGATCCTCCGCGTCATCAACATTGCTTTGGCCGTCGCGGGATTGGTTGCGGTATTATTCCTGATCATCGGCGGCTTCCGCTATATCACATCTGCAGGCAATGAAGAAACAGCCGAGCAAGCCAAAAAAATTATCATCAATGCCATCATCGGTGTCGTGGTTATCATTTTGGCTTTCGTCATCGTCCGCGTGATTTCAAACGCTTTGGTTAGTAACAACACTTAAGCAATAAGTATGAAAAAAATAAAGTATTGGTTGCTAAGCTTATTGTTGTTTGCACCAATTTTAGCCAGCGCACAAGGGTCGGTAATTCCACAACCATTTAACGCAATTCCCGGCACTACTAGTACTAATTTTAGTACCATTGCAAGAATGATTATATATATTCTTCTCGGTGTAACGGGCTTAATTGCGGTATTGTTTATTATCTATGGCGGCTTCCGATATATTACATCTGCTGGCAATGACGAAACAGCTGAAAGTGCCAAAAAAACAATTATTAATGCGATCATAGGTTTAGTTGTTGTTATTCTGTCATATGTAATTGTTACTGTGATTGGAAACGCTTTGATACAAGGCGGGACGGGCGTTTAGATCAATTCTGAACAAAAAAAAGAAGCCGGCACCTATGAAGGTGTCGGCTTTGTAATTGTAAAACGCTACTGATCTTTTAATACACGTTTTTTTCGTTCGGAATGGTCGTCGCGATCGAAAATGAAGTCGCCGACTTCGATCTTCGTGCTTGTCTCTGGTCTAACACTAAAGTTGTCTTCGTAAGAAGATATCTTGTCGGTGTCGCGCTTTTCGAGCTTGATCTGGACGGAGCCAGCGCAGACCTGGATTTTGCGCCAGAATCGGTCGCCTTGGGTAACTGAACCCGGCTGCTCGCCGTTGACGTAAATCTTCCAGTATTTCCTTTGATCCGATTTGTCAGCGAAGTCGAACTGGAGATAGCCAGTAGGGCCGGTGCTGCATCCTCTCTGCATCCACGGATATGTCGAGTATGGATAAGCGCCCTCATACGCGTATCCGTTGGAATAGTTACCACGATAATAAGGCGAGATCTGCGTCGGTTCCCAGCCATTTTCTGCCATGATCAGCATGTCGCCCAGACTCGGAGCGCTTCGCGGAACATAGGAGGGATAAACGGCTGGTCCAGCAGATCGATGAGACGGGGCGTATCTAAGCGGAGGAACCGGGCTTGGAATGGGTTCCTCGGCGGGAGGAGCGGGTGCAACGATCGGCGTTACTGGATGCACATGTAGTACTCCGTCAAGATCGAAGTTCACCGTGTACAATCCAGGCAAGATTTTTTCAAGCGCGAGTTTGAATCCGGCTGGTGTCTGGCAAGTGTCGATCGTCACCGAAACCGCGAGCCGTTGGTTTTGGATTTCTGCTCCGGTGTCATAGACCACTTTTTTGACACCGGCACAGGCAGCGATGAAGCTAAGGCTTTCGCCGATGGTTGCCCCAGCTTTGAACGTTTGAGCATACGCCGATGGCGCGCAATAAATCAGAACGAGTAGAACGATCAGCAAACGCTTCATTAGCTGCCTCCTTAAGAAACGAAGTGAACAAAGAGTACGAAACACTAAATATTAGCAAAAAGAAAAGGATGCGTCAAGCGGTAAAGCTTGAACGCATCCTTTTGTATTGAGATCAGCGCTGAGCTACAAGTGTTGATTGTTCGCACATGTAGTTTTCTGCCTTTTCTCGATCGATTCGAAATCCTCCTCCATACGAATTGTAGTCTGTCATGCCGACCTGTTTGAGTCCGAGCAATAGGCCCGCACCGGTCGGTCCGGAAACAAATCCATTGGCGATGAACCAAGCTTGGCCATCCCCGATTTGTTTGGGCGAGACATAAATGCCTGCACCCACGGGTATACTCGGACCACAGTCCTTGCCCGCGATATCTGTGCAAGCTTGGATCAATGGTGTTCCCCATCTGATGTTGGGCATGAGAGTTTGACGGTCGCCATTTAATTTCAGCCAACCACGACGATCGTCTTCTGACATGGACCCAAGATCAACCCCGTCTGGCCCGGCGTCGTATGTCCCATAGGTGATTCGGCCAGCACTGACCCAGATGTGCATACAGCTCTTGATCGGGATGTCAGTGGGTAGCCAGCTGCTCTGTGACCCTGGAAGGAAAATCGCCTTAGGCTTGAGCAAGTGGCCTTCAGCTTCGGCGATTTTTTCGTCGCGCATGAGACGAGCCTCAGCCACCTGAGTCGCCGCAACGCTTCCGCACTTGTCGACTTTGCGTAGATCGATTCGGCCCTTGGAATCGTGTGCACAATCGAGTTGCTTGAACGTCTCGTTTTCGACCTGTTCGCTGTGCTTGACGACAATGGTGTCCATGTTTCTGGTCACCATGCGAGGCCCGGCATTTTCGGGCGGGTAATATGTTGAGTGAATGTTCCAAGCAATAGTCATTGCTCCAGCAAGAAGTAATGACTTGCTGAACCATCCATACTTCCATGCCGCTCCACCGACCAAGATCAGGAATGCGGGTACAATCCATGGAAAAATTTTTCCGAAGATTGGATCCCAGTTTGTCGTAGGGAGCAAATCCGTCCAGTACAGGAATACGAGCAGAGCAGCGAATATCGCCATGAATAGCACAGCGAATATCCGCCGCCAGCTGTGCTTCGTGTTGGGTGTAGGTTGGGAAGGCCCAACCCACACCGGCTGAGTCGTAGTGGTTTCAGTTGTTGGTGACGACATGTTTGACCTCAGTGACTGCCGGCCGGAGCCGACGGAGTGAAAGCTCCGAGTTGTTCTAATGACCAAGCGACGCCGGCAAGCATGAGAACTCCGATGAACGCCAGCAACGCTAACCCAAACGGACTCTGTTTTTTGCCCAACGCGTTGATCTTTTGAGTATAGGTGTCGATCTGCGCCAAGTCGTACTGTCGTGTATTCTCCAGGTTCTGCTCCTTGCGGAGTTGCCAATCAGGAATTGGTCTGCCGGCGGCCACCTGTTGGCTCATTTCGTACCGTACCTTCACGAGCTCGGCGTTGACGCTCTTGAGTTGTGGTGTGAACGTCGAGTCAATCGTTTGCTGGTATAGCTCTTCGATCTTGCTCTGATTCTGAGTTCGAACGTAATCGTTGAGGATACGGACGTACCAGCCGGGTGCATAGATCACAAAGAACCAGTAGATCAGAATCGTGACTGTCGTTGCAATGTGCGCTCGTCGCCAGAATCGTCCTACCGCCAGCTGTGTCGCCACAGCCCAAAGGATCAGGAAGATACCGGAGATCAATGCCAGGTAAGCCAGGAACGGAATACCGCAGCCTATGATCCCGATGATGGTGACCACAAGCGGTGGCCACATGTTGACAAACGAAGACCAGTACCAAATTTTGCTCAAGTACGGCCTTTCGTCGATCAACTGCGATCCGCGACTGTCCTTCAGGATAATTTCGCCACCGGTGCTCATACGCGCAATGCGACGGAGCCATTTGTAACCTGTGGCTCCGAGAAACAAGCGCGCGTCAAAGATGTGACCCAAGATCGACAGCTCGATTGAGACGATGAAGCACAAGCCCCGAGCCAAGTGCGCGAGATTGAGCGCGGACAAGATCGGAACCATGATCAGCATCACGATCAAAGAGCCGAGGTAAGCGTAGCGGAGTATGTTGATGGCGTCTGTCGCGTACACTTGCAGAAATGCCCAACCGCGGCGGACCGCAGCTCGGGCGGCATTCATAAATCCCATGATCTGCCTCCTAATTAGCTGCGGCTAGTTAACGATGCTGGGTGTTGTCGACGATCGTATCGATCGGTTTCGGATCGTCCTTGCGTGCGCGTTGACGGTAGCCACCGAAGTCGAAGTTGAAGCCGCCTTTCATACACAGATGCAGGCCGAGCTTGCTACGTCGCGCGTTGCTGTTGCCGCAATCCGCGTCGCGGCGTCCGTCGTTGTTGTCAGTGTTGTTGCGATCGCGATCGTCACACATGTCATGCTCCGTTCCTTCCCATGGCAGAGCCAGGGAACGAGAAAAGGAAAAGAAAAGTTTGCGGACAAAACCAGCGTTGTTGCGCCGGCGGAGAGCCTCGAGAATCTGATCAGTCCCACGATTGGTATCAGTCGCCCACTTCTGAAGCTCTTTGTCGACTTCGATCATCACTTCGATGATGCCGACAATCGCCTGTGACGCTTTTTCGCTAAGCCATGCGCCTTTGTAGTCGAGCTCGTTCGCCTTCATCAGCTTGAACGCGACTGCGTGAGCGTTCTTGCCTGCGAATTGAACTGCCGGCGTCGGTCCCGGCACGTCTGGAACCGAAGCGAGTTGCTCGAGAGCCACGAAAGCCGTCTCTCTGGCTTTCGTCCTGTTTTCTATGGGATCGGAATCCAATTCTTCTCGGGCCGTCATTTCCGCGATGGTCAAGACGATGTCGTCACGTTGATGGTGACCCAGAGTTGGCAACCAGTCTTCGAGTGACTTCCTCAGCGCCGGCGAAAGATCGTTCTTGATAGCGATGAATTCCGCTTCATCTTCCGCTGTCTTGGCGAAGTGTGGCGCCTCGGTTCGGATCTTATCCATGTTGAGGACTTTGATGGGCTTACCATCTGTCCCCAATACGATTTGATCCCTGTCGTCCCGTTTTTCTGTGATGAAATGGGCGATAATACCTCCCATCGTATCACTGCCGAGCTCCCACAATCGGTCGATTGCCTTATCTTTTAACTCTTTCAGATTCATGATGCTCCTACTTTCTCAGCCAGACTTCGGCTTCTTTGCCGTCATCCAGCTGGAAAACGATTTTGACCATGATGCCGTCGAAGTTGACGTACAGCGGGTAGTGTCCCGTGGTGTCTGACTTGAAAGTTGTGACGACTGCCAAGCCCGGGGGATCACTTTGACTGATCTCGACCGTCTGGTCGGATAGAGCAACGAAATCCCGGTCGGCTTTTTTGCCGTTCTTTCTGGTCACGACATTCACGAGGAACTGGCCCGTTGTCGGATCCGGATCTCGCGGTGGGTTGACCACTTCGATTTCCGGAAGCTTCTTCTCGGCGTCGGTTGCGGGTGCGGCTGTTGCAGTCGTAGCAGGCGCCGATTTCTTCCTCCGCTTTTCCCAAACCTGCGCGTAGACTTTCGTCTTGCCGTCGAATTTGATTTCGGCGGCGAGCGCACAAAGCTTGGTAGCAGCGAGCAGAGGTACGAGGAAAATTACCCTGCCCTGTCCGTCTGTCGACGGATTTGGAACAGGATCTTTTACCTCTTTCCCCTCGGCCTTGAGTTTGACCTCAATGCCGGATCTCGGCGATTTGCCCGAATGCAGAGTGAGCGTGAGTAGCAGAACGTTTGAGCGGCCTTTCTTAGTCGGCGCACCGAAGCTCCATTCAACCTCAATTTCTTGGGATTGAATAGCCGCTGTGGGTGGCGAAGGAGTCGGTGCGGGAACGGGTTTGGGTGTACCGCGAGAGAGGAGTTCTACGTCCTCGGCTCGCGGTCCTTTCGGACCAGGTTTGATTTCGGCCTTGAGGCGATCATCTTCCGCCATCGGACCTGCGTAGGCCGAATGGTGAACGAACGCTTCAGAGCCGTCATCATCCAGTTTCATGAACCCAAATCCTTTTCCCAATCGAACGATCTTTCCTTCTCTTTTTGCCATGTTCTGCCTCCACGCTCCAATGCCACTCCCGTGGTCAGTGAAGGAGCAAACGAATTGTTTGTGTTATAAGGCCGCGGAATGCGGTCTTATCGTTCGGTTTTAAAGGAACCCCGGACAGGAATCCGCCTTCGCATAAAGCATGCGAGCGGGCAAGCCGAGCCATCAGATGATGACTGCCAATATTAGCATAAATTGGGCTTTTTGTCAATAGTAGGCCTATTTTGCTATACTTTCGGTAGGTTTAGGCCGACGTGGCGAAATTTGGCAAACGCACTGGGTTTAGGACCCAGCGCTCGAAAGAGCTTGTCGGTTCAAGTCCGACCGTCGGCACCAAAAATATGTATCAGGTTTACATTCTCAAGAGTTTATCAGATTTAAAGACCTATACTGGATATGCGAAAGATGCTCAAATTCGTTTAAAAGAGCACAATTCTGGTAAAGTAAATGCAACAAAAAATCGACGACCACTCGTGATTTTATATATTGAGAACGTAGAAACTCTAAGATACGCTAAGCAAAGAGAGCTCTATTGGAAAAGCGGTGCCGGCCGTAGAAAATTACTTATATACTTCCAGAGAGGGTTCCCGCCCATCTTTGATGGGCGAGGCTCGCCCAAATGAATTTGGGCGGCGATTCCTGTCCCCGGCACCAGTTGGTAAATTCTACAGGTTGACAATTATCATCAATTCACGTAAAATTGATTAGCTAATTCTTTAAAAAAGCGAAATTTAACTTCAATGAACAAATTTTTTAGAAATTTATTTATAATTCTGGCAATTTTCTTGGTGGTGGCCGGAATTTTTATGCTTTTTGGCGGCAAAACCGACAAATTGAACCAAGTTCCTCTGGGCAAAGTCGCGGATGAAGTAGTGGCTGGGCAAGTCAGCAAGATAGAAGTCTCTGACAATGACCTGACGGTTTTTCTGAAAGACGGCAGTAAGCAGGCATCGATCAAAGAAAAAGAAGCCGCGCTGTCCGACACTTTGAAAAACAGCTATGGCGTAGATGTTTCTAAAATCAAAGATGCCAATATCACTCCGGTAGCATCGGGATCTTCTTCCTTATTGCTCTCCACGATTTTGCCATTCGTAATCCCGTTTGTGCTTATCGCCGGATTCATCTGGTTTCTGATGCGGCAAGTGCAGGGCTCCAACAACCGCGCCATGTCTTTCGGCCAGTCAGGCGCCAAACTTCTGGAACAGTCGGACCGCCGCAAGCGCGTGACTTTTGCCGACGTCGCCGGCATCAAAGAAGCGAAAGAGGAACTGAAAGAAATCGTGGAATTTTTGCGCTTTCCACAGAAATTTTTCTCGCTCGGTGCCAGGATCCCCAAAGGAGTTTTATTGCTCGGTCCTCCAGGTGTGGGCAAAACTTTGGTGGCCAGAGCTGTGGCGGGGGAAGCCAACGTGCCGTTCTTCCATATCTCCGGATCTGAATTCGTGGAAATGTTTGTAGGCGTGGGCGCATCGAGAGTCCGCGATCTTTTCAAGCGCGCCAAACGCAATGCACCCTGCATCATATTCATCGACGAAATCGATGCAGTCGGGCGACAGCGCGGAGCAGGACTCGGCGGCTCGCACGATGAGCGCGAGCAGACTCTCAATCAAATTTTGGTGGAGATGGATGGATTTGAAAACGAAACCAATGTCATAGTGGTCGCGGCAACAAACCGGCCAGACGTACTCGACCCGGCTCTGCTTCGTCCCGGACGGTTTGACCGGCAGGTGGTACTGGATCAGCCGGACATCAATGACCGCGAGTCAATTCTCAAAATTCATGCCAAAGGCAAGCCTCTGGCCGCGGATGTAAATATCCGCGCGATTGCTGAGCGCACTCCGGGATTTTCCGGAGCGGATCTGGCCAATTTGGTCAATGAAGGCGCGATTTTGGCGGCCCGGCACAACCAGAAAGAAATCAAACAGCTGGATCTTTATAACGCGATTGAGAAAGTCATGCTCGGTCCCGAACGCAAGAGCCACCTGATGTCGAAGAAAGAAAAAGAGATCGTAGCCTGGCATGAAGCCGGGCACGCGCTGGTGGCCACGGTCATGCCGCACGCCGATCCGGTGCACAAAGTTTCGATCGTGTCGCGCGGCCGCGCCGGCGGATTTACCATGAAATTGCCGAGTGAAGATAAAAACCTGCATTCCAAATCGGAGTTTTTGGCTGATTTGGCCGTTTCTTTGGGCGGTTACGCCACGGAAAAAATGATTTTCAACGAACTGACGACTGGTGCATCCAACGACCTCAAAGTCGCCACCAGTCTCGCTCGCAAGCTGATTACGTCGTACGGCATGTCGGAAAATCTCGGTCCCATGACTTTTGGCGAAACTCACGAAATGATTTTTTTGGGCCGTGAAATTTCGGAGCAGAAAAATTACTCGGAAAAAGTCGCCGCAAAGATTGACGAAGAAATATCCGGGCTTATCGGCAGGGCTTATGAAACCGCAACTGAGATTTTGAAAAAGTACCGCAAGCACCTGACCCTGATTGCGAATAAACTGATGGAAAAAGAAACTCTGGAACGCGGCGAATTCGAAGAATTGGTTTCGGACATCACTCCTTCCGATAAATTGCTCAAGGGGCCGGAGACGGGCGGGCTGCCAGAAGCAGCCGCAGCATAATGCAGCCACTTGTTTACAAAAAAATTCTAAAACAGGCTTGGCAGATCACGCGTGAAAACAGGTTTCTCTGGATCTTCGGCCTGTTTTTGATTGTCGGAGATTTAGTTTCATTGATCACAGACAAACTTCCCCCGATAAAAAACCCGCCGGATTATTTGATCATCGTCTCGGTGGTCATAACTTTACTGTTTCTGATTTTTTATTTTCGTTGCAAAGCGGGCCTGATCATCGCGATCAAGGCCACGCTGGATAAACAGGAAACTTCCTTCAAAAAAGCTTTTAAAGCTTCGATTTTGTTTGTCGGGCAAATTTTTTCAATTACGCTGAAAGTGGGATTGGGCCTGGCGGTTATCGCCTTAATCCTATCGGCTCCGATCATCTATATGTTTAATCATAATTTTTCTTACAGGGGAATTACTTTGTCTGTTTTGGCCCTGATCATTTATGCTCCTATCTTCATCCTGGGAATGCTGACTGTAACTTTAGCTCCTTTGTTTGCAGTAATTTATGATCTCAAAACCAATGAAGCCATTGCCCGAAGTTTCGAACTAATCGGCAAATATTGGGTTACACTGACCGTCATGTTTTTTATTCTGGGAATTATCGATCTGCCTTTATTTTTGGTCAATTTTGTGGTAGGATTGCGGGGAGGTTTGGCATTCACTTCTGTAGCAATCGCCTTTGCCATCTTCCAATTAATCTTCGTAGTATTCAGCCAAACAGCCTGGATTTTGGCTTTCCAAGATCTGGTCAAGCCTCAAAAACTGGCAGACGAAGAGCCGGTGGTGGTCCCAGAAATCATCGGATAGGATATTAATATTTTTATTGACGAGGACGGTTAGCTCAGTGGTAGAGCATCTCTTTGACGTAGAGAGGGCCGCTGGTTCAATCCCAGCACCGTCCACCACTATAATTAAGCTCCAAAATTCAAATTACAATCCCCAAATAAATTCCAATTTTCAAATTCTAAAGTTTTTGGAGCTTGAAATTTGAAGTTTATTTTGTAATTTGATGCTTGGAATTTGAGATTTATCAAATGGATTTAGCACCCCTCGAGACCAAAATCAAAACACAATTCAAAGACCGTAATTTATTGCAAAGCGCGCTGACGCATCGATCGTACCTGAATGAAAATCGCCGCTGGCCTATGGCCCACAACGAACGGTTGGAGTTTTTGGGTGATGCGGTTTTGGAATTGATCACTACCGAATACCTTTATCGCAATTTTCCGAATCCGGAAGGGGAGCTGACCAATCTTCGTTCTGCTTTGGTGAATTATAAAATGCTGTCTGAGATCGCTGGTAATTTGGAGCTTGATAAATATATTTTGTTGTCCAAAGGCGAAGCCAAAGACACTGGCCGCGCGCGGCAGGTGATTTTGGCCAATGCCATCGAGGCATTGATCGGGGCGATGTATCTGGATTCCGGATTTGAAACCACTCGAAAATTCGTGGATGAATTTATCATCAATCATTTGGAGCGGATCGTGAGCGCGGGAAAAATTCTGGACCCGAAAAGTAAATTTCAGGAATTGACTCAGGAAAAACTGGGCGTTACACCCCATTACAAGGTTCTGGCTGAATGGGGTCCGGATCACAACAAAAATTTCGAAGTCGGCGTGTTCGTCAACGAACGCCAAGTGGCCAAAGGAGTGGGTTCGAGCAAGCAGGAAGCGGAGATAGCTGCTGCTGAGAACGGGTTGAAAGTAACTGACCTGTAAACAGAAACAAATTTAGGATGTATTTAAAACGCCTTGAAATTCAGGGTTTCAAATCTTTTGCACATAAAACCGTGCTTGAGTTTGATCCCGGCATGACTGCGGTAGTAGGACCCAATGGTTCGGGTAAGTCGAATGTGGCCGACAGCTTGCGCTGGGTCATGGGCGAACAGTCGCTCAAACTTTTGCGCGGCAAAAAATCAGAAGATGTGATCTTTGCCGGTTCTGACAAAAAATCCAAGTTGTCCATGGCCGAAGTCGCTTTGACTTTCGACAACAAAGATCGGAAAATTCCGCTCGAGTACTTGGAAGTCGTGCTGACCCGCAGGCTTTACCGCAACGGCGAATCGGAGTATTTGATCAACAACCAAAGGGCCAGGCTTTTGGATGTGGTGGACGCGCTGATGCGCTCGGGATTTGGTGCTACCAATTACGCGGTGATCGGGCAGGGCACGATTGATCAGATGATACTGGCTGGTCCTGCGGAAGTTAAAAATTTGGTGGAAGAAGCGTCGGGTGTCAAACCTTATTATATTAAGCGCGAAAAAACTCTTCGTCGGCTGGAACAGACTTCGGAGAATTTGCTGAGAGTGTCCGATTTGTTGAAAGAAATCGAGCCGCGCCTGCGGTCGCTGAAGCGGCAAGCCAAGCGAATGGAAGAGCGGGAGGCGCTGGCCGCAGAGCTTAAAATTTTACAGCTGGAGTTTTTTGGCCATCAGAGTTACCTGCTGGAAAAAGATTTGAGTTTGGTCCACGAACAGATCAGTTCAAGGAAGACCAAATTGACCGAGCTGGAAAAAGAAATCAACAGTTTCCAAAAGCAATTGGAAAAAGAAGAGCATGACTCAGGCAAAGCGGATAATTTTGTGGAAGAATTGGATAAAAAGTTGACTGGCTTGGAAGAACAGAAGCTTAAATTATTAGAACAGTCGGCGGAAATCCGCGGCAAATTGAAGCTGGAACTTTCTATTCCAGAAAAGTTTTCGAAGGAAAAATTCACAAACAAATTTATTGAATTCAAGCATTCATTCGAAGTAGTTCTGGAATCTCTGCGAGCTGACAATATCCAGGAGATAAAACATAAGTTAAGGGATCTGCTCGGCAACTTCGCCAAAATCACGGATTCCGGTGAAGCCGACCTGGAGCTGAAAAGAGACGAGCTTCTCAAGCAAAAAACGGTTTTGGATCAGGAATTGGAAAAAATAGTGAAAGAGATCCACGAGCAGAACAATGCCAAAAACAAGCTTTTGAGCGAGGAGAAACGCAAGAAAACTTTTTTGACTGAGGAAGAAAAAAAGTTCCGGGCCAAAAGTTTTGAGCTGTCCAAACTTAAAGATGAACAGAATACGATTTTGGTCGAGAAAGCCAAACTCGATACCCGGTTGGAAAATTTGAACCGGGAAATTTATGAGGCATTCGGCAGTATGCCTGCTGAAATCGTCCAGCACAAAACCTCTCAAATTGCCGCAGATGCCGCACCTAAAATCAGCAAACTCAAACACCAGCTGGAGCTGGCCGGCGGCATCGACGAAGCGACTATGACCGAGTACCGCGAGACGAGCGAGCGGTTTGAATATCTGACGACGCAATCTACCGACCTTGAAGCGGCCGTGGCAGATTTGAAAAATGTGATTGAGGAGCTGGACCAGATTATCAAAAAGCAATTTGATGAAGCCTATGAAAAAATTTCAACCAAGTTCGCCGAGTATTTCCGTATTCTTTTCAATGGCGGCCAGGCACGGATGAGTTTGCTTAAGGCTTCCAAAACCGCGGAAGAGGGGATGGAGGAATTGCAGGAAGAAGAGGGGGCGAAGAATGTGCCGGTCGATGGCATCAAACAAAAAAAGCAGGCGGCAGAAATCGTGGGCATAGAGATCAAGGCAACACCGCCCGGCAAAAAACTCGCTACCATTGCGGCACTCTCGGGCGGCGAACGGGCATTGACTGCTATCGCTTTGCTTTGTTCTCTGCTGGCATCTTACCCGTCGCCGTTTGTGGTTTTGGACGAAGTCGACGCCGCACTCGATGAAGCCAATTCGATCCGGTTTGGCAAAATTTTGGGTACGCTGGCTCATCAAACCCAATTCATCACGATCACTCACAACCGCGAAACCATGCGCCAGGCTCATACACTTTATGGCGTGACCATGAGCGATGAAGGAATTTCCAAAATACTTTCAATTAAGCTCGACAAAGCCGAAGCGATAGCCGCCGTAAATCCATGATTACAAATATATTAGTTGCCCTAAGTCATTTCATCACATCGACGATCGATCATCTGGGGTATTTTGGCGTGGGGTTTCTTATGGCTGTGGAATCAGCGGCCATCCCATTGCCGTCAGAGATCATCATGCCATTCGCCGGCTTCCTGGCTGCGGCCGGACGCTTCAGCCTCATCGGCTTGGCACTCGCTGGCGCGATCGGATCTACTATTGGTTCGCTGGTTACGTATTACATAGGATATTATGGCGGCCGCAAACTGATTTTAAAATACGAACATATCGTCTTGGTTTCAGAAAAAGAACTGGACATGACGGAAAGATTTTTCCATCGCTTCAAGCACACCGCTACATTCATCGGCCGCCTTCTGCCTGTGATCCGGACGTTTATATCCATTCCCGCCGGCATTGCCAAAGCGCCGATTGTGCCGTTTACCTGTTACGCTTTTTTGGGTTCGTTTATCTGGTCATATTTCCTGGCCTGGCTGGGGCTGCGATTGGGCGAAAATTGGAATCATTTAGAAAGCTATTTCCGCAAATTCGATGTCGTCATATTATTGGTAATAGTCTTGGCAGTTGGCTGGTGGCTCATGGGCTTTTTGCGGCACCGGAAAGCGTCTTGACCCGGATTCGATTTTTTGTTATACTTCGCAAGCTATGTTAACTATTCGACTACAACGCACTGGTACCAAGAACAAACCGGCCTTCCGGATTGTTTTGGCGCAGTCATATCGATCAGCTTCGAAAACCGCGATTGAAGTTTTGGGCCACTACAACCCCAAGCGCAAAGATTTCGCCATCAAAGACCAGGAGCGTCTGAAATATTGGCTCGGTCAGCATGTAGCAGTCTCTCCTACAGTACACAATTTGCTGGTAGAAAAGAAAATGCTGGATGCCAAAAAAGTCAAAGCCTGGTCCGCCAAGCCCAAGGAAGGCGGCGAATCACCGGCCGCAGAAACTCCGAAAGCAGAAGTTCAAGCACCAGCCGCTTCAGCCGAAGCCCCGCAAACTTAAAACTCTGATCAGAAATCAGAGTTTTTTATTGGCCAACCTTGCTGATTGACGGGCAAACGCGGATTTGATATGCTTGGCTTGTACAATTAATATACGGACATGGCACAAGAACAAGACCAGGAATTTGTCGAGTACCTCGTACGCGCTTTGGTTGACCATCCATCGGATGTAAAAACTGAGCGAACCGTGGACGAGATGGGAGTCTTGATCACCCTGCATCTGAACCCGGAAGATATGGGACAAGTGATCGGACGCCAAGGTCAGACCGCTAAATCTATCCGCACACTACTGCGAGTGGTCGGGGCGAAACGAAAGTCTCGGGTGAATCTGAAAATTCACGAACCGGAAGGCTCCACTAGACGGCCGCCGCGCGATGCAGAAAGCCGCGATACGGAACGAGAATTAAGCACTGATATCGACGAGTTTAAACTCTAAAAAGAAAATCCCCGCAGTAGCGGGGATTTTAGTATAAAGTGGAAAGCATGAAGTTGCTTCTATATACTCTATACTAAATACTATATACTTTCTCTATGCGTTTCATCATTGTAACTTTATTTCCCGAGGCATTTGAGTCTTATTTCTCAGTAAGCCTGATTCAGCGCGCTTTGGCAAAAAAATTTATTGAAATCAAAATCGTAAATCTGCGCGATTTCGGCGAAGGTGCTCACAAAGTCGTGGACCTGCGGCCTTACGGCGGGGGAGCGGGCATGGTTTTGCGCGTGGATATCATGGACAACGCTCTGAAAAATTTGAAGGTCAAAAAAGGACAGAAAAATTCCAAAATAATTTTACTCACGCCGCAAGGCAAGGTTTTCAATCAGAAAACCGCCCGCGATTTGTCGAAACTAAAAACGGTAGTTTTGATTTGCGGCCGTTATGAAGGATTTGACGAACGGATCAGAAGCTTGGTTGATGCCGAGATTTCTTTGGGTGATTTTGTGCTCACTGGCGGCGAGATTCCGGCCATGGCAGTTTTAGACGCCGTAGCTCGGTTGGTCCCCGGCGTGGTCGGCAAATCAGAATCGCTGATACAGGAAAGTTTTTCGGAAAGCATGCTGGAATATCCGCAGTACACGCGGCCGGAAATTTATAAAAAGCAAAGAGTGCCGAAAGTTTTGCTATCCGGCAATCACGGAAAGATTGATGCTTGGCGCAAAACTGAAGCTTTAAAGCGGACAAAAAAAAGAAGGCCGGATTTACTCAAACACAATGCTTAAATTCGTTTCCGAAACAACCGATCGGCTGGATAAATTTCTCGCATCGAAAGTCGATGTGAGCCGCGGCCGCGTGCAGAAGGCTATCAAAAACGGCAAGGTCACAGTGGATGGCATAATCGTTTTGGATCCTGATTTCGATGTCACGATCGGCAGTCAGGTTGAATTGCCAGAATTTGAAGGCGATGATTTAAAACCGTCTGGTTTGAAGTTGAAAGTGGTTTTTGAAAATGCTGACTTGGCTGTGATCGACAAACCAGCAGGACTTGTGGTTCATCCGGGTGCGGGCAACACTGAAGATACTTTAGCCAATGCACTGATCGCGATGTATCCCGGAATCGACAAAGTGGGAGAGCCGCATCGGCCGGGGATCGTGCATCGCCTCGATGAAGATACGTCAGGATTGATAGTGATTGCCAAAACAACAGAAGCTTATGATTTTTTGAAAAAAACTTTTTTGGATCGCCGAGTGGAGAAAGAATATCTGGCATTGGTCCACGGCGCGCCTGCGAAAAAGCATGACTTGATAGATCTTCCTATTCAGCGCGTGCCGCTGAAGCAAAAAATGCGCATCGGTTTGGGTAAGCCGGCTCAAACCGAATTTTGGAATTTGAAAACTGGTCAAATCCCCGGACTTGACCAAGTGGCCTTACTTAGGGTAAAATTGCATACAGGTCGCACGCATCAGATCCGGGTTCATCTGGCCCACATCGGCCATCCTATAGTAGGCGACGCGCTTTATGGCCGCAAAGAAGATTCCTCGATTCTTACTCGCCAATTCCTCCACGCTTATAGATTGAAATTTCAGCTGCTTGATGGGACGTGGATAGAACTGGAATCGGAATTGCCCGAAGATTTGAAAGCAGTTTTACAAAAATCAGCAATTAATATTTAGCATATGCATATTACAAGTTTTAGAAAAGAACAACTCAAAGAAGGCGCTCCGGTGCTCAAGGCCGGCTACACTGTCCGAGTCCACCAGAAAATCACCGACGTCTCAGCTGACGGCAAAGAAAAACAGCGCGTGCAGATTTTTGAAGGCCAGGTCATCGCCACCAAAGGCGGTAAAGCCATCAATGGCACCGTGACTGTGCGCAAAATTTCTTCCGGCATCGGTGTCGAGAGAATTTTCCCGATCCACAGCCCCAACATCGAGAAGATTGAAGTTATGAAAGCCCATCCAGCACGCAAAGCCAAATTGTATTACACTCGCAAAGGCCAAGAAGCCAAAGTCAGGGAATAGTATATAGTATTTAGTATACAGAGAAACCGCCTCCGTTGGCTGGCGGTTTTTGTTTGACATTGTGAATAATCGTGGATATTATGAGCTTAAGCAATTAAACAAATTTTATGGCCGAAAAATACGAACCAGATCTAAATGAAATAAAAGATGCTGAAGCTAGTATGTATATATCACAACAAGCGAGATCTGAGGCTAGGGAAAATGCATTGAATGTTCTGAGTGCTGAACAGAAAGGGAAACTTTCAAAAGCCAAATTGGAGATTGAGAAGGAAAAAGGAGACGCAATAAGAGTAATAGGCACCGTTGAATTAGAAGGCCGCCCAGCCAGGTTAGAAGTTTTTTCTGATAATAAAGGAGCATATTTTGCTAGGATTGACGGAGAAACGGTAGAAGACGCTAAACGTGCAAAGGAATTATATGAATTTTATTTACCTATTGCAGAAACATTGAAGCAAGATAAGTATTATCCTACTGAAGAATCGGACGCAATTCGACGAAGCAAAGAACACGACGAGCTTATGGGTCGGTCTTAATAACTAAAAACCGCCAGAGATGGCGGTTTTTTTAAACGAGAGCAATCTAAAGTCTCGACAAAGGATTTAAATTATGCTATAAAGTACCAGACTTATTTATCATTGGAAACAAAAATAATTTGAGAGAAAAAATGAAAAGAACGATAAAGATTTTTACTGGCTTTATGCTAATTTGTTTGCTTTTAGTAAGTTTATTAAGCGTTGTTTTTATCAATTCTCCCCAAGTTTTGGCGATAGCTGCAAATCCGACGTTGCCGCAGGCATATGTTGACAGTAGTTATCCGACGTTACCGAGTAATCACACTGTGTTTTCGGTCAAAACTAGTTGTACTGGTGTCTCGAATTGCTTTACTGATTTGCAGTCTGCGATTAATGCTGTCAATCCCGGTGACGAAGTGGTCTTGCAGGCAGGCGCGACCTTTACTGGTGGCGTAACTTTGCCGGTGAAAAATTGCAGTTTTACCGACAAAACACAATGCTGGATTGTAATTCGTACCAGTAATTTATCGAGTTTACCGCAAGGCAGCCGAGTCAGCCCGGCGTCAGTTTCGAATATGGCCAAGGTCACGGCTCCAGGTAACAATGTTCCTGCTGTTACAGCATTAGCCGGCTCTCAGTATTATCGAATTGCCGGTTTGGAATTTGCCAAAAGTTCTCCATCTGCAGCAACCGGCGACATGGTGGCGCTCGGTGAAAATGACTCGACTCAAATCTCTGCCAGCCAAATCCCTTCCCACTTTGTAATCGATCGAGTTTATGTCCACGGCGACCCAACTTCGGCTCTCAAACGTGGTATTTTTGTAAACTCCTCTTGGACGGCAATTGTCGATTCATATATTTCGGACGTGCACGTGATTGGCCAAGACTCGCAAGCCATCGGCATATTAGATTCGCCTGGGCCAGTTAAAATTGTAAATAATTACTTGGAAGCATCTACTGAAAATGTACTTTTGGGCGGTACTGACCCAGTAACTGCAAATTTAGTAACTTCAGATGTCGAGTTTAGATATAATTATTCATACAAGCCGCGAAGCTGGAGAGTTGGCGACCCTTCATATGCTGGCAACCATTGGCTTGTAAAAAATTTATTTGAACTAAAAAATGCCCAGCGAGTGCTTGCGGAAAATAATATTTTTGACGGTAACTGGGTCGATGGCCAGGTCGGCCGCGCGATTGTATTTACTCCCAGAAATCAGGACGGCGCTTGTACTTGGTGCACTGTTTTGGATGTGACTTTTCAGAATAACATTGTCCGGCATTCGGCTGCGGGCCTGAGCATTCTTGGTCATGACGATGTAAATCCAAGCGGTCCGGCGCAACGAATCAAAGTTTATAACAATCTTTGGGACGATATAAACGGCCAGACTTGGAATGGCGGCGATGGCAAGTGGGCGCTTATAGTTTCTGGTGGTAATATTCCAGGACCTTCCGACGTGCAATTGGTCCACAACACTGTCTTTCAGACAGGAACTTTTATCGCTCCGGGAGAATATTATGCCCCAAGCACATTTTCACCAAAACCGAATGCAGTGATTACCGATAACATTGCGCTGCACAATAGCTACGGAGTCTTGGGCGACAACGATGGGATTGGTAACGTCAGCCTTAACCATTATTTTCCGCAAGGTGTGTTTAGCAAAAATATTTTAATGGGCGGCCCTGCCTCAAGCTACAGCCAATATCCAGGAAATTATTTTCCCGCTGATTGGTCTTCCGTTTTTGTGAATCAAGCTGGAGGCGATTACCATGTAATTTCCAGTAGTTCTTACCATAATGCTGCGACCGACGGCAAAGATTTAGGCGCGGATATTGACGGGGTCAGTACCGTTACTGCAACCGTAATTAGCGGTAACGCAAGCACTAGCCCAAGCCCCACTCCGGCACCGGCGCCTACACCTGCTCCTTCTCCAGCTCCAACACCCGCGCCTCCACCGATACTTACAGATGATCTTATCGCACCGATTGTAACTAGTTTTGATATCCAGCCCAGAACCTCACCTGGAAGCATAACTATTACGTTTACTGCCACGGATTCTGGCGGATCGTTTTTGAAGTCAATGGAACTTTGGCGCGCTACAATCACCGCCAACTGCAGCAGCTCTAATATCTCCGGATGCACATGGCAGCAAGATGCGACCCAAACCGCTCCGCCTAATTCCAATTCTTGGACTTCTCAATTAACGGATTCGATAGGGCAATCGAATTATTTATACGGGGTACACGTTTTGGACAATGCTGGAAATATAGGTTTCGAACCAGGTCTTCTTACAATTATGTATCAGGCAATCCCGACGCCGACTCCAATTCCGACACCTGTACCTGCTCCTTCTCCTACACCGACGCCTACTCCCGTGTCCGTGATTCCTGTACCAACTCCAACACCTTCGCCCGCTCCAAGTCCAGCTCCGTCTCCAGCCCCAGCATCGTCGGGACCGAGTTCGGCACTGACGGTTGGCGGTTCGTCTGGCGGCCCATCTCCTGTTCCATTGCCGCCGCCTCCACCGGCTCCGATATCCGAACCGCATAGTATTTACGGGGACGGCTCGCTGCTTTTTGACACTGGTACGATTTATATTATGGAATATGGGCTCAAACGGCCGTTCGTATCCATGGACGTATTTGCGGGTTGGGGATTCAAACTTTCGCAAGTGAGAACAGTCGATACCTCGAACATTGTCTTGGGTCCCGGATTATTTACGAGCCAGCAGCACCATACACGGGGAGTCAGCGTGCTTGCTTTAAGCAGTGTTTATTTTATTGGAACCGGTTTTAGGTATCCGTTCCCATCGGAATCAGTATTTTTATCCTGGGGCAATCAGTTTAAAAATCTTGTCCCGGCCAATTCGTATGACTTGCAGCTGCCCATTGGTCCAATTGTCCAAGCCCGGGTTCTGGGGGCAAGCGCAGTAAATTTTGTCGACGGCATGATTATAAGATATAAAGACAAGCCAACCATCTACTATTACGCGAATGGAGTTATCCGTCCATTTGCTTCAACCAAGGCCTTCAGTTCGCGAGGATACAAACCAAGTGATGTCTATGAAATTGATTTCCATAGCATACCGCTCGGGCCACCGCTCAATTAATCAAAAAAATCGTCCACATTGTGTGGACGATTTTTTAAATTGCTAAATTAATTTTAAAACGTGCCACCAGTTTTCAATGTATTCCGGCCGGCGGTTTTGATATTTCAAGTAGTAAGCATGTTCCCAAACGTCGAGGCCAAATATCGGTTCCAATCCGGTCATAATCGGTGCGTCCTGCAACGGCAAGTTTTTGATTTCCAACTTGGAATTCGTATTGTTGCGCGTAAGCCAAGTCCAGCCCGAGCCAAAAAGTTTGGCGGCTGAATCCGTGAATTGCTTTTTGAACTCATCGACTGAGCCGAAACTCAAATTGATTTCATTGATCAGCAATTTATCTTTTTGATTTGAAGGATCCAGATATTTCCAGAAAAGAGAATGGTTGAAGTGCCCGCCGCCATGATTGCGGATGGCTGTCCGATCGGCTTCATCGACTTTCAAACTGGCTATATTCATCAAAAGTTCTTCGATAGGCCTTCCCTGCAATTCCGGGTATTTTTCAAGTGCCGCGTTTAATTTGTCGACATAAGTCTGGTGGTGCTTGGTGTAATGCAGTTCCATGGTCTTGGCGTCGATGTAAGGTTCCAGTGCGGTGTAAGCGTATGGCAATTTTGGCAATTCATGCTTCATAAAGTTGGTAATAAGTAAAAAGTAATAAGTAATAAGTAATAAGACTATAGAGCAGGGAATTGCTCTCGTCAATGTGCGCGATTGACAAAGCACCCTTTTGTGTTATATTGTGATTAGCCTCAAATGGGGCTTAACTTAAGAAATTCTTGATTTTTAGTGGTTGATCGCATTTTTCCTCACAATGCTAATTGTTTTGTCTCAACTTATCGTAATCTCAAGGACCTCAAACCTATTTAGATAGTTTTTGGCCCGTTTTTACTTTGAAACAAAATTTATAGTCGGAAAAGTGCCCAACCGTGATTGGAGTAATTTGTTATGTCGATAGTGTATTTATTAGCCGGTCTTGCCGCAGGCGGGATCGCCGGATATTTTATCCGTAAGGTCCAAATCTCAAACCAGGTTAATTCCATCGAAGCCAAAGTCGCAAGGGCGCTCGAGGACGCGAAGTCGAAGGAAAAAGAAATTTTGCTCGAAGCCAAATCCAAGGCCATGGAAATAGTCGAGCAAGGCAAAAAAACGGAAGAAGAATTTCGGAATCAGATTTTGAAGGTCGAAGAGCGTCTCAACCGCAAAGAAGCGGATTTGGAACGCAAGCTTACGGATTCGGACAAGCTCAAGGAAGAATTGAGCCACAAGCGCACCGAAATCGAAAAGACCAAAGACGAAATGAGAGAGCTGAAGCAAAAACAGCTGGAACAGCTTCAGAAAATCAGCGGTCTGACCACTGAAGAGGCCAAAAAAGTCCTGCTTGATGCGACCGAAAAAAGCGTGCGCGATGAGCTGGCCATGCTGACTCATAAATTGCTCAATCAAGCGCGCGAAGACGCGGACAAAAAAGCCCGCGAGATCGTGTCTTTGGCTATCCAGCGCTGTGCTTCGGAAGTGACGAGCGAAACTACCACTACTGCCGTGCAGCTCCCGAGCGAAGAGATGAAAGGCCGGATCATCGGCAAAGAAGGCCGCAACATTCGTACGTTTGAGCAAATGTTGGGAGTGGAGGTGATTGTCGACGACACTCCGGATGCCGTGATTATTTCCGGATTCAATTCAGTGCGCCGGCACATCGCCAAACTGGCTTTGGAAAATTTGATCAAAGATGGCCGCATTCATCCGGCGAAGATCGAAGAAGCCACGGAAAAAGCCAAAAAAGAAATTTCAGAAATGATCAAGGAAGCCGGCGAGCAGGCGGTTTACGAACTTGGCATTGCCAATTTCCCGCCGAAACTCGTACAGCTGATCGGCAGGCTTAAATTCCGGACCAGCTACGGTCAGAATGTTTTGAAGC
>Ga0210400_10000380_pt1 | contig 50431 bp, 37 predicted proteins | sample IncBWH26MmetaG_FD_155456 | JGI IMG/M metagenome (GOLD analysis project Ga0210400, IMG submission 155456) | Forest soil microbial communities from Barre Woods Harvard Forest LTER site, Petersham, Massachusetts, United States - Inc-BW-H-26-M | ecosystem: Environmental > Terrestrial > Soil >...
CTGCGAGAAAGGCTGTTTCTTTAGCGGAACCTTCCCACTCCGTCATCCTCTTTCTCTTCCCCAATGCCTGACGCCACGTGCGCCAGCCGAGCGCCCACGCTTGGACCTCCAAAAATGGCGAAAAGCGTCCAGTAACCTGCGGCGACCAAGGCTGCTGCGGCCAAGGCTCCGCTCAAGGTCAATTGCCACGGCGGAAGTTCATGCGCAACCGAGAGAAAAATGAGCGCGAAGAGCAGCAGCCCCGCGAACAGCACAAGACTATCCACTAGCCATGCCAGCGTTCGTGGCGAAAGCGGCCGGGATAGCCATTTCAACTCAACATCTTTGTCCGACCTCGCCGCCATCGCCTTCAGAGCGATAGGCGTGCGGCCTTCAGCCGAAAGAATGAGCCCGCTATTGCTTGCTGTCGCGTCTTCCGTCTCAGCAACGGTTACCGCAGGCTTGAAGATCGACTGGGAGTCGTTCGCCCGGTAGAGAGAATCCAGAAGATTTGCAAAAATCCACTCGTCGATCTGATTGCTGGTGTGCTCCGGCAAGTCGACGAAGCGGATACCGCACTGTCCTGCGGAACTCGACCAACTGACATTTCCATAGGCTTCCACACGCAGCCGCGGAAATCTCAACTCAAATCGCAGCCGGACTCGCTGATCTTGCCGCAGCCGCCCCACGGCCTGCACCGCCACTCCATCGTGGTTGAGGTTGCGAATGATTCCGCCATTGGCTCCATCCAGCGTGACATAGGTCAGCGTGTGCAACTCATGGCGGTAAGTGCGGGCTCGCGGTCGAAAAGATACGGACTGCATACTCTGTGACAGCTCAGACGGACTCTATTTTTCAAATTCTAGCTTTGGGCGAGCAGAGGCTGGCAGTACCTGAACGGGTTCTACCTGCAGCACGACGACACTACGTATCTCTTACCAAAGATCATGGCCAAGAGGGCACGTTCGTAGCATTGCCAGAGCGACAAAACCCCGCTAACTTACTGTTAAACCCTGGGAAAACCAGAAACCGACGGGCCAAGCTCGAGGGTAGGGGATTAATTCGAAGCTTCTACACAAAGTAGTCAATTGACAGCGCGTCTGCAGCATGGCCAAACTTGCAGGGGCAAACTTGTAAGAACACGCAACTCGCAGCTAGTAACGCAATGGTAACCACTCCCACGAAACCGTCGCTCGATGCTAGCTCTGGGGTTTCAGGCTCGCCATTGCCCTCGTGGCCCTCGGATCGGGATGAGTTTGCGCAGGGATCTCATGTAAACAATCCACAAAAATCCTGGGAGTTGCGCCCATCAGGCGGCGACGCCTTGCAGGCGCTGCTCGCTTTTTCAGCGTTGCATCAACAGGTTCGTCACCGGCGAGCGCTAGCCTCGACCCAGGGATTTGAGGCAATTGCGCCTTCCGGCGATTTTGAGCCGCACGAACAGTTCGTTCTGGATGAAGTGCTGCAATTGGTCGCTGAGCGAGCCGTCGCCATCACCGGGGCGGATGGTCTCGGCATCGCCCTCGCAGAGAACAACGAAATCGTCCTGCGTGCTTCGGCTGGTTCGATTAAACCGGATGTCGGTGCGCGCATTCAGCGCGATTCCGCTTTCTCCGGCGCATGCTTTCGCACCGCCAAGATCATTCGCTGCGACGACACGGAAACTGACGATCGCGTAAACCTCTATGCGTGCCGCCAACTGGGCACGCGCTCCATGGTAGCGGTGCCGCTCTGCGGTCGCCGCCGCGTGATTGGATTGCTCGAAGCTTTCTCCGCCGATCCCTTCGGCTTCAACGACAGCGACGTGGCCAGTCTCGAGTTGCTGGCCGAGTTAATTCTCGCCGCCATCAAACCACAGGATGAAGACCGCTTCGCGGAATCGGCACAAGCCGCAGAGGCAGAGTTGGCAATTCCTGCCCTCACGGACCTATCCCCCGAAGTATTGTCTGCGAATGCTCCCCCTGCGACAGCGGAAGCGCCCGCACCAGACCGGGTCGAAGATGTCTCGGTAGCGATTCGTACAGCTTCCAGCAGTCCATCTCTCGGACTCGAAGCCGTAACCGAATCGGACAAATCAGCCGATGACGTCACAGCCTCCACCGCACCAGAAGCCGCACCCACAGCCAGCCGCCATCCTGGAATCATGCTCGTCCTCGGGCTGATCGTCGTAGCAGCGCTTGCCGCGGGCGGTTTATGGTGGAAGATCAAGAACGCGCAACTCGGCGATGTGATCGTCCAGCCAACACAACAAACACTTACGCCGCCTGCCGCCAACCCGCAGACAGCAACGCCTGCGCCATCATCACCGGCTGCTTCCTCTGCGGCCTCATCGACGCCGAGCCTGAATCAGCCAGCGGACTCCAACATCAACGCAGCGGATGCGAGCGCAACCGCCAAAGAGCTCTCGAAGATGCCGCGCATCACCGGCATTCGCCACTGGTCTTCTGCGGACTCCAGCACGGTCGTGCTCGATCTTGAAGATCAGGTGCAATACGAGGCACACCGGCTGGCGAATCCGGATCGCATTTATTTCGATTTGCATGACACATCGCTGGCGCCCGAATTCGAAGGCAAGACCATCGAGATCGGCGATTCGCTGCTGGCACGAGTGCGCGTTGCCCAACCAGTCTCCGGACTCACCCGTGTGGTTCTCGAAACCAAAGGCAACTCGAACTACTCCGTAAGTCTCGAGCCCAATCCCTACCGCCTGGTCGTCCAGGTTCGAAAGCTGGGAGCGGATGCGAAAGCTCAAGTGAATCTCTTTCCCGGTGCTGCGGGCGACCGGGGCAAGCTGTTTGCCATTGTGGTCCCCCCGCCAACGCGGGAAGATTTGCAATTGCGCGCGCGCGTTCCCAAGATGCGGATTGTCGTCGACGCCGGGCACGGCGGGTGGGATCTGGGCACTGTCGGCCGTCGCGGATTGCTGGAAAAAGATGTCGTGCTCGAGATCGCTCAACGCCTGGGCAAACTTATTGAAACCCGCCTCGGCGCGGAGGTAATTCTCACCCGCAACGACGACAACTACATTCCTCTCGACGAACGAGCCGGCATGGCGAATCAGTCGCAGGCCGATCTGTTCGTCTCCGTGCACGCGAACTATAGCGATCTGCCTTCGGCGCGCGGCGTGGAAACTTACTACACCAACTTCTTCTCCGCTCCCGGAGCCAAAGACCTGGAGACTCGGGACCAGGGCTCAGCTCAAGTAACGCCGGCAAAGGCCGCGACTTTGTCCACGCTTTCTCCCGCCGAACTCCACGACAGGATTGAGCAGTCACGTCGCCTCGCGGCCAGCGTGCAGCGCTCTCTCTACGGCATCTTGTCAGCGCAAAATCCCGGTCTGCGCGACCGCGGTGTGAAAGAAGCCTCGTACGTGGTCCTCACCGAAACCGCGATGCCCGGAATCCTTGCCGAAGTGTCCTTCGTCAGCAGCCCCGCCGACGAGCAAAAGCTGCGCAGCGACGGCTACCGCGAACAGATCGCCGAAGCGCTATATAAAGGCATCGCGCGCTATGCGGCCAGTTCCCGCGGCGTGAAGATGGCAAGCACGGGAAAATAGTACCTGGTGCCCCGGTAACGAGAGAGAAATCGGGAAAGGACACGACTCTCAGTCGTGCCAACTCAGCTCACAAAATCGAACCAGCTTCAGCCGTTGAGATCAGCGTATCCTCCAGCCGTGATGACCGTTGGCTTGCCTCCCGAGGGCGCTGCTGACTTCGCCATTAGTCGGGCCTATCTGAACGGGTTCACGATTTCCAGCCCGTCTATCTCTCTCGCATTCTGCATATCTTCCGAGAAAACTACGCTGCATCCGGATTGTTTAGCTGCCCGGAGAACTAAAGCGTCCCAGAAAGCAAAACCGTGAAGGCGGTGCAGATCGATCGCAGCGAGAATGTCCGCGACCTCAGGAATTGCCACGTCGAACTCGGCAAGAAGCTCAACCTTGCGGCGGGCGATGCCCGCTTCGACCTGCAGTTTCCGCGTGACGGTGACGAAATATTCCTGGAGTATCTGGAGTGACACAACCCCCGTCCTGTTTCGTCTGTGTTCTGCTACGAGCTCGACGGCGCGACGTTGTTTCGCTGGTGCCGCTTTGTCATCTGCGTAAATAAGGACGTTAGTGTCAAAGAAGCTACGAGCGTTCATGAATCTCATCGCGATTGAAACGCCAGCCGCGGGAGTGGCCCTGACCTGAAAGTCGCCGGAATTCCTCGATGCTGCGCTCGGAGTCATCTCCTCCGGCGACAGTTTGCAGGTAATCGCGGATGAGCTGGTTGAGGCTCTTGCCGAGTGCTTCGGCTTTCTTGCGGGCGCGAGTAACGACCTGATCGTCGATGGAAAGGGTGACGTTCATCTACACAGTATACGTGGACACGGGTTATGTGTCAACACAAAGCCAACCCTATCCTCGGCGTATGCAAATGGCAGAGGTCAGTTCCCTGCCGCCACGCCGCCGTACTTCTGCAGCCACTTCAGTTCTTCGCGGACTTTGATTTTGCCGTGCCAGGGATTCTTGTCGAGGCTGTGGCCTTCGCCGGGGAAGATTAGCAGCTTGTTCGGGATCCCCAGCGAGTAGAGCGCGTGCTCGAGCAGGTAGTCTTCGAGCACGGCGACTCGAATGTCGTCGGCGCCCGCTACCATGTGCGTGGGTGTGCGGACTTTGTCGATCTGGAAGATGGCAGCTTCGTCGTGATAGCGCTGCTGGGCTTCCCAGGGGCGTCCGCCGAGGAAGTAGGCGTCGTCCATGGTGGTGTCGTCGTTGCCCCAGTTGCCGATGTGCTCGACGGCGCCGGCTCCCGTGACGGCGGCTTTAAAGCGCGTGCTTTGGGTGATGAGCCAGTTGGTCATGTATCCGCCGTAGCTGTAGCCACCGATGGTGAGGTGGTCGGGGTCGGCGATGCCGTCTTTCACAAGCGCGTCGACCCCTTCGAGAATGTCCTTGCCGGGGCGCGAGACGATTTGCGGAACGATCTGCATGAGGAACTTGTCGCCGTAGCCGGTCGAGCCGCGGTAGTTGGGTTCGAAGACGAGCCATCCGTTGGTGGCGGCGATCCCGGCCCACTGGTACCAATCGGCCTCGAAGTGGTTGCCGTCGGCGTCGGCGGGACCTCCGTGGATGAAGGTGAACACGGGCAAATGCTTCGCCTCGAATTTGCCGGGAGGATAGATCAGCATGCCTTCGACTTGCGTGCCATCGTCGGCCTTCCAGCGGAAGGTTTTGCCCTGCGGAAGGTCGCGCTCGGCGAAAAGTTTATTGAAGGAAGTGATGGGACGCGCCTGATCCAGTTTGTCCAGGCTTTCTGCTAAGTAGATTTCGGTGGGCTTTTGCAGGGAGGAATAGACGAAGGCGATGCGCGTTGAATGCAACGCGGGAGAGAGAATTTCGTAAGTGCCGTCCCAAGTGCCGAGCTTGTGCAGCGACTGGCTGGGCTGGGCCACGGAATATGCAGCGACTTCGGTTCCGAGGCGTGCCGAGACGAGAGCGCTGTTGGCGGAGACGGCGAAGTGTTCGACTTGTCCGATGAAATCTTTGCTCCACTGCTCGACTGTGCCGGTTTCGCTGTCAACCCAGTAAAGATGCGGCTGGACGTCGCGGTAAGGCCCGGCTACGTCTCCGACTTCGACGCTGAAAAAGATGTGGCGGTTGTCGTTAGCCCATTGTAGCTTCTGTTCTGCGGCTGAATTGTGAGTAAGCTGGCGCGGAACTTGAACAGAAGAAACGTCGGCCAGATCGACGGTAAAGATCTCGACATCTTCGAATTTTTCTTCGCGCTGGTTGATAGCGTTGCTCGCGAAGGCGAGTTTGCGGCCGTCGGGGGATGTGACTAGTTCTTCCACGCGCAGCGACGAGGTGGCCAGCGTGCGCACGCCGGGAGTTGTGTCCGATTCTTTATCCTCGTCACTCGCTTCTGTGGCGGGAGCGGCAGCACGGCGGGAGAGCGTTGCGGCGACATCGAGAGCAAAAATCGTGTCGCCGCGCTCAGCGGTGCGATATTGGACGACGTCTTTCCATTGCTTTCTATAATCGTCCTTTTGTGATTTGGTCCAGGGGTGGCGAGTCGCGAAGAAGATTGTACGGGAGTCGGCGGACCAGGAAAATGCGTGGACCTCTTCCTGGCCTTGCGTCAACGGCACGGCTTCGCCTCCTGAGGGAGAGATAAGGTAAATCTGGCTGGTGTCGCCTTTGTCCTCGTCGTCTTTCTTGTCGTCGCCGGAATCGGAATCCTTCTCGGACGAAGTTTTGCGTTCGGAGAGGAAAGCAATCCAGCGGCCGTCGGGCGACCATTTGGGCTCGGAGTCGTGACCGGACTGCGTGAGTTGAATCAGCGAGCCCGCTTTGCCATCGTCGCGGTAGAGCCAAAGGTCGGAGCGGAAGATTTGCTGGTCCCAGTCGGCACGCTCGGCGACGATCGCGACGGAGTTACCGTCGGGCGAGATCGCGATCGCGGGATAGCTTACCGAGTTAAAGAATTCGTCGAGAGTGAGTTTGGGCTTCGCCTCGTTGGAGGCGAACGATTGGCACAGAACGACAAGGGTGAACAAAACAAGTCTTGAGGTTTTCATAGGAGTTCTAGCGGGAACTAGGTTTATACATCGCAAGGTTCGGGGAAGCAACTTCAAGGGTTTGACTGGAAGTCCTGCTGAAAGGTCGCATGTTAAAGTTCTGTCGTCTTATTGAAGAGGCTGCGCGTTCTTCAATGCATCATCGAGGGGCTCACCGGTATGGGAAGCGCCTTCCACGACTCGCCAGCCATCGTCGAAGTTTCGAAAGCGCACAAGTGAACTGTGCCGAACTTCGCCGAAGTAGAGAGCAGCCGCAACTTCGTTCAAGGGAACCCAGCGCCAGGTAAATGCGACATCGGCAGCACTTCCCTGCCTGGCTATGCCGGTGACCGCAACGAGTTCGCGGCGAGCGGCCGGAATGGTGAAGGATTGCTTCTCGGCATCGCCGGGTACGATCAGACTTTGAAATGTGTCTACGCCGGAGGGCGTAAGGGCAACGTCCCAGCACGGCGCGGGCATCTCCGGCGATGGGCACCTCTTGATTGTTCCCGAAATCCAGCCGCGATGCTGCAAGGCCAGATACTCGGGCGAAAGATAATCCTGATTGCTGAGAATACCTGTCTTCACTTGAAGTTGCTGCTGCGAACGGAACGTTCTGGAGCCAGCAATCAGGTCCGCGGCGAGGCGGCGGGTGAGGAAGTCGCGGGGGGAGCAGGAGGAGAGCAAGAGGGGACAGGCGAGGCAGAGCGCGAGGATGAGCGGTTTCCGCATAAACAAAATTGCTATGAACCCTGAGTCTCTTCGGTCCTAGTGCTGGATTGTAAATAAAGACGCACTCCTGCGCGGGGAGAAAGGGTGGGAGGCGATCTGGCCTTCGAAGCGGGCTGCCCAGAGGCCGGGAATCGTGGTGGAGCAATCTGGACAACGACCCTCCGGCGTGAGCCGGTAGTCTTTGATGAAGTAGCCGTAACGCTCAATCAGAGTCGAGTTGCAGTGTGGGCAGCGCGTGTCTTCGCATTCGCCGACTCTGCCAGGAAGATTCCCGGCATAGATGTAGTGGAGACCTGACTGGCGTCCGATTTCGACGGCCTGCAGCAAATCTTCGGCGCGGGTGTCGCGCGCTACATCGTTTTGCATTTTGTAGTCGCCGTGAAAGGCGGTGACGTGCCAGGGAATATCCTGAGAAACTCCAACGACAAATTCGGTGAGGCGGCGGAGCTCATCGAGTGAATCGTTGAAGCCGGGGATGAGAAGCGTGACGATCTCGAGCCACAGTCCCATGGAGTGGATGCGGCGGATGCTATCGAGAATGGGGCCGATGCGGCCGCCGAGTTCGTGATAGTGGCGATCGTCGAAACTCTTCAGATCGACTTTGTACAGATCGAGCCATGGACGCAGGTATTCGAGAACCTGCGGAGTGCCATTTCCGTTGGAAACAAAGCCGGTAAGAAGTCCGGCAGCCCTGGCTTCTTTGAAGACGGCGACGGCCCACTCACTGGTGATGAGCGGCTCGTTGTAAGTGCTCACTAAAATCTTCGCGCCTTGAGCCATTGCATCGCGAACCAGCATTTCGGGTGAGGCTTGCAATGGAGGCGAGACCGCGTTGGGATCGCGTAGCGCTTGCGATGTGACCCAGTTCTGACAATACGAACAGTGAAGGTCGCAGCCGAGCATGCCAAAGCTGTAAGCGAGGGCTCCGGGATGCGCATGAAAAAACGGTTTCTTCTCGACCGGATCGCACTGGTTTCCTGCGGTGTATCCCCAGGGAGCGTAGAGCGTACCGCCGCGGTTGTAGCGGACTTTGCAGACGCCGGGCTGGCCGTCGGGGATGGGGCAGCAGTGTCCGCAAGCGAAGCACCGCACGCGGTTGTTGTCCAGCTTTTCGTAAAGACGAGGATCGGCCTCACGAACTTTTTCGTCGAGAATACTGCGCAGGGTGGACAACGTATCGACCTCGGGCGTCGAACCTCGGAAGCACTCTACTCATTTTAACTCTGTGAACGACATAGAAATGCCCTGATTTGCTGGATGTGGCGCCGGCGGATATGGGTTCCTTCGACTGCTCGGGATGACAAATGCACTAAAGCTATTCAGTTTTCGTTAGTGGCCGGCTTGGGGTTTGCCGTGCGATTCGCGCTGCTGATACCACATCTCGGCCTGCTGTTCGATGGCGGCGGTTTGGGCGCGCGTCATGCCATTGGCCAGCACTTTGGCGAGATCTTTGCTGCCTTCCTGGCCTCCGGCACGAGCGAGCACTGCCCAGAAATAAGCTCGATTCGGATCTTTGGGGACTCCGTGGCCACCCCAGTAGAGCAGTCCCAACTTGTATTGCGCGGTGACACTGCCATCTTCTGCCGCTTTGGTAAACCAGCGCGCAGCTTCACTTTCATTTTGGGCGACAGCTTGCTTTTCATCACCCTGAGCGTAGAGAAGGCCTAAGGCATTTTCGGCAGCCGGATCTCCGCGCTTCGCGAGTTCACGGAGTTGTTCGAGATTTGCAGAATCGACCGAAGGAGCGGAAGTTGAAGGCGCGCCGGGAGGATGCGACGAAGCCAGGACAGTCTGCTCTACGCTTCCAGACCGTCCGCGCAGTTTCTGCTGAATCCAAGGCTGCAGCGACGGTGCACTGATATAACCCAGCGCCAGGAACACGGTAGCGGCGGCAGTCAACAGTAAATAAAGATGAGCGCGGGGCAGCCGGATCGCTGCCTCTTCGTCTTCCTCCTCTGTCGTGCCGTCCGACGGCTCCGGCTTCTCTTTCTCCTTTTTCTCCGCAGGCGCGTGCGCGAATAGAATGCTCCCGGGCGCGGCTACGAACGGTTTTTTGGGACTCGGCGGCGGAACGGGAGGCACGTCTTCTCGTGCGGAGCGATTGAATGCCGCGAGAATTGTCTCGGTGAAGCGCTGCAATACGGCGCCGTCATTTTCGACGAACGCGTGAGGTTCGGAAGAAAATACTTCCAGCAGTCCGATGACCTGCTCACCCGAACGTACCGGAGCGGCCAGCCTGGAGCGAATTCCGAGAACGCGACAAAGCTGGCGATCGACGCGCTCGTCGGTTTCAGTATCATCGCAGCGCAACACTCGTCCCGTGAGCACGCATTCGCCGGAGAAGCCGGAACCAACCTGCAGCGTCGCTCCAACCGGTGGAGCACTTTGGCCTGCACTGGCTCCACAGATCATAGTGCCCGGCTCTTTTGCAGCAAGAGCGATCGCCGCTCCCGAGGCGCGAAGCAGAGAGCGCGATCGAACCGCAATCAGCGAAAGCACGGCCTCCAAGTTCGGGTAGAGAGATTCCGCCTCTCTCTGCACCGCGGAGACGGCGGTGAGGGTATCGGTATAGTTCGGGCGGACCTCGGCGATGCGCAAGGTTCCCTTCGCAGATGCGGCGTTGGCAGCGCCAGCCATTGCGTTCAGGAACAGCCATTCGCGCAATCGATGAAGCGCAGGATCTTTCAGCGTCGAAAAGCCGAGGCCTACACGCCCAGTTGCATCGGACCAAACCACCCGCGCCGGGGTAAGAATCTGTCCGCTGGCCTCGGAAAGGTCGAGACACAAATCGATTTGACGGTTGACTTCCACCGGAGAAGGACACTGCACTGCGACGCCGACCTCACTGATGTCGAGTACCTCGTAGAGGTCGAGCATCTCGCTTTTGGAAGCGCCGCCGAAGGTCGCATAGGCCGGCGCATGCACCTTTTGCCGCACGCGACGACGCCGGTTGAGTGATGCAGGTCGAGGACCCTGGACGATGGCGGACATGGCTAAGCCTGGGAATTAAAGCCTTGTGGGTACATATTACCCTGAGTTTGTAAAAAAGTAAGCAGGAAGATATACGCGAATGTTCTCAAACGTTCGGGGGCGGCCCTTAGCAACCCATCGTGGTGGCAAGCCTATCTAAGGTTGCAGATCCAACCCGACAGAATACTCAGAGGTACAGGCATGTCCAGGCGGCAAAGAGGTCCTATCAAGGCGGGCGTTTTTGTAGCGGCGGTTGCTCTCGTCTTTTTTCTAACTACCGGCTTCCCGGCTTGGGCGGCGCTGGGCGGTGATGTCGCTTCGATCCAGGCGGATCAGCTACATATGCAAGGCAGCCGAAAGATGATGGCCGCAGACTCCTATACGGTACATGAGATTCAGGCGGCTTCCAGCACGGTGGTTCGAGAGTACGCTTCCTCGAACGGGAAAGTGTTTGCGGTAACCTTTCATGGTCCGTGGCCGCCTGACTTGCGGCAACTTTTGGGCAATTATTTCGACCAGTACTCGCGGGCGATGCATGCTCAGAACAGCCTTCGCCGGGGACGTCATCCGGTCATGATCGATGAACCGGGATTATCGGTTCACATTGGCGGCCATCCACGAGCATTTGTGGGCAAGGCGTATGCGCCTGACCTGTTGCCAACTGGAGTTCGCGCGGAGGATATCCAATGAAAAGGATACAGCTGCTCCTGGTCAGCGCAATGGGCTTCGGGTGCGCGTGTTCCATCGGCTGCGGGGGCGGAAGCAGCCATCCTGCCACGGCCTCAACCCAGCCGACGAATAACATAACCACGACAGGTCCGAATGTTCTGCCGATCGCAGTGAGCGGAGGCCCGCCAGGCATCGGTTATGTTGATGGGGCATTCGCCAGCGTGACGGTCTGCGTGCCCGGAACATCGACGTGCCAGACCATCGATAACCTTTTAGTCGATACCGGATCTGTCGGTTTAAGAATTGTTTCGAGCGAACTCACAACAGTCAGTTTGCCGCAGCAGAAGGCTAGCGATGGCAACGCCGTGGTTGAGTGCCTGCCATTTCTTAGCTCATTTACGTGGGGTCCGGTCCAAACAGCGGACCTTCAGATCGCGGGGGAAAAGGCCAGTTCGGTACCGATTCAGGTTTTGAGCGATTCGGACTTCCTGGTTCCGAGCAGTTGCTCAAGCTCGGGCAATCCCTCCGCGGACACGGTGGCGAATCTGGGCGCGAATGGAATTTTAGGAGTGGGTCAGTTCGCACAGGATTGCGGAGGCGGGTGTGCGCTGGCGCCGAGCACATCTGCAAATCCGACGCAGAATCCGAATTTGTATTTTGAATGTGCTTCCGCCAGCGCCACCTGCCAACCGATCTCGGAGGCTACTACGCAGCAGGTTCAGAATCCGGTTGCGCTATTTGCCTCCGACAATAACGGAGTGATCGTCGAGCTGCCCGCGGTCTCAGGCGCGGAGACAACGGTGAGTGGATCACTGGTTTTCGGCATTGGAACTCAATCCAATAATTCATTGGGCAGCGCCACAGTTTATTTGATGGACCCACAAACCGGAAACATCACGACAGCCTTTAACGGAACAACGTATACCGATGCGAGCTTTCTTGATACCGGGTCCAACGGATATTTTTTCGCGGATAGCAGCATCCCGCAGTGCAGCAATGCTCCGGGATTTTATTGCCCCACCAACACACTCAATCTGTCGGCCACGAACCAGGGAATCCCCAGCGGTAGCGGGGCTGTAAGTTTCAGCGTTGCGAATGCGGATTCGTTGTTCGCAAATTCCGGCGACTTCGCTCTTGGCGACCTGGGAGGGACGATGACTCCGAGTAACGGAGTTACGTTTTTCGATTGGGGACTTCCCTTCTTCTTTGGCCGGAACGTGTACACAGCGATTGAAGGGAAAACTGCGCCGGGCGGCGCCACTCCCTACTGGGCCTACTGAGTGTGCCGCCAGAAAATCGATGGAGAAACTATCCAGCAAGGCGCGAAAGCCGGGCATGGTGCAGACTGGAGATCCTTGAAATCGCGGCGACCATCATGCTGGAGAGAAGCTGCATGGTGGCAACATCGCGCTCATTGAAGGCACTGGGGGATGACGACAGCACCTCGAACACGCCCAAGGTCCGGCGATAGTATCGCAGCGGCGAAACCAGAATGGAGCGGACTCCGAGGCGGCGGCAGCTGGCGAGATCGACGCGGGGATTGCGCTCGGCGTCGTGGCATAACATGATCTCTCCCGTGCGGACCGCTTCCGCCGAGATTCCAGTTTCGGTTTGCAGGCGCACGCCGAGGTCCGGGGCGGTTCGGCCGGCACGGGCGCGGCAGACGATTTCATCGCCGGCGCGCAGTGCGATGGCGGCTCCGGTTGCTCCGGTGAGATGTTGCGCGCGCTCGGTGATCGCGCTGATGGCCGGTTCGAGATCGAGTTCTGCAGCGTGAATGTCGACTTCCTCTCCCGGATGCACAGCACGAAAACCAGAGACTGGATGTGCAGCGTTCGCGACGCGAAGCTGGCTGCGAAGAGCAATTGAAGGCACGCGCGCGTGGTGGTCGGCAACGTCGAGAACCTGAGGATCGGGCACGGTGCGAAGCAAGTCGCGGACCAGGCTATCGAGTTCGGAATCGGTGATGAGGTGAGCTGTCTGCTGCCGGCGTAGGGATCCGCCCAGGACGCGAGACAGACTGAGCAGCGAGGGATTTCCGCAGGCCAGGCAATAGGATCGAGGATTGGCGCTGATCAGTTCGCACTGCACACAAAAGGTAGCGCCCTGCAGGGGAACAAAATGAACGTCTTTAAAGGTGTCGCCATAAATCGTCTTGCCAAACATGATTGCGTCCCTCGAATCTCGTAGCGAGAACTTAAGGTAAATAGGAATCAAGGGTTTAGGCAGTAGCGGTGGTGGTTCGGCATTGTGGAAAACCTGGCGAAATTTGTCAGTATGCAAGATGTTGCAACCGCATTTTTATTGGCTTTTTCCACATTTTGGCTATTGCATCGGCAACAGGGGCCAGGGTAAACTCATCCTACGTTCGAGGCAACCAGCCTTGAACATTGGGAGATTCATCATGCAGTGGACAGCACCAGCTTTTGAAGAAGTATGCCTGAACTGTGAGATCAACTCTTACGTCAGCGCGAAACTGTAACCCTCAGCCCTCCCTGTTATTTCCTCACTCTTAAACACGCATGGTTATGCGTGTGCCTGCCTGTAGTTTGCTAGTCTCACTCCAGAGCGCAGTCCCACCGTCTTGTCCCCGAGTTCCTAGTACACATTCTTTCAGTTTCATTGTATTGCAAAATATAAAAGGCCCCCGAAGCGGGGGCCTTCTGGCCAGATACTCAGCTACTCTTGCTCCGGCTAGATGATGCATTCTTACTCCGGAGTGGACAGTCTCCCGTGAATTACAGTGGCGCCGAAAATGTCTCTCCTATTTCACGAGAGACAGGTCCGTGTCATGGGGCATCGTGGAGGAGGGAATCGAGTTCACCAGCGCATCGGAGCAGGCGCTGTGGAAGCCGACATAGTTATCAATCGAAACCGAACCGTAGGTTCCGAGGCCGCCGCCTGCACCGTAGGTGGTGCCATAGTTAAAGGTGTATTTCTGGACGCCGGCCGCGCTCGTGATCCTCAAGATCCCGGTAGTGCCGCAGAAAAACACGTCCAAGGTGGCCGGGCTGGGAACGGGACTGGAGAGCGCGAAGAAATCGCTGCCGCTGTTATTGGCGTTATAGAAGGCGGCGTGGTCGAAGGTCCCAGCGGCGTTCTGTGCCTGGATCTTCACGAAGGCATTGCTACCTCCGGCAATGTTGCCCAGAGCTATGGCACCGTATTCGAGGTCAGTGCCACCGAGGGAAACGACAGCAGAAGCCGCCGTGTCGTGGCTGGAAGTGGTTAAATAGCCGAGCGACCCGGTCGCGCCGGTCAGTGCGTGATTTGTGATGGCCAGGGTGCCAGACGTTACAACCCACTTTGGGCCAAGAGTCGTCCGGTTGAAAGCGTCCGAGCCGCCTTGGGCCAGGGCAGAGGTGGCGGACAGGGTTGCGACGCCGGCGATAGCCATGGCGAGGATCTTACAAATAAGAGTCTTCTTCATGTAAAGCTCCTTTTTAGTTTTTTTTTGATTTGTTGATTTTTTGATTTGTTGATTTGTTGATTTGTCGAATTGTTTGATCCGAGATTCTCCGGATCCACCCCAGTTGGAACGGAATTTTAGCACCGCCTGCGTCACACAAACGTGAAAATTACATAACATCAACCAGATTAGAGTCCTTAGGCTCCTGCAGTGCTGGTGGCACCTTTGGAACTTTTGAAGCCTCCAAGCCCAGCGTGTCCGCGTTATCCAGTCGGTCGTTTCCAGTTTCCGTTTTGATCCATTCAAAGCAATAGTGCGCGGGAGAGAAGAAACGTTTCATCGCCAGGTCAGTGTATTGCTCCAACCCGGCGAAACGGGTCTCGCATCGTTTTTCGCTTCTTCGTTTGAACTCCTTGCGAGGCCTTGGCGCAGTGCGGACGTGCAAGGGATCCTTCGACTGCGCTCCGATGATCGCGCGTGAATTGAGACGGGTTGGCCACGGCGCGTGAAAAAGAAGTGCGAGTGTCGCGATTTTCCCTTTGAGTTATCCCGCTTGGGCTGCAATGAATCCTTCGCTCTGATCTGCGAGGGGGATTACTTGCACGGTGTGTTGAAGGGTCCGATCGAGGGCATCGGCCAAAGCTGTGGGAAATGCCGAGGTCAGAAGATTGATATCCAGTTGCAGGTCGCGCTGCGAATAGAGGCGGTGCACCATCAGAGCGCCGCGGCGGCGGCTGGCGGAACTCACGAGATCGAGGGTCAGAGTCCAAAGCGCCAAGCCATCCAATGAAGGTGTTCTTCCGGTTCTTCCCCAATGGAGAGAGACTTCGCCGCGCCGGACCTGCACGCCGGCTTCGAGCCCGGTTATGGGTTGAGATTCCCCAGGGAAGAGTTTGAAGCGGGCATCGAAGCCATCAAAATCGTTGGAGCTGAAAGCAGCTTCGAGCACGCGGCGAATCTGATCGTAATCGCGGACGACCTTGAGTTCTTCGGTGGCGCGGCGGATGGCAAGGTTATTGATGACGATCTGGCGCTGTTCGAAGGTGCGCTGGGCAACGCGGCCAAGCTCTCCCAGTTCGAGATAGCCGAGGCGCTGTACGCCGATCCAGATGCCGATGCCGAGCACTGCGAGGACAAGCCCGAGCGAACTGCCAGTGGGCCACAGCAGAAATAAACTGAGCATGGCAAAGACGGCCGATACGGCGTAGAGCACGATCACCACCTGGCGATGCGTGAGGCCATGCTGCAGCAGTTTGTGATGGATGTGCTCGCGGTCGGCAGTGAAGACCGGGCGGCCGCTGATCAGGCGGCGGAGAATGGAGAGCGACGTTTCCAGAATCGGCAGGCCGAAGGAGACGACGGGAATCGCAACCGCGACGATGGTCGGCGCCTTCTGCGCGCCCTCCAATGCCAGCGCGCTGAGCAGAAAGCCGATGAAGAGACTACCGGAGTCTCCCAGAAAAATTGTGGCGGGATTGAAGTTATAGCGCAGGAAGCCCAGGATGGCGCCAGCCAGCGCGATGGTCATTACCGTGACCAGCGGGTATCCGTTCAGAAGTGCAACCACGAACGCAACGAGAGTGGAGAACAATGCGGAGCCCGCGGCCAGACCGTCCAAACCGTCGATCAGGTTAAAGGCATTCGTGATCGCCAAGACCCACAAGATCGTCAAGAGCAACCCGAGGGACCATGGCAACTGGTGCTGTCCAAAGAGTACGGGGACGTTGAGAATGCGAAGGCCGCCCATGAACAACATGCTCGCGGCAATGGCCTGTACGGCGAACTTGATATAAGGACCGACCGTGTAGAGGTCGTCGTAAACGCCGAGAAGGAAGACCAGAGTTGCGGGTCCGAGGATGGTCAGCAAGGTCTTGAGAGGAAACGCGGCCTGCATCCCCGAAACGTAGGGGGCCGCGACGGCCGCAACCAACATACTTGCCGAGAAAGAAACGAAGATGGCGACGCCACCCAGCCGGGGCAAGGGAGTGGAATGAAGATGCCTTTCCTGCGATGGGATGGCCACCCAGCCGTGCGCGGAAGCGAAATCCCGCACATAGCGAGTCAGGGCGAAAGAAAAAAACAACGCCAGGAAAAAAATCCCGAAAAATGCTACCGTCAACGATCCCCCTCGGCTCTGCCCCTGCGAACGTGCAAGCACGTTCTCACCTAACAACTAAATACTGCTATAGCACCAGGCTTTACTGGTAGTGAGTTACTGGATTCGTCCGCATTCCGTCTGCATTTAAGAGGGTTGCCTGGAATTTAGCAGTGTGAGCAGGAAGGTTTCAATTGCTGTTTCGCAAATATCTGTGGAAAACGCGGTCGCGGAAACTTTCTTGAGTTGAAGACGATATGATCAGCGCTCGTTGGGCTGTGCTAGACTTCCCATCAATCCTACTTTCACTCGAGGCTGGGAATGGCGTTTGGCAGATTTGGTCTTGCCCGCAGCGGTAGCCTGTTCGCGTTAGGTTTATTTTTGCTTTTCGTTTCGGGCGATGTGGCGCAAGGGCAGCAACCTTCCGCGAGTCCGGCGGTCACATCCGTGCCAGGTCTTCCGCCGGCGCAACCAATCTCTGAAGCCGCCAAGGGAAGTGTACCTAGGAGCGCTCCGTCAAGCAGTGCTCCGCCAACTACTGCCCCGCCAACCAGTGCTGCTCCAGGATCTTCTTCAACCTCTTTTCCCACAACTGCAACGCCCGAAATAAGAGAGACTTCTTCGCTGTTGAAACTCGCCATCGGCGATCTAGTGGAGGTCGGCGTATACAACGTGCCGGAGTTGACCACCAAAGCGAGGGTCGGAACCTCCGGAGATGTTTATCTCCCACTGATTGATTACATCCACGTCGCCGACCTCACAGTGGAAGAAGCGCAGGCTTTGATTCAAAAACGGCTCGAGGATGGAGGCTTTGTCCGCAATGCTCACGTAACTATCTTCGTCGATGAGTCGGTGTCGCAAGGCGTGACCATTCTCGGCGAGGTGGCGAGGCCCGGCATCTATCCCGCACTGGGCGACCGCAAGTTGTACGATCTGATTTCGGCCGCAGGGGGATTCACACAGGCTGCGGGACGCAGAGTCAGCGTCATCCGGCAGCATAGCTCGGCTCCGCCGATCACAGTGAATCTGGCAAGAAATCTTGCTGACGACATGCAGGACGACATTGAGATTATGCCGGGGGACACGATAACGGTACCGCGAGCGCCCATCATTTACGTAGTCGGCGACGTTGGGCGTCCGACGGGTCTGCTTATCGATAACGGCTCCTTGACCGTATTGCAGGCCCTGGCGCTCGCAGGCGGAACCAATCACACAGCGAAGATGAGCGGAACCCGCATCATCCGTAAAGGCTCGTCGGGAATGACCGAAACGCGAGTCCCGCTGAAAAGGATGCTCGAAGCGAAGGCTCCTGATATTACTTTGCAAGCCGATGACATTCTTTTCGTGCCATTGAGCGGAGCTCGAGTTGCAGGGGCACAAGCGCTTTCAGCGGCCATATCTGCGGCGACCGGGATCGCAGTGATCGCGGCGCATCCTTGAGAGCTGCCGGCGTGGAAGTACTACACATACGAGTTCAGGCGGCAATCTCAGAAGTCTGCGATTCAGGGGACTTCAATAAACGCTTCAGCATGCGAATGTACTTTTCCGCCGTCTGACGGCGGGAGAACTTGCGCACAATATATTCCCGGCCGTTCTCTCCCAGAATACGAGCATGATCGCGATTCGCGGCCAGATAACAAATCGCATCCGCGAGAGCCTGGGGATCTTCCGGTTCGATTGAAATTCCTCCGCCGGCCTCCTCCAGAATGGTGCGCGCTTGACCCTCCACCCCCAGGATGACCGGACGAGCGCACGACATGAACTCCAGCATCTTGGTAGGAATGACCGTCTTGAAAACATCAGTCTTCTTCAGAGGAACCAGACAAGCGTCGGATGCGGCGATGTAGGCGGGAATCTCCTCCCGCGGTTGCTGATCGACGAATTGCAGATTGTTCAGACTGCGCTCCTTCGCTAAAGCGACGATGCGTTCCTTTTCAGCGCCCTCGCCCACGAGAAGGAATAGGATTTCAGGATTTGTATCCTGCAACTTGGTGGCAGCCGTGATGACAGTCTCCAGGCCATGCGCCATACCCATCGTACCGATGTAGGAGACGACAAACTTTTTCTCGGCGTCCCATCTCTTTCTCAAATCGGTTTTGAGTGCGGGAGTGAAGAGGTCGGTTTCCACTCCATTTTCGATTACTGAAATTTTATTGCGGGGAAGGTCCCAGTACTTGCTCAAGTGATCTTCAAAAGCGGGCGTAACGACGACTAGGCGATCACAGTTGCGGTAGAGAAAACCCGCAATCTTTGCCAGAGTCCGATGCAACATGGAATTGCCATCGCCCGCGCCAACCGCAGCCAGCGATTCAGGCCAAAGGTCGCGCACTTCGAAGACGAAGGGCACGCGCTTGCAGCGCGCCAGCCACAATCCGGAAAGTCCCACAAGGAGTTGAGGGGACGAAGCGATGACAACATCAGGACGCGACACGAGCAGGCCGGTGCTCGCGGCCGAAAGGCAAAACGAACTGTAGTTTAATATTCGCTCGTACGCTTTGCGGTTGGGAAACGGCAACAACCAGGTGCGCACCACGTTCACGGCAGATATCTTTTCTCGAACTACGAGGCGCCGGAACTTGGCGGCATATTCGCGTGGCACCACGCCCGTTGGATGATTGGGAAAGCCTGTAAGCACCGTTACGTCATGCCCCATATTGGCCCAATGGCGCGAGAGCTCACTCGCTCGCGCGGCGGGCGCTCCCATCTCCGGCGGAAAGTATTGCGATACGTAGAGAATTTTCATTTACAGAGATCTTGCGGCGGGTCAGGACGCTTGATCGAGGCTGCCGTCCTCCGGGACGCCAGCCTTGCGCACTTCTTTCACGGCGACCGGTCGCCCGAGACACCGTGACTGCTCCAGGGCGAATGTAGCCATGGTTGAGATCAGGATTTCACGAAACGGAATTGGCGATTGTTTACCGCACTGAATCGCCGCGACGAAAGCCTCCCACTCGCCGCGATGCCCCTTATCCTGGCGGAGGAACGACCGAAATACCCGCTTCTTTCCGCCGCGGACAAGTTCCAGGCGCCGAAAATCTTCCAGCACTGCAACGCCGCCGCCGCCGAAGACTTCGATTCGCTCTTTTGAATAAGACTTGTCGCCGTTTGCCAGATAGCTGATCGTACCTCGCGAGCCATCGGAAAAGCGCAGCGAGCAAACTACGTTGTCATTGCTGTAGTGGCCTGGATTCGCGAGTGTACGAGCTTCAACCTCGACCGGCGCGGAGCCCGCAAGAAAAGAGAGGAAGTCGACAAAATGGCAGACCTCGCCGAGGATCCGCCCGCCGCCCTGTTGAGGATCGTTTAGCCAATGATCCCTGGGCAGGATGCCGGCGTTCACGCGATAGTGAATAGCCAGCGGTTCCAGCACCTCGCTTAGGAAGGTTTTCATGCGAATCGCCAAGGGCGCGAAACGACGATTGAAGCCCACCATCAGCAATTGCCTAGTATTTTCGTGAGCGGCGGCTATTTGCATTAATTCATCTTCGTTGAGGCAAAGAGGCTTCTCGCAGAAAACATGCTTGCCGGAATTGAGCCCTGCAATGATTTGCGTCGCATGCAGATGATGGCGAGTGGCGATCACGACGGTGGTTACCGCCGGATTGCCAAAAATCTCCATCTCGTCGGTAGTGCAGTAGCGAAATCCAAATTTAGCCGCCGCATGTCGAGCATGCGAACCGTTCGCCGCTCCCGCTGCGACCATTTCCACTCCGTCCAAACGCTTGATGGCGGGCAGCAGAGTGCTGATGGCGAAACTGCCGGCACCGAGAAGGCCGAGCCGAACCGGCCCGGCACTCGCGATGGCGCGATCAGGGAGCTGTAGATCGACACTGCGAGTATCGGCCGCCGCATCCGGATATTCGATCAATACGCCCATAAATGGCTCGCGCGTTTTTCCGGTTATCAAGTCGTACGCCGACTGTGCTCTCATGATCGGGAAGCGGTGGGTAATCAATGGCTGCAGATTAAGTTTTCGATCCGCCAGCAGTTTAAGGAAAGCTTCCATGTTGCGGGTTTCGGTCCAGCGTACGTAACCGATCGGATAGTCGATCCCCTTCTGCTCATACGCCGAATCGTAGCGGCCAGGGCCGTAGGAACGCGAGACGCGGAAATCGAGTTCCTTCTCGTAGAAGAACCTGCGCGGGATATCCATCGCGACCGTGCCCACTGCAATTACCAAGGCGCGGTTCCGCGCCACGGCGCCAGCAAGATTGAGTGGATCGTTGCTGGTGGTCTGCGCGGCGATGAGAACGGCGTCCGCTCCGTGACCGTTGGAGTGCTGCAGGCACAAGTCCTGAAAATCAGAAGGCGAAGTGCTGACTGCGTCGCCGCCAGAGCGCAGCGCGAGTTCCGCGCGAGCGGGAGAAATATCCATGCCCAGAACGCAGCAACCGGCCGCTTTCAAAATTTGTACCGTCAGCTGGCCCAACAAGCCCAGCCCGATTACGGCCACAATGTCGCCCAGCTTGACGTCGGCGTTGCGAACGCCGTGCAACGCCACCGCTCCCAGTGTGGCAAACGCCGCCTCGTCAAACTCCACGGACTCCGATGCAATGCGCGCGACGAGCAAACGTGGAACGCAAGCAAATTCGGCATGAACCGCGTGGCCTGCTCCGGCACAAGCAACGCGGTCTCCGGGATTGATATCGGAAACCCCTTCGCCAACGGCAATCACGGTTCCGGCGCTGCAATAGCCGAGCGCACCCGGTTGATCGAGACGACTGCGCACAGCCGACACAGTCGCGACTAAGCCGTCGCGGCTGATCTTGTTCAAAACTTCTCGCACAAGATCGGGCCGCATTCTCGCCTTTTGCAGCAGGTTCTTACTCGCAAATTCGGATGAAGCCCGCTCCGTTCCAGCCGAGACCACGGAAGCGGCGGTGCGAACCAGGACGCAACCCGCCAGTAATTTCGGCGCAGGGACATCCTCTACGCTGACTTCAGCGCTACGAGCGTCTTGAAAAACTTGCTTCATGCTTTGACTACACCCGCTGCGGAGGTTTTGGCTACAGCTCGCGGTACATTTTTTGTGAGATTGAGACGATAAATCTCGGATTCAGGTGACGCAGCGCGAACCCCATTTTTCATCGTCATGGTCTTTAAAATCACAATCTGGCCTTCGTCCGACTCCACTCTACATCGTTCGTCCGTAAGGATCACTGTCGCAAATCGAACCGGCATTGGTGATCGAGTCTCATAGATTAGAGAAATGGCGGGCCGGAGATCGCCATAGGTGAGCGATTCCCAACCGAGCAATGCAATATCCGCATCCGTGCATTTCCCCGGCGAACTGCTCCATATTGGCGCGCCGGCTCGTACCAACGCCGCAGTCCCAGTAGCGTTCGAAACAATATTCCAGCAAATTTGTGACTTGGATTTCAATACGAGAGGCGATTGGAACAATACCTGAAACGGGCTCTCAACAATTTCGTACGGCAAGTCTGGGGTCAGCCAATGCAGGCGAACATCGTGTTCTCCGGATCCCTCGATCTCATCCACGATGACCCAGCCGCAGCCGTCGAGCCATTGAACGGTTCGACGATGCGTGACACCGAAACACCTGTAGCCATCGTGCATCCCCTCGAAGCGATTCGTGTGATTCTGATCGGGCGAAGAAAATAACTGTCCCGACGCCTGCGCCCAGTCGATCCACAAAAAACGGCCGGCGCGCCTCATCTGGTCGGTGTGATCGACTGTGACGGTATTGTGGACCGCTGTGCTCGCGAGCAAATTGTTCCATGGTGCCGGACCGTTGTAGAGATACGTTCCCGCGTCTCGAGCCAGGTTCATTCCTTGCCACCATAAGTCGACATGCAACTGATCCGCCTGAAACGGCCGGCGCGTATAACTGCCCGCGCGAATCAGCGCCCAGGAACTTGCATCCCCGAGGCGGAAGTATCCGGTCTCAGCGGAAAGTGCGGGAGCCGCAGTTTGTTTTTCCGCGGCGAACGGGCTGACGCCGAACCATAATGCAGTTTCATCCCAGGGCCCGGCCTCAAGAGCGGGGCGACCTAGAATCGCAGCGCCTAATTGCAGTAGAGGCCGATAGTTGCGGTACTCTGCCGACGCCAGCGGAAGGATCAAGCTGCCATCGTTGGAGCCATAATTCGGGGCCGATCCGCCGGTGGGATCGACCCACTGGCACATGAAATCAAACGCAGCCTTTGTGCGAGCGGGAATCTCTTCCGGCAGAGGAGCGTTTTGAATCTCAGCCAGCCGCAGGGTCCACAACAGTAGATCTAAAATCATGCGCTGATAGTTGAATGAGTGCTGCTGCGAAACGCCTGCCTCGGATACTTGATCGAGCACGGCTTCGCGCAAGAGTTGCTCGCCAAGATTCTTCCATACTTCCGCCTCGCGCAATTCCGGAAAAAGTGTGCCGGCCGTCCACAGGCCAACCGCTTCGCTGATTAAATGATTGCTGCGCTGCGAGCGTGCATAGCCGACAGTCTGCGCCGTGCGCCAGGCGTGAGCCGCCACCATGGAAGCTAGCAAGCCGCAACGTTCGGTTGTGGTCGAAGGCGAATGAATGAACCCATGCAGAGCAAACGACAAAGCAAGAATGCGTAAAGAACACTCTTGTCCGCAAATCCACAAGGGGCCGGTCATCGGAGGGCTGTGGTGCGCCCAATCCTCGAGCGCTCGCCAGAATGCCTGGGGAAATCGCTCGTCGCCGGTGAGCGCGTAAGCGCGGAGCAAGGGATACACGAACAAAAATCGTGAAGGCTCCAAAATGAATTTGAGATCCCCATACACCGGTGACGCGAAGCGCATCTGGGTCCAGGCCTGCTCTGGCGAAACAGTCTGACCAGTAACCGGATTTTGAAACCAGCGCGGTGGAAAGTGGCAAGCGAGGGATAGCTGGCCGAAAAATGGCAACCTGCCGGCCAAAATTCGTTCCGCTTCTTCGAGAACGGCGGGCTCTCCATCGGTTCCGATCACTCTCCTGATATTCGTCCCCAAAGCGAGGGCATCTGCGAAAAGAAACTTTCTGGTGCCGTCGCGTCGCGAGGTTCGCAATTCTTCCGGGGACGATTCCGGCGCAATCTTTTTCAAACCCCAGGAATCCCATCCTTGTACGGAGCGCATCCGCCACGACATTAAACCGCTGCCACGCTGAAGCTCATATTCCAGACGCAGCATGCCGTCCCGCACACCGAACGTCCGGCCTACTTGCAGCATGGTCCCGAGCTTATTCATTCGTGGCCCTCGCGAGCACAGGCACGCGGCTGGCACCGAGGCGTTCGGCGGCCCGCGCCTGCAGCCACTCGTGCATGACAAAGTATTGATTGTCCTTTTCGTGATCCTGGGCGAGATCGGTTTGCGGCATTGCAACGATCGTACCGCGATCGAGGTCGGCAACAACTTCTCCCAGTTTCTCCACCCCGAATGCAATGAGGCGATGGCGCAAATCGCTCAGAGACGTGCACCGGGCCAGGTCAGTAAACTCAAACTTTTGCAGTACGGGCCCGGTGTCGATCCCCGTATCCATGTAGTGGATCGTAACGCCGAGCGGAACTCCCTTTAGCAACGACCACTCCGGGCTACTCATGCCTCGAATCTCCGGCAGCAAGCCAAGATGCATGTTGATTACTCCGAGACGAGGGATCTGCAGCAGTGGAGTTCGCAAAATGTTGCCGCCGGCAAATACGATCATGTCCGGCGACCAATCCTTCAACCGCGCCAGCGAACCGGGTGAATTGTGATTGCTGCAAGAGGAAACGGGGAATCCGTATCGTTTCGCAACGTCGCGTATGCTGCGAAAGATTACGTCCGGAGGCTTAAGCCAATGCTGGAGATATGGATTGTTCAGTTGCTGCGCGCCTTGAGTACGCGCTAACAGTTTCGTCCCCGCGTAATGTGCCGCATCGCGAAAGCCCCATTGCCCAAGCTTCCGCACCACGGTTCCACGGTTGAGCGTGTTTAAGGAGAGAACGCCGTAGGGAACATGCCCCATCTCGGCCAGACGCACTGCCACTGCGCATGCGGTTTCGCTGTACACGCTGGAACACAGGATTACGACGCGCATGGCAAGGCCTCAGTCGCGAGTTGCGCCAACGATCGCGTCAGACGCATTTCCAACAGTAGAGCATCCGCGAAAAACTTACACCCCCAACTGATGTAGCGCAGGGGCTGATAGCGCCCCCAAATTGGATACGAGCCGCTGACCCCGCCTGCGATTCCAGGTGTGGCTCCCGAGGGAATCGTTTGTTTCAGCATCTCGTTCATCTTGAGCGCCGCGTTGAGATAGCGCACGTCGCCGGTCAGTTCATAGAGACGCAGCCAAATACAAGACATCTGCGCATTTCCAGTAAGACAGGCAAATCGTCTGCCGTGCGTGAAGTCCGCGTCGTAGGCGCCAGCCAGAAATTTGTGGGCCTCGAACTTCCGCAGCAGAATCCACGCAGATTTTGAAACCGCGTCAATGGCATCGCTGCGCCGCCGCAGGCTTGCGCACTCCAGCACACCCTGCAAAACGTAAGCAATGAAATGCAAATAGATCGGATGGCCTTGCAGGTTGATGCCTTCGATCCATCCGCTCGGGTTGAAGAGTGACAACACCCAATTCAGATTTTTCTCCGCTGCCAAAGTATATCTACGCTCTCCCGTTCGTTCGGACAACTCCGCCAAAGCCCACGCCACCATACTGTAGTAAGTGTGTGCCGTATTCTGATAGGCGCTGGGACCGGACCAGGATCCGTCCGGTTGCTGCATCTTGATCAACCAATCGCCTGCCGCCAGGGCGGAACACAGAATTTCAGGCCGATCCGTTTCCCTGTGCGCGCGAACCAGGCCTTGAAGGATTTGTCCGGTGTTGAACGCTGACGGGCTGAGGTCTTTCCCGTGCAGGTCTTTTTCATACAAGCCGGCAGGGAATGCTCCGTTTGGCATTTGCAGCGAAAGCAACCAATCGGTGGCGTGTTCTGCGGCAGAGATCGCGCGGCCATCGCCGGCTACGCGCGCAAACGCCGCGTGGGCAGAAGCTGGGCCTACAAAATCCAAATTGGCAAAATCATAGAGGGTTGGAATGATGTAGCCCGTCACCTCGGGATAAGACTGTGAGTAACCCGTGAGCAGGCTGTAGTAAGCCGCAATGCCGCCATCGGAACTCTGTGCGTCCAGTATCCAGTGAATCGAAGAGCGGAGCGAATCTTGACTGGAGCGTTTGGCGGAGGCGTAGGTATAAAGATTCCGCTGCTCGAAAGCAATCCGAAGGTTGTCAGCTGCAAGTTTTTGGATCAGAGGAAGAATGCGCTGCGGTCTGCCTAGTAACCCTGTCGCTTCTCTTAGTACCTTCGCGATTTGATCCATGGTGAAGAAAATCTGCCCCCGCGTTATTTACAACGCTTCATCGCAAAAGCACGACGCGAATTCCGTTAACTCATGCCGTCGCTGCCTGAGGCATTGGAGGATGAGTGCCGAACTCATCTGCGGCCTTCTGCGCTCCCGAGTCGACAAATATGCGCATCCAATGCTCCAGCGTCAGCAGTTGCCAGATTTGCATTGACCAATCCTCCGAACCTCTGCGATGTTCGTCGATTAAACGGCGCACTCGATAGGGTTGGAACAGTCCGCGGCTTCGGATACTTGAGTCGCATAACAAATCATCCACCATCTCCCGCAAGTCGTGAGCCAGCCAGTAGTCGACCGGCGCAGCGAAGCCTGCCTTCGGCTGGCGCAAGACTTCCGTGGGCAGAATGTCCTTCATGGATTGACGGAAGATATACTTCGTTGTCGGACGCAGAAATCCTTTGAGCTTTAGGCCCGGTGGAATGCTGTGAGCCGCAAACTCCGCTAATTCGCGGTCGAGGAAAGGAACCCGCACCTCAACCGAAGACGCCATGCTCATCTTGTCGTTATAGTTCAGGTTGAGACTGGTCATGAAAATCTTGGTGTCGAGATAAAGCATCTGGTTGAGAAAGTCGGAGTGACGGACTTGATCGAAGCGTGAATGATGAGCCACCGCAGGATCGCAGCCGAAAAGCTGGTCTCCTATTTCAGCCGAGTACAAGCCGGCCTTTTGCTCGTCATCCAAGTAAGTGCAATTACAAATAAAATTATCTTCCGGCTCCAGCGACGCACTACGGGCCATTTTCCTGGCCAGGCGTACGCTCCCCTTGAGCACGGTGCCGCGCATGCTGGGAAATAAGCCTAGGCTCGACTCTATCCCGGCACGCAGGCCGGAAGGGATTCTCCGATAAACGCGTGCCCAGCGGTATGCCACATGTTTGCGGTATCCCGCAAACAATTCGTCTCCGCCAACCCCGGAAAGCATGACTGTAGCCTGCTTGCGGGCTTCCCGGCACACCAGGTAGGCCGTAATGATCGCGGGATCAGCCGTCGGCTCATCCATGTGCCAGGTCAGGCGAGGCAGCAAATCGGCGACGTCGGGTTCGACAACAATCTGCTGATTTTCGCAGCCGAGTTGTCGCGCCAGGCGCGAAGGCACGTCCGGATCATCCAGCGTAGTTTCGCCCACTCGGTACTTTCGAGGGAACGTAATCGTGTAAGTTCGAACGGGCTGCGTGGTTGCGCGGCACATCATGGCCACGATGCTAGAGGAATCCAATCCGGCGCTGAGAAATGCGCCGACCGGAACATCGCTCACCATTTGCTCTTCCACCGATTGCCGAAAGCGCTCACGAACTTCATCGGCAAGATCCGCTTCCGATCGTGAATAGCTCGCGTCCGCGTGGGGAAAACGCAAATCCCAGTACTGCCGGATTTTCAGCTCGCCGTCGCGGAAGGTCGCGCAGTGTCCCGCAGGAAGTTTGTAGATTCCGCGAAACATTGTCTTTGGATCAGGCACCCAAAGAAACGTCAGATATTGATGCAGCGACTCCAAATCTATTTCCGCCTTGATCTCCGGAAGCTGGAGCAACGCTTTCACTTCAGAAGCGAAGGCGAGTTTTCTTCCGTCCTGCAGATAGTAAAAAGGCTTTACTCCAAAATGATCACGCGCCAGAAACAGCTCGGGCCGGCCCGAACGCAGATCGCAGATCGCGAAAGCAAACATTCCCTTAAGTCGATGAACGCAATCAGCGCCCTCCTGCTCGTAAAGATGGATCACCACTTCAGTGTCGGTGTTGGACACGAAATGGTGACCTTTACTTTGCAGCTCGCGACGGAGCTCGGCGAAGTTGTAAATCTCACCGTTGTAGGTGATCCAAACAGTGCCGTCTTCGTTGCGCATCGGCATGTGTCCGTCGGCCGAGAGATCGAGGATGGCGAGACGTCTGCTGCCGAGACCGATGTAAGAACTGTCTGGGAATCTTCGCTCCCATATGCCGTAGTCGTCCGGACCGCGGTGGGCCTGGACGTGCGTCATCCGGCTGAGCATCTCCCGATCACCCCAATTTACCAGCCCGCTGATGCCGCACATTCCCTTATCAATTCCCCAGTTGCCGCTTCAATTCGTAAATCTTTGCCTTGATGTGGAAAAACTGTATTCCCTGAAACGCACAGTAAATCAGGCCCGGAACGCCGTCGAGAAACCCGAGGCGGAACAGGTATTTGTAAAGAAAAAAAACGATCGGTGAACCGGGGAGCACGAAAAACTTCCGGCGGAGCCAACGGCGACGCTGGGCTTGCGTTCCCGTCAGCGACGGAGCCAACTCATCGTTACCGGCATTAGGGTTGAGCCACACTCTCGCTTCCCAGTTGGAGTAGGTGTCGTGCTTGCGAATGTAGTGCGAAAGGGATGCGATATTGTGGTGGAGGAGCGGATGTTTTAACTTCGCAGCACGGCCATCGACAATTACATGTTCGTGAACTTCCATATCCGCCATCGTAGCGTCTTGCTCTCTCAAACGGCACTCGTAGTGGCCTCGGCCCCGGCGAAATAGCGAAAGCTTGTAAAAGCTGGCGCCGCTGTGCCGGAGTTCACGGCCGAGAAAGTAAATGCGCAGCGGTATATGGTAACCGTCAAAGCGTGGATCTTGAATCGCTGCCGCTATCTCCTTCGTAAGCTCCGGAGTGAGGGATTCGTCGGCGTCCAGCAGAAGAATCCAGTCGTGCGCTAACGACAGCGACTCCATTGCCCATTGCCGTTTCTTGGGCCAACCGCCCTGGTACCGAAACTGCACCACATGGACTCCGAAAGAGTGGGCAATCTCGACAGTGGCGTCGGTGCTTTGCGAATCCACAACATAGACTTCGCCAACCCCCCGCAACGACTCGAGGCAACGCGGCAGATTGCGTTCCTCGTTTCGGACCGCAACAATAGTGCTGACGGCAAGGGCGCCGGCGGAACGCGCCGATGGCGGGGCGAACGATTCAGCGAAGTTTTGCATCGGAAGAGTACTCCCCACATACTACCCCGACTGATCGCGGATCGCATGACGAAATTCACCGACAAACTGCTAATATCCGGAGGAACCTTTCCCATGGCTCACCCCGATTTTATCGCCGAACAAAAAAATGAAGTGCGGCGTTTCTGGAACGCGGATCCCTGCGGGACGCGCTATCTGGAGCAGCGCCAGGATTTTGAGGCGCATGCACGGATGCGGTATGCGCTGGAACCCTTCATCCCCGACTTCGCGGATTTCAAGTCAGCGCGAGGATTGAAGGTCCTTGAAATCGGCGTTGGGATGGGAGCTGACTACCTGGAGTGGCTGAAAGCTGGTGCGAACGCCACAGGTGTGGACTTGTCGTCTGCGTCCCTTCAGCAGGCGCGCTCGCGTTGCGACTTGGCTGGATTCAGTGCCGACCTGCAAGTGGCGGACGCGGAGAATCTCCCCTTCCCCTCAGATTCCTTTGACGTTGTGTACTCCTATGGGGTGATGCACCACAGCCCGGACACGACCCGCTGCATCAGTGAAGCGTGGCGCGTACTAAAGCCCGGCGGTAAGGCCAAAATCATGATCTACCATCACCCTTCCGTGACAGGAATCTTGCTTTGGTTGCGCTATGGCATCTGGCAAGGCAAGTCTCTACGCAAATCTGTTTACGACCATCTGGAGAGCCCAGGAACTAAGAGTTACAGACGCCAAGAGGCCCTTTCTCTAATGTGCAATTTTCGGGACGTGCATGTCCAAGTGGCATTCAGTCCGGGTGATCTGCTGCTTCACCAACCGTCGGAGCGGTTTCAATCAGAATTCTATCGTTTCGTTTGGAAGATCTATCCGCGCTGGCTAGTCAGGGCACTGGCCGGCAGGATGGGTTTGTTCTTGCTGCTGACAGCAACCAAGTAAGTGCGGTGGGCGATTTGCTCAGCCGGTAATTGCGTTGCGCTCACACCAATTGAGCAAGACATAGAGAGCCCAGGGGCGAGACCAGGAGGTCTTGCCTTGCAAGAAATCCTCCCAGATGCACTGAGCGGCCGGCGCGCTGATTGTTCCATTCAGCGGTCCATCTTTCATTTTGGCGAAACTATCCGCGATAGTTGGTCGCAGTGTATCTCGCATCCAGTGCTCGAAGGGCAGAGTGAAGCCTTGCTTAGCGCGGTGGACGATTTTTTCGGGCAGTTGCCCACGCAGTGCCTTTACCAGCAACGGCTTCGGCGTTGTCTGGTCTAGCTTCCAGGAGCCCGGCAAAGCCAAGACGGACTGCGCGAGTTTGTGGTCAATCAGCGGCACGCGTACCTCTAGACCGTGCGCCATGCTCATGGAGTCTGAGTCTCTTAACAGTGTGTTGAGCATATAACAGCGCGATTCAAGATAGGAAACTCGATTGATTGGGTCGAGGTTCAGGGCGCGGCTCAGGCTGTCGCGCAGCGGTTTTTCCGCACGCTGTTTGGCTGCATCGTTTGCCGCCAGCGTGGGCAATAGTTCGTTTTGCTGGCCTGGAGCAAACAAGGAGCGAGTGAGAAAATAAGGATCGGAGTTCGCTCCGCCATTGCGGGCAAGCGCCGCTAATTTGCGGTTCTGGTCACTTATGGGAGCAAGCGCTTCAAACGCAGCCGCCAATGAATTTAGGACCGCACGTGGCACATGTCTCCATGCACTCGCAACTTTTTCCATTCGCGGAACCGAGCGGAAACTTGAGTAGCCTGCAAATATTTCATCTCCGCCCAAGCCGGAGAGAGCAACTTTTATTCCGGTCGCCCGGGTTCTCTCCGAAACGAAGTACGTGTTGATCCCATCGATGGTCGGCAAATCCATGGCATGGATAGCGGGATCGATGGCGTCGAACAAATCCGCTTGCGAAACGGTAATCTCGTGGTGATCGGTACCAAACTGATGTGCGACCGCGCGAGAATATTCCGCTTCGGAGTAATCCGCTTCTCGAAATACGATGGAAAAGGTGCTTGGGCGCACACCACTTCTGCTGAGAATGCCCACCAAGGCGCTCGAGTCAATACCTCCGGAAAGAAAGACTCCGACCGGCACGTCGCTCACCAACTGCATGCGCACCGACTCGTCCAGCAGATCGCCGATTTGTGCTTCGAGCTCGCGCCGACCGGCCTCACCTTTATTTCGGCGGGAATCGCGAGACTCCGAAAGTTCAGGATCGGCCAAATCCCAGTACTGTAGTTGTTTCACCTGACCTTCTTGCCAGGTAAGAAAGCAACCGGGCGGAAGAGAAACCACTCCCTCGACCAATGTGTTTGGATCGTACACAGATCCGAAGTTCAGAAAATTAGCGAGGCCGGCGGGATCGAGCTTTCGCGGCACGAGTCCAGTTCCCAGCAGCGTGCGAACTTCCGAGGAAAACAGAAAAAGATGATCCGATTTGTAGCAGTAGAGCGGCTTGATTCCCGTGGGATCACGCGCCAGGAAGAGACGGTGCCGCTGCGCATCCCAGATTGCGAATGCAAACATTCCGCGAAACTCAGTGAGACATTTTTCTCCCCAGTACGCGTACGCTTTGAGAATCACTTCTGTGTCGCAATTGCTGCTGAAGTGCAAACCGGAGCGCTCCAGCTTGGAGCGAACATCGCGGAAGTTATAAACCTCTCCGTTGTAGACAATCCAGTTGCCGGTGGAGGGATCGTTCATGGGCTGGTGCCCAAGGGGAGACAGATCTAGGATAGCGAGGCGGCGATTCCCGAGTCCGACTTCAATCTTCCCGCCGGAGTCGCGAAGAATGACCGTGCCACCGTCGTCGGGTCCGCGATGCGAGAGAGATCGCGTGGCGCGCTCCAGCGCGTCACCAGGCACTCGTGCGTTATGAGAGATGATGCCGAAGATCCCGCACATCGGATGGCTTAATTTACCCGAACAATCTGTTTCCCACGCGGTAACGCCTCCACGTTTCTCAATCTGCCGACAACGTTGTTTCCATTCAACAAGGAAGCGTCATCACGCTCGCGTGGTAGACTGAGCGCTCGACAAAGAGCGACATGACACAGAATGCAATCAAGATTAACATTGGATGCGGAGTATCCGGAATTGAGGGGTGGCATAATTTAGACAATTCGCTGACCGTCACTCTCGCGCGACTGCCGATAGTGAATCGATTGCTCAAGCTGCCGCAATGGCCGCGGGATGTGCGCCGGCACGATGTTCGTAAGGGTCTTCCCTTCAAAAGTGGCAGCGTCCGTTACATCTACTCGTCCCACACTTTCGAACACTTCACCTATCAGGAATCTCTTAAAATTACGGCCGAATGTTTCCGTGTGTTGGAGCAGGGAGGCGTGGTTCGCATTGCGGTCCCGGATCTCGAATTGATGGTGCACGAGTACATGGCAGATAAAGATCCGATGGCCTCGCATTCGTTCACATCCCGTTTGATGTTTCACCATTCCATCCAAGATATTGTGCACCCGGGATCGAATCACTCGCAGATGTTCGATAAGCGCTCTCTCGGGCAGCTTTTGCGGAGTGCGGGTTTTCCCAACCCGGTGGCTCAGCCGTTTCGCGAGAGCGCGATCCCTGAGATCGATCGACTGGAACTTGAGGTCCGGCGTGGAGAGAGCCTCTACATAGAAGCTCAGAAGTAATTCAGCGATTCCGATTCTTAGAAAATCTCACTATTGGCCAGAATTGGGTGGAATCTGAAAAGCCTGCTTGGGCTGTGAATCAAGATATTCCAGGACTTTCGTAGCGCGACTTCAGTCTCAAAAACGGCTTTTCAACAAAATAGAACGACGCTGTCGCAATCGCAAAAGTGAACACGCAAGCCAGCGGAACTCTCAGTAGGCCTAAAGCATTCCACCCGCCTAGCTTTTCGAAGATAGGGTAATGCCACAAATATAGTCCATACGAGAGGCGACCGATCCACACGAGCGCAGGTATCTCAAGAACTTTATGAAGAGCTGTCTTGTCCCACGCTATCAATCGGAACAGAATAACGACCAAACATAGCTCAACAACTGGCCACCCGAATCTATACATAATTTGAGGTGGCAGAGGCCTGGCGACCAGAGAAAGAATGAGCGCAACGGCCGGCAAGTAACTGTAACGCACGAGGCCACGTAATAAACTTAAGTTCATCCAGCCTGCGGCACACGCGACGGCGAATCCACATCCGGCAAGCAGTTCGTCGATCCTCGTATCGAGTCCGTTGTAGATCCGCCAGAGAGACTGGGGACCAGTCCACAACATTGCGCGGTGGACAGCGACCGCGCCAACCAAGAGAACGATTGCGGCCACGATTCGAAACGCCCGAAGCCGGAAACGTAACAACAAGAGCAGCATCGGAGGCCACAAAAGATAGAACTGCTCTTCGATCGACAGTGACCACGTGTGGGCTAGAGGACCCAAGCCATCCGGTTTCAAGATGCTAAACCAATTGCCCACGTAGAGAAGTACTGCGAGGATTGCCTTCTGTGTTTCCAACATTCGTGGACCGCGCAACACGCCGAGAGAGTAAGCCTCCACAAACAGAAGAAAAAATATCAAGGCCGGCAGCAACCGAAGAGCCCTGCGCATATAGAAGTTTCGGAAGCTTATTCCGGCGGTTTTTACCCACTCTTCCAAAAGCAAGCTGGTGATCAAGAAACCGCTGAGCACGAAGAAAACATCAACACCGATACTCCCCCCGCCAAATAGCGGGAGATACCCATGGTGCGCCATAACGATCAGTACTGCGAAAGCCCGAAGCCCATCGAGAGCGGGTCTATGTCCCAAGTGGAACCGCGGCGTGGGCACGCGCGCGCGGATATCGCTCGCGTTGTCGATTGTCATGAAAGAGGGCATTCGATTCTCTTGGGCACTCATTGGTTCAATTCGAGGGAAGAACTCGCGCTCAGTGTACACATAACGTGGCGTGAGCTGGTCTTGAATGTTCAAGATGCAACCCATGCTATGCTGTTCGCCAAACCATGTTGCAGTTCCGGCGCATCACCACATCAAAGCGATTCATCCCGCAAATTGATGGCCTGCGGTTTGTCGCCATCGGATCGGTCGTTCTATTCCATTTGTATGCGACTCTTGAGCGCGGCGCCCTCCCTGAACCCCTCGCCTTCAATACTGATCTTGCCAAGCGCGGAGTGGAGTTGTTTTTTGCCATCAGCGGGTTCATTCTAGGCGTGCCGTTCGCCTGTCGATATCTGCTGAACGCGCCCAAAGTAAACCTGAAGCAATATTTCCTGCGGCGGTTGACTCGGCTCGAGCCTCCGTATTTCATCAGCCTGTTCGTCTGCGCTGCGCTACAGATGGCATGGTCGCATCGATCCGCCGGCGATATAGCGCCTCACCTGCTCGCCAGCTTCGCGTATCTGCACAACGTGATTTATGGGGCGTTTCCGGGCGCGGTAAACACCGTGGCGTGGTCACTGGAAATCGAGGTTCAGTTCTATATCCTCGTGCCAGTTCTCACCATGCTATTTGCGATATCAAGGCCGCAGATCCGGCGAGGGATCATTCTTGGTTTGATGCTGTGTGCGGGATTACTGAGCAACCCGCTGTATCCCACGTTGCACCTGCACGCCTCGATCTTGTACTATCTCGCTTTTTTTCTTGCTGGATTTCTGGTGTGCGATCTTTACCTCACCCGGAAGGAATGGAAGCCATCTTTTGCCTGGGACGCTTTAGCGTTGTGCGGCTGGCCACTGGTATGGGTTTTAGGACGCAACGTTGGTCATGTTGTTCTTCCCTTCGTGATCGTACTGCTTTACATCTCAGCCTTTCGCGGACGTATCTCCTCCGCGGTTTTTGGTAATCGAATCATCACCGATATCGGAGGGATGTGCTACAGCATCTACCTCTTCCATTCTTTGATCCTTTATGGCGTCAAGCATTTTACAGCGCCGCTGCACATCGGGCAGAACTTCTGGCTTTACTTTGGCTTGCAGGCTGCCCTCAGTTTGCCGATTGTGCTGTTGCTGTGCGGCGCATTCTTTCTGCTGATCGAGCGACCTTGCATGGACCGGGATTGGCCTCGAAAGCTGTGGAGTTTCAGCCAAAGCCTGCGCCTTACGGCAACAAACGAGCAACCCGCTCACTTGCGGGACTAAAGAATGTCTTTCAGGAAAATTTGTGAATCTCATAAGTCCAAAGCAGAAAAATCGATCGATGGATGCTTCCGAGGTAAGCATTCAGACTCTCGCTGGTGACTCTGGTACCTCCACAGATCTGGCGTTAAAGCCGTGGGAAGCGGAGCCCACGATGCGCGAAATATCGCTGCTGTGGTTAATGACTTGCCTCATCTTCGTCGCATGCATCGCCCCACTTCGCAACTATTTCGCTCTGGTGGACAATTCTGGAGATTGCTCGGCTTATATGGCAGTGGCTTCGGCCATACGCCATTGGAATTTTCACAGTTTGATGGTCAAACAGTTTTGGGGTTTGCCCTATAGCATGGCGGCTTTATCGCTTGCGACGGGCGTGGGCGATCGTACCGCGCTTATGCTGATTTGTTTTGGATCGTCGCTGATCAGCGTGGCGCTTGCTTACCGCTTATGGGGAGGATGGGTTGCAGGTTTTTTTGCTATTCTGAATTTCGACTGGATGCAGCGCTCCTATCTCGGTGGCTCTGAGCCTCTGTTCGTTGCTCTGCTGTTCGCTTCATTCCTGGCTGTTCGCAAGGAACGCTGGTGGCTTGCATCTCTACTGGCATCTATGGCGACTGTAGTCCGTCCGCTCGGGATCTTCGCATTGGTAGGCATTGGACTCGTGCTTCTGTGGAGGCGGGACTATCGAAGGCTCATTCCAGCGGTCATTACTGGACTTACAGTTGGCATTCTCTACTCCCTACCGCTTGCGAAACAGTTCAACGATCCGCTGGCCACGGCTCATAGCTACGTAAACCCGGAGTGGCAAGGTGGATGGCTGTTTGGATTTCCCTTCTACGCCATCATCAAGGGAACACTTACCGAACCGGCGCCCTGGACTAATCTGGTTTTGAGCTTCGGATGGATTTTAATAGTTCTAATCGCCGTGATTGTCATGATCAGGAGCAGTGAGTTCCGGAAATATGCGCGCGCGCATCCAGTCGAGACACTTTTTCTTATTCCTTATATTTTGTCTCTCTACACGTACAACTATCCGCATTGGGCTCGGGGAAACTTTCAGCGCTTTTCGATTCCCATCCTGCCGTTTGTGCTGGTCGCTCTATATCGGTGGATTCCGAAAGATCGACGGCTACTTTTGGTTTTGGGGATCGTCACTTCCGTATTGGCAGCTGCGTCCGGGATCGGACTAGCTAACGTTCCGGGCTTGATTCGGCGCGCGATTGGATGATTCGGGTTCGCTCAGGCCGTCGGCTGACCAACAGGCTTTTTTGCTGAAAACTACAGTGGCAGAAGCAGAGCAAACCTAAGGCGCTAAAGCGCGCGCGATTTTAGAGGACTAACGGCACGACTGAAGTCGTGCCCTTCCCAAACCTAACTTTTCCCGCAGTTTAATCGTGCCGTTCCCGAAACTTGCGCGAAATCGTATTTTTCAGCAAACTGCTAGGCATCCAGTACGGAAAACTGCTCTCCTACACCGGCACGGCCACACTCTCCACAATCTCTTTCAGCACCTGATCCGCCTGCTCCGACTTCCTCAGCGTCGAAGCATAACCGCCATTTACGGCAACCCGGTGGGCGAAAACCGGTACCGCCAAGGTTTTGAAATCCCCCGGAGCGCAAAATCCGCGCCCATCCAGGAAGGCCATCGCCTGAGCAGCGCGATAGAGCGCCTGCGCGCCGCGCGGAGAAACTCCCAGCGACAAATGTTCCGACTCTCGCGTGCGCCGAACAATTTCCAGCGCATAAGTCACCAATGATTCATCCACGCGAATATGCCTCACCGCGTGCTGCATCTCGAGGACGTCAGCCGCAGTCAGCACTGGATGCATGTCGTGCAAGACTCCGGCCCCGGCCTCGGACCGAAGAATCTCGCGCTCTGCTGCTGCCTCTGGATATCCCATTCTCACCCGCATCAGGAACCGGTCCAATTGCGACTCCGGCAGTGGATACGTCCCATGATGTTCCACCGGATTCTGGGTCGCGATTACGAGGAAGGGCTGCGGCAATTCGTAAGAATGCGCGTCTACTGTCACCTGGCCTTCGTTCATTGCCTCCAACAGTGCCGATTGCGTCTTTGGCGTCGTGCGGTTGATCTCGTCCGCCAGCAGCACATTGGCGAATACAGGCCCGCGCTTGAACTCAAACTCCTGCTCCAGCGCAGAGTAAACGGAGATCCCCAGAACATCCGAGGGCAACATGTCACTGGTAAACTGAACCCGCTGAAATGTGCAGTCGATTGCCCTGGCCAAAGCTTGACCCAGAGTGGTTTTGCCCACCCCTGGCACGCCTTCAATCAGCAAGTGCCCGCGCGCGAAAACGCTGACCAGCGCGAAACGCACCACTTCGTCCTTGCCGCGAATCACGCGGCGGAGAGCCTTTTCCAGTTCAGCGGCTTTGTGGGATACGGCAATTGCCATCTCAGGAGACATTACTTGAATTTTACTATTCGACGCAGGAACGGCGGAGTTACCGATGTCATAGATCGGCGTCGGACTTCGGACCTCCGACCTTGGACTTCGGACCTCGGCAAGGCCTTACTCTGGTTGGAACGGGAATAGAGATCAAGTCTTGCAGAGAGTTTGCGTTGGCCAGGTTGGTTTCTGCGAAGTCCGACGCCGAGTCCGGAATCCGAGGCAGGAGGTTACTGCATAAATTCCGCCGGCCGCCCCGTCAGCCGCTCAATCCGCTTCGCAATCGGAGGATGAGTGGAAAACAGATTTCCGAAATTGACTCCAAGAAGCGGCTGGATAATAAACAGATGAGCCGTCGAGGGCGAAGCGGCCATTGGAACGCGCCGCGAATAAGCATCCAGCTTTTGCAGCGCGCTCGCAAGCGCATAAGGATTCCCCGTAAAATGCGCTCCGGTAGCGTCCGCCTGATATTCCCGCGAGCGTGACACCGCCAGCTGAATCAGAGTCGCCGCAATAGGAGCCAGAATCAGCATCAACAGCGCCCCCAATCCACCTCCGCGCCGGTCGTCGCGGCCGCTGCCGCCGATGCCGCCGAAAATCATCGCAAAACGTCCCATGCTGGCCAGCATGGTGATCGCTCCCGCAACCGTCGCCGCCACTGAGCTGATCAAAATGTCGCGATTATTTACGTGCCCCAACTCGTGAGCCAGCACGCCTTCCAACTCTTCATCATTCAGCAGCCCCAAAATGCCGTGCGTCACCGCCACGGACGCGTGCCGCGGATTCCGCCCAGTGGCAAACGCATTCGGCGACTCCGTGGGGATCACATAAATCTTCGGCATGGGGATGTTCATCTTTGGCGCCAGCCGCTCGACTGCCGCATAGGCGCGCGGCAGCTCCTCGCGGGCCACCGGCTGCGCTCTGTACATGGCCAGTGCGATCTTGTCCGAAAAGAAATAACTGACAAAGTTCATCACCGCCGCGAATGCAAGCGCCAGCAGCATCCCACTCTGCCCCCCAAAATAGCGCCCAATTGCCATCAGCAGCAGAGTAAGCGCCGTGAGCAGAAACGCGGTCTTAAATGTGTTTCCCATAGTTGTGGTTGATCCCGAATTGAAGGGTATCGGTCTATTAGATGTTACGGGATTGCGGGAGATGCAGCGCATGGGGAAGGCTGGACAGAAGTACCCTTCGGAGAGCACGGCCGAAACCTAGCACGCAATTCCCTCACGCCAATTGGGCAAGATCCTCGGCATCATTTATGCTGAAAGGTCGTCTTATGTTCGCTGCAGCGACGGCATGCTCGAACTCTGAGCTCGCTCGCGCATTTGTTAGCAGGCTGCGGAAAAACGATTTCCCGAGAAGGAAATCGCACCCCGGCGGCTAAAGCGTGGAATAGAAGCATCTTACGGCGCGGCTGGAAGCCGCGCCCTTTCAAAACGGGCTTGCTGAAGGAGTTTTTCAGCGGCCCGCTAGAGCTACAAGATAGAGGCTAGAAGATTTTCTTATGAAAACTGGCATCATTGGCCTGCCACAGGTGGGCAAGACATCGCTGTTTCGCATTCTGACCAAGGCGCATCTTCCGGATCAGGCGCGGGCAAATCCGCGCGAGGCGCACATTGGTGTGGCCAAAGTCCCGGATGACCGGCTGGACCGGCTGGCCGCGCTTTATAGCCCGAAAAAGCTTACCCATACGTCGGTTGAGTACGTCGATGTGGGCGCCATTGGTCAGGAAGCACTGAAGGACAGTGCGTATTCCGCGCATCTTCGCAACGTTGATGCGTTGGCCCATGTGGTTCGCGTCTTTGACGATCCGTCGATTCCGCACGCGGGGGAGATCGACCCGCTGCGCGACATCAAGAATGTAGAGTTCGACCTGCTGGTCAGCGATCTGGGGCAAATCGAGAAGCGGCTGGAGCGGCTTGAAAAAGACCTCAAGAAGATGAAGACTGCCGAACTCGAAAAAGAATTTGAGTTGCTGAAGCGGGCGAAGGCGCAAGTGGAATCCGACAAACCGCTGCGCGAGATGGACATGACGGCTGAGGATAAGAAACGGATCAAGGGCTTCATGTTCCTCAGCGAGAAGCCGATTTTTTACGTACTTAACATCGGAGAATCTACTGAACTTGGGAAAGAACTGGAAGATGCGGTAGGCAAGTACAAGCTGACTGAAATTGCCGCGCGACCCAACGCCGCGGCCACGGCGATCTGCGGCAAAGTGGAAGCGGAACTCGCGGAGATGAGCGATGCGGATGCCGCCGAATTTCTTTCCAGCTACGGACTCACCGAGAGCGGCCTGACGCGCTTGATTCGGACTACTTATAAGTTGCTTGGCGTGATTTCATTCTTTACCGCCGGCGAGGATGAATGCCGCGCCTGGCAGGTTCCGGCGCACTCGCGCGCGCAGGAGGCGGCAGGAGCGATTCACTCCGACCTGGAGAAACATTTCATCCGCGCCGAAACCATTCGTTGGGATCAATTGCTGGAAGCGGGATCGGAAGCAAACGCCCGCGCGAAGGGCACGCTCAGGCTGGAAGGCAAGGACTACATCGTGCAAGACGGCGATGTGATGCATATCCGGCACAGCGGCTGAGCAGTACCTAGTACCTAGTGCCGAGCAAATGCAGTTCCGAGTTGGGACAGGAAGGCAGAGAATCGGCCCAAGGCAGCTGAATTTCGGCGCGCTTTCGGTTGTACTCTGAATGGCATGGCCCAACACTACAAGGATTTGATCGCTTGGCAGAAGGAAATGGTTGCCACCCTCTACGATGCAACCGAGGCGTTCCCGAAGCGAGAGACTTACAGTTTGACTGACCAGATGCGCAGGGCTGCAGTTTCGATCCCCAGCAACATTGCGGAAGGACAAGCCCACTTTAGTCGCCGCGAGTTTCGTCATTTTCTTCGTCACTCAGACGGGTCCCTGGCCGAACTTGAAACTCAGATACTCATTGCGCGGCGACGAGATTATCTTACTGAAACCCAAACTGAAGAACTGCTTAGACGCACGAACGAAGTGGGCCGAATCCTGAGCGGCCTACTCAGTTCTCTCAAGGACCGTATCACCGTTTCATGAGATTTGACTGGGTACCAGGCACTCGGTACTGTCTTACTTCATGCATCCCATTGCCACCAGCATTCTGCTCGGCCTCACTGCCGCCGCCGCGAACGTCTTCGGCGGAGCAATTATCGTGCAGCGACATTGGGAGCGGCGGTATCTTCGTTATTTTGTCGCGCTGGGCGCGGGGTTCATGCTGGCCACGGCTCTGATTGAGATGGTGCCGGAGAGTTTGGAGCTGCGTGGCCGCAGCGCGGCTTTTCTGATACTGCTTGGTTATCTTCTCATCCATTTCTTCGAGCACACGGTCACACCACACTTTCACTTCGGCGAGGAGACGCATGCCGAAGAGTTCATGCACACGCACAAGGGATACTCGGTCCTTCTCGGGCTGATTATCCACACTTTTTTTGATGGCATTGCGATCGCTTCTGGATTTCTGGTTTCGAATGCGCTTGGCTGGCTGATTTTCTTCGCGGTATTCCTGCACAAAATCCCAGAGGGATTCACGGTCAGTTCGGTAATGCTCGCCGCCGGCCGCAGTCGCGGTACCGCATGGGGAGCCTCAATCGTGCTGGGCGGAGCGACACTCGCCGGAGTTCTAACGATGGCACTTTTTCGCCATCATGTGAGCGCGGGACTGCCGCTGTCAGCTGGGGTAACGATTTATGTGGCAGCTACCGATTTAGTCCCTGAGGTCAATAAGGAACCGGCGATGAAGATGGCATTTCTCGTGTTTGTAGGCGCGGGAATGTTTTTTCTGCTGGAGAGATTGATCCACGTGCGCTGAAAAACCAGAGTCATCGATTTCTTCAAGCTTCAGCAAACCAAAGCCCCCGGGATTCCCGGGGGCTTTGGGGTTGCGGACGAGTTGAGAAGCTTAGTTCACGGTAAGGCTAACGGGCTGCGACGGAATTCCGTTTGCGACGACCACCAGCGAACTCGCGCCAGTCTCCATGCCAGCGGGAACGTCAAAACTGGTGAAGACGATTCTCGAGCCGGTGGCCACGCCCATCGTGCTGTGGTCATGCGTTTTGGCGTAGAAAACATGTCCCGAGCTGAGGTTAGTGATTCGCACAAGCGGATAGTTCGTAGCGGTCTGAAACTCGTCGCCGAACGCGGCGGCTTGCGACAGGCCGTTGAACTGGGTTCCGGTAATTTTGTAGGTTGAACCGCGCGTCACCGAAGTAGGCGCAGTGTGAATGGTTGGAGCCCACGCCGGCAAATATGTGCCGGTTGATGTATAGACCTCGGATCCACCGACCAGGACCTCGCCGGTAGGCAGCAACATCAGGCTGCCGGGAGTTGACGGAACTGTCGTAAACTTCGTCCCGTCGAACTCGTAGGACGCAAATCCGCCTTCCACCAAAACATTTCCGTTGGGCAGCAGCGCGGCGAAGGAGTCACCGGCGTTGTCGCCATTGGGAAAATCCGGGCCAACGCTCCAGCCGGCCGTGGGAGAGTAGACAGCGGTGTGTCCAGCTCCGCTGCCGCTGGAAGTATTGGAGCCGGTTACAAATACAGTGCCGTCGGGGCGAAGAATCGCGGGACCAATTTCTCCAGGCGGATGGTAGCAGAGTTTGCCGCCCGGTCCGTAGGGGATGCACCCGAAGGGCGACGGAGAATGGAGATCGACGATCGTGCTGCCTGCGGATGCCCAGGAATGCGTTGAGGGTGTGTAGATCTCCGAATTGGGAGCGTTCTTCACATCTGCGGTGAGGATGGTTCCATTGGGAAGGAGCGTCCAACCTTCTTCCGCATCGAAATCACTTTTGCCTGGAGAGGGGAGTTCTTGCCAGAGAAGAGTTTTGGGATCGAGAGCTGCCATCTGCTTGGTTAGCTTGTCACCTACGATAAACTTGCCGTTGGGCAGTACCAGTGCGGGTGAGTCCCCGATGTAATTCCAGTGGTTCGGAGGCGCGAACGAAGTCCATTTACTGGTTGCGGGATCATAGATTGCGCCGAGGTTCGTGAGGACGAAGTTACCGTTATTGTATTCACCACCCACAATGACAAGCCGACCGTCGGCGAGAACTGCCGAAGCAAAAGCATCGGGCACGTAACCGGTGGGGAGGCTGGCAAGTTGGGTCCAAGTACCGTTGACATAGCTTCCGGTGTTGTCGGGCGTAAGCCGCCACCAGTCGGAATCGGAGTTACCTTGAGCCATCACTGTGCCATCCGTCAACTGAAAGGTTAGGATGGCGCCGTCCGGCGGCTGGTGCTTGAGCGTTTTCAGCGTCTGTGCCGATGAGACTGAGCCAACAGCGCAGCAGAGAGCCGTCGCGATTAAAAGCTTTCTAAACAAAATACACCCCCGATTTTGGTTTGATGAGATTGCCAAGATCTGCGGATCAGGTTCGCGTGGAGAGCTTACTACAATTTGGGGGCGGAAACTTTCGGTACGGCGCGATTTCACGAACGTTTACAAATCTTTCGCTGAAGGACTCCGGGGCGAGAGAGACTTTATTCTCCGCCTGCGCAGAGACACAACGCCGAGCGACGTTGAGTCGGGTTAATCCACCGTATGCTTCGCGGTATATCCGTCGCGGGACACGACATCGATTTTTTGTTCCTTGCCCTTCTGATCTTTGACCTTTAACGGGCCACCGTCGGGGGCAACTACCTGGACTTTCAACTTGCGATAGGTCCCATCCAGCTTCGCATTGGTGGGATGGTAGGAGATAGAGTACTCATTGCGGATGTCGCTCGCGATGTCCTGAAAGTCTTCCGCGTACTCGGCATCGAAGCGGGGAAAATAAGCGCGGCCGCCGGTCATCGCCGCGAAAGTGCGCATCTCATTGTCGGCCTGCAAGTAATCCATCTGATCCACGGGAATGCCCATGCCTCTACGCGCAGCCCTGCCGTGTGCCTCAGCCCACTCTCTGGCTATAAACCCGACGCTGATCGGAAAGATGGTTACATCTTTCGTGGCCTTGATTTTTTTCATAATCGTGTCCAGGCGGTTCCGGCTAAAGGTATCGACACCGGTCGTCACCAGAATCACGTATTTCTTTCCCTCGACTCGATCGAGCCGATCCAGGGTGTCATAGAGGGCGTCGAAAATATTGGTCTCGGAGAAACCGGGAATCCGCAACTGGTTCAGCGCGCCGTATACGGCCTTCTTGTCCTGGGTGAAATCAACCAGGATGTGCGGGAGCATATCGTAATAGGAGACCGCGACCCAGTCATCTTTTGTAAGTGAATTCGCGAAGGCGTAGGAGGCTTGCAGCGCCTGCACCACGAACGTGTAGTTGGTATTCGCAAACTCTATCAACAGCACAGCGGTAATGGGCGCTTTCGATACGTTGAAGTTGGAGATCTGCTGCGCCTCTCCATCTTCGAAGAGCCGGAAGTTCTCCTTCTTCAGCCCGGGAACAAACTGCCCGCCGTTTTTGGTGGTGACCAGCACATCCACATTTACCAGCGGAACGTTCACTTTGATGGAGTAGTCCGGCATGCCTTCGACCTTGTTGGGGGTGGCCGGTGGCGGCGGTGGCGGGGGCGCTTCGGTACTCTTTTTCGGGATGGAGTACGGACCAACATCTCCGGTAGGACCACCGGCTTCATCAGGAGCGTCCTGCTTGGGCTTGCCGTTATTCTGGGGTGGAGTCTGGGATTGGTCCTGAGCCGAAACTAAAGCGACTAAAGAAAACAACAATAGCACTGCGAGCGCGATCCGAAGCATTGACAGAGGCTGAAAACGCGCCTGTGAGTTCATGATCTTCCGGTTGGAAAACATACAAACCTCTGAGAAAAAAGAAATCAAGACTGTTTGGAGCAAAAACCCCTTGTGTTAGTATAGACGCAAGGATTCGCGATTGGGATGTTTTGCCTGGCTCCCAGTAATTTCCCCTCCTGGCAACGACTTACAATCCGGCGAAATCTAATTCAGTAAGGCGGAGCGGCCAAGTTCTGCCGGGCTTTCGTTCATGAAAAAACTTGCTTTTGCGGTCCTCGTTGCGTGCCTGTGCCTCCCCTCTTCTTCTTCGTTTGCGCAGAATGTGTCCTCGGCGCAAGTCGGACAAAATCCTCAGACAATCGCGGTGAGCCAAATTCATACCGGCATGCGCGGCGTTGCCTACACCGTGTTTCAGGGCGTGAAGCCTGAGAGCATGGATGTGGAAGTTCTGGGCGTGCTGCACAACGTGAATGGCCCCAAGGGTGACATTATTCTGGTGCGGCTGCACGGCCAGAAAGTTGAATACACCGGCGTGGTCGCGGGCATGAGCGGGAGCCCTGTGTATCTCGACGGAAAGCTTGCGGGAGCGCTGGCGTTTCGCATTGGAGAATTTTCTAAAGAGCCCATCGCCGGAGTTACACCCATTGCGGACATGCTGGAGATCAACGCTCTGGATCGTTCGCCTGCGGAGGAAAGTGCGGCCGTAAAGCCTTCGATAACATCCGTGGCCGGCAAGACCAGTGGGCCGGGCGAGAATGCCGCATTGCCGGGATTGGCTTCGGATTCTTCAGGTTTTGCGAATTATCTGAAGCCGATTGAAACGCCACTCGTGTTCAACGGATTTTCCGAGCAGGCGATTCATCTCTTCGCCGGCCAACTTGGCTCTGCGGGAATCGTGCCCGTTATGGGCGCCGGGTCGGTAAGCGATGAGAAGCAACCTGAACCCATCGAAGCAGGCTCGGCCGTTAGCGCGATCCTGGTACGCGGTGACATGAATATCGAAGCCACCTGCACGGTCACGTATATCGATCCGCACCGATTGCTGGCATGCGGACATCCGTTGCTTCAGTTCGGCTCCGTCGACTTGCCCATGAGCAAAGCAGAGGTGCTGGCCACGCTGCCGTCGCCACTGAACGCTTTCAAGATTGTGAACACTACCGAAGCGGTTGGAACTTTCGTCCAGGATCGCCACACCGGAATTATGGGTGTATTCGATCGCCAACCGCAGATGATTCCTGTGACCTTGAGCATTCACAGCGGTGCCGGCGAAAAGCAATTCCACTACGAAGTGCTGAACAATCCCAAGTTGACGCCGATCGCTCTGATGGTCACGATTTTCAACGCGTTACACGGAGTAAACGAATTCGGCGAGGAAATTACCTACCGGCTGGCAGGCAGCATTGGGGTCAAGGGGTTTCCTGACGTGACGATGCGAAACATGTTCGCTCCGTCGGAAAACGCGCAGCCGGCGGCGATGCAGGCGGCAATGTCGCTGGGTGAGAGGTTCGGTCGCATCTATGACAATCCTTATAACGCTCCCGCGATTGCAGGCGTGAAGCTGGAGTTCGATCTCGTCCGCGAACGGCGCTGGGCACGGCTGGAGAGCGCGCGCACCGACGTGACAGAAGTCCGGCCCGGAGATGAGATCAAGCTGGAGACAGTACTTGCGCCTTATCGCGGCGAGCGCATTGTGCAGCAGATTCCGGTGAAGATACCCACTTCGGCGAGCAAGGGAACCCTGCGCATTCTGGTGAGCGATGGCGACACCCTCGACCGGGTTGGACACGGAACACCGGCGTTCGGGCGCAAACTCGACCTGGCATCGACGATCGCCGTCCTGAATAAAGAGCACTCCAACAATCGTGTCTACGTTTCCCTGCTCGAAGCCGACCCGGAAGCGCGTGTCGCCGATAAGGTCATGCCCACGCTGCCCATCTCGATCATGAATGTTATGGATGGCATGCGTGGCAACCAGGAAATGCTCGTCTCCGGCGAATCGAACGTGGACGAAACAGCGACAGGCCCGCTGGATTACGTGGTGAGTGGGGCGCAGTTGCTGACGGTAACCGTGAAGTAGTAGTTCAGAAGCTTGTCATCCCGAGAGAAGCGAGGGTTTGGTTTTTGACTGCCTTGGGATATTGCCCGCGGGCAAACATCAAGGTCCCTCGCTTCGCTCGGGATGACAGTTGGTTAAAGTCAGATCCCAATCAAAACAACAGTACTCCAGCCTTCTCCATGTGCCGGAAACCATCCGTAGCCACGGCGGCCAGGACCATGAGCGTTCCGTTGTAACCCACGTGCGCTAACAAGCTCGACGCGACTGATTTTGTTACGGCCCGCACAGCAGTTAGGACCACTCCTACCAAGAAGATGATCAACACGGCCCCCCAGGCGTAGCCGTACTGCATCGCGTGGATCAAGCCGAACGGGAGCGCCGTAAGAACGATCCCCCAGAACGCGCCCATCCGGCGCGCTAGCACTGGATAGAGAAATCCGCGGAAGAAAAGTTCTTCCATCAGCGGACCGAGGGTGATGGCGAAAATCGCAGTTAGGTAAGCGTCGGAGCGATGGGCGAAGAATTGATCGAAGGGAGTGCTCTGGGGCATCGGAAGAAAACGTCCAAGAAGATCGATGCCGAGCATGAGAACCCCAATGCCAACAAAACCGACGGCAGCCTTGCCCGGCCAATTCCACAGGATCGCGCGAGCGAACCGCGCCTGATATTTACCCTCGACCAGCAGAATCATATACAGCGCGACCGCGACGTAGGTCAGCAACTCGGAAAGAAGAGCGAGCGACGGCTTCTGCGCTACTTCTAAAAAGGAGGCGCGCGGGAACGCGAAGTGACGCGCTCCCACGACGATGAGAAGTTGAACGAGAAAGAGAGTGAGTACAGTAAGGCCGGCGATTTGCAGCACATCCCAGCCGCTCCAGACGGGGTTTTCGCTAGCGTTGCGGGCGGGGGGCGCCGGAAGCAGCACTGGTGGCGAAAGTGCTTCGGCGACCTGCGGGACGGGCGTCAAGGGTTCGCTTTTCAGCGACTGCGGATCGAACTGCGGATTTTCGGGTGCTGACAAGATATCCTTTCTCTACGCGCTTCTTTTCCCGTTCCCCGCAAAGTAGCCCGCCAGCGCCTGCCCGGTATACGACTTCTTTACTCGTGCCACTTGTTCCGGCGTGCCTTGGGCGACGATGCGGCCGCCTTCTTCGCCACCTTCCGGGCCGAGGTCGATGAGCCAGTCGGCGTTGCGGATGACGTCCAGATTGTGCTCGATGATGATGATCGAATTGCCCAGGTCGGTCAACCGGTGCAGCACGTCGAGCAACTTCTTCACGTCATCGAAGTGCAGTCCGGTCGTGGGCTCATCGAGAAGGTAAAGCGTTTTGCCGGTCTGGCGCTTGCTCAGTTCGCGGGCTAGTTTGATGCGTTGCGCTTCCCCGCCGGAGAGCGTCACCGCTGACTGACCGAGATGAATGTAGCCGAGGCCGACATCGAGCAGGGTCTGCAGCTTCTGTTTTATCTGCGGAATATTTTCTAGAATCGGCAGTGCGTCGGAGACCGGCATCTCGAGCAGGTCGGCGATGGAGTTGCCGTTGTATTTTACAGCGAGAGTTTCGCGGTTGTAGCGGCGTCCGCCGCAGACTTCGCAGAGAACATAGACATCCGGCAAGAAATTCATCTCGATGCGGCGCTGGCCTTCGCCCTGGCAGGCTTCGCAACGTCCCCCGGAAACGTTGAAGGAGAAGCGTCCAGCCTTGTAGCCGCGCTCGCGTGCCTCGGGCAGCATGGTGTAAATCTCTCGGATAGCGGTGAACACGCCAGTATAAGTCGCTGGATTCGAGCGCGGAGTGCGGCCGATCGGCGACTGGTCGATGCGAATCACTTTGTCAATGTTCTCCGCGCCGACGATTGATTTGTGCTCGCCAGACTTTTCGCGCGAGCGATAAAGTTGGCGGGCGAGGGCTCGGTAGAGAATGTCGTTCACGAGCGTTGACTTCCCCGAGCCTGACACTCCGGTGACCACCGTCATCACGCCGAGCGGGAAAGTTACGTCGAGATTCTTGAGATTATTTTCTTTGGCTCCGAGAATCGTCAGTGCTGCGCCGTTGGCCTGCCGGCGCTCTGCGAGCATATTGATTTGCGCGCGGCCGGAGATGTAGGCACCGGTGAGCGAGTTGGGCTCGCGCATGATCTCGGTGGGTGTGCCGTGGGCGACGAGGCGGCCGCCGTGGCGGCCGGCTCCGGGGCCGAGATCGATCACGTAATCGGCGCGCCGAATGGTTTCCTCGTCGTGCTCGACTACGAGGACCGTGTTGCCCAGATCGCGCAGATTTTCAAGTGCTGTGAGCAATCGCCCGTTGTCTCGATGATGCAGGCCAATCGAAGGCTCGTCCAGCACATAGAGAACGCCGCGCAACTTGGAGCCGATCTGCGTCGCGAGACGAATCCGCTGGCCTTCGCCCCCGGACAGGGTAGCGGCGGAGCGATCGAGAGAGATGTAGTTCAGTCCTACAGCGTTAAGAAATTGCAGGCGCTCCTTTACTTCGTGCATGACCCGTCCGGCAATTTTTTCCTCGCGGCCGGCGAGTCTGATTCCCTGTGCGACTTCAAGCGACTTTGAAATCGGGAGCGCTGTGAAGTCGGCAATCGACATGCCGTTCACTTTGACAGCAAGACTTTCCGGGCGCAGGCGCTTGCCCTGGCACACCGGACAGTCGCTGGCCGACATGTGATCCATCAGCCAGTCGCGATAGCCTTCCGAAGTCGACTCTTCCAGATTCTGTTTCAGGTATCCAAAAATTCCGCGGAAGCCGGTTTTGCCCCGGCCGGATTCGCCGTTCAGCAGCAAGTCCTGAATTTTGTCGGAAAGTTTCTCGAACGGCATGCTCAAGTCAATGCCATGCGCGGAAGCTACAATCTGCAGGCTGTGAATCAAGCCCTGCGAGGCCGAACCGGGACCGAGTCCCCCATCGAGCAGCGGCTTTGACCAGTCACTGATAACTTTGGCCGGATCGAAATCATACCGGCTCCCCAGACCGTGGCATTCAGGGCAAGCTCCGTACATGCTATTGAAAGAAAACGAGCGCGGCTCCAGTTGCGGCACACTGATGCCGCAGTCCGGACAGGCAAGTTTCTCGGAGTAGAGTGTTTCTTCGCCTCCCACCACTGCGACTTGCACCAAACCTCCGGCGAGCTTCATCGCCAGTCCGACCGACATCTCAAGGCGGTGCTCAATTCCCGGCTTTACCAGAAGACGGTCGACAACCACCTCGATCGTGTGATTTTTGCGCTTGTCGAGGTTGAGGTCGTCATCCAGATTCACGATTTCGCCGTCGACGCGGGCACGAGTATAGCCGTGCTTGAGCAGCGTCTCCATCTCCTTCTTGAACTCGCCTTTGCGGCCGCGAACGATCGGCGCCAGAACCATTACGCGGTCCTCAGGAGTAAGCGTCATCACGCGCTGGACGATCTGCTCAGCAGACTGGCGGCTGATCGGCCGGCCGCATTTCGGACAGTGCGGTATCCCAATGGAAGCGAAGAGCAGGCGAAGATAGTCGTAAATCTCGGTAATCGTACCGACGGTTGAACGCGGGCTGCGGCTGGTGGTCTTCTGCTCGATGGAAATCGAAGGGCTAAGTCCATCAATTGCATCCACATCCGGGCGCTCCATCTGGTCCAGAAATTGCCTGGCGTAGGTCGACAGCGTTTCCACGTACCGGCGCTGGCCCTCGGCGTAAATCGTATCGAAGGCGAGCGAGGACTTGCCCGATCCGCTTAAACCGGTCACCACAGTGAGGGTATTGCGGGGAATCTCGACATCAATGTTCTTAAGGTTGTGCTGGCGCGCCCCGCGCACTGAGATTTTGGTAATAGCCATTTGGAGACTGTCTGGAAAATAGGGCTGGATTGTCCTTCGGTAATGTCGACAGGCCTACAGACATGCCCGACAGTAGGAATGCACAGCTCTACTTCGTATTTTACTACGGTTTCGAAGTGGGGGGACGGGCTGTGGCGCATCTGGGTTGCCACTAGCGGCCAATGTCAACGCAGGTAAATTGAAGAAGCCGCATAGACGAAATTAGGACCAGCGGCATCTGATTGCTGCAACTTAATAAAGGTGGATGATCTTGATCTCGCTATTCATGCCTCTGATTCTTTGCCTCACCGTAGCGCTCTCCGTTGGAATTGGTGTGCTGACGGCCTATGTAGCTGTAATCGGCATCCTGCAGGCCTGCGGGAAAGCTTCGCAGATGCGGCCTGCGGAAGCGCGTCCACGCCTGGTTCTGGTGCCTTCCCAGAATCACGCCAGCGGCGACTAAAAAACGAGCTGAACCTCGTGCAGCAGTCTTCCACGTAATTTCTTTCTATTCCGCAACGTAAGGCGGCACCTTCATGGTTCAATCTCTCCCCGCATGTGCTTGGCCAGCTTTTGGATGCGTTTCAGTTTGTCCACTACATCTTTCGGATGCAGCCCGCGGTTGACGGAATCGATATCTGCCTGCAACGATTGCGACAGCTCTAAGAGTTCCAAGCCCTCGCGCCGCAATTGATCT
>Ga0210400_10000381_pt1 | contig 50427 bp, 86 predicted proteins | sample IncBWH26MmetaG_FD_155456 | JGI IMG/M metagenome (GOLD analysis project Ga0210400, IMG submission 155456) | Forest soil microbial communities from Barre Woods Harvard Forest LTER site, Petersham, Massachusetts, United States - Inc-BW-H-26-M | ecosystem: Environmental > Terrestrial > Soil >...
TTTTGGTTCGCACACTAAACAAGAACTAAATAGGATTTCACAACGAGACAAAAATTTTAGGATCGATGACATCCTTAAAACTCCTGAATTTTACTCTAGGGAAGAAATTCTAGAATATACCGCCGATTCGAGGATTAAAGAGCTACTAGGGATAGACAAATGAAAGAAAAACGATACCGTCCAAAAAAAGGAAGGACTGTTAGTTGGAATTATCTAATGGCTCAAAATTGGAGAGTCGGAAAGGACGATGACTGGAGCGCGTACTGGAATTGGGCGGGCCATAGAAGAGAAGAAAACGGAGAGATATTTGAGACTTCAAGGGCCAATCCTGATTTGTCAGACGAGGTAACAGAAAATCGAGTAGAGAGAGAAGAAATTGCAGAGGCAAAAATACAGGTTATCATGGAGAATTCGGGAGATATTTTAAGCCGACAAGAACATAAAGTCATGCATTTGTTAATGGCCGGATACTCGCTTATTAAAATTGCCGAAACTCTAAACATTTCGCAGCCATCTGTCTCTATCTACGTAAAGCGTGGCCGAAAGAAGCTCAAAAAACTATTACAAAATGAGGGTCTATAGAAAGGCTTAACGAGCAGTGTATATAGAAGGGAACCGAGATACGAAGGAAAGGAGCATATGAAACATAAGTGGATAGCATGGAATGAGCTAGAGTGCCCGGTTGAAGGAGTGTTAACAGTCTATATAGAAGGGGATCAAATTGTCTATGACATGGGAGGAACACAGGTTCTTGTAACAGATGGCCGGTGTCCGGAATGTGGCGAAAAGATAAATTACGAAGCTCAAGTGAACTTTAGGAACGAGGACTTAGAAGATTTTAAGTTACAGTTGCTAAAGGAAGGAGAAGACTAAATGAAAGCGTTGTATAAGAAGCGGTTACTTAAACTCGCCAATCATCCTAGGAAAGGAAAATTAGGACATAAAGTATTTGCGGCGGTAAAGTATTTATTTAGCCCTGCGCCTAGAACGCGCAAGCAAGAAGCAAAAGTGATAGAAGATTTTGTGAAGTAATTGAAACAACGAGGAGAAATAGAAATGGCAAACATTACACAAGATGAAATTACAGTGGATTTTGTAAATACAAAAACTAAGTTTCCTAAGTTTTCCAGTGGATCTCTTAAGCTGACAAACGGAGAATGGCTCACTGTTTCAAAAGATGTGGACATTGAATTTTTTAAAAAAGGAAGCTCGTATCAAGTCGAAATTGAGACTAATGAAAAGGGCTATCAGTCTTTAGTTAAAGTTCTTGGAGGAGGACGGCCCGAGGTAAATGATCCTGCGCCAACTGAAGATAAAATAACGACGAAGCCGGTCCGTGTTACCAAAGAATACAAAGAGAGGGATTTTGATGCGGAAGCTAGAGGGAAAAGTCGGTTCGGATTATTTGCTGCTGCTCTTCAATCACCTGCGCTTGCGGGCATGAAATTTGATACCCTAGAGGAGTTTCTTGAATTGGTGAAGAAAGCCGCCGATGCTGGATTAGTATATACATTTGAGGGGAAATAGTTTCGGCACTAATCGTCTAATGGCAGGACATATTTGCTGAAAAGCTTATAAAATGCCGGTTCAAGTCCGGCTTAGGGCCAATTTAAATAGATTCCCGACAAAAAGGCCAGATTCGTTGGTAAATCAACGATGAAGCCAAAACAAATCGGGAGCCTTGTATACAGGGAACGCGGTATAAATGATCCGCCATGAAAATCTAGGAGACTTATGAAGAAATCAAAGAAGCTAAAACGGAAACTTGCAGGCCGAGTAGCAGATTGGGAAAGCACCATTGCTCGTAATTCTAGCGAGAAGAAGGCTTACCGTAAGCCAGGAAGCAACAAGTGAGCAGTATAACGAAGGATTGCGATCAGAAATGAAACAAGCTAAGAAGAAGGCTAAAATAAAAGAGGAATTATCATGAATGAGCATATGATCGAAGGAAATATGTATGAAAAGGATAAACAAGTTGTTTTAGAATATTTACCAGAGCTTTTAAAAGACATAACAGAAGAAGCATACTGCCACCATACTCTTTATAAAGTTCTTGAAATTGCAGAGTTTCTTAGACGGGTTTTGCAATGTGAAGAAATAGCAGAGGAAGAAGCGCAAACAGAGACAATAAATTGAAAGATATCGTAGGAAAAAACTTTGGTCAATTATTCGTGTTGAAAAATGTTCCGCCTATATTTTCTGGCGGGGTTAAAAAACTTATGGTATTGTGTCGGTGTGCTTGTGGTACAAAAAAGATTCTTAGAAAAGAATCAATTACAAGAAAAATTGCACCTGTTTTAACTTGTGGATGTTTGCAAAGGAAAGTTGTTAGTCTTCTTAAAGCTAGAAACACGATACACGGAGAAGGGGGAAAAACTACAGAATACTTTGTATGGCGTGGCATGAAAGCTAGATGCTATAATCCTAATGATCCAAGTTATAAAGACTACGGCGGCAGGGGTATTAGGGTATACAAACCATGGCGAAAATCCTATGTAGTATTTTTAAAATATATTTTAAAAACAATCGGTCGGAAACCGGCTTTTGAATATTCAATAGATAGAATTGACAATAACGGGAATTATGAACCTGGAAATATTAGATGGGCCACTAAAAAACAACAAATACATAATCGGAGAAAAAGAAAGTGTCGTTAATTAAAAGCCAAAGTGGCTCTAATATTTTAGTCTTTAATGATATAACTCACCGCTATCACCTAAATGGTAACGCAGTTCCTGGTGCGACGACATTTACGAAAGGCGGGTACCCAACAGGTGAGGGGCTCATCTCTTGGATGAAAGGAGAGAGCGCAAAATACGCGCTTGACATTGGCTTCCAACTAGGCCAAGTTGGTGAGCCCCTATCGGAGACCAGGAAGAAAGAAATTATTAAAGAGGCAAAAGGCAAGGATAAAGAAGCAGCAGAAACCGCCGCTGCCATTGGTACCCTGGTCCACGATTACGCGTATCACTCTGAACTAGGTCACGGTGAAGAAGTTCGGGAGATTCTCGCCGTAGCAGGAGATCACCCCGACTGGCAAAAGATTAAAAACGGAATTGATAAGTTTGAAGCCTGGAATAAAGAGAACAAGGACGAGCTTTTAATGTCCGAGACCATTGTTGGCTCCGCCGTTCATCAATTCGGCGGAAAGTTCGATAGGTTATCGAAAGGGTTTATTCTCGATGATTTTAAGACCTCTAACAGCATTTACATAGACCACTTTAATCAGCTTGGAGCGTATGCCGTTGCCCTAGAGGAATGGATGGGCATATCTGTAAAAGGTCTCCGGGTACTTCGATTTGGGAAAGAGGACGGGGAGTTTCAGCCGTTGTTAATTAGTGATCCAGAAGAAATAAAGGCCTTTAAATATCAAGCCATTCTTTGCAGACAGACCTATAAGTTTCGGTTGAAGTGGGAAGCAGACAAACGTTTTGATTGGAAGAGGAAGAAATGAAACTTTATTGTAGGCGCTGTGATAGGGTTGTTAAATGCCTAGAGAAATTGTACTGTTGGATTTGTTCAAGATGCTATCTTGTCTTAAAGGACAAAAATGTATAAATTACCAAACTGGTTCAATGTAATTCCAGTTCAAGATAAGCGCCCACTTGTGAAGTGGGAGCAATACATTGACAGGAAACAAACCCTAGAAGAAAAGGCCGAGCTTATGAAGCTGAATCCTAATGGCAAGGTCGGGGTAATATGTGGGCCAGTGAGCCAATTATTCGTCCTAGATGATGACGGAGGTTTCGATGAGAAAAAGTACTCCGTTCCAAAAACAAGGACAGTTAAAACACCTCGTGGAGGTAAGCACTATTATTTCAGATGGATCCCGCAGTTGGATGGTAAGATTACCACTTGCACGGGAATCTTGCCGGGCGTTGACGTTAGAGGTCAGGGGGGATTCGTTGTCCATTACGAGTGGGAAAAGCACTCTAGCCTCTATCAATTTGCCGAGCCCCCTCAGTGGCTGATTGACCTATTACCAGATAAAGGGACTCATAGTACCTCAATGGTCGCACAAACTAAACAAAAGGCAGATGATCCATGGATTAAACAGCAATTTGATGAGATGAAGGAGGGAAATAGAAATGCCACCTTTACTAGCATTGCAGGAAGTCTACGTTCGAGAGGGTACAGCCCTGACGAAATATTTGTATTATTGCAAGGGAAGGCGAAGGAAGTTGATTTCAGTGATCACGAACTTCGAACAATTTGTGCGTCAATTGGCCGATATGAACCAAGAGGGGCGGTATCAGGAAACGCATCATCTATCGAGTCATTGCTCGAAGACGATAGTCTAGAGGCCTTTTTACAGGAAGTCAAACCACGCCAATGGGTTATACCTGGTTTGATAGCGAAAGAATCGATTACGTTTTTAGCGGGTTTACCGAAATGTTATAAGTCTTGGTTACTGATCGATCTTGCCCTAGAGGCTTCAAAGAATGACGGGAAGTGGCTAAATAAATTCCCTGTAAATAAGTGTAAGGTTTTGTATATAGACCAAGAACGTTCCAAAGAAGAGAGCCAAAGACGGTTTTTATCCCTAATGTCCGAGAAAAATATATCTTATAAAGACTTAAGTTTGCGAGTGAAGACCAAAACAAGAATCAAAATAGATTTAGACGCGTCATTTGAAGCATTTAAACGGGAACTAAAGGAAAAACAGCCGGATTTAGTTTTGGTCGATAGTTTTATTAGGTTCCATACTAAAAACGTCATGGATCAAAGCGCCATCCAACCTGTACTAGAGAGGCTTACCGAATTACGAAATGAGTTTAAATGCTCGTTTGTGTTTATTTATCATGATAGAAAAACGACCTACAACACTGAAACGAAACAACCACCGTCTTTCGAGGACATGGTGGGAAGTATTTTCATCTCTTCAGTGGCGGACCACTGTTTTTCTGTGCGGAAACAAGATGCAGAAACTTCTTTAGTTTATAATACGGCGAATAATTTAGGGGCCACTGTTGATCCATTTATGGTTAGAGTCATTGACCGGGACGAAGAAAAAACCAAAATCAGTGTGGAGGCTTTTTAAATGCGAAAACCCATTTGTTATGTTGCCAGAGCAATGACAGGGTTAGTTGCTGCTGATGTTGTAGCGCAAGCAAGACTTGATAAATGTTTTCTCGAATCAAAAGGCTTTAAAGTTCTTTGTCCAGTTTCCGAGGAAGGAGTGATTTCTGCCGTTCATAAGATTCAGGCGACCAAAGACCAGATGGATACCTACTGGCGACGAGACAAGCAAATGATCGAAGAGGCGGATGTTCTTTTTAATATGTCTCCACATATGGCATCCTTAGGTGTTATCCGAGAGCATGGATACGCAAGGTTCTTTCTTTACCGTAAAGTTATAAGCGTGTTCCCTAAAAGGTCTTTACCAGGAGAAGGGGCGGTTTGCTATTACGAGGATGATTTTGTTACTGATTCCCTTGAAGACGCCGCACATGAGGCATTAAGGACCCATGGTACGCTGGTCAAGAGGCTGAAATGGCGGCTTTGTCTCTATATAAGATGCATTCCTAAAATGATCCGATGCTTTTTTGGAGGATGGAAATGAGAAAATTGTTGACTTGTTTATCTACAATCTTGCTAAGCGTATCAGTGTTCGCAGGATGGGGCCATAATGACTATGAGGACCACCGTCCGTTCTATCCCCCTATGTACGGTCCTGTTTATTCTCCGGTTACGCCTCCAGTCGCGCAACCAAGAAACGGGGTGGATGGAAGAGATGGCAAAGACAGTACGGTTCCTGGACCCAAAGGTGCCCAAGGGTCGGTGGGTCTACCAGGACAGAACGGTAGAAATGGACAAGACGCTCCCACAGACCTACAACATACCGGTAGGCTGTCTATCCGATTATTGGATTTAAAGTATCTTAGCATTGGATTGTACGATACCTATAATCTTGGGGCCGGACATAATCAGGACCTAGGCGTTGATGTCATGTTTAAGCTTGGGGAATCGTATGAGTCCCGGCAGTTAAAAGCCCTAGAAAAACGTCTAGCTATTTTGGAGCAATCCCGATGAAGAGAATACCTAGAAAAGTTAAAGCGGCTGTAAAACTCCTAGAAAAGAACGTGCGCTATCCCGTAAATACGGGTTCTCTGGATAATTTCTACTTTTCTCATGCCTTATACATACTTCTGGAATACATACGAAAACAAGAGGAAAAACAAGATGCGTAAGTCTACTATTGCCAGATTAATGTTGTTTTGTTATGGACTCAATTTTGCTATGGGAATATTGTCCCTACTAATACACAACTGGTTCGGGATAGTATGGAGCGGCCTATTCATCACCTATTGTTCTTGGTGGCTGGAAAAAACGTATTTCGATGCGGGAGATAAAAATGAAACCGAAGATTAGGCGAAAGAAGCTTATACGAGAAGATCTTGAGAACCAACTTGCTAAGGCGGAAAGAAGGATTCAGAAAATAGCAGAAAACGCCTACATGATTCGGCAACAAATAGAGTTGTTCGACCGAGTTACAAAACAAGCACAAGTTGTAGCTGAAGCGAAAACGATTGAGGGAGGGGTGTATGCCCTATATAAAAAAAGGAAGGCAAAAGGAGCTACTTTGTGAACCACAGCGAGCCAACAATGATGGTGACTGGAATTTTTTATACACGCGAGAGTATTTGAAGGCCTTTATTGCGGAGCCGGGTTATAAAACCATTGCTCTAATTCGTAAAGCCTCTTTGACTCCGTCTAAGCTAGAAGGGGTCAAGAAAGTAGAGGATTTGCTCACGGTGCAAGGAGTGAATCAGTTAGATAGGATCGTCGCTAGAGATTTGGCGTTCGCTGAATTCTATCGTCGCGTGGGTGCTATTTACGAAGAAGGAGCGAAGAATATTAATGGGGATCTTGAAGCTTATGAGGACGCGTTGAGAGCTTGCAGAGAAAAGCACATGGAATTTCATACGGAGAAACAATAATGGAAGAACAACCCGATAAACTCAGCGGGAAAAAGAACGACGGTGGGAAGCCCCCTTTGGCCCTCCTTTCCGGCGTCGCTCTTATAGAAGTTGCCAAAGTCCTTGAATTCGGCAGCAGAAAGTACACTGCTTGGAATTGGAAAGGCGGGTTTAAATGGAGCAGGTTGGGGAGCGCGGCTCTCCGCCACGTTTTTTCATGGTTAAGTGGGGAAGACAAAGATTCTGAAACTGGATTGTCTCATCTCGCCCATGCGATGTGCTGTTTAATGTTTCTTCTTGATTTCGAAGTGAATAAACTAGGGGAGGATGACAGATATGTACATCCGAGAAATTAAAGTCAACGTTCTTGGACTTGTAGGGGACTGGATGGCCATCATTTGCTCGTACAAGATGTGGGGAAAGATGGGGTTGTTGTTCACCGTTGGTTTGCTTTTATCTAACGGAAAGTTGCTAAAACTGGAACCTACCTTCAGAATAAAATGAAATTATTTATAGACTTCGAGAGCTATTGGGCTACTAAAGCCAAATACGATCTTAAAAGTATATCTACGGTCGAATATATACGAGACCCCAGATTCCATGCTTTCGGACTGGGCATATGCGGGGAAACAGGCGAGCCCGAATGGATTAGCCATAATAGTATTTCGGCGTATCTTACGGCAATAGCGGAACAAGTGGGTTGGCCTAATGTAGAGATGGTATCTCATAGCGTAAAATTCGATGCGTTCATTTTGCACCATGTGTACGAGACTATTCCTGGGTCTTTTGTCTGTACCAAAAGTATGTCTCGCGCAGTATTAGCAAAGTCAATCAAGAATCATTCCTTGTCCACGTTAGCCGAACATTTTCAGTTAGAGTCAAAGGGCATAATGAAAACAGACGGTCTAGAAACCTTAACCCCAGAACAGGAGGAAGAACTTGCTATCTATTGCAAACATGATGTATGGCTTTGTCGGGAGATATACAACCGATTAGCCGAAGATTTCCCGATAAGTCAGTATACAGTGATGGACCAAACAATCAAGATGTTTGTAAATCCTAGACTGGTATTGAATGTTCCTTTGCTTGAGAAGGCAGCTAAAGAGGAGTCGGAAAGGCGCGAAAATATATTCAAAGAAATTGGAATCGAAAAAAAAGAATTCGCCTCAAACGTTAAATTCCCTGCCCTACTCGCGGCGAGAGGTTATGAGGTGCCTAGAAAACCTTCGCCAAAAAATAGAGATGAGGAAGGTAAGGCGGTATTCATTCCTGCCCTAGCTTTGGGTGATCCTGAATTCCTGGAACTGTTGGAGAGCGAAGATGAAAACCTACGAAGATTATGCGAGGCAAGAGTCGCGGCTAAAAGCACATTGCTTGAAACGCGTTCGAAAAAACTTGCGGCGATTGGAAAAACAGGTTATTGGCCTTTTGATGTGGAATTTAGCGGAGCCGACCAAACACATAGGTTCAGTGGAGGATCGGGCGCTGGGGGGAACGGACAAAATTTTATAAGAGATTCTGTACTTAGAGAAGCCGTCGAAGCCCCGCAAGGTTATTCATTAATTGTCGGAGATTTCGCAAATATTGAAATGCGATTAGTTGCCTATTTATCCAAAGATCCCGGGCTTATCCATGCTATTGAAACAAATCTTGACTTGTATTGCGACTTTGCTTCGGCTTTTTTTAGAAGAAAAATCACCGGAGAAAATAAAGCCGAAAGGAATTATGGCAAGTGCGCTATTTTAGGGCTCGGATACAATATGGGGGCTGAGAAATTTGCCAAGACAGTAAAAATAAAGACTAAACAGGCTATCTCTAAGGAAGAAGCCTGGAATACTGTGAACCTTTATCGTACTCGCTATCCTCTAGTCCCTGCTCTTTGGAAGAAACTCGACGACATGATACCACGTCTGCAGAAACATGGATTTTCTATTTGTTGCAGCAGACCCGAACAACCGGGCCGCATTAATTTACCGTCAGGTTTGCAAATCCAGTATCCTAGTCTTCGGTCTTTTATTAACAAGAAAGGAAAAGCGTCTTGGCAATACGACGCCTATCGGAAAGGACATTTAGAAACCAGCGAATTGTATGGGGGTAAAATCCTGGAGAACATTTGCCAAGCGCTCGCTGGCGAATTATGTAAAGGGGCCATGTTAGAAATGGGCGAGCAAGTAGTTGGACAGGTTCATGACGAGATATTGGTCCTATGCAAGAAAGGTACTGAGCTTATCGCCAAACAAAAGTTACAAAGAGTCATGAGCAAGAGTCCTGAATGGTTTAAAGAGATTAAGTTAGCAGCTGAAGTAGGACATGGTAGAAACTGGAAAGAGGCAAAATAACTATGATAAATGAACACGAACTGTTTTTAGAAGGACATAAACAATTGATAGGTATAATGAAATGGATTTCGACACCACTAATATACGTTACCAAAGGTTCTATTGATCCCGCTACTCTGCAAGACATAGACTTTGGTTCTATTATTTTTGGTAATAAACCAACTGGACAAGGAATGGAAGTTTTGCATCAATTTCCTAAAGAAGATGTAACTTTTATTTTGAAAACCTTTTGTGAAAGCCATTTGAGGCTGAAATGAAAAAACCTAAAACATTAGAGCGGAAATTAGAATCTGCGCTCCGACTTATTTGGTCGAGAAGTTCAGAACGCCGCCAAATTATTAAAGATTCTTTAAATGAAAAGAAAGAATTTAAATGTCCTGTTTGTGGGGTAATGTGGGGTGCATGGGCTGCAGATGTTGATCACGAACCACCTTTAGGGGGCCTACAAAGTTGGAAAGACATTAAAGATTATATCCAACGCTTATTTTGGGGGCCGCAACGCCCTATGTGCAAACCATGTCATAAAGGAAAAACAGCAAAACAAAGGAAAAAGAAATGAGCGATGGTGGTGCTTCTCCAAAAATAAAAATCGAGCCTATAGGATCAGTTTGTGTCAGCTGTCATAGAATAATTTATCCAAATGAATTGTATGGATATAACGGAATGTGCAGCCAATGTTGCGAATTAGAAGGCCACGGAGAACATAATGGAGGATAGTCAGCCATGATTCTATCAAGCTATGGCAAAATTTATTCGCTAGGGCATAGATACCTTGAGAATTTATTTTCATCGGATGTATTAGTGGAGGAGAAAGTCGATGGATCACAATTTAGTTTTTGTAGACGAGGTGACCAATTATCCTTTCGATCAAGAGGAGCCCAAATATATCCTGAAACGGCTGATAAGTTATTCAAAGTGGCCGTGGATTATATATGTTCGATCAAGGACAGGTTGGAGGAAGGTTACACCTATCGAGGCGAAGTGTTACATGCTCCTCGACATAATACGCTCACTTATGCGCGAGTTCCTAAACATAATGTGGTAATTTTTGACATTGAGACGGCGGAAGGGCAACATTTCATGGCCCCAGAAGGCAAAGCCATCGAAGCAATGAAGTTGGACCTGGAAGTAGTACCGGTCTTTTATCAGGGGCCTATAACAGATGCGCAGGGTTTGAAAAGCCTTTTGGAAGAGGATTCTTTTCTAGGAGGGTGTAAACTTGAGGGTATTGTCATCAAGAATTATAATCAGTTTGGAAAAGATGGGAAAGCGTTGATGGGGAAGTATGTGAATGAATCCTTCAAGGAAAAACATAATAAGGAATGGAAAAAAGGTAATCCGTCTAAGGGTGATGTGATTGAATCCTTAGTACAGGAATACAAAACCACAGCAAGATGGGAAAAAAGCATCATGCACGCTCGCGAAGAAGGCCGATTACAAGATGCACCGAACGATATAGGTATGTTAATGAAAGATATACAAGAAGATATAAAGGCAGAATGTTCTGTCGAGATTAAAGAGCGGTTATTCGAATATATACTGCCTAAAATACTGCGGGGAGCGACGGCTGGTTTTGCAGAGTTTTACAAGAACAAATTAGTAGAGAAGCAATTTGCCAAAGAGGTATAAAAATGATTGAAAAACCACGCGTACTATCATACGATATCGAGGCCACGAACCTGTCTGCATCAATGGGTTATGTCCTCGCTATTGGCTATAAATGGCTAGACGAAGAAAAAGTGACTGTCCTTTCCATTGCCGATTACCCCGGCAAGAAGCCTACAGATGATGGTCCGCTATTGGAAGCGTTTCGGAAAGTGCATGATTCAGCCGATATAGTTATTTTTCATTTCGGTGAATACTACGACCAGCCTTTTTTAAACACCCGTCTATTGATTCATAAACGACCCCCTTTAGCAAAAGTGGCCATCGTAGACACTTGGCGTATCGCTCGTAAGCGTTTAAAGTTCCATTCGAACAGATTGGATGCCGTTGCAAAGGCCCTCGGATGTCCGTTTGTTAAAACAGCCCTAAATGGTAATATGTGGATTGATGCAAGCGCAGGTGATAAAAAAGCCCTAAAGTATATTGTTCACCACTGTAAAATGGACGTATTGGTCCTAGAATGGTGCTACAATAGAATTAAATGCATGTGGGATAATCATCCTGCCGTTTATGGCCGAGAGAATTGCGTAAGTTGCGGCGGGTTAAAGTTTAGGAGTTTAGGTAGGCGTGTTTGCGCCAAAAACATATATCGTCGGCTTGTCTGCAAAAAGTGCGGTTTAGCAACGAAAGGAGAAATTATCCAATGAAGAAATTAACACTTTTTGCACTGGTATCTGTCTTTCTTACCTCGTATATAGGCACACGGGCGTATATTTCTCGACTACCCGCTGAGAGATATACCACGGTCGTGTCTAAAGTTCTCCCGACTACCGTGACAATATATGTGAGGGTTAGCCGGATTGATCCTAAGACGAAAAAGAAAGAGTTTGGTACAATTAGTGGGTCTGGGGTGTTTATCTCCCCTACAGGTCACATTCTTACTTGCGCTCATTTGTTTTGGGTGGGCCAAGCTGAGAGCCTAAGCGTAGAAACCGTAAACGGATGGGTTCTTCCGGCAGAGCTTCTTTATAAAGAGGACGGGCGGGACTTGTCCTTGCTTAAGGTGGAATACATTCCTTCGCCATATGCCCGTATTGTGAAACCAGGGGGGTATCAAGTGGGGCAAGAGGTCATAGCTATTGGGTCGCCACTTGGTTTGAATAGCACCGTAACAACCGGTGTTATTAGTGCAATAGGTCGGGATGTTATCCGCTACGATCAAATCCAAATGTCTGCTCCCATCAACCCCGGTAATTCGGGCGGCCCCTTGTTCAATCTTACCGGGGAAGTCGTAGGAATCAATACGAACATAATTACCACGGACATTCTTTTCGCCACTTGGTCAGGTTTGGGTTTTTCTGTCTCTGCTTCAGAAATCAATAAATTTCTTTGGAAGTTTCACGGTATCGAAAAAGCCTTGCGGAGGTAATTATGGATGATGCTGAGAAGACGTTGGATGCAGTTTGGATCATTGATTCGGAGACAGGAGAAGAGCTGCTTATAAATAGACAGACCAATGAAGTTCTTGCTCGGCGGGATAGGGAGGGAATAAAGCCATGAATGATGAAGACTTCTCTCATACGGTAGATTGGCAAGATGGGTATGATGAAGGCTATCAAATCGCGGAAGGCGAGTACCAAACGGTTATTCAGGACCTAGAACAGGAAATTGTTATGCTCCAAGATAGAGTCCAGAAGCTTATGCAATCTTTATGCAAAACGAACCAGTAGACTTTTGTAAATGGATGGCCGAGATAGAGCAAGATCCGTCAAAGAAGGCCCCTACCATGACCGTTCGCCAATTCCTGCAGCTAAGGGACCATGTCATGGGTTGTGACAGTTGCTTTATGAGAATGAATCATGTGTTGTCTAGGGCACCTCGGGAGACCTTCCCTAAAAGGAGTGAAAACTAATGAAGAAATTCTGCGTGTTGTATAATACAACAACTTCCTATGATACGGTGGTAGTAGCTGAAAACGAGAAGGAAGCCAGAGTTAAGGTGAAAGAAGTTATAGGCGAACCTGTGAATATAGAAAGCGTATGGGAGATTGGAATGGAAACTCAGAAAGAAATGATTCGAGAAGCGATGGAAGCGATCGCGGCTCGAAAACCAGGACGTAGCAAGCTTGTGTATGACAAGCAGAGACGAACAATAGTCGCGGTTTCAGATACGGATCAGACCGGACAAGGCCTCAATATTTCCGCGGAAGACGCAGATAGGTTTTTTCGATGATCACAATTACTGCGGAATTCCTAGATAGCAGGTGGAGTGATATTGAGTCGGGCCCCTATTCTTTTTCTTGTGGATGGTGGGGCAATGAAACGAATTGCATTGAATGGCAAGTCTAAATGTTTAGGGTATTTTAATACAGAACAAAAAGCACATCAGGCTTATATGGAGGCTTGCTTATGAGAGTTCCAATTATTCTTTTAGCATGTATTTTAGGACCGGTGCGAGTAGAATACGATCAAAATCAAGTAGTTATTTCACATTTACAAAAATATTCTCGATGTGGTTTTCTTATAACTTACCCGTTTTGCGTTCACTTTTGGTTATTCTGGCGCAAGCAACAACAAGACATAAATGGTGGATGGATACCAGGGACGGAACAAGGCATTTATATGAGGACACCGGGATGGCGGTATACTGCTGGTGAGGGAATGACCTGGACTAATGGATATATCGGTGGAGTTTGGGATTAATAATGAAAAAGAAATTCGAGTTGGACTATCACGAGGGTTTGTCCGCAAACCAAGTTAAAGTTATTTTACATGAGCTTGGATTGGAATATTCATCTTTTGAAAAGTGGCTTTACGGTCAAACTTGCCCGGTAATTAGTAGATACAGAGCCAAGGGTAAATCCGTAGAAACCTTAGGGGTTTATGAGTACGACCTTTTTCGCTGGATCAAAAATAAAACTAGGGGCATACCGCTAATGTGGGATTAAGGAGCCAGACATGGACGAATTAGAACTTTGTTTTAGTTGTAATGGGCCTGTAGAAGTGCATCGTCTACCATTTTGTGAGCCAGAAGAATGGTTCATTAAATGCGATAAGTGTCCCTCCACTTCCACTCTTGCCTATTTACGCCGAGAAGATGCGGTCAAAGAATGGAACACCCGATGGGGATACCAAGAAATTAAACGCCTGCAAGCGACCATAGGCGAAATGAAGAAAATAGGACTAGACGCTTATAACAGACTAACCGAAGATGAACGAACCCTCAAGCATAGATTCGAGCAACTTTTCAACGCCTTTGTGAAAATGAAGCTGGAAAATTCAGGATCATGGGGCAACCTCAGTAAAGAAGACCAACGCCAGAAGATTGTCAATGAGATTATGTATGATCTTGGATGGACCAAATAAAAAGCCCCTTCTCAACTTTCGCTGAGAAGGGGCTAATTAAAATTGTGAATCTAAGCTTTAAGTATTTTTTATTGAGACAGCACTAACTTGAACACCACCTGTATCTGCTGTTCCCAAAGTAATTGTCCAATTATTGTTGGCCGTTGCCTGTGGCATAGGAATTGGAAAATAAATGGTTTGCATATTTCCTGTAGTGGCTGTAAGGGCGACAATAAGACGCGTAGTTCCACCAGTAGAGTCTTTTAGTGTAACCGTTGTTGCTGTTGATCCAAGCTGCACGAAAGTAATCGACGATATGTCATTAAATACCCCTGCACCACCCGCTGCGATAAACGTTACTTCCGAAGTTGTTGCAAAGTTCGTACTTGTAACGGTTGTTAGATCTCGCACGTGACCAGAAGTAGTTACAAGCCTTCCTGCCTTGTCCGCCATTAATCCAACAAGATTTCCTGCCGTAGCATTTGTAGGATTGGCCGTAGTCGCTAAGGCCCCTGGAAAGTTAGCCCTTGCTGGAACTGCAGAACCCGTAGCTCCGGTTTCGTCACTACGGACATTTAGATTAGCTGCCGTAGCTTGTGATACCGCCACATTCCCCTGATCGGAAGCTATAACAACAGGAATACTATTGGCAGATGTTTTTGACCCGAGAGTAAGAGAAACCGCGCTAATTTGGTTTAAATTTACCGTGACGGCTTGATCTGAAGCAATAACAACGGGTATCGAACTTGCAGAAAGTTTTGATCCCAGTGATGTATTTACTCCTCCGAACTGAGCAATATTTTCATTCCATGGAGTGGCGTTTGCTGTACCTTGATTAGATGTAACTGTCCCGCTAACTGGTTGGGTAACTGCGCTGCTATCGGTTTTAAGAGCATTGGAAGCTGTTACAGTGGCTGAATTCCCGCCTTGGTTGATCGTGGTTAACCAAGGGGTTGTATTAGCCGTATTGCCCGGTTGAACAGTCCAAGTACCAGATTGAGATACAGGAATCACTGTTTGATCTGAAGATAAAGCAACAGGAATAGACGAGGCCATTACTTTTTGGCCGAGAGTCACTGCGGTGCCACCATACTCCCCAATGTTAACCTTTGCCGCATTAGCGGCGTCTATAAGAAGTTTGTTCAGAGAACCTGCGGTACCGTCAACAAGTTTTATGAGCTGATAATCTTCTAATTGTCCTCCATTGTTGATTTGGTCAGTTGCTACAAGTCTCCCTGAACCTGGAGTGATCGGTATGTCATTGGCCATATTTTTTCCTCTAACTTTGCGTTATAGTTACTGTGACTATGATAGAAACTGCGCTTGTTTTATTAAACGGACCTATAGGCGCGATGCGATTTAACATAGTGCTTGTATTATTTACATTGCCGTTAAATAACCCAAGTTCTTGCCAGTTAAAATTTGCGACGCCAGTACCAAAGGTTGATTTTATTGTAACTACTTCGGCTGAACGAGATGTTCCTGCATCTGCTGTTTGAATAAGAACGTTTGTGGTTCCTTTTAGGCCCGTGTCACCGACAGCGGCTGCAGTTGCATTATCTCCAACACCCACACTTCCTATCGCTGCAGGTGGTCCGTTTAAAGCGAAAAGTCTATCAAGAAGAAGGTCTTTCCCTGCTGTGACAATGAGGTTGTCACCTTCTATGGTCTGAAGAAGTTTTTCTTTCGAATCTCCTTCATAAACGTCCAATTTCCAGTGCCCTTTTGGGCTTTTTAATGTATCTTGAAATTCCATAATATCCTTTAGGTTAGAGGCGTAGTTGTCGTCATAGTTTTAGTAGCAAAAACTGATCCGGCTGAATGAAAAGCCCCCGCGCTATCAAACCAATAACCATTGGTCGATAAAAAATTGGCGTCAGCATTTGCGTCTTGCTGTGTTGCATAATTTTGTTTGTATATTTCCCAACGACCGTTTTGTATTCTTTGAAATTGAACTTCCATTTTTATTTTAAATAGCGACGACAGCATCAATGGCCCACGCATCTATTTGCAACATCGTAGTAGGAGTAGCAACAACCGCCGCTGAATAACTTCCCACCAGTTGAAGATTATTAAGTTGCGTTACTGTTAATGAACTAATATTAAAAGTGAAAGAAGTAGCTTCCGAAGAAAAATCAACGCCTGGCCACCCAATCGTCGTTGTAGGGGGACTGTCCCAAATATGCTGATTAAAACCACCGGTGGAATTGGCGCTTATGAACAAAGTATCGGCTAAGGCTAAAGTTACTCCCGGCACCTTAAAGAAGACCCGAATAAGGGCTGAAATGACCGTACTTCCGGGCCAATTCATGCTGCCAGTCGTTAGAGTTACAGGATTTGTAAGATCGCCAAGGGCGTTATTCGTTTTAACATTACAAAATGCCCCATCATTCTGTCCGTTTGCGTTACCTGGATTTGCTAAATTCGCGTCATTTGAAGCGCATCCTGTTGCCCAAGACCTGATATGGAATAAACGACTTTCGCTCGGTGCCGCATTTGAGTCCCCAAAATCCCCGGAAGGGAACGTTAAAGTAGCCGTTTCGCTAGGAGTTGGGTTTGTTTCCGCTTGAGATAAAGCTATGGCAAAGGTCGAGGCATCAGTTGGAGTATTATTAGAATCGTTTGCCTGAATGTTTAGTGTGAAACTATCAGTGAGTCCTGCACCACTTTTAATGATAACCGTCTGTGATGGAAAAAGCTTAAGGCCCATTAAAACCAACCCGTGACACAAATCTGAGAGGTACCGGCGCTTCGTAGATGAATAGTAGTTGTTGTGTAGGGGAAGAAATCAGAAGTAGGAAGATTAGCTACAGGGGCCACACCGACCCAGTCGCTATTTGCGTCAGTGTTTGATGCAATAGCACCGTTTTTCACAAGAACTACATTGGATACATCGAAGTTTTTAACCCGAATAAGGCGAACTGGTTGAGAAAAGGTAATTGTTGTATCCGTAGATGCTACAAGACTCTGTTCAAACGATTGAAAAGATGTGAACTCTGTAGATACTTCAGAAACAACTACCGCACCAGCGGAAGTAACAGATGCTTTATTTGCCCCTGCTGGATCAACTATTGTTGTCGTAAAGCCCATAATTATGGTCCTAGTCTTGTAATAGCCAAAAGAAGCCCAAGAGGTGTACCTGTTTGAGTAGGCTGGTTTGTTTCTGTAGCGGTTTGTTCAAACCAGTACATAGTAAAGCTAGTTGTTTGGGCATTTGCATAAACGGTATCAAGCCCAATCGTTGCTCCTTGCTCCAAGATCAAAGTGGTTGCATCTATTTTGCTGTTTTCTCCACCAATATGAATAAGCGATGTATTTTGTTCGCCACCAGTAAAACCAGACGAAGAAACATCCCAAGAAAAACTTATAATAGAAAGATCCGTATCACCCGCCGCGTCTATTAAAAGGTTTTGTGCGATGGGCTTATTTGCTAACTTTGGTAGTGGTGTTTGCGGATCAATATAAAGTTTTGTTGTTTGAAGGCCAAGAGAATCGTCTGCATTGACGATGGAGTAAATATTAATATTTACTCCGCTTGCATAAGGATTTTGAATCAGAATACGGCGATGTTGATTAGCCGTAATAGATACAAGACCCGTTGTTATAGTATAGCTAATACCCGCAGCAGCTTGTTGAAGAAAACCGCTACTACCAGGGTTGGTTGTGGTGACTAAGATTGGTGTGACATTTGGCATTTAGGTATACAGTATTAAAAGATCAAGACCATTTGGCATAATTTCCACAATAGTGCATGGATAATTAGCGTCTATCCATGCTTGAAGCGTTGCAGTATCGGATGCACTCGTCAATTTGACATGCGCAACATGATAAGGATCAGCCATGATTAAAAGTCTGAAACTTGAACTGAAGAAGCACCGGCAGATTTAATAGCGGATACAACACCGGTATAACCAGAAATATCCAGCTCCATATTTGCAGTAAGACGCCAGGTATAATTGGTGGCTGTAGCGCCTGCTCCGGCCAAAACAAATAGGATCCCCGATTCATTAAAAATAACGGCTTGTTGACGAGCTGGACGCGCTGCAAGAAGAGTGGCAACCGTAGTACTTACAGCTACTCGCGTTACTGTTGCTGAAGAAACGCTACCAGGAGAAACAGGAAGAGGGGTACCACCGGTGATACCTTGAACAGAAAATACGTCTGCACCCGGAGTACCGGCAACACCAGATCCAGTTACAGGAAGAGTTGTATTATCAATTAAAACTTCATTTGTAGACACGGACATAATTTCACCATCCTAATGTTCTATTATCCCATGCAATATTAGCTTGAAATTGTTCACGGGTTTTTCTACTTAAATTATTAAAAGAGGTTCTTGCCACTTGCCAAACAGTTGCACTAGTAGGGCTACCTGCTGGAGCTATTCCTTTATAGGTAAATCCGTTAACGTAAGATGCTGGTATATCCCATCGTACTTCTTCGGTCGATAAAACGTAATCGAGTTGTAGTCTCGTAAAAGCGTCTAAAGATGCAATTGATGTAACATTGCCCGTTACAAGTATTGGTGTTATATTTGGCATATATAGCTTCCTCTAGCTATAACTGTTCTACTAAGATCGTGCTCCTTACTATATGTGAATTAACTAAATCCGATGTCGTCACTTGCACTGTAAGGACATCCCCGTTCATGATATCGTAAGGGGACGAATGAAAGTCAAGAAAAAGAGTTTGAACAGCCCCGTTAATTCTTCCACCGCCAATCACTGTAACATTCCTAGTCACTGTTACATCACAATCTATCTCGCTCCAAATATACAGCCCTTTAAAACGATAGGCAGCTCTATTGAAATTAGTTCCAGCAGGAGGCACAGGGCCATTAACACTATTGACGACCGTAGGAGTGTTACCTGGGACAGAAATGGAATTATAAACATTATTCATTTTTCCTCATGGACTACATCGACCGCAGTTACACAGGTCTGGTTTGTCCTTGTCTAAAAGAACAGACGGTTTAACGGCTTTTGACCGCCATGTAAATGTCGCTTTACATTCATCGCAATGCGCTATAAAAACTTGTATATGGTTTCGTCTACCTAGTATCGCCCGACAAACCGGACAAACCATTGATTCATTGGATTCTTGTAGGTTCCACACATCATACTCTGTTTTACCGATGAGGCATGGCTGCGCTAATAATAATGGCCGCTACGCTCCCTATAAAAGAATGGAGTTTAGATTGGGCTTTATGTCTAGCAACAAGTACAGCAACATCCGTTTTAACTGTTGGTAGGTCTTCAGTGCGCACCCTATCCACCTTGTCTTCGAGCCTATCGAATCTTGCCAATAACTGCTCTAACTGAGTCGAGTCCATGTGTTTATCCTTGTTTTTGTCTTGCAAATTGCGCCGGGAGGTTTTTTGAGGAGACGGATATTAACCCGGCAATCGAACCGCCTAACCTTGAATTTATGCTTTCGGTTTTGATGTGTTTCTGGAGCCGAACCACCAAAGGACCACGGATGTGGTCAAATAAAGAATCGTATTGACGAGTCTTTCAAGAAGTCCAAAGGAATCCATAGAATTATTTGCTAGGAGGCTTCTAGTTTGGTGATAGATCAAAGTGGTAATGGCGCAAAGATAGACAGTGAGACCGGGGCGAATTATAGCCCTAAAAGCATCAAGAAAGACGAGAATCCAGTTCTGAGCATGGGTCAGGAGCGATTTTTCTGAATACTGGACTGGCTCTGTTTTGTAGGACTCTGCTAGAGCTTCTGCATCAGCTTTATCAGTTTCGCCTTGGGTTGTAATCTGCGCTATTTGAGTACGAGAGGCCCATTCTTGGGCTTGCATTTGTATATCAAGTTTTCGTTGCTCTAGTTCATTCAACCCTTTCTGTTTTTCTAGATCAATTTCTAACTGCTTCGTTTTATATTGGTAAATGGATTGTAAAGCAGTTCCAATAAGACCAGTGATGCCGCCGCCAAAAATAGAAGTTACCATATCGAGAACATTCATCGTATTTCCAGTAAAAATGGTTCTTTGTTGAAGGTTGAATTAAACAACCGTACTGCTGACGTAGACAAAAGTATGGCAGGTTTTCCGTCCATGGTTCCTCGCTTCTCCCCAAGAGCCACACATCCTAAAACTTGGCTTGTAAAATTAGCCGAGTGTATTCGAATGCCGGATCTTTTTGGGACTCCTGTAATCTCATAAGTAAACTTTTTAAGCCGGGGGGATAAGGACCATATGCATTTATATGTACCAATTGGAATACACGAAACATTATTCTGATTGTCTTCCCATGGCCGTTCTATAGTAAACCACTGTTGAAGCCCTGTAGTTATCAGGCCGAAAGTTCCAAGTTTACCAGACATTTGTCGTATGAGAGTGGCTCGTTTCATTTCGATTGGTTTTTCTTTAAGTAATCGTGCAAATGAGTTGGACTTTTGTACTTAGGTAGCTTTTTCTTGGGGGTTTCCTTTTCCCATCTTTTTGCAATATCTGGATGAACGGCCCATAAAAACTTTCTTTGTTGTTGGCTTTGTATCGGCATTATGGTTGTCCGTTTGTTTGCACGTGATCCACAAGAGTCTGATATTCCGGGTTACTCGTCGCTAAAACAAAGTGAGTAGCAGCAAGTTGGTTTCCCCCGACCTTCGCAGCTTTTACCAGAATAGGGCCGAATTTATCGACTATCGGTTTTAAAGCCGTATTACCATAGGATTCTGACGCGCTCATATACATGTCCAAAATCCCTTTAGCGACTTGTCCGCCATTCACAGCCCCACCCGCTGCGTGTCCGAGACCCGCTCCTGCTATTCCGCCTAAAGGAAGGCCGGTCGTTCTACCAATTGCATATCCCAAAGAAGGAAGAAGAGCCCGCATACCAAGTCCTGTACCAGGTTCATCGAAGTTCTCTTTGGTTTGGGCCTTTTCTATCATGTCTTTTAAATCTTGTCCCGTCGCATTTTTAATTCGGTCAAGGATTCCTTCTCCCTGGGGTTTACCTTCTTTTAAAACGTTCCCGATCTTAGTAGACGTAGTATCAGTTGGAGCTAAATCACCTTCTTCGTTTAATTTAAGGCCAAAATGAGTCTGGGCATCCTTAGATAATTTCACCAGGTCGGAAGAAGGGGCTATTTGTTCGGCATAAGCGGGATTAGAAGATCGAAGGATATCGTTAAGTTGCCCGCTTAAGTCTTTTAAGGCCCCTTGTTTCGCCCCCGCTTCTGGGTTCCCAAAGGTCGAGTCTTTCGTAGCTTTTTGTAAATCGTCAATTACTCCTCTTAGAAGGGTCTCATCTACTTGTCCGCCGTTTTGTTGAGCCATTCCATGAATCCTAATAAATTCTTTCTCTAAGGCGTCAACGGCTGGTTGCATCCCGGTTTTTATTTCACCGTTTCTATAATACTTATCAGCCGCAGCTTGGAATACATCCGCTACTTTACCAAGGGTAATCTGGTTTTCACCCGGCTGTAATAATGATCTTGCTTGTTCACTTAACCCGCCAGAGGCTTTTCCGATATCTGTGACGGCACCTGTTACTTGTTCGGCAAGTTGGGATCGACTTAAAGCCTCTTGGACGGCTTTTGGGTTGCTTAAATAACTTTTAATATCATCCAAAGTAGTATTTTTGCCCATAGAGGCGACAACACGTTGGGCACCTTCAGGAACGGCTTCTAAGGCCTTTCCAGCGGCTCCAAGAACCCCACCAGTCACTCCACCAGTAATGGCCCCTTTAGCCACTTCTGGGAGCATTTCTGAAGGTTTATTGGCCACATCTGCGCCTGAAAGGGCACCAATACCAGCGCCAGTAGCGGCAGCACCTAAAATACCTCCGCCAAGTACCTCAGGAGCAGCCAAACCCGTTCCAACCATTCCAGCTACTTTACCGGCCCCATAAGCGACGGGGTGGGCTTGCCATCCCGTCTCTTTACCTTTTTCCCATTCTCCATGAACTTGTTCGTATGTTTTTGGGGTGACAGCCGATTCAATACCGGAAAGGGCCGTTTCTAGTCCCGGAACCCCAGAAACCGCCCCATAACCTGCTGATTTAAGAACCCCAGGTTGTTCAGGTTGTACCATGTCATTATATTCGGGATACTTTGCAAGCACTTTTTGCGCTAGCTCTGTATCATCTATATCATGATATTCAGGGTATTTCTGCTTTACGTGTTGACCAAATTCTGCTGGTGTCATTATCGAAGTCCTAGACGATCATTTTCTCCCACTTTATTAACGGGTTGTTCATTCTGATGAGTTGCTTCCGCAAAACTAAGCCCACGTCCTGTTTTAATGATGGGTTGCCATCTTTCGTCTTCTAAACCGGAAGGCTTAATTAGATGTGAATTCATATACCCTTGATGAAAAGCGTCGGCTTGTTTTCCCATGCTTTGAGCCATATTCATAAGACTATTGGTAATGTCTTGAGTCGTTGCAGGGGCTTGTTGACCCGTAACAAAGGTATAGGCTTGATCGAGTTTGCCTTTCGCAGTGGCTTGTCGAATATTATGAAGGACTTCTTCACCGGGGGCCGCACCAGTTCGAGCTTTATAAATTTGACCGAGGATATCTGTATAATCGACAGGATTCATTCCTTTACCACTAGCTTGGATTTCTTTAAGCCGGTTAACTGCAACAGCCGCAGCATCACGTTGTTCCTCTGCTCTTGCGAGGCTCTTATCACCGCGAAGATTGGCTACCATTTGTTTTGCGCCTTGCTCAAGTTTGTCTTGCTGTTGATCTTGGCGTAGGCCAATATTCATATCTTTATAAGACTGGGACATAGCCATTTGAGCCTTACGGGAATCTTCAGATGCCTTTGCTTTCATCATTGTATCAATGAGAGGAAGTTTATCTCCTATATCTTTGGCTGACATATTCTGAAAATTAGGGTCTTTTGAGAGACCAGGGGCAATTTGCAGCACCATATCCCGATAGCTTTTCGATACGTCAGAAGCGGGATCATTGTGTAGTTTTTCTTCGAATAGTCCTTTGCTTTCTTCAAAATTCTTTTTCGCTTGCTCGACAAGTTTGTCCTGGGTATCAGTTGGCACCTTCATATTAAAAGCAGCTAAGCCTTGTCCTATTGCATCACCGACCCCACCGATAACTTGCGGAACAACTGCCCGCTTTCTTGCCTCTGTAGCCTGTGCCAGCATGGCGTTACGAGCTTCATTATCATTAGGGGCGGATGTTTCTAGTGACGGAACTGGCGGTGTTGGAGGCGTGGCAACTGGAGTTGCAACCGGCTTAGCGGCGGGAGAAGTAGCCGTTGGAGGCGGAGACATGGGAGGAGCAGGAGGTGGGGTCTGAGAAACTGGTTCTTTTGCTGGGGGAAAGGCGGGAGGGGACTGGAAAGGAATAGACTCAGGTCTTCCATTTTGAGTAACCGTATTATCGGAAACATGAACATCATAATCAGAAGGATTACTCATAAACGGTTTAGCGACGTCCGCCGCATTTGGATGCTGGCTTAGCTCGCTTGCCTTTGCTTGTATTTCATCATCCGAATGATCTGGATTTGCCCCTCGTAGGAGGGCGGAGAATATAGATTTAAGGTCGGCCATTAGATTTTACCCCCTTCAAGGCGTGAAACCCTCTGATGAAGATTTGATAAAGCCTGCACTTCCGGTGGTACGTGAGGCGGGGCCGCTAGTTTCTTGGGTGGCTTCATTTTCTTCATAAATTGCGAAAATTGGGTTGTATCATTTGTTGCAGCTAAAGGAACGGGGTTAGTAGTGGTGTCTTTAATTGTGTTCCTCATAGGATTGGTGTCTGCCACACGTGGGATAGCCATAGGTACCTGACCGCCTACAGCCATGCGGGGCTTTTGATGAGGATCAAACTTCGACATGAAATTATGAAACTCATCATCGTCGCTAGTTGCCGAACGCGGTATGACCACTTCTCCAGGGCTGAGTTTTGCATCAACCGTATCGTTTTTAGGAGAATCCCCTTGTACTTTAGCCTTTCCGGGAACATGTCCACCTTTTCTGAAATCCTTTTGCGGGGCAACCTTTCCTCCGCCCATATAGCAGTCTGGATGATGGGTGGCCTTGCCACCATAGGCATAACAATGAACATGTCCGCCAGCGGCCATATGATTGGGATGCTCGGGATCGGATACGTCTCCGCCATCTGCGTATCCAGGAAGTTGATCCTCGTTGGTAGGGGCATAGGATGGCGGGGCATGAGGAGTTGTGGCATTAGCAGCCATAGCACCTGCTGGTCCGGCGAAATAGGCACCGGCTCCTTTTGCCGCTAAATCAAAAGCCCCTTTCTCCAGGCCCGCGCTTGCGTTACGCTCTTCTTCAGATCGTTTCTGAGCGTCAGCCGCCCATTGAGTATCAATCCCTGCTTTTCCTTGGGCTTTCCTCATTTCGTCTTCATAAACTTGTTGGTTCATCTGTGCGTTACGTTCACGCTTCGCATTTTCTGTAGCGGTATTCGCATTTGCGATGGCCTGAGCATTCGATAGATTAGCGGCTTCGGCGGCATTTTTAGATTGCACATTATATAAATTTGTTTGGTTAAGGGCTTGCTTATTGAAGACATCAATGGCGTTTTGGGCCTGTGCGCCCGTAGCCTTTTCTCCAAACTCCTGCCCACGAATCTGGCTACCAAGACTTCCTGCAGCTTGCATTGCCTGAAGGGCGCGTTGTTCGGCATTTGCAGCGACGTCCGTCCCTGCACGAGAAGCCCTATTCGCGGCTCCTTGTTCCCCAATTAACTGGTTGACAGTTGTAAGATCGCTTCCCCCAGTTCCTCGTTGTTGTGCCTGTTGCATGATGGAGGCATTCTGAGACTTATTCTCTTGTTCAAGCCGATCCGTTATATCCTGCATCCGTGCTTTATCAATGGCGGTCATTCCACCTTGGTCTGCAACGGATTGGAGCTTCAAAAGGGCTTGTTTTTGGGCCGCAGTATTTGTAGGGTCAGTAGTTACGGCATTAAAGGCGTTTGAACTAAGTAGAGATGCTTCTGCTTGAGCAGGAGTAAGCTTCCCCGCATTGACGTATTTGGTTAGCTCAACCTGAAGAGCAGAAAGTTCAGGAGTTTTTACGGAATTAAAGGCGTCTAAGGCTTGTTGCCTTAAACGATCCGCTTGATCTGATTCTGAGGTACCAAAAAGTTGACTAAAAAGACCCATAGTTTTTTCCTTACCTTTGCGAAGCTAAAACTTGTTTTTGTAAATTTTGCATGGCTAAATATTTCTCTAAGTCAGATTTGTATTGGGGATTTTGTTCGTACAGAGGGTTGCTAATATTTGGATTTGTAGACTTCGCGGGAATCGTCTTAAGAATACCCTCATACTCTCCCCGAGTCATTCCTGCTTGCGCTAAATCTGAATCCGTTGGATTGGGAGGGAGCCGGGAAAGAAAATTAGATCCCACATTATCAGTAGCATTTGCTCCAGTTGTCTTAATAGTTTGTTGTTCTTGTTCCAATTGCTTGCCGAAATCTGCGAGGCCTTTATTAAAATCTCCTCTAGTCTGTGCTTGAGTTTGAGCCGCATTAACTTTGGCCTGCGGAATGGCTGCGTTAACGTCTTGAGATTGCTTCGTTAGATAATCCTGCATTGTTCCGAATTGTTTCTGTTGCTCTTGTAGTTTGGGATACCAAGAGGAATTTTGTAAGATGGCTTGATCCAAGCCCTTATTCCCTTGACCATATACATTAAATTGGTCTTGGAGAAGCTGTTGTTGCCCGCCAGTCGTTGCAAGTTCTTGCGCCTTTGTATTAGCCTCACTTGCGGCAGTGGCGGCAGGTGTATATCTCGCGGAAGTTTCGAAAGACTGCGGTCCGGTATATGTAGAATTCCATTGCTTTAAATAGTCTTGCAACTGGCCAGCATTACCGGTTATTGCGGCGGGAGTTGTGGTTGCAGCATTAGAAAGAGCCGGATTATACGTAGGAGTACCAGCTGTTACGTCGCTTTTTGATTGCTGCCCCGCCGTGTCAATGGCGCTTTTTTCGCCCGTGTAAGAAGTATCAAGTCCTTGAACTACTTTAGAACCAAGACCTTCACCTTGCTGTTTATTTGCGCCGAGATAGTCTTGTACTGAAGCGAATTGTTGATTAGGCTGGTTTGATTGAACCGGACTTATGGTGGAAGGATTACCACCGGTACCAGTATGGCCGTTAGGGGTCGCGCCAACTCCTCCGCCCGCTCCTACAGAAACGTCTGTCGGTTGTGGATTTGTGCGCCCGTATGGGTCTCTAGGATCTTCGTTTTCAAGCCACATTTTATATTACCACCGTAACTATATTGTATTGTATACCGTTTGTTAAGCCCTGAATTCCTTGCACCTGTATACTTCCCCCGATTAAAGTCCAACTAGGAACCGGATAAATTGTGGGGGTACTTCCGTCTGTTCTAGTCACATGCATAGTAAGCTGAATTGGTTGCCGAGTATATGGCCAAAGGAAAGAAAAAGTATTTAAGTCTTGAGAAGCTCCTGCAACAAAAGTTCTTTGGTTGATCGCTCCGGAAAAGTTATCTTGGATTGTCAAATTATTTGTTAAAGCCCCTATAACCGTGGTCATAAATAACTGTAGGGGATAAAGAAGTTTCGAAATCCAAGCTGGAGCTTCTGGAAAGTCCTGTCTTTGCAACTGTTGAACTACCGGGATGCGTGCCATGATTAATGGAACTTCTGAGAGCTTGATTGGTAAAAAAGAATAAAACCATCAAAAGCAAAATTGGTAAGGGCATCTGAATAGTTAATCACCATGTTCAACCAGTGACCCCTTCTTTGGTTTAAAGGCACCCATCCACGAATTACTTGGGCTTGTGGTACTCCGCCACCCCACGGAAACAGCCCCCATTGTCCACTACCCCATCCACTTGAATTTGCTGTCTTCGGCACGAGAGTGGCGCTATCTATATTATCATAGAAATCGGTGAAAAAGCCAAGTTTGAAAGAAGTAAAATCTGCGTTAGAGAAAATTGAATGGCATTCTTTGAAATGCTTAACCAAGCCTGGATTACCGGCGTGTTCTGGTACAAACTGCAGGGAAATGGCTATCGGGGTATAAACAAGAGCCGCGCCTGCTGTCCAAGCTAGGTTATCTGTAACTGTCAAATGGGTACTATCGGGAATGGCCGTAATAATGGACTTTCTGTCCGCTTGTTGGAGCTTCCACCCAACTTGTAGACCAGCGGTGCTGTTTACAACAACGCTTAATCCACTTGAGCTGCTGATTGTAACAGGATAGGAGTTGTCTCCGAAGTCTGCAGAAGTGTAGTTCTTTCGTTCCTGGTAAAGAAACCTTGAACCAGCATCCGCAGAACCAAAATACAATTTATTATCTGTTGGATTAACGAAACCTGTATTAAAGAGGAAAGGGTATTGCCAATTGGTCCAATTGTCTGTCAGATAATTGTATACATAATACTGACTGGCAATGGTGTCGGTTGTGTTAGAAACGGTGCCAAAAATGTAGGAGTTTTCAGACTCGTAGGCTATACCGTAGCTCGCCGTATCAAAATTAGGGTAAAGAGGGGAAGCAAGTATAAGAAGCTCTGCTTTGACCGGTAAGGCCTTCAAAACGGCCCCCTCACTGAACGTCATCGAGCATATTGTCGGATTGGAGAAAAAATAAACCTTGTTATTCAAAACAACGGCAGTTTCTATACCGCGAAGAATCATTGTCACATCAACTTCTTGCACAGCAAATGAACCGATATCCGATCCTACAATTTGATAAACACCATCTTGCTTGAATATGAGAATGTAATCACGCAGGGCGAGAATACGAAGGATGCTTTTGTCCGCTGATCCTGCGCGTAGAACTTGTCCAAGGGGAAAGGCTTCTGGTTGTTGGAATTTAGAAACACTAATTCCATTCGGTAAATTATTGGTAGAAGATGTGGCTGTGGTCGTACCTATATCAGGTACAAACGCACCCGCTCTAGAAGAAGCACTGGTAAACGAACCAGCTCCAATTCCTCGTTCTTGGAGAGTGATTTTTCCCGGAAGATCGGCGTAACCAGAAGAATAGTAGGCGTAAATTGAGGTATTGGACGCGCTCCTATTAATCACCCGGACCAGACTATTTGAGGTATTGGTTATGTTCTGGGAAGGAGTTCCAGCCGTAAAAATTTGAAATTGGTTTGTAGCTATATTCTCAGTGGCCTGACCAGTATAGGTCGTTCCTGAAAGTGTAACTGTATCGCCATTAACAAGACCAGCCCCTCCCACAGAAACCAAGGTTAATAATTGGGTTTGTTTGGATGTGGTGTTGGCGACAAAAGTGAATCCTTTGAAAACCGTCGTATCTGTGCCAATAGGAGATTGATAATTAGCCTGGGCAATTCCTTGCTGACTAGAAGCGGTGTAAATAAACGGCCCTTTTAGGGAATCATTTATAGAGTCCGTAAGGGTTATAGTTCCAGCAGATAGCTGACCAGAAGTAGGATTGCCAGTAAAAACCAAGGCACATTCATCATTAGGTTCCGTGTTTAGATCGACAGACATAGGGCTTCGATAAATTTGGTATTGCCAAGTGGTATCCATCCCGGACGGCAAAGTGAACGTTAGGGATACATTTGTCGCCCCACCTGAATTATTTGAAACCACTATTCGTTGAGAAGGTGCGCCAAGGATTAAATTGCTGTTTGCATCTGTGTACCCGAATAAAATCCTATAAGCGACTTGTGTGTTATTGGTAAACCAGCCGGAACCTGTGGTTGTTCCACTTCCGTCCAATCCAGCCGGGGCACCTGAACTCTTTATAGCGTTGGTTATCAGGTCTAGTTTTTTTACACCAGTACTAGTTAGAAAATAGATGTTTTTATTTGATTGTATTCCTCGAATGACAAGGGCGTTTGTAGGAGGGGCATAACTACCTGCGTAATCAGTACGGGTCGATAGATCTGAAGAATAGTACGATAGAGTCATACCGTGGTGCATTATAATTTGATTCTGATAGTTGTACAGCTTGTTAACGTTATCCGCAAGCACCGGTCCAACCGGGGCTTCCCCTCTCCTTTGTTCAATGACAAACGGACGGGGCATCACCACATTTAAGGCTTGAGTGAGAGCACCCTGTGGTACGGCTGAAAAATTATTTGGATAGGTGTATTTTCCTCTGGGTTTGACTGAAACAACCTCTTGCTCTTGGAGAGCCTGGTAAGGGTAGTTCGGAGGAAGATATTGTGGGCCAGCGGCCTGTTGATCGGGCATTAAGGATGCCTCTCTCTGAATCTTTTTTGTATCTCTTTAGCGCACTCTTTACATGGAGTAGCGGTCTTATAATGACCGTTCTTGCATATTAATTTACAATAACCATATCCAATCACAGTATTTAAAATACGGTAGATACCTTGATTATGAATGCTTTTCACCAGGACCCCCATAATGTATTGTGAATTGGAAGTTTACGAGGGCTTCCATCAACACGAGGATTAAGGATTTGAAAAAGTTCTTTCTTTTGGGCTTCAGCCATTCCTTGCATTGCCTGGAAAGCAGGGTCTCCCATATACTGCAACATTCGGGCAGCAGTGAGCATTTCTAAGAGGCGATGACACTCCACAGGTATCTGAGGAATAGAAGAGAAATTCGCTTCACTAACCACGTCGCCAACAGCGAGATTAGCAGGAAGGGCATTAGTGAAAGTAAGCACAGCGCCAGAAATATTTGTAATTGCAAGTTGATCCCCCCGGCTATCAAAAGGCGGAAGAGAATTTATAATATCGAACTGAGTAGTATTAGACCAAGTTGTTGGAGCAATGTCAACGGTTATCGTTTGTGCCCCTGGGTTAAAAGAAACAACACTGGCGGCATTACCACTTGCCCCTGTTAAAGCGAGAGTATTTGGGCGACGGAAATACATGAAACGAACGGTCTTATAATTACCAGAACCAAGAAGGTTTCCGAGTACAAGAATGGCGTTGTTATCCTGCATATAGAAACCAAATTGATAGGGAGCATAAGCCCATGCACTTTTCAGGTCTTCTGGATTAATGTACCGGAGTAGGACTTTATTATTGCTTTGGTCTAGAAGCATGATATCCCGAAGTTTAGAACCCGTCGCCCTTTGTGGAATGGCATAAACGGTAGTACCAGAAACAAAGGGAGTATCTGAAGACGTAACAAAATATTCCCCTTTCACAGACTCTATGAATGGGAGAATTATGGCTTGTAACTCTTCAGAAGCAATACGAACGATGTCAGCATCCTGGAATAAGTTTTGATTGGATGCGTTCATAGCCCGTTGTTTAACAGATGTAAGAAGTGCATTCACGCTGTAATCAATCGACATAGTTTACTTTTCCTTTTGAAACTTGACTCTAAGTCGACTTATCGGGTTTCTTTCAAACTCTGACCAACCTTTCTTTTCTTGCTAACTGCGCTTCTGATTTCTTCTGGTAGTTCTTCTTCCAAATCTTCAGAAGTAGATCCATCTGGGTGAGCAGAACCGGCTTTGTTCAAAAGATCGCCAAGTACTTTAGGATTCAAGTCGTGTTGATTCTCTGAATTCTCTGGTTCAGCTTCGTCGAAGGTTTCACCTTTATCGGCAGTGGGATTCTTGACACCTTCGTGTTCTGGATGAATCGGATGGATACGGGCAGCTTCAACACCGTGCATATCATCGACCATCTTGCGAAGAACATCTTTAGCAAGACGGGCATCTTCGTCTCGATCCATAGCAACGGGTCCACCTTTCGCATATTGCTGCAGTGTCGGTTTATAACGTAGGTTCATCTCAGGACGATAATCTGTAATATCTTCCCGACTCGGCAATGCAAAATCAGGTTCAGGAATCCATCCACCTTTGGAATATTGTTTCATTTTAGGAGAACCGGAATCTTTCATTTCAGGTCGATAACCTTCGGTATCATCGGTCACAGGAACTGGACCAACAGGGCCACCCATAGCATATTGCTTTAGAGTCGGTTTATAACGGAGATCCATTTCTGGTTTGTATTCGCTAATATCTTCTTTACTAGAAAGACGACCAGAAGGAGGAGTACCGTCCATTTGAGGGCTATATTCTGCATCCCCCTTTAGATGTTCACCAGTTGGTTCATCATGTTGGTAGTCTTTTTCGCCGTGCTTGTGTCCGTATTCTTCTCTGTCTTTCTTGTCTTTGCTCATTGTTTTCTCCTTAAATTTTCAGTTTGCAAATTGATTATTGGGCTACTTCTGTTAGAACCATAATTTGTGCAGTATTTGACCAACCAAAACTAGCTTGACTCCTCACATTACTTGTCTTTAACTTTATAGAATAAACTGTAGCACTGGTTGTGGCAGGAGAATCATAGTAAACAATACTAACCGGAAAGATAGTTTGCCCATTTACCTGAATAGCGGTAGAAAAACCACTACCAGCCGATAGTTCTAGATTTGTCGCCCCACGAAAAATACTTATGGTTGAGCTATCAGCATTTACTCCTGATGCTACTGCAATATTTCCAGAAACCTGAATAAGAATTTTACTCGTATTAAATTTAGGAGTAATTGTAGCTGTAAGGTTGGTAGTTACGTATGTCGTAGAAGTTGTATCAAATTCTGTGGTAGAAGTTCCTTGAATGATTTGAACAATTGGAAAATTCTGATTTCCTCCTGTCTGGGCCTTCGTATTAGGTATGTTTACATTCTGACTTGTGTCAATCGTAAGAGCCGCAGCAGCATTGTTTGTCGTGAGGGACAAAGCATTATTAGTGTTTGTCTGTATAAAACACGTAGTGCCCGGTAAAAATCGTATAACTGCACTGCTTGTGGAGTCTTGGAAACGAATGTCTGGACCAGGAGCTTGAACATGTAGCGTGACCGCAGGAGCGACACCAATACCAACCCGATGGTTAGTAGAATCTACAATGAAATCCGGTGAATTGATTGTAAAAGCTGTAGTTCCTACCTTGCTAATGGCAATATTGTTCGAAAGAGTCCAAGCACCCGCTACGGTATAAGAATTTGTATCTGAATCCAAAAGAACGTTGGCGGTTGTTACCGCGTTACCTGGATTGGGGAGAGTAATAGCTAAAGCGGCACTTCTAGACGCTTGTGCAGCGATGGCGAGCGTTATGTTCTGCGCGTTTTGAACATATGTGTCACTAACAGCATTTGTAGAGGTGTTGTAAAGAGAGAGACGACCAGCAGTTCCGCTATTTACCGTACCTGTCCCTGAAACGTTTTGAAAGGTGGGAAGGGCACCTGCGCCATTGCTTGTTAAAACTTGGCCACTACTTCCAACACTAGCAATAGATTGAAGAGGATTTGTGGAAGTTGTTCCGCCGCAAATAACAGCGTATGCTGTAGTGGATTGTAAACCTGTTCCACCATTGGCTACAGTGAGAGCGGCTGTAAGGGTAAGAGCGGCAAAAGTAGGGCTTGAAGAGGTAGCAATGCTTTGCGGAGTGGAAAGAGTTATGGTTCCCGCCCCATTTGTTACAATGACTTGACTCGTTGTCCCAGTTAAGGTTGCAGCAACAGGGGCAGCACCAGTAGAACCTACAAGAAGTTGGCCATTCGTTGGAGCTGCTGTTGCGGTTAGAAGACTAGATGTTCCAGAGTAGATGAAAGTATTCGCCGCTAAACCGGTATCCGTTAAACCGGCAAATGTAGGAGTGGCTGCTGTATGAATGTTTTGAGGAAGAGAAAGCATGATACTACCAGCACCGTTGGAAACAATCACTTGGTTCGTAGTACCAGTTATTGTTGATTTAACGGGCAGCGCACCGGTCGAACCAATTAAAAGTTCCCCGTTATTAGCTGAAGCCGTTGAACCAAAAGCCCCGCTTGCGCCAATTGTTAGGAAAGAATTAATAGAAAGAGCAGAAAGAGTTAGGTTTGAAAATATAGGAGTTGCAGCGGCATGGATATTTTGCGGAAGAGACAACGTAATTGAACCCGCACCGGTCGTAACATTTACTTGGTTCGTGGTACCAGTAAGAGTGGCGACGGCTGGGATGGCCCCTGTTGAACCAATTAATAGTTGGCCGTTTGTAGGATTGGAAGTGGAGCCTAAATTACCAGAAGCATCTCCGTAAACGAAACTATTTGGCGTAATGGCGGCGCTTCCACTTGCAATGACGTTTCCATTAAACGTAAGTTTGTCACTGGCATTAATGGCTAGGGCGAGGTTGGCATTGTTCGCGTTGTTTCGCCAACTTACCGTATCGTTTTTTGTTGCCCTAAGCAAACCCGCATTGGCCGCATTAGCAGATATAGAAGTGAAATATCCGCCTAGTAAACCAAAACTAGGTCCAAAATTAACATCAGCGGCAAGGGTAAAACTTCCACCTGATTTTTGCAGACAACCAGCAGCAATCCCGACAAAGAAATTGTCAAGATTGGTTCCCCATCCCGTTTCCGAAGGGGTAGGTATAATGTAATTAACTGAATTTAGTGTAACTAATAAGGACATTTTGAAGCCCCCTACGACTTAATTATGAGATAGCGACTCCAAAGTTTCTGCTAGCGACAGTTCCATCAGTTCCGCCGGTCAGATTGGCCCCACTTACTGAACCATGAGCAGAAATAGCCAAAGTGAAAAGATTCCCAATGGCAGCGGCAGGCATAGCAGTAATGGTAACCACGTTGGTCGCAGAAGAAGCGCGAACGGCGTTAACAATTTTAGCAGAAGTAGAAGCGTTCACAGCAGCAGCAAGATTAGTGGCTGTAACCGTATCGCTCCCACCGACATTAAATTGATTTCCAGTGGCACCAGATGCAACACAAGTAAACACCACACCATTGATAGTGACAGTATCGGTAGCAACCATTGAGGAAATCGTAACGGTTCCCGTAGCTTGTACGCCGTTTGTGAAAACGGTAACATAACCAGCACGTGTACCGGCAAACAATCCTTCGAACTCATCAATGACTTGTTGTGCATCAAAATCATTCGCAGAGGCGTTCACATTCAATAGACTAGCCATTGTTTGTCCACCGTCAGCAAGATTGCAACGGACAGTAAAAATAGACATTTATTTTTCTCCTTTAAATCAAGGCTATTGAAAACCCACTTGGGAAAAACTCTAAGCCGAAGTTTCTTTGAACTAAATTAGACTAATTTAGGTTAGACTGATATTTTTAATTTTGACACAGCGAGCAGGAAGCAAAACAAAGATCTGTTGATTTGTCCAAAGACGAAGTTCATAGGCATTAAACCCAGGAACATATTGGAAGAACTCATCAGAACCCATAACCTGCGGCATGAACTCGATGTCCATTGAGCCAATGCGTTGCAGATGCTCATAAGGAAGAATGAACGCATCCCCTTCTTTGCAGAACAAGGCCGGGGTGATATTCATCGTACCATTTTGAGAGTAGAACGTCAGTTTCGTAGCTCCGTTCTCCATAAGAGTTTTCTTATAGGAACTGTCAAGCATACGAGCACCCGCTTGAGAGGTGATAAGGTTCGCCCATACTTTCGGGTTCACCAACACGTCAACTTCGGTATCCAAACCACGACCAACAGCCGCAGCAACAGCGTTCTGAAGAGACAAGAACGTCAATTTGCCAGCAAGGTTGTCAATCACGTTTGATTTCCATAAGTCATACGTCGCAGCACTGATGTTGAACAGCGTACCAGTATTGGTAAGGATCTGGTCAACTCCGGTCATTTCGTTACCGAAAGCAGAGTTGAAGAACACATCCAACACAGTACCATTGGTCACAACAGCCGTATTAAGGGCGGCGATACCAACAGAGGTACCAGAAACCGTAAGAGCGCGAGTCGTCGGATTAACCGCCGTGATCGTGAATACAGAGTCTGCACCGGACGAAATCAACGTACCGGCATTATAGAACTGGATCTGGGCATTAACCGTCCCGGCCCAAATACCGTCGCTCCAGGTAATTTGAGAGAACGCAATGATTTCATGTGTGGAGTCAACGCTGGAAGAACCGCTTTGCTGGGTCTTTCCGAGCCCACTTCCACCATAAAGAGCGGCAATTTCCACACGTTTGGACATGGAATCGATCATTCTTTTGGTGATGAGCTTCGTAGCAGAAAGAAACGCAGCCCCTGATCCAAGGGATTGGGACAGCGCGTCATAAGCAATTTGAGACACGAGGGTGATCTGAGCAGGTTTAACCTGAGCATCAGGCACGTTCAAGCTGATAGGCCCATTTAGAGCATAGTTACCAGCGTTGTTCGCAGCGTACGTAAAACCGGCTTCATCTGAAAGTATAACGGGAGTATGAACAAATATGTTATCGGCGAGTTCTTTATCTCGCCATCTACCAATTACTCAGTAGTTCGGAGTACATCTTCAAGAAGTTTTGTAACTTCTTGTTGGGTATTCTTGGGAGAATTATTTTCTAAATACTGGAATAGTTTTTTAGCTCGTTCTTTATCTTCCTTAAGTAGACCGAGTGCAGTGTTACAAGAAACACAAAGCAATCCGCGTATCTTTCCAGTTATATGACAATGATCAACATCTAGTTGACGAGATAATAGCTTCTGCGAAACATTACATGCCGCACAACTATAATTTTGCTTTTCAAGTATAGTCTGGTATTCTTCTACAGTTAGTCCGTACAGTCTTCGTAGTTCGTACTTCCGGCTTCTGTTTTGCATCTTCTTTTTACCTTCTGAAGATGCCCACATCGCTTTTGTTCGTTTCGAGTTGCAGGATTTACACCGATAATCATAACCACTCGGTGTAGTACGGTCTTTATTAAATTCCCGTTCTATTTTAAACTCTTTGCAAATCGAACATTGTCTCATTTTAGTTTCATCTCCTACTCTCTACAGTGTCCGAAGGTATTATCCTTCGTCTTACCACGGAATTGCCCCGAAGGGTTTTTCCCGTTTTTACCCAATTTTAAATGCCCATCATTCTAGGCATTACCGACAAGAGTAGCTTTGTCAAACTCGACATTTTTCAACAGGACGCGGGACTCAGGAATTGCATCCTGAATACCACGAGTATTGTATCGTTCTTTAAAGTCTCCGATAATAGACGAGGGAATTGTAGCGGCCATGGTTTTTTAATCTCCTAAATTTTTAATTTGGTTCTAAAGCAGGAACTACAGTAGGGGGATTTGGGTGGGTCTTAAGGTTACACCGTTCCGACATACTTCGAAGACGCCGTCATCCTTTCGGGTAGATTCGGACTTTAAATTGTGCCAGTTTAAGGAGAGCTGGCTTCCTGTTCTAATTTAACGGGATTAGCGATCAACCTAACACCGAGGCGTTTAACCCTCACCCACAGTAGATCTATGCGAAATTTCTGCTCAGTTCTCGTTCCAGCAAGGTTATAACTTGTTCCCATCCGTCTGGGCTGCTGACTTTATCTCGTTTGACAAAATTACCTTTTTCGTCTAGCGTAATCTGGTAGAGTTGAAAACCCCCATCTTTTTCGTCAACTTGATAGGCCACGGAGGGTACGATACGTTTTTTTGGCATGAAGGGTATGATATTTTCCATGATTATCTACCTTCTTTCTCGGCTCTAGCAGCCTGGTCGATGGTCTTCCAGAAATCGTGTGAGTTATTACCCCATTTCTTAGGAGCGGGTTTGCTGTCGCCGTTTCCAACCGCGCCTTTACCATCTTTCAAAGGGTCTTTAATTTTACTTAGAAGATATTTACGAATAACTTCCACGCCTTCCTCACCGATTAGCTGTACCAATTGATCTGCAGAAGCACCTTTTGTTAGGCCAGCCACTTCTGATCGTATGTCTTTTTCTATAACTCCAGCCACTTCTTCGAAAGACAGAAGAACTCCAGTTTTTTCTTGTACGGTTTCAATATATTTAGCCATTCTAGCTACCGAAAAACCATTCCTCGGAATAGCCGGATGCTTTTCTAGGGCAGATATGGCCTCTTGGTGGAATCTCTCTTCTACAGCCTTGGCCTTATTAGCCATGCGTTGCTCTTCAAATTGCTGACGAGCCGCCTCCTCTTTGGCTTCATACTCCTTTAACCTGGCTTGTGCTTTTTCGAGTTCAACTTCTTTCGGATCACGAAGTTTTTCTTGTATGTCCTTCGCTACTTCATCGTAGGCAAATTTCTTTGGATCAAGACCAGTCTTCTCTAAAAACTCTCGTGGGTTCTCTTTGGCCATCTTAAAGAACCGAATGGCCTCTTTTCGGGCTTGAGCTGCTTCTAGAAATCTTTTATCCGCCCCTTTAGACTTCTCAATCATGTTCTTTAAAGTGGTTTCATCATATTCCATGTCTCCCACTTTAATTTTTTGAATGACGGAGGCTTCCGCTTTCGTCTCTGTTTTAATATTATCTGCCGTACCTTTATCAATTGGAGTTGTCGGTGCGACTTTTACATCGGTTGGAGCTGCCTTTAAAGCATCTCCCATGGCCGCAGTTGCGGCGGGTGCGACTGGCGTGGCTGGTACATTATCCATTTTTATCTCCTTTTAACGCTCCTTCTTTTGACAGCGAAGGGTACGTGGGTCCCTCTATATCTAATGAAAAGTATTCAACACAAAAAACTTAACTTTAAAGCCAACTAATATTCACAATGGTATCGTTTGACGGGGCACCGTTGTCGTTATCAGCAACACCTGTCGTGGCGCGAATAGCGATGCCAGTTAAAAATTCAACCCCATCCCAAGTAGGGACGACAAGGTTCGTTCCAGCAAATACAACATAGGTACGAATCGGAGTGAAAGTACTGTCGGGTGTAGAAGCCGTGTCATAAAGTTTAACATAGCGCGTCGAGGCGGCGGTATTTCCAAAGACCATCTCAAAAATTTGACCTTTACCGGCTTTAATCACAACACCGGTGTTAACCGTGTTTAGATTTCTGTACGTTTTGTAAGGGAAATTTCCCGTGAGTAAATTTGACATTGCTTCTCCTATTAGACCGGCATTTGGGGCTGTGCGGGAATCATAGCTTTCATTTTCGCCGCTGCGTCCTGATTTATAGCTGGACTACCTTTTGGTAAATTTGGTAAACCTGGATGATGAATGGGAGGTGGACTACCTGGTGGTGTATTCTTTACCATTCCCGGAATATTCGGAGCCCCCGGCATTTTTGCCCCGTTCGGATTCTCTTTTCCCGTATTCTCGGCTGGAGGTTGGCCACCCGAAGGGGGCATCCCTGGCATCATTCCGGGAGGGGGAGGGGCGGGAGGAATCCCAAGAGCCGCCCCAAAACGAGGGTCCATGCTGCTCCACATATTCGCATGTTCCAGAAGATGTTGGGTTACCACAGACGCCACCGTTTGATCCGGGTTATCTCGTACTTCCGGTGAATTCAAAAGAACCGTATGCTCCCGAAGGTGAAGTGGGTGATTATCCGTAGCCATTGTTTTGACGACCTTGCCAGCCTGCAACATTTCATTCTCTTCTTTTATCTGCATAACCACGGCGTTCTCGTATTGGTAAACCGGTTCAAGCTGCCCTGTTTGTAATACATTTAAGTATTCCTCTTTTGTTGCGAGGCCAGCCTGAACTAAATCTTGTGCCACTTGAATACGACCGGCTAAGGTCTGAGTGAGAGGATTTCCTTCCTCGATAATCACCCGATCTATGTCCTCTATATCTTTTGAAACGAATTGTGTTGCTTGGGCTTTATTTGACACACCGGAAATTATAATCATTCGGGGGGTCGTCGCATATGCCTTTAAGATATCTATAATACCGGTCCAAGTATCCTCGATGAGCCCATTATATGATCGTGAAAGTGGGGAAATGAACGTGAGGGCCTGGGACGCTACAAACGCCAATGCCGTCCCACTTTTAAGATTTGCTTCTGGGTTTCCTTGTATAGTATCATTCACTCCCGAAATTTGGGCCATCTTCTTCTCTAGATATTCTATCCAATTGAATACCTCTTGTTTATTCATGAGAAGATTAAGTGGTTCTGGCTTCGCCCCACCTGTAATCATCGGGTCGTAATAAATGGCATTAAGACCTTCCGTTAATTGTGTCAACGAAATAGCCGCTTCTCTAGGTATAAGAATATTCTGTACACCAAAAGCAGCTTGGTTAGTACAGACAGCAGAACAAAGGGCATTATAAACCTTTTGTATCGGTAATAGATCCATTGCCACCGTGTAGGCAAAAGGGCTATCAATCTGATCATCAGCAGCAATCCTCGCTACAGGTGCGTCTTTATAAGGCAAGTCTCCATCAAATAGACAGACGTTGCTGTCAAGGAATAAAGTGGTCCGTCCATTCGGTAGAGCTGGCGTTTTGTCGTGATAGAAGGTATAAAGCGGGATTAAGTCTTCGTTATTCTCATTAATCAAATGGCCAAGTCTATGTCTTTTGGTTTCGGGTGTTATGGACATGCCTTTAATTTGATCAGCATACATAGGAAACTTCGCAACCAGATCCCAACGATTGACGTATTTACGAAGAACCCGCCATTTCGTTTCCTGATATCCGCCTTGGGCAAAATCAAAGATAACGTCGAGCCAATAATAGACGCCCGTAACAATGTCGCCTTTCTTTTGAACCAACCCTGTTTCGTCGTTCGTATATGGTTCACCAAGGGAGGCGTCCCATTCTCTAGCAACAAAGGCCGCGCCAAGAAGTATAGCTATTTCAGTCGATAGTTCGAATTTCTTATCTATATCCTGATCTCGACCAACAGCTTTCAGTATGTTTTTACAAAAATTAACTTGGGCTTGAGATTTATAGTCAGTGTTCGTAGCGATGGGTTCAGGAGTAACTCGTTGGGCCGTAACCAAAGAAAGCAAGTGCTTGAGGATTGCCCGGAAATGATTTATGTTAAGCCGCTTATATCCGTCTGATCCATAATTCGGATAGATATAGTTTTGCTCGTTCACCAAATAATAATTGTAATAAAGATCACGGGCCTTCAACCAACGACCCGTCATGTCAATATGGCGATCAAAATCAAAAACTTTCTGAGTTAATTTTGATATGAGGGAAAGGGTGTCAGGGTTAGAAGCCCAGTACATATCGGCTACCTTGTTATCGACTGGCATATCTCTCCTTTTAAAATTTATTCCGGAACAATTTCTTCAATTCGTCGTCCTGCGGATTTGGATGATGAACAGGTATCTGGTTGTCGGGAAACATGGTTGTTGCTAAATCAAGTTTGTATAACGGAGGAATTGGGTTTATATTTTGGATAACCGGCAAAAGACCGGCAACTAGATAAATGAAAGCATCGACAAAATCATAATGACCGAGTTTTTCGCTTCTTGCGAATTCGGAGTGGCCTTGTTTCCAAATACCAAACTCCAATGACGCTATAAGCATCTTGCAGCGCGGGTGGATAATGACTTTTCCATCTTTTACCAGTTTTCGAACCTGTGCGACCATCCATTCTTTTGCTCCTTGACCCCGTTCTTGGCTCTTTTTAATAATCGGTACAAAAGGTAACTTATGGAGCCTGGACAGATCAGCAAGAAGATTGAGATTGTTATTATCCGCAATGCGACGAATCCTAGTCTTGTTGATTCGCTGATAGTCTGATTCAAGTTCTTTAATTCCAGCAGCCAATGCTTCACTTGTGAAATCATTTTCTTTTAGCGAGAACTCATATTCAATTATCAACTGTTGGTGAGTCCAATCCCAATATCCGAGTATCCAGGCCGTAAAATCTCTGTAGCCAATATCCAGTCCTTCAACAATCGAGTAAAACTGAAAGAAATCATCTTTCTCTATTTCTTTGACGTTCTTCAGACTATCCCATTCAGGAACTATATGGAGGGTAGAATCAACAACAAACTGCGCTAGAAACTCTCTTTTCCAAGTCGTGCTGTCTTTTCCTCCGACTTTCTTAGCGAGCCTTTCGATCTCTTCTGTAGGATAATCGGTATCGTAAATTGTAAAATGAGAGTAGGCCCCATCTGCTTGTGCGCTCTCAGCATACTTCTTAAAAGGATGATCTGGGGTCGTTGGAGGTGTTGAAGGAAGAATGATCCTTTTATGCGGATTGGTAGAACTTAAAAGCTGAGGGAGAGCTACACTATTTATAACGTCTTCGAGATCGTCAATCTGGGCAGCTTCATCTAAAATGAACAAATCTGACTTATTACCGCGAAGATTATCGAACTGTCCATTATTGGCCCCGCAAAGTTTTATATAGCTACCGTTTGGAAACACCCATTTGCTTTCGAGTTGCCGCCATGTCGGTCTCATGGCCAGAGGACAATCCTGTATGATTTGATTGAATATGGGGAGAAGAAAATCTCTTAAAGCGTTCTGATATGGGGCACCAAAGTGGATCTGGAAAGAAGGGTTCTGGATGGCCGTTTCTATGGCAATTAAACCCATTGTGAAGGTTTTGCCTAACCGCCTGGAACAATTTACAACATAGACAAGTTCTTTACTCTGCTTGATACTCTGATATATCTTCAGTTGAGCTGGTTTGAGCTTATAAAGGAGCCTGCCTTCCCGCCATGCTGTTTGTATCACTGTCGGCGAGAGCTTGGGTTTGTCCATTTTCTATGTCCTCTAAAATTTTAAGGGCGTCTTTTTCGGAGAGAGTAACTTCTTCAGATTTATCAACGGGGGGTAAGAAGTCTTTCTTTTTTCGTTCCTCCAGCTCACATGATTCTAAAAGTTTAATCCAAATCTTTGCCGCCATTTCAGGATTTGTCGCTTCAATGAAATTAGCAATCCTTACCAGCTTGTCAACCGGGTGGGTTCTCCATTTGGCTAAAAGACGCCTCTTTGTATCTAGCGCGGTTTTTGTCGGGCCTTTAGGACGCCCGAGAGGGTTCGCAGAGGGCATCCCTTTTCCCCATTTAGGATTACCCAACGGTTTGTAGTCTAGGCCCATTTTATACCTATACGATGCGGGTAATTCGACGGAGACTTACAAAGCGGACAACGGTTACAAATAGGGCAAGGTCGCAAATAAGGCTTTGGTTCTTTGGCTGCATTCCTAGAAAAATCTAGAAGCTCAGGCCGAGGATGGCAAGAAAGGCAAGGGTCCCCAACACAATTATGTAGTGGAACCACATCAGGCATTTGGCTTGTATTCTACAGGAGATTTTTGCTTTTGCATTTTAACGAATTCAAGTTCTATCTGTGCAAGCAGCATAAACAACTCTTGTCCTGTTTTAATTTCGATTAGTTCGTGCGGGTTTTGAACCAGGTAGAGCACCCCGAATAAACCGGCAGAAACATCGTTCAGAGAAACAGAAGCAGATTTAGCGTCCGGACTAAGTATCAACTCCGCTAAGGTTGAAACCGCCTTCTTTTCGACCCATGCTCTAAGTCGAGGAATGAATCGCCGTTCTAGCCAAGAGGGGCGGTAGTGCATCTGGTAGTTGAAAAGGAAGGTGTGGAAACTTTTTAAAGCGAGAAGGTTGTTGATAGTGACCGACGTGCCGAAAGTCAACACGGTTCCCCTCCTTTTTTTCTTTGGCTAGCGCTTATTTCCTCTTGCATAAAGTCGTCTAAATTTTTCTCGTTCAGTTTTGCCATACGGTACCCGTGTTTATATCCTCTAGTTTCTGCCTCATATATGAGCTTGGCAAAATAGTCTTGTTGTCCGAACCATTTCCAGGCGACCCACAGGCGGCGAAGATAATGGACAAAAACATTAAGGGGGATGGGGTAACAAACCGCCGCTAGGATATCGTACCTCATATAAGCAATCCCATAGCCTTTCGGCATTAGTTCCATGTCTCCTACCAATTTTTTTAAGGCCATATCAGAACCCTCTTACACTAATTCCGTGCTCGATGGTGACGATTCTGGCATTGAGATCCTGTATCTGTCTCTTGGTTTCTTCTGGAATCCCCGGCTTCGCCGCCACGACAGATTTCATAGCAATGTATTCTTTCGCTGCAAGCACAATAAGAGAAGCAACCACGGCATAACTTAACGCCGCGCTACGTTGCCAGATACTGAGCCCTAACAAAACGATGGTGACGGCATGACTGAAATATTTTTCAAGATTCATTTTGACCTCCTCAAGTCGAATTCAGAATGCTGAAACTTGTGTATAAGTGCCAATAGTAGACCCGCTAGGTACGCTTCTTTGGAACCCCAACATGGCGGGAGAAGTCTGTGCTCCTACAAGATTACCGGATGAGTCCACTTGATCTAAGTCAGGATTGTCGAACACAACTAAATTTGCTGTGGTATCTCCGTTGATGGAAACTACAAGAGCTGGTCTGTCTTTGGCCGTGTCTACGTGGAGGGCGACAACCGAGCCGATTTGTATAGCCATTAAAATGTCTCCTTATTCAAAAACTAGAAATTTGTGTGAATTGACCAAGTCCGCTACCGGAGGCCACACTGCGCTGGAACCCCATTAGGACAGAACCCACCATACTCCCCCCAGCATCCACCCTATCCAAGTCTGGGTTCTCATAAACAATGAGGTTTGCGGTGGTGTCCCCATTAATGGAGACGACCAAAGCAGGACGGTCTTTACCGGTGTTCACATGATAGGCCACGACTGATCCTATTTGAATTGCCATTGAGGTGATCCTTTACTGTAAACTAACAACTGTAACTGATGCTACGGTATGGATAAACAGATTAATTAATGATATTATAATGCGCTTAAATAGATATAAGTCTTCGTGTGTCTGGGGGCACTGGTAGGGTTTTTCATCCCCCTCAAGGAATGGACCATACTGGGGGCCTACCATCCATTGATTCTCAATCATTTCCGTATGCATCTTGCTCTAGGGCGAAATCTGGGGTATCTTACTATGGTCAACCCAATTATGCTATTTTCGCTAATTGATTGTCAACCACTTTCGTAGGTTTTAGACTCGTTCCGAACACCTTACGCAAAAGCATATACCGTTTGATTTCTTTCCGTATTAAAAGACGGCCATTGATACTTGCCATCCTAAGTTTATGCCATTCCTTTAACCTAGATTGTCTGGACGTTTTCACTGAACAACCTCGGCTTCTATGGCCTTCGGCGCTTCCTTGGACGGCAAGGCAGCCTGTAAAACCTCTTTCTGGTTATGGACAGAAGCATCAAAGCCTTTCAGCCATCCTTGCACTTCAGCAACGGCACCAGCGTATTCGCCTTTAATGTTCGTCTCGTTTATGATGGAGAGACAATTGCCAATGAGCCTTGTAAGATTTGTAAGTTCTGTAAGTTTGGTTTGGAGCTCTGCGACGGCCTTCTCTGAGTCAATAGCCATTTTGTTATTTCCTCCTCAAGAAACAACTTCTGCCAATAAATTCTTTGTTATATTCATTCTTTCAAAAAGCTACTACGTTCGTTTAATTAACTAAGTAAGTGTTTACTAAGTTCGATAAAGTACCTTTACGGCTTACTGCTTTACTTCTTTGCCAATTTGGCAAGAGTGTTTTTTGCACTCCACAGTCTCTTAAAGGCACAGATCACCAATATTTAAAGTAAGCTGCTTATTTAAGCTTTAGATTCTAAGTGAGGGCCGCGAAGTTTCAAAACGTAGCGGACCGAATGCCTCTTAGCCTAACAGCCTTTACCAAAAAATACTTTGTCTTTCTTAGTATTTCTTTCTTTTTCTTTTAAATGCTTTTACTGCATCTTATTGTCTTAGGCTTTACCTTTAGGTTCATTCTTTTTGGCGCGAAAAGGGGTTAACAACCCGCTAAAGATTGATATCGAACGATTTTGCGTTCGCTAGGGCGCTTTTTACTCACTTGCCAAGAAAGACCGGCTTGCCGTGTTAGATAGCAGTTCCGCCGGTTCGAGTATCTTACATATTTCAGGGCCTTTGTAACAACAAAGCGCAATAGTGCAACATCGCCAAATAGTATGAACTTCATTCTAGTCTTCTGACCAGGAGCTTGTTCTAGGCCTTTGTGAGCCGTGGGGAAGCCTGATGCAAAAGGCTAGAATGAAATCCACTTTGAGTGGGGGTTTTTACAATGCCCCCTCTTTATATACAGCTCATTAAGCCATTTTATAGACAAACTATTTACAAACTTGTTGGTAATCAACTGTTAAAATCTAGAATCCGTTGTAGCTTTGGTTTTTGTGTAAATTATTTGTAACAGTGAAAGAAAGCCCTTGAAATTGGCAAGGACTGGAGGTAATTTTAAGCTATGGAACAGCTCATTGAGAGGTTCAAAGAAGGGGCGTTAGAAGCAAGCCTTTCCCAGTTGCCTTTTAAATGGGTCCAGAACGCCCTAGAATCGTCTCAGATGGACGAAAGCACCACCATTGATCTCTTACTTAAAGAGAAATTCAAGACCTTATAAGGGGCTTTATGAAATTCATAAGAGAAATTGGTTTACCGAACATTACTGACCTAGAAATCAATAGGCTTGATCAATTCGGGTTTGTATTGGTCTGGAAAGAAGATTCAATAGAAATATGGGTTGAAAAGAACCCGAGTGAAAAATAACCCTTGACAAAAGTAAAAAGTGGGGATATAAAAGGGAAGAACGAAATTGCAGGAAAGGAGATATCACAATGAACCTTAAACAAATCGGATCAAACATGACGGAAATTGAAGTCGGAGATAAATCGGTGCTCGACCATCTACTCGACGGGGTGAAATAACATGAAAACGCTAATGAAAGTCGAAACATGGTTGCCGGTCTTCTCAGGATTCTACGGGACTGTTTGGGAAACCGACCGCGATTGGGAAAACGAAATTGAATGGATCAATGAAAAACGTGCGAAAAAGAATCTAGCGCCGGTGACTCAGGATGATATCGAATGGGATTATAAAGGGTATCACGACCAAGTAGCAAAGGGTGCAACGCGATGGATCGGTGAGATGTTAAAAACGGCCGGTTTCATTTCCGATTACGCCTTTCAAGATTTGCGCTCCCCCCGTGAATACAATTTCACGAATGACGCGATAGACGTACAATTTACCTTAAGCGGTTCGGATTATGTACGCATTGCGCGATACCTAGCAGAGCATTCCGAAAAGTTCGCGAAGTATATCGCTGATAAATATACATCGGGTCCGGGTTTCATTTCGTCTTACTCAAATAATGCGGTGGAATGGATGGCGGACCTAACGGAGACGTTAGAACATGAGCACAAATTAGGATCGGTCCTTAACTTCATTCTCGAAAACGAGGATAAAGAAATTGAAATGACAATGTATGAAGACCTGCACGGTAACGGCGTGATACTTCAGGCAAAGAACTATGACGCATTGACGGAGGGTAAATAACATGAATAAACCAGAAAGACACGGATGGGAAGTAGTGAGACTCCCGAATGGTGAGTTTCAATGGGTGCTCCGATGATTTATTTAGCGGCTTGCATAATCGTCGGATGGTTCATAATTAAAATTGTACTACCCTTTAGCTTAGGTTTCTTAATGGGCGTCGTTGATGCTGGAAGAGTAGCTAAAGGCAAACAACCCTTCGTGGGAAGGTAACTTCTAGGAGGACAATATGGTTAATCAAGAGTCGGAATTTATCGGATTCCAGGAGTGCCCGGGGCTTAAACCGGTACCTCTCTTCAATATCACTAAAAAACTGCATCCTAGGTTTGGCAGTACAGTGTCGGCGTTGACCTTAGAAAAGGAAGGGCTGAAAATTCCGGCGTTCCTTCCCTTCGAAACTTGGAAGCATGAACAGGACAGCCGGGAGCATATATCAAAAAGCCATCGCCCAAGCGGAGGAAAAAAGTGAATAAATTTTTAGAACGGTTTAAACAAGTTTGTAAAGACATTGACAAGGGTCCTAAGCAAGAGATACCGAACATTGCGGACATTCCAATGGTCCGTTATAACATCCATCGTCGGTCCTTACCGGTAGGGCTTGATAAACCAGTGGCGTTCTTTCTCACCAAGCCGGAAGCTTCTATGCTTGCTAGGTCATTGAAGGCTCGGACACTGGATAACGGGTCCGTCATCTATTATGATGTGGTTGCGAATACAGGTAATGAGTCTGTGTACCCTCGGGGCGGGCAGATTGTGATTGAACGAGGCTTTGGTGACCTAGTGGTGGAAGAAAAGCTGGTTGATGTTGCATGGGTGGGATGACATGCCGAAGATTTACCTAAGACATATTGATGTTTTTAGTGAGATAGAAAGAGCAAAGCTACGCTTGCAACTTAATGCTTTAGGTTTCTATGTTCTCACAGTTGCGGACGGTTTAGATGTGTATGCTGTTTGCGAACGGTATTACTGGGAAAAAGAAGTCCTTGACTTTCTAGAGGGCAGTGATATACTGTAAAGGTAGTAAGACAAAGGAAAAGGAGATGCCGCTATGAACCTTAAACCAATAAAAGCAAACATGACTGAACTAACAGTGGGAGATAATCGAATTCTGTTTAGTTACAAAACACCAGTCGCTGTTCGAAACAGATTCGGATTAGTATATGTCACTGATAAATTTTGGAGTCGCACGACAACACGGCATATTAGTCAATGGATTAAAGAAGTCGGTACAAATCTTCCTCAAAGTAATGTTAAGCTGCCACAAATATATTTTGATAATTTAGTGAAGTAATAGGAGTAAGTTATGAATACAAAATATTCCATGATACTAGATGACAAAACAGGATTGTATAGAATTAAGTCCCTAAAAGACTTCGGAAATGTCCGTACTGGAGACGTTGGTGGTTTAATTCAATCGGAGAAGAGCCTATCCCACATTGGGAATTGTTGGGTGTCCGGCAATGCGCAGGTGTACGGCGAAGCGCTGGTGTCCGGCGAAGCGCGGGTGTACGGCAATGCGGAGGTGTACGGCGAAGCGCGGGTGTCCGGCGAAGCGCGGGTGTCCGGCGAAGCGCGGGTGTACGGCAATGCGCAGGTGTACGGCGAAGCGCGGGTGTACGGCGAAGCGCTGGTGTCCGGCGAAGCGCGGGTGTCCGGCGAAGCGCGGGTGTACGGCAATGCGCAGGTGTACGGCGAAGCGCGGGTGTCCGGCAATGCGCTGGTGTCCGGCGAAGCGCTGGTGTCCGGCGAAGCGCTGGTGTCCGGCAAAGCGCGGGTGTACGAGGTTTTATCGAGTAATGATCCATCAATGCTTATGATTGTTCCCCAAACCGGTAGCTTCATTGGGTATAAGAAACTGCGCGATGACTGTATCGCTACTTTGGAGATTCCAGCGGAAGCAAAAAGAGTAGGAGGGATCTGTGGAAGAAAATGTCGAGCGTCGCTCGCAGTAGTCAAAAAAATCATAGACGCCAAGGGAAAAGAAGTGAAAAACGGCCTAGACATATATAAAGGTGAGACCATATATGTCGTCGGGAAAAAAACGTACCCTGATACATTTAATGACGACCCATTTGTCGAGTGCGCCTCAGGTATACATTTCTTTCTATCTGAAATAGAAGCGAGGAACTACAATGCTTAGAATAAATTTTTGGGCGAAAGATACGGGTAATCTCATGAATCATTCAAGCGGCCTTACGCAAGAACAAGTGTTAGCCCTTCGGGAACTTAAGGAGGGGGATCGAATCATTCTCTGGCATAACACTGTAAAAGAAGCTAGAGATGCTTCCTATACTATGAAGATGTACAAGCCAACGGTAAACAAGGAGGAAAAGTAATATGGCGTGTATGGAATTCTGTTGCAAGGCATGTGGAGATGTTTGGTTTGGTAACGATCTACGCCCCTATTGCAAATGCGGATCGAAAGACACACAAGAGTGGTTTGATGAGAAATTAGACCAACGTAATGGACCAGAGGAAGACCATGATTAACATTACTATTACTGAATATGTAAATGGATATTCCGTCACGGCTTATGATTCAAAGGACGGCTATGTTGTAAACGAAATCCATGAGGAGTATCTAGAAGTTCTTAAGGTGCTCAATACGTATACTCGGTCTGAAATAGCAAAGCTAGAGAAGCAATTAAAATCTGAGATTTAAAGGAAATTACTTTGCGATTACGTTGTTCGTTATGTGGTCCTTATAGTAGAAGGACGGACTTACTCAGGCTTAAAACTCTGAAGGGTCGAGATTATTTATTATGTAATAAGTGCTGGCGACAGTTCGATTATAAAAGGAGGGATCGGTATGGAAAGAGAAAGGACGGATAACTTTGACTGGGCGAATCCATATTCTTGGAAACAGATTGTGGTTAGAGCGGAAAATAAAACCCTTGTTCAATTAGCTCACGAATATCAAGAGGCCTATCGCCTTACTGTGCTACCGGCTCTCAGTAAGGGGAGACAAAAAATATATGGGCCATGGGGCGAAGACCGAGGCTGGTATGATCCTACAGATGATTCGAAGATCGGAATGATTGATGCAATGTATGATCTTTTTGCAGGCCTTAAGGCGAGGCAAAGTGAAACAAAGATATCCCCGCCTTTGCCCGAGCAAATGGGAGACCAATGAAAAAGAGTTCCTTGTTGTTTCAGTTGAAAGAATTGAAGACATTACAAGAGAGTACCGAAGCAAAAGTGGACGACAAAACCTTAGTATTGACGCTTATTGATTTACTTCTGAGTTACATCAATGACGCTGATATTCGAGGGTCGATAGATGATCTACCATTCTAGGAGGACTAAATTATGAAAACACAAGAAGAAAGAATTGTTGAAGCTTTAGAGTCAATTGCTAAAAGCTTAGAGAAGTTTGTCACTGAGGGCATAAACATTTATGACCATCAAATCGATAACACCGATCTTAATTAAACCAGTACAACGGACTTATTATCGTGTAAGGAGTCCTATGATTGAATACGTCATCATCAACAAAAATGAAGTTAACGTTAACTTCGAGACGGGAAAGTTAAGCGACCTGCAGGCTTTGAAAACAGCCGTAGCCATCCTAAAGAGGGAGGTAGTTCGTCGTGAAAGGGATCATAGTAGCCATACTAATAGGGACGCTTAAACCAACGGCTTATAGGAGCACGCCCGAACAGACAAAGCCCGTAGGGTATACGTGGACGGCCAGCGGAGAGAGATGCCATGTAAGGGGTTGTGCGGTTAGCCAAGATCTCTTAAAACGAAATGGCGGGCCGCTTCAGTATGGAGACCTTATCTATATCGATGGAATCGGCTTTAAATTTGTAACAGACTGTATGAATAAACGCCATAAAAGACGCGTCGATATTTGGGTCGAAACTGCTCTAGAGGAGCATCAGTTCGAGATTAAATACAAACAGAAGCCATTAAGCGTATGGAAAATAACTATAAAATAACGAGGACAAAAATGATAACATGTTTTGGCCATATAAAAAACGGGATGATAAGAGAGGCATTTCAACAAAAGTTTTTTGGTTCGCACACTAAACAAGAACTAAATAGGATTTCACAACGAGACAAAAATTTTAGGATCGATGACATCCTTAAAACTCCTGAATTTTACTCTAGGGAAGAAATTCTAGAATATACCGACGATTCGAGGATTAAAGAGCTACTAGGGATAGACAAATGAAAGAAAAACGATACCGTCCAAAAAAAGGAAGGACTGTTAGTTGGAATTATCTAATGGCTCAAAATTGGAGAGTCGGAAAGGAC
>Ga0210400_10000382_pt1 | contig 50416 bp, 44 predicted proteins | sample IncBWH26MmetaG_FD_155456 | JGI IMG/M metagenome (GOLD analysis project Ga0210400, IMG submission 155456) | Forest soil microbial communities from Barre Woods Harvard Forest LTER site, Petersham, Massachusetts, United States - Inc-BW-H-26-M | ecosystem: Environmental > Terrestrial > Soil >...
CCATCAAGAACGGCTCCGTGCTTCGCGGCGTGCGTTATTTTTTTCTGGATGACCCATTGTACTTCGACCGCGACGGCATTTATGGCGACAACCATCGCGAATTCCCGGATAACGCCGAGCGCTTCACGGAATTTTCCCGCGCCACCATCGAACTGGCCAAGCACATCTGGACGCCCGACGTTTTTCATTGCAACGACTGGCAGACGGCGATCGTGCCGGCGCTGTTGCGATCGTCCTATGCGGACGATCCGATGGTGAAGGATATCCCGGTTGTCTTCACGATCCACAATCTCGGCTACCACGGCGTGTTTCCGCCGGAAGCGCTGGAACGCGCGGGAATTCCACGGACGTTGTTCCACCCGGGAGGAATTGAATTTTTCGGGAGCGCGAATTTTCTTAAAGGCGGATTGATCTATTCGGATTACCTGACGACGGTGAGCCCCAGATACGCTCAGGAAATTCAAACTCCGGAATTCGGATTTGGACTGGACGGAGTGATCCGTTCGCGCGCCAACCGCCTGGTGGGGATTTTGAATGGGGTGGATTATTCGGCCTGGTGCCCGGAGCGTGACACCCTGATTCCCGCGAAATATTCCGCCAAAAACCTGGAAGGGAAGAAGGCCTGCAAAGAGAAACTCGCCGAAGAGCTTCACCTGCTGCGCGACAACCCGAACTGGCCGATTTTGGGAATCGTGTCGCGGTTCGCTGACCAGAAGGGGTTTGACTTGATCGCCGCGATTGCCCGCGACCTGATGAACGAGGAAGTTTTGCTGGCGGTGCTCGGAACCGGCGATCGCCGCTACGAAGAATTGTTCCGCGCGCTGGCGGCCGACTTTCCCGGCCGCATCGGACTGAGGATCGCATACGACAATGCTCTCGCGCATCTGGTGGAGGCGGGTTCGGACATGTTTTTGATGCCGTCGCGCTATGAGCCTTGCGGCCTGAATCAGATTTACAGCCTGCGCTATGGAACCGTGCCGATTGTGCGCGCCACCGGCGGCTTGGACGACACCATCGAAATGTTCGATCTGGAGCATGGCACGGGCACCGGATTCAAGTTCTCGGAATACTCGGGCGGAGCGCTTTTGCACGCCATCCGCCAGGCGCTGCACTATTACTCCGATGAAGGTATCTGGAAACGCATTCAAATGAACGGGATGGCGAAAGATTTTTCGTGGAACACCTCGGCGGCGGAATATGCGAAACTATATGAGGCTGCCAGGGCGGTAAGAAACCAAACTACAGTTCCAGCATCTAACTAATCGGGAAAGAGGCTGCCCAGGCGCGGCCCCCAAAAGAGGATACAAAGGTTATGGCTGAAAACATTCTTACGGTGAATGACGGAAACTTCGATACGGAAGTCCTGACTGCGAGCAAGTCGCAGCCCGTCATGGTCGATTTTTGGGCGGAATGGTGCCGCCCGTGCCACATGCTGGCTCCGACGGTCGCGGAGATCGCCCAGGATTATGCGGGCAAGCTCAAGGTAACCAAGCTGAACGTGGATGAGGCGATGAACTCTTCGACGCGTTACGGCATTCGCGGCATCCCCACGCTGCTGGTTTTCAAGGATGGCCAGGTAGTGGAGCAGATTGTCGGCGCGGTGCCGAAGGATCAGATCACCAAGGCGCTCGATCGGCATCTTGGATAATTGCACGCGCGTTTCATTAAAAATAGAATGGGAGCACGGCCCGCTTATGCAGCGGGCCGTTGCTGTTTGTGCCGGTGCGAATCTTTGCGGAGGGCGGGATGGCGGAACCGAAGCGCGAAGTGGTGCGGTGCCATTGGGCAAGCAATGCCTTGAACATTCCTTACCACGATGAGGAGTGGGGCGTGCCGGTCCACGACGATCGCCGGTGGTTTGAATTCTTAACATTGGAGGGCGCGCAGGCCGGCTTGAGCTGGGACACCATTCTGCAGAAGCGGGCGCGCTACCAGAAAGTCTACGCGGGGTTTGATCCGGAGAAGGTGGCGAGGTTCAGCGCGAAGAAGTCGCGCGAACTGTTGGCCGATCCGGGCATCATCCGCAACCGGTTGAAAATTTCTGCGGCGGTAACGAATGCCCAGGCTTTCCTGAAAGTGCAGGAAGAGTTTGGGAAGTTCGATACCTATGCTTGGGCCTTCGTTGGTGGCTCTCCGATCCAGAACAATTGGAAGCGGCACGCCCAGGTGCCGGCGGTAACGCCGCTGGCGGCAGCGCTAAGCAAGGACCTGAAGAAGCGCGGCTTTCGCTTCGTGGGGCCGACAATTGTTTATGCGTTCATGCAGGCCACCGGCCTGGTGAACGACCACCTGGTGAGTTGCTTCCGGTATCAGCAACTTGCGCAAAGCTAGCTTGCGAGTGCTAGCTTCCTTTGCTAATTTAAGGATAGAGCGGGCGTCGTACAATGGCAGTATAGAAGCTTCCCAAGCTTCGGACGTGGGTTCGATTCCCATCGCCCGCTCCAGATTCTAAAGAACTTACGCAGCCGCGCCGGTTTCCATGGTTTCCAAAACGTCAATTTTGTTGCCAAACTTCATGGAAAATTCAGCGCGAACGTCGTCGAGAGGAATCTCACCAGTGTACCGGTCTGTCATCGCAGACGAAGAATGTCCCATCTGCTGACGAATAACAGCTGGTTTAACACCTGCAAGTTCCCATCGCCGGTTGCAGCCTCTTCGAAAGGCATGCATACCTGCCTGCTCGAGTCCTAAAGCTTCCAGAGCCGGATAGAGTCCTTGATTCAGGATGTTGGTTTCAAGTACCGGATTACCGCGTTTCGAACGAAAGACAAAGGTGGCGGAGTTCGAGACGATTCCCAGGAACCGTCGGAGTCTCTGCAAGGCTTTGTTGCCCTCAGGATCAAACAGCAGAACGGTTCTGTACGCGGCCGCATTTTTGCACGGCCCAGCCTCGCCTCTGCTTTTTTGATCTGAAGACTCTTCCACTCGAATGGTCCTTGCGCGAAAGTCGAGGTCGTCGACTCTTAACGCCAGTAATTCGCTGGACCGTAATCCCGAAGCGGCGGCAAGCAGAAACAGCGTTGCGTACTGTTCTCGACGGTGCTTGCCAAGCGTGTCCATTCTGCTGACATGTTCGGCAATCTGCTCCGCTTGAGCCCACGAGAACGACACGTGTTTTCGGCTGTTCACTTTCATTTGCAACTTGTCACGCTCAGGAATTGCGAGTCCGATTTGAGAGAACGGAGGCTTCTTGCCCTTCGAGAAGGATGAAAGAACGCGCTGCATCGTGCGCAGTATGTTCTTGATCGTCACCCAAGAAAGGCCTTGGCCTCGTTTCTTCCAGATCCACTCATTCACTGAATCAATCGAGATGTGCTCTATCGGAACGTCGTTCCAGTCTGCTTCCAAGTGATTCTTTAAATGGCCGTCCGCGGTCGAAAACGTGGACGAGCGAAGCATTCGTGGTGCAAAGACATCCCGGTAGTGCGACACCGCGTTCGCAAAGGTCAACGAAGAGGGGATTTGATATTCCATCGAATTCAATTCGAGATTCAATAGGAATTCCACCTTCTTACGTTCAGCCTCGCTTTTCGTCATCTGCCTAGTTGGTCCGATTACGTGTGTCTTACGTCTTCTATCCTCCTGTCCTGGTACATCGATCCAGTACTGAAAGTAGAAAACTTTTTGCCCGTTGGAGCGCTTTTTGACGCGCACCTTCGGATTCTGTCCAGTTCGTCGAGACATGCACTTTCCCCGCTTTCTCGATTGAACTGGCGGCAACGACATACTATCACGCTCAAAAACACTGGACCGCTGATGCGGGCCGGGTGCATTCGCCGGAGGGTCGGGATTGGGTTGCGCAGGCATGTGGCTTAGTTGTCTCGGGAGAGGTCACCTTCTTTGGTGTCGTGCGTCAGTTGGGTTCGTGCCTTGCTTACCGTCCGCCGCGCGTAATCTTCGGGATTGTGCTTATCGTGTGCGCGGAAGGCCGCAATTTGTCGAATCACTTCTTCGGCCGGCACTCCTTTGGCCAAGGACCGCTTGGCATATGCCCAGTCGTGTTCGGATTGCGATAGAGGCTGGCGCGTGGAAGATGACTGGCGGCTGCCGGTTGTGCGTGTCAGTCGCTGGTCTAGTTCGGCAGGGTCGGTTCTCAATCGAAAGTCGTGCGGAGTGTGCCTTTTGTCGTTTCTGATTTCGGCCGTCACTGTGAACGGCGAATCGTATTTCCGATTTACAAAGCCCGGCAGGCGAAGAACACGGGTCGAGTCCGTTGTTGCTGGATCTCCGCCGAACTTACGCGCCATCGCCCGTAAGGTCGCTTCCGCCTGTTCCTGCGGAAATCCTTCAACGCGCCACACAATCTGGAGTTTGCCCACCGACGTTGCAATGACCACATTCGGCTGCGGAACAAGGTTCGATTGCTCGACAGCGGCAAGCGAGCGCTCGGCATCGTGATCGAGATCCAGGTAGAGATGCCGGATCGAATGGATATCCTCCTTGGTACGGGCTCGGGCTTCCGGCTTCAAGGGATTCATTCCCACATAGATATCTGCCGACTGCTTTTCGTTTTTGAACCGAAGCCATTGTTGAAACGAGTCGCTCGTAATGTTTCCAGCGGTGGCGATGCGTTGGGCGGTTTCACCGCGCTCGCGATTGCGGACGAGTACTGCCAACCGGTCTGACAGTTCGAACAGCCAGCGGACATACACCACTGGAGTGACACCATGTTTAGCCTCGTCTTTGGGTGTGGTCATGGAACCATCTCCGCTCTCTGAAATATCGAACTGCAGTCGAACCGATCGGGGTCTGGATCGTAGCGCCTGACTTCAACCATTTCCGTGATGGTCCGGCGGCCTGGGCGGCGCTCGACGTGGAGGACAACGTTCAGCGAATCGGCGATGCTGCTCTTAATGGCGCGATACGGAACCTCGATGCCGCTCTGCAAGACACAACTGGTGAAGCGAGAAAGTCCTTCGCGCGCCGAGTTCGCGTGAATCGTCGAAATCGTGCCCGCGTGGCCCGTGTTGAGAAGCTGAAGCAGGTCGAACGCTTCGCTTCCGCGCACCTCGCCAAGCAAGATTCGATCCGGACGGTGACGGAGGGCGGCCTTCAGCAGATCGCGAATGGTAACGGTAGGAACACCGTTCTGCGCGGGACGCGCTTCGAGCCGCACAAGATTCGAGTGATGGATCTGAATCTCCGCGGTGTCTTCGATCAGGAGAAGGCGTTCGTCCTCAGGTATCAGGCGGGCCATGGCGTTCAGGAGGCTCGTCTTTCCGGCTCCCGTTCCACCGGCCACAAGTATGTTTCTGCGGTTCAGGACATAATCTTCAAGGCGGTTCGCCAGTGTGCGGTCAAGTGTCCCCGCTGCGATCAGATCGTCGAGTTCGAAGTGGCGGCTGTTGAATTTGCGAATCGTCAACGTAACGCCGCGCAGACTGCAGGGCGGAATGACCGCTGCAACCCGGCTCCCGTCCGGCAACCGGGAATCGAGAATGGGTTTCGCCTCCGAGATGTCATCTCCCAGGCGGCGGGCAATATTCTTGACGGCAACCAAAAGTGCTCGCTCACCAAGCGAAACACCTTTAACTGGTTCCAGGAACCCCTGCCTCTCGATAAACACGCAGTCCGCGCCGTTGACCATGACTTCGCTGATGGAGTCGTCGAGGAGCAGATGCTCGATCGGTTTCAGGAAGGGAAGGATCGTCTCGAATCCGTTCATCACAAGAGGCCCTCCTCAAGTTGTTGGAAGTAAGATTTGTTCGGGTCGTTGAAATAGGGCTTCAGGTAACAAAAAGCAGGCGGCATTGGATTGAAGCCGTCATAGGCGATCACTACGGACTGGGCGTTCTTCAACTCCGTAAAGATCTTGGTGTCGAACCGGAAATCAGATTGGGGATAGTAACTCTTCGACGCGGTGAGATTGGCGCGGTGCGAGATCGCCCTTCCAGTTAAGAGACTAATGCTCGCGTCGTGACCACTCTCGGAGAGGTTATAGCTTGCCTTGAGCCGATCCTCCTTCCCGCAGAGTTCGCTCGCCGTGCGCGCCGAGAAGTCATCCGACAGGGTGAGGAATATCTTGGTGCGGAGCGTCTGGAGGAGGGTGCGCCAGGAATCGCCAGGGAGAGTCGATTTGAGCGAGCTGATGCTTTGCGTGGCGACGATAGGAATGCATTTCGGCTGCCGCGAAAGACTGAAGAACTTTTCGTCTCCGGTCGGCTCGTTCTCGCCGACGGTTGCAAAGTGCTGGTATTCGTCGCAGAGAAAAAAGACTTGTCGGAAGTAGCGCTCCGGATGGGCTTCGATGGCAGGGATCCGGTTGAGGACGGAGCGCTGGAAATCGAGCTTCATCATCACTCCGAGAGCCTTCGCTAGTCCGGGATTCATGGCGATTGGGAAATTCAAGGCACAGACGGCGCCAGTTTCGATGAGCCAACTGAATGATGGGAGGGGCTTGCCGAATCGGAAGTCGGCATTGGCTTTTTCGTCGTAGCACTCTGCCGGCGGGCAGAAGGTTCGTTTGACGGCCGGATTGTCGTCGAACAAAGACAAGAACACAGAGATTCCTTCGACGATCGACGTGCGAAGTTTCGGCTCGATCCTTCGCCAATCGTTGTAGAACCAGCGTTTGACCGCCTCGAGCTGGGCACGCTTCTCGCTGTTTGGGTGGTCGAGGACGCTTTCGCTCAGGCATTCGAATTCGATGTCGCTAATTTCCAGAATGCGGCGCAAGCCGGCGGTCTCCTTGGCACGGTACATTTGTGTTTGTTCGTCGTAAGCAAAGTCAAAGACCTTGAGTTCCTTTACACCGGCGAGGTAATCCGGCGGGGCGACAAGCAAAAAGTAGGATTCTTCAAGATGCCTCTCCGCATCTTGAATCTTGCGCTCCAGTACGTCGGGAGAGATCGCGCACTCATACACGTCGAACAGCGTGACGTAGTCGTAGGCGACTTTGTGAAGGAGGATGATGAACTTCACGAGGTTGGTGTAGGCCTGCTGCCAGAAGGGTTCCTTGCCTTTGCCGAACAAGTTGTTCAGGAGTGACGCAATGCTGTAGGCAAGAGCGTAGGCATCGAGGTCGTTATGCAGGGGGTTGTAGCGGTATTCGGAGTGGAGGCTGATTTCGACATAGTCCTCATCTCTCCCGTATCGCGCGAGAATGTCGCGAACCTTGCGACAAAAGTCTCCCTTGACCTCAAGAACCAGACCGCCGATACGCTTCTCCGGGTCATCCGCCTTGTAAGCCAGGATCTGTTCCGCGAAAGGGTAGATGCAGCAGCTGGTTTTGCCAGAACCGACGGCGCCGAATATGGCAATGCCGGTGAAGAGTCCCCGTTCGGGGATCGAGAGCCATCCCGGATGCTCAGCGGGTCCAGGGATATTGCCCTTATGGATTTCACCGATTACCAAGGAAAGATGGTCACGGTCCCGAGGAATGGAATACGCGGGCAGCCGGCCTGGCCGCAAACGCGCCGGAATTTTGATCGCCACAATGTAGAGTCCGAACGAGACAGGGAACTACCGCAGCGAGGTTTCCGAACTCCACGACCTTTACCGTTGCTTCGTGAATTCAATTCAGCGACCCACATGCGAAGCGGCGCGAGAAGCGGAAAGCCGTGGAAGCGGCTCGAACAAGCGCTCAAGACAACCGACCTCTTGCTGCACGGAGGCGGATGGGGTGTGGTGGTCGTCGATCTCGGTGGAATCTCCTGGGTAGATGCGCGTCGCATCGAGTTGAACACTTGGTTTCGTTTCCGGCGTGCGATCGAGAACACGCCGACGATTCTGCTTCTGCTCGGAGAAGAATCATGCGCGAAAAGCTGTGCTTCGCTGGTTCTCCGCTGCCAGAGAAGAGCAGACCATTGGAGCCGAGCCGCAGCAAGCATTCAAACAGGGGCATCGACGTTCGAAGGTTTTGAAGTTCAGGGAGAAGTGACGCGTTCGCGAGTCCTGTCGCAACCCGCCGATCTAGCTCGCTGGCAGACGCACACGCCATAAAGCGCTAAAAAGCTCGGTTTGTTTCCCTTTCCTCTACCAAGTTCAGGGGACGCACGTTGGCTTTCGCATGTCTATTAGTTCCGGATTTTCCCGCGCAGGCAGTCGTTCGCCTTGAGCCGGACCTTCGACAAAAAGGAGTTGCGATCCTCGCTGGCGCAGCGCCGCTGACGAAAGTATTTGCCACCAATCGCCAAGCCAGGGACCTGGGCGTCGAAACCGGAATGACGAAAGTTCAAGCAGAAGCGTTCCAAGGCGTCGTGTGGCGATGGCGGTCCCTTTCTCAGGAAGCGAGCGCCTATGCCGCGCTTCTCGACTGTGCGTGGGCGATTTCGCCGCGTGTTGAGGACGGGCCAAAACGCGAGGAGGAGGATTTTTGCGACACGGTCGTACTCGACCTGGCGGGCTGCGAGAAGCTCTTCGGTTCTCCGGAGAAGATTGCGCACGACTTGAAGCGTATCGCTTCGGAAGTCGGCCTTGAAGCAAACGTTGCCGTTGCCGGAAATCCCTTAGCTGCGGTATGCGCGGCACAAGGCTTCCTTGGAGTGACGGTGATTCCAGCCGGAGACGAAAGACTTCAGATGGGAAGGCTTTCGCTCGAAGCTCTGCGCATTCCGTTTGAGTTCGTCGAAACGTTGAGACGCTGGGGCGTCCATACCTGCAAAGAATTTGCGGCTCTTCCTGAAATTGCGATTGCCGAACGACTCGGGCAGGAAGGACTCCGCTGGTGGCGGCTGGCTCAGGGTGCGAACGCCCATCCTCTGATTGCCAAGGATTTTCCATCGAATTTTGAAGAGCACATGGACTTGGATTCTCCAGTGGACTTGTTGGAGCCATTGCTCTTCGTCCTGAACAGGCTGCTCGAACAATTGTTAGCGCGGCTGCGCATGCACATTCTTTTCATAGGAGAGATCAAGGTTACGCTCACGCTCGAACGAAAGGACTCGCGGAGGAAAGAACCTGTCTATCATGTCCGGACACTGCGGCTCCCGGTGCCGGCGCGAGACGGCAAGCTTCTCTTGAAACTCTTGCGGCCCGATCTCGAAGCTCACCCTCCGTCCGCGCCTGTCGCTGCGGTCTCAATGTCGACGACTCCTGCGAGAGCACCTTCGCAGCAGCTCGGGTTATTTCTGCCCCTATCTCCCGACCCGGAGCGTCTAGAAATTACGCTCGCGCGAATCCAAAACACGGTTGGCGAAGGCCGAGTGGGGGCGCCGGCTCTGCTCGATACGCATGGTCCAGAATCTTTTCAACAGCACCGTTTTGTCTTACCGGAAATGAGGGAAAAACGCGCTTGCGGAGAAAAGCAAACTACCGCTGTGATGCGCATTTACCGACCTCCACTTCCTGCAACGCTTGAGCTTCGAGAAGGAAAGCCGACGTTTCTCAGTTGCGAGGGTATTCGCCGGCAGATCCTCGCGTTCGCGGGACCGTGGAAAAGAAAAGGCGACTGGTGGTCTGAAACGGCATGGGCGCGCGAGGAGTGGGACATCGAGATAAGGACGTTAGGTCCCAAGGTTCGAGCGGAACTCTCGGGGAATGGTGAAAACGAGACTGCACTGTATCGAGTTTATAAGGACCTGCGTACGAAGCGCTGGTTTGTGGAAGGAATCTACGATTGAAGTACGTCGAGCTACATTCCGCTTCCGCATTCAGCTTCCTCGAAGGTGCTTCGCGCCCGGAAGATCTGGTTTCTCGCGCGAAGGAGTTGGAACAGCCCGCGATAGCGTTGGTGGACCGCGACGGTGCTTACGGTGCTCCACGATTGCATATGGCGGCAAAGTCCGTAGGGATTCAGCCTCACGTCGGTGCCGAGATTTCCGTAGAAGGTTTTGGAAACCTGGCAAGGCCGCCGTCCTGGATGCCGAATTCTTTTCCCGCAAGGCCAGTACGGTTGCCCCTGCTCGTTAAAAGCCGGACGGGATATCAGAATCTCTGTCGTCTCATGACGCGTTACAAATTGCGCGAAAAAGAAAAAGGAACGGGAAAAGCAAATCTGGACGAGGTTGCGGAACACGCCGAAGGTCTGGTGTGTTTGACGGGCGGCGAGGAAGGTGTTCTGGCCGCTTCGCTTTCCAATAAAGGTTACGACGAAGCGCGGAAGAATATTGAACTGCTGACGACCATATTCGGCCGAAAGAATGTTTATATCGAATTGCAGAGACACTGCGACGTTGTTGAAGAGCGCCGCAATCAGGCGGCGGTGCGGCTTGGCGAAACGCTGGGCCTGCCGCTTCTCGCTACGAATGGCGTTCGCTACGCGACGGCGGCCGAACGCGAAATTCTGGATGTGTTCACCTGCATCCGGAATCACTGCAAACTCGAAACGGCCGGCCGGCTGCTTGAACGAAACGACGAGCGCCATCTTCGTGCGACAGAAGAGATGGTGCAGCTATTTTCTGATTTGCCGGAAGCGATTCAGAACACGAGCGAACTATCCGCAAGGCTCGAATACACGCTGGCCGACCTCGGTTACGAATTCCCGCGTTATCCGGTTCCCCAGGGCGAAACGATGGATTCGTTTCTTCGCAAGCGCACGGAAGAAGGCTTTCAAAACCGGTATGGCGCTAAACCGGACAATGATCTGTTTGAACGCGCCAAGCGCCAGGTAGAACGCGAATTGGCGCTGATCGAAAAGCTGCATCTTGCCGGCTACTTCCTGATCGTCTGGGACATCATTCGATTTTGCCGTGAACAGAAAATCCTCGTGCAGGGACGCGGTTCGGCTGCAAACAGCGCGGTTTGCTATTCCCTTGGAATTACGGCGGTGGATCCGGTCGGGATGAAATTGCTCTTTGGGCGTTTTCTCTCGGAGGAACGCGGCGAGTGGCCGGACATAGACCTCGACCTACCGAGCAGAGACCAAAGAGAGAAGGCGATTCAGTACGTGTATCAAGGGTACGGGCAGCTCGGCGCCGCAATGACGGCGAACGTCATTACTTATCGCGACCGCTCGGCTGCGCGAGAGGTTGGCAAAGCTCTTGGATTCGATCAGGACACTCTCGACCAGCTTTCGAGCGTTGTGAACAGCGGAGAATGGCGCGGGCCAGCCGACAATTTCGAAAATCATTTTCAGCAAGTTGGCTTCGACCTGAACCATCCTCGCGTCCGAAAGTACTGGGAGCTGTGCGAACGCATTCAGGACTTGCCAAGACACTTGGGCCAACATTCCGGCGGCATGGTCGTTTGTCAGGGGCAGCTTGATTCAGTTGTTCCACTCGAACCGGCAACGATGCCGGGGCGCGTGGTCGTGCAATGGGATAAGGACGATTGCGCTGACATGGGTATTATCAAAATCGATTTGCTGGGACTCGGCATGATGGCCGTGCTCGAAGAGTGCTTGGAACTTATTCCCAAGCACTACGGCAAACCGGTCGACCTGGCGCAACTTCCTCCCGACGACCCTCCGGTCTATGAAACCTTGCGCAAGGCGGACACGGTTGGAATGTTCCAAGTGGAAAGCCGCGCCCAGATGGCGTCGCTGCCGCGCAATGCGCCAGTGAAGTTCTACGATCTCGTGGTATAGGTAGCCATCATTCGGCCCGGCCCGATCGTTGGAAAGATGATGCATCCGTATATGCGTCGGCGACAGGGCAAGGAGCCGGTCACGTACGCTCATCCTTCGCTCGAACCGATTTTGGAACGAACTCTGGGAGTGCCACTGTTTCAGGAACAACTGCTGCGCATCGCAATGGTGGCGGCGAACTTCACAGGTGGTGAGGCAGAAGAACTGCGCAGGGCGATGGGCTTCAAACGTTCGGAAGAACGTATGAAACAAATCGAAGCCAAGCTGCGGAGCGGAATGACGCAGAACGGCTTCGCCCCGGAAACGCAGGAAGAGATCATCACGCAAATTACTTCCTTCGCGCGCTACGGTTTTCCTGAATCGCACGCGGCGAGTTTCGCTCTGATCGCCTATGCCAGTGCGTATTTGAAATTCCACTATCTGGCAGCCTTCACAGCGGCACTGCTCAACAATCAGCCAATGGGTTTTTACAGCCCGGCAGTGCTGGTGCACGATGCGCAATTGCATGGCCTACGAGTGAAACCAATCAACGCCCTCGATTCTGAATGGGACTGCACCATCGAGCACACGATAAAAGATGACAAGGATATTCCGTGTCTGCGAATCGGGTTCCGTTACGTCCGAGGGCTGAGGCAGACGGGGGCCGACAAGATTGTGTCAGAGAGGGAGAAACGCCCTTTCGAGGGGATTGATGATCTGGTCCGCCGTGTCCCGGAACTGCAGAAAGCGGAGTTGGTGACACTCAGCGAGATTGGTGCACTGAACTGTCTTGGAAAGGGAGTGCATCGAAGAACTGCTCTGTGGCAAGTGGAACGCGCGGCCCGGCCTGCCGGTCCATTGCTGGACGCGATTCCAGAGCAAATGGAATTGTCGCCACTGCGTCAGATGACCGACGAAGAGCGTCTTGTTGCGGATTTTCACGGGTCGGGCATGAGCACTGGCCCACATCCGATGACGTATTGCCGGGAGGCTCTATCCAAGCTCCACGTAAAACGAGCGTGCGATTTGGCTCGGGTGCCGGACGGGCAATACACGCGGGTGGCCGGATGTGTAATCGCTCGGCAGCGGCCGGGAACAGCGAAGGGCTTCGTCTTTTTGAGTCTGGAAGATGAGACAGGAATTTCGAACGTGATTGTGAATCCTGACCTTTACGAGAAATACCGCGTGGTGATCAACCGCGAGAAATTTCTTCGCGTTGAAGGCGTTCTGCAGAATCAGGATCACACCATATCCATCAAGGCTTCCCGAGTGCTACCGATCTCCTTCACCGCCGCGGAAACGCAGTCCCACGATTTTCACTAGTCGGTTGCGCGTTACAACCACCGGACTCGATCGTTGCTTATTTGTCCGGGCTTTGTTTTCCTAAAGAACGTGGTGCAACGAAAAATGCAGGCTCGCTTGGCGTCCTTGCCCAGAACACAGGCGTCATTTATCGAGCCGATGGAGTGTTTGCCGGTGTCGAAGCTGCCGGAGAGCACCCCTTGGATTTGGGAAATCAAACTCGACGGATATCGAGCGCTTGCGGTGAACTCGCCGGCTGGCTTGACGCTATTCTCGCGGAATAGAAAATCTCTTAACAGACAGTTTCCCTCCGTAGTCGAAGCACTGGCCGATCTGCCCGACGGAACGGTTTTGGATGGCGAGTTGGTCGCCATCGACGACCTCGGCCGCCCCGACTTCAATCTGTTGCAACATTTCCGCGCAGAGTCTTCGCGGATTCATTACTACATCTTCGATCTGTTGTGCTGGAAGGATCGTGATTTGACGCGACTTCCGCTGATTGAGAGACGAGAGCTACTGAAGTCTGTTGTTGCCATCCACGACAAGAGAATCAAGATTTCGGATAACATCGAGGCAGCACCCGAGGACCTACTGTCCGCAGTGCGCGAGCAAGGACTTGAAGGGATAATAGGAAAACGAAAGGACAGCCTGTACCAACCGGGAGAACGTAGCGGTGCCTGGATCAAGTATCGCGTGAATCGGGGGCAGGAACTTGTCATCGGCGGCTATTTCCCCGGACCGCACGGTTTTGACTCGCTGATCCTCGGCTACTATCAGGGCGACAATTTGATGTACGTCGCAAGAACTCGGAATGGATTTGTGCCGGCGTCCCGGCGACAAGTGTTTTCGCGATTGAAGCATCTCGTGACCCAAACGTGCCCGTTCGTGAATCTGCCGGAAACAAGGCGGTCACGCTTTGGCGAGGAACTCAACGCTGAGAAAATGAAGAAAGCGGTGTGGTTGAGACCAGAAGCCGTCGCTCAGATCGAATTCCTGGAATGGACCGCAGCAGATCGGTTGCGACATTCGAAGTTTGTCGGCTTGCGCGAGGACAAGAATCCTCGAAGCGTGGTCAAGGAGCAAGCCGGCGAGACCTGAATAACTTCCTGTTAGCTCGTCAACCGGAGCAATCGCGATTACTTACTACAAGCCGACTTCCCATTACTAATCCGGCTAGCTTCCTGGAACCTCGTTTCTGGCCACTGGCCGGCACGACTTATCGGGAGTTGGCGCAAGTGCTGAGATAGAATTGTGATTCGACCAACTGGCAGATTCCTACTGTTGAACTATGAACATATCTCGAAGCGACTGTAGACGGAGCAGAATCAGATGGAGGTTCTGGATTCTTATCGGTTTTCTCGCTTACTCTGTGCATTTTTTCTTCAACTCATTCCGGCTTTTCAGGATAAGTATTTTGGGGTGCCAGGAATGAAGCGACGGTGGTGGGCAGTCTCATATGGACGGCAACGGTACTAACTTCGCTGTGTGGTGAAGATGATGATGGGTAAGGTGCTTAAGAACGCTGCCGTCGGCGCAACATCAGCCAGCGTGGTGATGCTCCTATTCTTTGCGATTCGACGAGTCCCAATCAACGTGCTCTATGTGTGGTCATGGGCCATGTTTGCGGCCATCTGCTATGGTCGGGCGGCAATAGCGCTCTCGATACACGGAAAGGCCAGCGATACGCGGGTAAAATGGAAGAACGGCCTGCTCGCATGTGTAATCCTTGCCGGTATCATGGCTGCATCTCTGGTCACCGACCCTATTGTGGGCGCTTCTGCCCAGACCCCAGTTTCTGTCGCAGTAGCCGCTTTGATATCGATGATGGTGTCCGAAGCCCGTGCTTAGCTCGAAGCCACCTCACTTCATCCCAGTTAGTACTGAGAAGTTCCGTTATGGGAAGTCTCACCAGATAGGTACCCAGAAACGCGCCAGCAGTGAGTGAGCAACTGGCAGCGAGAAGCCGACTGTCGAGACCCATCGCCGAAAAGCTCCTGACGCTTCAAAAGGGGTGCACCAGCCGCATTTACGGCCTAAGCGATAACAACACGAGGCACTGGGCAAGCAGGGATACAACGAGAAGCGGAACACGGATCATTACCGATCTATCCCACGACGCTTGTAGTTCTCGACCATTGTTGAGGCTTTCTCCGGTTCTTGCGGCTTCGGTTTGAAGCCGATTAATAGGTTTTGACGCGCGAGCATAGATTACGACGAACAGAATCAGCATTAAGAGCGATGCGAAATAGAACCAGCGCTGCCCACTCCTGATTAACACGACCAGCAAGAAGTTGGACAAGATCGCCGAGACGCCCCAGATCGGCATCCGCGCATCGGCGAACATGTGGAGAAATCCCATGACCTCGGTTCCGGCAGACGGTGAAGCCAATCTGAGCGCGGGACGGCCGATAGTCAAAAAGAACATGTCCGCACCACACACCACTGCTGTGCTAAGAATGCCAACGAGAGATACCGGCCACATCCAATGGTTCATTGTCCTTCCTCCTTTCGAGCCGTCGCCCCTCAAATGGCATGGATTAACAAGAGGCCGACGACAAGCATCACCGCGCAGGTGACCCCATGAATGGAGAGCGCTCGCGACTTCGACCCGCCCGACCCCAGAATGATTGACATGTCGCCAAGAGGGATGATGGCTTCAACGAGTAGAGCTACGCCTACCGACCGCCCGTTCGCGGTCAGCATCATTGTTAGCACGACCAATCCACATGCGACGTCCCGAATTCCTTTAAGACGTAGCCATGCACGAGTGTCAACATCGGATGCAGGCGGCTTAAGACCAAATGATCCTGAGATTCGTTCAGGAGATACAAGGTAGAAACAACCGATAACAATGATTCCCACAGCCAGGAAGGCCGCCAGGATCAGCAGAATAGCGTTGAGCATACAATGTTGTCTCCTTAGAAAAGCTAGCAACGCTATATTCGATGCAAAGCATCCGGAAACGTTTCATCGTCGGTCAAGCGCTGATCCTAGCGGTGCTATACTTCCTATCGATGGCAACGACGCTGGCAGCCAACCGAATTGCGGAACGAAAACTGCGTGACAAGCAGGCCCGCCGGGCACAGATCATCAGTGCCGCACGACGAATCGCGGAGCTTGAAGGGTGGTCCAACGTAACCGTTCGGCGGTTATCCGACGAAATTTCATACAGCCAACCCGTCTTGTACGCTCATTTTGGAAGCCGCGAAGGAATTCTCGCCGCGGTTGCTATCGAGGGTTTCCACGAGATTGGCCTGGCTTTGGAGAAGGCACGGAAACGGGTGAAGCGTGGGAATGCGGTCGAATCGGTCGCGGCGGCATATCTGGAGTTCGCCGCGTCTTCACCCGCGCTGTATGAAGTGATGTTTTCGCTCAGCCTGAGCGTACCATTCGGTGAAGCGGCTACTCCTCCGGAGCTGCGATTCGCGTTTTCCCACCTCCTGGAGTTGTTTCAGGGGCAGACCTCGAAGGCAGAAGTTCTATCGGAACTGTTTTGGGCGAGCCTCCATGGTATCGCCGAGCTATCAAGAACCAAGCGATTTCCGCCCAGCCGCCAGAAAGAGCGCGTGAGGACGCTCGTCGGGCTCTTCAGCTTTCCCAAGAGATGAAACGGCACAGGTCGTGAAAGCGCGATGACTGTCATCGGCACGCTCTCGTCTTTTCGCGAACCAGGCGAGATGAGTCCTCACAGACGAGCTTGTATTAATTAATGAGCACAAACTGGTGTTGGGTGAGCAACTCCGAGACTGACCGACCGCACTCCTGTCGGTTCGAGGATCGCGACCTTGTTATTCGAAAAGAACTGGCTGGGCAGAAGCATCGGCGGGATCGTGAAAATTGCTCAACCCGACGCCAACCAAGCGAAAGCGTTGCTTTGGGCTTAGGTCTATGCGCTCGCGTAGAGACAGGGCGATGCGAGTTAGTTCCTCACAAGTAGAAGGGGGTGCGTGGGGCGTATGGCTCCGAGTGAGAATCTTGAACTCGCTTGTCTTCAATTTGAGAACCACGGTGCGCGCGATTCGTGATTCCTTGCGCGAGGCGGCCCATGTGTGCTCCGCAAGTTTTCGGATCATCGGCTCCATCTCGGTCAGCAAGACATCTTGCTCAAAGGTGTCCTCCACGGATATGGATCGTGTTGGCCTGTCAGGGACTACCTCACTGTTGTCGATTCCCCGAGCTAACTCGTAGAGACGCACGCCATAGCGGCCGAAGCGGTCTTCGAGTGTCGGCAGATCCATTCGCCGCAGGTCGGCGATCGTTTGTACCTCAAGGTGCTTCAGTTTTTCTTCCGTGACTTTGCCTACTCCGGGTAAGCGGGCAACAGGCAGCGTCCATAGAAACGAATCGATCTCTTCCGGTTGTATGACAAAGAGCCCATCCGGTTTTTTCCAGTCCGAAGCAATCTTCGCGAGGAATTTGTTTGGCGCTACCCCTGCCGATGCCGTCAAGCTCAGTTCTGAGCGGATCTGTTCGCGAATCGAGCGTGCCACTTGTGTTGCTGTAGGTAGGCCAGTCTTGTTCTCCGAAACGTCGAGATAGGCTTCGTCGAGGGACAACGGCTCAATCAAGTCGGTGTGGCGTTGGAAGATTTCGCGCACCTGGCGGGAGACCGCTCGATAGCGCGGGAAGTCCGGTGGCAGAAACACTGCGTTAGGGCAAAGGCGCTCCGCTCGACTGGTCGGCATTGCAGAACGCACGCCGAACTTTCGCGCTTCATAGGATGCTGCACAAACCACCGAGCGGCTTCCGCGCCATGCGACAACGACCGGTTTGCCGCGCAATTGCGGGTCGTCCCGCTGTTCGACGGACGCATAAAACGCGTCCATGTCGATGTGAACAATCTTCCGCATCGTCGCCTCGTAACCATCTTATTCCGTTCAACAGCGGGAGAAAACAAAGCCTGTCCGGAGACATCCGTGAAGATGTCACCGGACAGGCGATCCGGCTCGTCAGATGCAAGACGCGGGTCACAATTCGATGGGACCGTCGTCGCTCGCCTTAATCTTCAACTGGCTCACATTGCATTCGGCGAGTTCGATGTCGTCGCGTACCTTGCCGAAATACTTCGCTTGTATGAGTTTTCCCTCAGGTCCGGGATGACAGTAGAGGTAACGCACTTCCACAATCTGCTCGACGCGGGGGAGAGGATAGCGGTCAGGAACTCCCACTGTACCCATGAACCTCGGACGATTTCCATCCAAGAGATACACGGCGATGGAGCGATGGCCGTCATCGGCCTTCTTGTCGGGTTTCGGGCCGACGATAAAGGATGCGGTAGCGACAAATTTGCATTTGTAGTGCTGCGCCGCACGGCCAGCCGCATAGGCGGCGTACCTGTTCTTGCAGACAAAGCCTTCGGCGTTCCGGTCGTGCATCGCCTTCACCAAGGCGCGTTTCGCCTTCGGCGTCATTGCCGTCTCGCAAACGCGAAGAGTGTGATGGACACCGCGAAAGAGTTGTGTCAGGTGTACGTAGCGGATTTCGTAGGGTTCGGCGCGCAGGTCGATGTCGTTCACACTGAGCAAGTCCCAGACGAAGAAATGAGAATCGGTGATTTCCCCGTCGGCCAGAAAGCGTTTGGCTTGCACAAGGTCGAGTGGCTCAGTCAGGCGGTAGTCGATGGGAACGATTTGGCCGAGTTTGTTGATGCCGGAATATTTTTCATCGGCTTTCTGCACGGCCAGCCGTCTCCCGTCGAATTTCTGCTGAAACCACCAGGACACGTCGTCAGCGAGCCGCAACGCTTCCGGTTCCTCGATGGGCGTCAGCAATTCCGGTATGTGGCCCGAATGTTCTTTGGTCGCAGGCAATCCAACGGAAATCGGTGTGTCGTCGTTCGTCGTTGCTTGAGCGATCTGGTAGCCCTTGCCCGTTTTCTCTCGAAGAAGGCGGTCGTACACACGCTTTGCTTCCTCGTAGGTGGTATCGCTCACCTTGATATCGCTTTGCAAAGCGGAACCACGGCGACCCCATTGCGCTTGTACGCACCACCGCTCTTGCGTGTTCTCCAACTGCAAGTGATACACCTTGTCGGAACTTCCTTGCCGGAAATATAGTTCTGCTCGTTCAGTTTGCATTGTTCGCTCCTTCGTGTTTTCGGGTTTTGCTTCAGGCAACGCGAAGCGGTGCATGAAAAGCAAATGCCCTTCATGGCAGGGGAAGGCGACTGTCCGTCCGCGCCGTCAAGCCCGCGGGGTGGGCGTTCATCGGAGCGAAGCGCAGAGGCTTGACGGAAGGAGCGGACGGATCAGGCGCAGGGTTCAGCCGGGAAGGGCAGGGAATCGGTTTCGAAAAAGGCATCGCATTGAGAGATGGTGTCCGTTTTGGGATAATTGCGTTTTGCATCGCATAGAGCGGTTCTTGAAAGTCAGATTCACGTTATGATTGCGAAAACACTCATATATGGTGTATTCTACAAATGACTCTGCAGGAGAGGATCGCCCGGTATCTGGAGCGGAACTTCCGCGAGGATCAGGCTCACATCCTTGTTCTTATGGAAGAGGCCGCGATCGCGCTTTTTTCCGCCCTGCCGGAGCATTTCGTGTTGATTGGAGGAGCGACGCTCGTCCTGTTTCACAACAGCCCGCGGCTTTCCAAAGACCTGGACCTGCTGGCGCGCGACGAGGCACTCCCTCGAGCGGAGGACCTCGAAGAGGCGTTGCGCGTGCGACTCGGCGAAGTGGCCGGGATTCTCGGTATCGGCCCCGTGGCCTTCGAATCCGAAAGTGTGGGTGAAAATTTTCTTCGGTTGTGGATTGTGAGGCCAGGGAAGCAGAGACTGTTCACCGTTGATCTGACCCGAATGGGTGGGCCGGTGCTGTCGAGAGAGGTCGTCGAGGAAGAGATCGCGGAAGAGGGGAGAACAGCGCGCATTCCAACCGCTTCGCGAGACTATCTGTTGCTGCAGAAAGCGGAGTCGTTCGTGTCACGAACGATCATGAAGTCGAGAGACGCGTTCGACATCCGTTTGTTGCTGGCGCAGGGAGCGAAACTGGACGAGGTGCTGAAGGGGCATTTGCACGACGCTCTCTTGTGGCGCGAAATGAAGCGTGAGGAGATCGGGGAACGGATCGAAAAACTAGATGCGAAATTGTGCCGGGCGGAACTCAAACCGGTCTTGCCCGACGAAGTATACGCTGAACTCGAACGCGAAGAGTTTGAAAGTCTGGGGGCCGCAGTGCGAAGCGTCTTTGTGGAATGGCTTTAGGAGGATAGAGAGTTCTTGGATTGGGCAGCGACACTCCGGAAAGAATCCCTGCGGTCGTCGATTCTGCGATCGGACGAACTGGCGCGGCGCTACGGCATAGCCGAGGGCGCGGTCGGAAACGCACTGCGGAGACAGGAACGGCGTGGACTCGTCGAGCACGTCTCGCGCAGGGTTTACGTCAACAAGCTGGCGCATGACTTTTCTCCGCGCGAACTCGTAGGCATCCTGCGGCCGAATGCGTACATTTCCCTGGAATCCGCGCTTGCGGAGTGGGGAATTTCGACACAAAGCCCCTCTGCTTTGACGTGCGTGACGACAGGTTTTCCACGAAAGTTCCGCAGCACGTCGGTTCGTATCGTCTACCGGCACATCAGCAAGAATCTTTTTTGGGGTTTTGAAGAGAAGCGCACGCGGCGCGGGTCGTACAAAATCGCGGAGCCGGAAAAAGCGCTGCTCGACTGGGTGTACCTGCAACGCCAGGAAGGATTGCCGGTGGTGCTCGACGAGCTGAGCCTGAAGCCGATCGAGAAAAAGAAGCTGCAGAAATACGCTTTGAGGTATCCGAATTCCGTTCAGCGGATGCTGCGGGAGCTGCTGTGAGCGGTTGCGTCTGAGGATGATCGAACGCGAACTGTAGGGAGCTGTAGATGCCACATATCTGATTTTCAATTCAGGTAGACACAGAGGATGAAGAGCCGAGCCGGGTGATTCGGAAGATTGAGGGAACGGTGTTCGACTACGCCGGCGAATCGGACAGAGAAGTGCAGATTGGAAACTTGCAGTGTTTCCTGGTGCAACCGGGCTTGGCGGCAGAAAAGGGAGAGAGCCTCTTCGAAGCGATGGATTCGATCAGCGACGCCACAATGGAGTGCTATGAAGCTCTGTTCGATCCTGACACAAATGAGTGGAGCGATTCAGTTCAGGAACTCTATTTGGGCGGGCCGATCAGCCCGGATTTGCTTTTCATCGACAGGGTTGAACTAGACGAGAGGCATCGCGGAACGAGAATTGGGCGAGACGTGGTCAAAGGGATCATCGAAACCTTTGGCCTCCATTGTGGACTGATCGTCTGCAAGCCATTCGCTTTGCAATATGAGGGGTGGCCTGAGACTTATTCTGCGGCTGAACAAGCGGACCCAGGATTCGAAGAAAGAAGATCTGCCGCATTTGGTCGCGTTGCGAAGTTTTGGATGGAATGTGGTTTCGTGCAACTGCCGGACTCTGAGTTTTACGCGCACAGTCCGGAACTACTCAAGCAGCCCGATCCGAACACTCCCAAGGCGAGCCCCGTTCGCGTCCCGCGCGGGCGGAGGCGATTGAAACAGAACGTACGACGGTAGCCACAGTTTACGGTCGAAGTCTCAAATATGAGCACGGTGTAATTGAAGTGCCGCGACCATGCCCACGCATTTCGCGTGAAGAGGGACAAGCACCCGTGTTTGAAGCGTAGTAGTCCGAATCGCGAGATTGTTTGAAATCGGTGCGAGGAATGGTTAGGGAGTTCTAATATCGCTTCTCTCTTCAGCAAGCGCTCTTGCCCGTTTGCCGACCTTTTTGAGGACCTTTTCGAGTATTTGACGCTCTTTGGGGTTAGCATCGGCAAAAACACTCTGCCGATTTCAGCGGATTGCTCACGGAAGATTGGAATAATCAGGTTTTTACCGGTTTTTACTGTATGACACTTCGCCGGAAGGGGGTGCCCCTGAACGCGCTCAGCCGTTGTAATCGAAGTCGAATCGAACGAGCAGAGAATGCTGTTGAAGTAAGCACTACTGGACTGCTTGGATCGAAAATGTGCGCTTCACCTCGGGTAGCGACTTCAGATTCTCGATTAAGTTTGCAGGGTTCGCCAGCGGACTCGGGGACGGAGTTCCTTTGTTTTGGGAATCGTTCTTCGGGGGTGTGTAGGTTATCGCGGTATTAAGTCCGGTTGCATTCAGTTGCATAAAAGGAAAAGCGGTGTCCGGATTTGCGACGAAGTAGAGGAAGCCGGCATTCGGGCCATAGTTGCCATCGCCTTTACACTGGTTTCCATCTGGGACACATGTGATCTTCATTGGGTTTGAATTTCCGACTCGAATTGCCTCGAAAACGAGATTCTTGCCAGAGAAACTTTTTCGGTCATCCGTTATTTGGCTGAGGATGGGCTTGATGTTCGTAAGCACATTGGTTATCGCTGCCCGGCTGCCCAATTGCTTGCCGGCCCGGTCGGTTAGTTGAACAGTCATCCAGTCACTTACGCGGTTTATTTGATCCCGAGTAATCGTAAAACTTGCCACGCATGCCTGTCCGATACCCCTATCGCAGTTGAACATCTTGCCGTTGGTCGTGTCCGCCGGGAACGTACCTATCTCGACTTTATCTGTATCTCCGACGTTTACGAACTCCATCCACATTTTCCAATTGGCCTTACTCAAATCAGATGTATTATTCGCCGCCAACTTGGGAGGATTGGTCTTCCAAATAAGCGGTTGGCGGCACGATTGATCGGAGCCTGAGTCGTCGTTATCGCACTCCTTCGTGAACACAGTTCCCTTTACTGAGATCCCTCCCGAGTGATGTTGGTCGATGACCTGAAGCTGAATGGAGGGCCGTCGTCCTCCCGAGTTCTCGGGACGGTCCGGTGCAGTGCAGATAAGGCGCGACCCACGGGGATAGCATCGCAAACGGCGAATCTCGTTTTGGTCTGTGATCCAATTCACCTCGGAGTCCGCGCCCCAAGTCTGTGTGTCGGTATCGGAAATCATCTGGACTGTGGCGGTACCGAGAGCGTTGTTGGAGGGGGTGACAGAGCCTGTGTCTGGGTCAAGCACCGTGATGCACAGTTCGTCGATGTATTTGTCCGCTTTATTCGAAGTGGAAATCCATCTTGCGACGCCGAGGTTCTTAATCGGGGACTTCGCAATTCCCAGCGAAGGGATAGCGCATGTCGGGGTATCGCAAAAGAGTTTGTTCCCCGATACGTACGTGATGGCATCCTTAGACCGGTCGCGCACGACATCGATTACGTTTTGGGGCGAGCTGAGTAGGATTTGGGGAAATTGATACCCGAATTGGGTGCTGTCGAGTGTCACAAGCAAGACGGTTGGGCTGGTGGGAATCCAAGTATTGCTTCCCATTTGCGTCGTCTCAAGCACGCCGTTGGTACCGCTGACCGTTGGAGATACGGCTCTCCCAAAATTGTCACGAACTCGTTGAACAATCTGTCCGTTTACGCTGACCGTTTGAAGGGCATCCATATCTCGTGACAGGGTGATTCTGACTGTGACTGGCGCAGGCTTTCCGATGGTCGAGTCGTATTCGTTCCTATTGAATTCGATTGAGGTAACGCACGTTTGCTTGCTGCAAGGATCAGTCGTGGTGATCTTGGGGGAGAGTAGAGGCCAGGCGTCGGTTGGAATCGAGGGTTCAGGAAAATCCAACTTGAGTTTTGGGGGCTTCACCCAGTGGGCGGAAATTGGCGTGATGGTGGGAACACAGTCTTTGGGTGTCCAAACCAATGCGAACGTGTTGCGTGGTCCCGGAGCAATGGAATCGTCTCCGAGTGCTTTCCCAAACAGCCAGCCGAATTCTTTCTGACCTATTCCATGCCCGCTGATATACGAGGATTGGCCGAGAAGTTGCGACGCTTTCAGATGTTCGCGATTATAGGCGACACTCCCTCCGATACCGAACCAACTGAGTACTGCGCCGAATCCATACGAAGTGTCTTTGTACTTGTCCTCAACGATGTTCAGCGCCGCGTTTCGGGGAAAGAGATCCAGGACTGCGCCGCAACTCAATGCGTAATTCACGTCGAGGAGTTCCTTTTCCCGCTCGTATGGATAGATCCCCGTATCGAATTTTACGAGAAAGATTTTGGCGTCTGGGTCTAAGCTGTCCGACCTCGACATCGCACCAACGAGTCTCGCAAGACGGTCCCAGAGAATATTGATCTGATTGTCCATTTGCTTTGTCGCTGGAAATGACGGGCCGGATGTGCCAGTACCGGTGGCGGCCGTGGCTACGCCAGTTGGCACCGCCGAGGAAGTCAGGCTTGGTAGAGTCGGTTGAGCCAACGTCGCGGTAGTCGCCGGCGCTGCGGGGGGAGCGGCAAGGTTCTTGAAATTAGTGATTGCGTTTCCTACGGCAGTGAGATTCGCGTTAGCACCTTGAACTGCCTGAGTCGCTGTGGCGATGTCAGCTGCGCTGGCAGTACCGGATGCGTTTAGGCTGTTCAGATTGTTCTGTGCGGTAGCAACTTGGCCATATGCAGTCGATAGTTGTTGCATAAGCGCGGTTTCTTGCTGGGCCAGCGTAGTCTGGTAAGAACTGTTTGCGTTTGCAGCTTGCGCAGCGGCAGCGTTCTGGGCACCTGCCAACTGGCTGTACTGAAGCTGGAACTGGAGAGACTGTTGCAGCGCGTCGACGGAGGTCCCGTTGGCGGAGTTCGGATTGAGAGTCATGTTGGCTACTTGAGTCGCCGAAATGTCCTGCAATAGCCCGTCGAGAAGCGGATAAATCCGTGAAAATCCCCAGACTTGCGAGGACAGCGTCACTTCGTTTTTGCGCAGTTCCTTTTTATGGGCAGCGTTAGCCTTTTTTCGTGACTCGTGAGATGGTTTGTCATCGTCCGCGAAAGAAGGCGGGGTCGTCAAAATCAGGAACGAAACGAGAAGGGCAACGAGGCGCATGGCATTCCTCCGTACCGTTCCAGCGTTAGCAAGGCAGATAGGCTGTGCTCGAAGTTGAACACACCTGGGCATCGTTAGAGGAGCGGGATTACCCGGCTCGCGGCTGGAACGCGATGTGGGGTGGGAGGTTATCTGAGAAGTATGTGTCATGTCAATTGCAAGTATGCTTGTTACTATGATAGTAGAGAGAACTCACGCATTACGTGAGGTCCAAGATTTCTTGGGAAGCTGGGATGGGGCTTCATTGTCGGCGGGCGTCGAACCACCAGAATGAAATGCGATGGAAAATTGGCGAATGAAAACGCTGCGCAATACTTTATTCAAAGAGATTGAAGTCGGTCCGATGGCCCGGACCCCAAAGCCGATGTTGAGGGTATGAGCGCCCTCCAAGATAATCCGGAGCTTCTCGCACGATTGCTCACTGCGATCGAGATGAATAGGCTAGTAATTTTTTGCGGGGCCGGGTTGTCTTTTGGTGTAGTTCCTACGGCGGGACAATTGGCGGCGGAATGTTCGATTCGTTACGACGCGAAGTTACTTCCAGTCGCTTTACCGGAGGACATCCGCGGTGATCTTGAACGTTTAACGGAATTCCTATTCGCCGCCAACCAAAAGAATCTGTTTATTCGCGAGTTGGTAGATTGGAAGCCTTTCCGTGGCGTTCCGAAAAAAGGCCATTCGGCGGTTGCAGATTTCTTGTGTTGCCACATTGCGGAATACGTTGTCACCACCAACTATGACGAACTTATTGAAACTGCGGCGAAGGCGATCGGCGAAGGTGACCCCGAGCCTTCTCTCGATGCGGAAAGCGTAGCGCAATATCGCCTCCATAAGCCGCTATTGAAGATTCATGGGACGGTGATCGACAAGGATCACACGTTATGGTGCAAGACGCAGCTTCGGAATCCTCGTGTCCTTGATGGGGCGGACAGAATTTTGCGAGCCCGAGTCTTTTCGTCTCTAGGTTGGTTACGGGCAAGCCTGCTAGAAAAAGATTTGGTGTTTGTAGGCTTCTGGACGGATTGGAAATACTTCAACGAGTTGTTTTCGAATTATCTGAAGTCCGTGCATGGCCAGTCGATAATGTTGGTTGATCCGCAGCCTTCGGACGCACTAAAGGCAAAAGCGCCAAAGCTGTGGGCTTGGGGCGAACGTCACGGCCCAAACTTCTTTCATCTTCAGGAGTCGGGGGATGTTTTTCTGGATGAATTAAGAGTACGCTTTTCACAGAATTTGCTGCAGCGTGCACTCGCGGCTTCGATGGCATCTATCCCGACGGCTCCGGGCGAGCCGACGGCGGCGACCGGGTTCGACGGGCTGACGGCCGATGAAATGTATGCGCTGCGTCGCGATTTCTCGGGCATTCCCATTGGAGAAGTGCCGCGATTCAAGCGCCCGGCAGGGATGGACGCGGTTGGCAGAGCGCATCTACACCTCCGCAGGCGAAACGCGCAGTTGGAGGGGAGCCTGTATGTCCTCCCGGATTTTGGCCGCATCAGAGTAATCAATGGACAGACCAAACTCTTGAACGAGGTTAGGAGCCGCTTTGCGTCGGAACCCCCTAGAATTCCACCAGTCGACTATGTCATATGCGCGGGAGCAGAAGATGATGGAAACGCCAAGACGAACATCGTTCGCGGTGGAGGAGCAGGCGATATCATTCGCCCGGGAAGCCCGGCGCAATGGCTTAGTTTGCCTGGCGCTCATGCGGCAGGATTGTGCTGAGGAAGAAAATGAATGTATTGCAAGAAGTTAGGCGAACCCTCCAGTTGAACGGCTATAGGGTAGTGGCTGCGAGAGACGCGGTGGATCAGATTCAGTTTGAAGATGACAGCCTAATGGGGTTTGTGTGGGAGGCTCCGACGGCTGCGGCTATCGTCACGAATTGGAGGCAAAAACAGGACGATTTCCTTCGGCGAAACTCGAACAAATTACGGTCTTCGGAATTCAAGTCCTGGAATATTTACGGCGTATTCCTGACTGGCGAGAGTGCTTCGGGCGTAGAAAGCGCCGAACTCAAGGAAGTCGAGGAGGATTTTCGAGCAACTAGAAAGATCGCCCGCGGAGGTATTGAGACGAACAGCCAGCTGCTGAACGCCCTGTATCCGTTCGTTCCTATTCAGCATCTTGTTCCGTTCGACGCTGAAAATCCGAGCGAACGTTTGAAAGAAAAGTTGGACAAGCTGCCGCGAAACGCGGTCCAAGTACTCTTTGACCAAACCGCAGACGAACAAGAAATCTGGGCGAAATTCATGGATAGCTATGAAAATCAATGAAATAGAAATCGCCGGGTTTAGGGGTTTCCGTAACACGGTCAGAATTCCCCTGAGCAGCGGTTTTACTATCATCACTGGCCGCAACGGCACAGGAAAGACTACAGTTTGTGACGCGATCGAGTTTGGCTTAACCGGGAAACTACGACGCTTCACTTCATCCCAACGGGATAAGAGAGAAAGGGGGGAAATTACTGAAAAGGGAGAACGAATCGAGGATTACATTTGGTGGAGGGGAAAAAATCCCACATCAAATAAGCATGTCCGGCTCTCGTTTCTCGACAAGAATGGCGAAGCTTTCGAGCATCTTCAGGAAACGGGTCTGTCCCAAGGTCCGAGGCCTGATTTCCTCTACTATGGCGAACAAACTCCTGAAAACCCTCTCGAATTGCTGTGTCAGACCGCGATTCTTCGAGATGAACACATTACAGCGTTGAGCACCGACCTTCGGGAAACGGAACGGTTCGAATTTGTTAATGCGGCGATCGGAGTTAGCGACCTGATTGCGGTGGAAAAACGTGCCGCTGGGATTGTGTCAAGTTGTGCCGAAGAAATGAAGAAACTCGAGGGCGCGTACCAAAAGCTACGGGATGAAGTATCCCGACTGACGTCGGATATCACCGAAGTGAAAGGGAACGTACAGTCCTTGTCGGAGAGCCTAGGGGAAAACAGTATTGAAGAAGTGGCTGTTCGGCTGGGAATTCAATCTCACGGCGATAAAGCAGTCGTGAATGAGGTTCGGACGACGATTGTATCGCTCAGGCGGGAGATCGAACGGCTTGAGAAGCTCTTCATCAACGTCAAAGAGGCCACGACAGTTCTGATACGAGCAGAGGAACTCGGAAATCAGCTCTCCTCATCCGAAGAGACGATCCGGTTGGCCGACACTAAGGTGCAACGAGCTTTTGCCGCGAGAGCCGAGGCGGACGAAAAGCTTCGAAGCGCCGAAGCCAAAGCGCCAATTCAGAGCGCCTTGGCGATATTGGTCGAACAGGGTACACGCCTCAATTTGCAAAACGGAAGGTGTCCTCTTTGTGGCTCGGAGGTGACGGAAGCCGATTTCCAATCCCACGTCTCCGCTATTCGAAATGACATTGCGCGCCACAATGCTGAATTGGCTGGCCTTGCTCACGCGCAAGCCGATGCTTCTGGCAAATATGCGTTTGCGAAATCAGAATTTGAGACCTTATCTGCTGAAAATAGACGTATAAAAGGTGAACTAGAATCGCTAAATCAGACTGGCGCGAAGCTCAGTGAGGAGGCAAAAGCGCTGGGAGTACAAACGAACGAAGAGAGTGTTTCGGCAGGACTACAGTCCCGTTTGGCTCGGCTTCGAGATTTCGAGACGCACTTGGACGCACTGGAAGCGCGAGCTACGAATGAGCGATTAATTGAACTACAACACCAACGAGATTTGGTTCAACAACAAGCGGACAGCTTGGCCGAAAGAATTGAGTTTATGTCTCGCGTTTCCCAAGGAGCGAGAACTGCCAGTGATGCGACAAAACGAGTTTCACGAGAGATCATCGAAGAACGGCTGGCCGCTCTGAATCCTCTCTTATCAGAGCTTTACTCCCGGCTAAAACCACACGTTGCTTATGAGGAAGTAAAATACCGAATGCGGGGAGATGTTCTTCGATTTCTGAGATTGGAAGTGGGAGAGGACATCAATCCTAGATTTACCTTTAGCAGCGGGCAACGACGCGCATTAGGCTTGGCATTCTTGCTTGCGGTTTACTTCACCCGACCCTGGTGCAAACTTAAGACGCTCGTTCTAGACGATCCCGTCCAACACATTGACGATTATCGAGCGCTTCATCTGGCTGAAGTGCTGGCGTCAGTCAGACAGTTGGGCCATCAGGTGATCTGCACTGTCGAAGACCCGGCGCTGGCAAATCTCCTCTGCCGGCGCCTCCGGAGTTCCGAAGGTGAGCAGGGGTCTCTAGTGGAGCTCTCGTTTTCCGGAGAACAAGGCTCAGGAATCAAAACCGTGGCTCAAATTGCGCCGCTTCCTTCGACTGTTCTGCTCTCCGCGTGATCAGTGATCCGGCAGTAAGCCTTCCGGGGATCCTTTTCACAGTTTCACGGAAAGCGCGTTATACATTTACCCGCCCCTCAAAGCTGTGGCTCGGTTTGCTCATGGTCCGGCGCGACCAGTAATTCATCCTGCGACGAGTCGTACCACTCACAGGATCATAGTGCTTTTTGGAGAGGGTGGAGTTCCCTCTGGGAAGGAACACACTCCAGAGAGAAGCCAGGACGGTGAGGATCGCCCCAGCCTGAACGATCTTGCTGCCTGCTGGAATAGAGCGGCCCAAGGCGATCAGGGTTGCTCCCAGGCACGCGAGCCAGAATACAGCCGTGCGCTTACTTGCGCGCGCGCGAGCCAAGAGAACGGCGAGGTTCAGAAGAAACAAAGTTGCCAAGATGTATGCAAGGTGTGAAGGAAACCGAAGATTGGTCAGTCCAAGAATCCCGAAGGCGCTTGCGTAGGATGCCCAGCACATGGCGCATTTTGGGCAAAGTGCCCAGGCGAGCGATAGCAGCACGGTGAGGAAAGCAAACTTAGGTCTGGGACGCGCTGCGCGGCCGCGGTTTTCCTCTATCATTTCCGAGACGCGGTTCGCTACATCAGCCTCGTCCCACTGGAGTCGCGAAAATTTTGCCGCAATTCTCCCCTCGTGATCGACGAGATAGAGCTCGATTTGGTGTCGGTTGACGAGCGGACCGACAAAGCCGACACCTAGCTCGAAATGCGAAAGAAGGGATTCGAAGTCTTGCCTGGCTCGCAGCATGCGATCGTTCTTCGTGAAATTTATGCCGCGCTCTTGTCCATAGGCCCGCAATCGCTGTGGCAGATCGGAGTCTGGGTCATACGTGATGGCAGCAGTTTTCACCTGCTCGGATAGGCCGCGCTCGCGGAGCGCGCGCTGCAGGCGAGCGAGTTTGGTTATCGTCAGCGAACATTTCCATGGGTTGTCGCAGCGGGTATAGAAGAAGACAACCACGCAGGGAACGTCGCGAAAAAACTCGCCATAAGACACTTCCTGCCCGTCCTGATCCTGAAACGGAACGGATTCGACCGGGGCGGGAAGTGCCCGGCCGCGACGGTCCCAGGCACGCCAGCCGAGGCCGGTTCCAAAAACACAGCAGTTTTGCTGGCTGTCTTCGGAAACCGATTCCGCGGTGCGAATCGCTTCGATCGTTTGCTTGAGTTGAGGGCGCAATCTCCTTGAAATCGCATTTCCTCTCTTCATCGATACCAGTTCGGGAAGTGCGCTTACGGCGTTAGCGCCGAGCCATTCGAGCACCGCGAGCAGTTCGCTGACAGGGGTTGTCTCACTGTCCTCCAGCGCGTATTGGCCATAGCCTGAAAAGGAAATCGGCTCCGCAGGAGCGTTCCGGAGCGCATGGAGTACGACGGGCGTAAGGAAAGGGTTTGGTAGAGGGTAGGTCCTCAATGCGCGCGATGCGGTGGCAATAAGATAGGGGTCGGTTCCGGATTGAAGTTCTTCTAGGACAAAGGGAAGGGCAGCATCGGAAATCTGTCTCCGGGACAGAGCGAGTAAAATCCATCCTCGCATTCGAGCAACCGCGGAAGAGTTTCTCTCCGAGTATTCGGAGCGGTCTTCACGCAGAAGGTCTAGAAGATTGTGTTCTGCGGCGGGCCCGGAAGCCAAGGCGTCGACCATTCTGGCAAAACGCATTTCAGGGTCAACGGTTTGGTCCCCCGAGAGAAACATGATGGTATGTCCTACCTGCCGTACTTGCTCAAGAATTGAACGGCACTGGATCGCAGTTTGCTCGAACCTTTGTTCTTGAGTTGATCGGCCGTGTCTTGCAGAGAAGAGTCGGCGGTGAGTTTGGTCGGATCGCCGAATTGAGATAACGCCGTAAGGGTTGAGGCTTTGATGTCGTCGAAGTCCTTGGAGTCGAGAACGATTTGCCGGGAGAGGTCCTGAAATTTGTCCGGCGCAATGCCATGTAGAGCCGCCGCCGAAATTTGGCGATTTTCCCGCAGTTCGTTCTTGTCAAGCAGAGTCTTCTCAAAGATTGGTGCCGCAGATGGGTCCGCAGCCAAAAGGCGCAAGGCTTCTCGTTTGGCGGTTGGGTTGGGCGGCTTATCCACGATGCTTCGTGCTACGTCATAGGCGCCTGCATGGGGATCGTAGCTTAGGAGTTGGAGCGCTTTCTCAGGCGAGACAAGAGCCTTTTGCGGATCCTGCAGTCCCTCAAGCAGTTTCTTCTGTGCAAATCCATCCTTTTCGCGAGCCAGGGCGCCTAACGCCCTTTGCCGAATGTCCTGGTTTTCATCTTGCGCAATCTTGCGGAGAGTCAGCAAGTAATCGCCTCGGACTCCTGCGAATGAGGAGATATCAAAGCTGGTGGCTTGAATCGTCTGCAGCGCCGCTAGTCGCACAGCCACAGGTTCTCTTTCGTCGCGGAGCACGCCGAGAAGGGATTCGAGGTGCTTCTCACTCCTCGCGAGAAGAGGCGTTGCTTGCGCGAGCGCTGCGATCCGCTTTGCAATGGACCATTTTTTGTCCATGGCAATCGAGAGGGCCTGGCGAGCGGCGACTGCAGCAAGACCTTTCTTAGATTTGGATTTGAGGGCCTGCTGTGTTTTTCGGGCCATAGGGCAACCTCCTAAAGGGCGCCGATTGACGAAGGTGCGTCGTCGTAATCAAATCCCAGGGCGGAGACCTCGTTGAGGGTTCCCTGGTAGTCGAGCATATCCACGACCCGGGGTTGGGGGCCAGGAGCGCTTGCGGTAGGAGATCCGCTCATCGGACCTCCCGGAGCTGTAGGAGGACGAGTGTTTCCGGTCACCCCATTCCAAGGCCACATTGTATCGGGAAGTTTGTGTCCGGGGTTGCTGCTCGGGATCGTATCAAAGGAGGCCGCGTTGGCGGCATCGAATCGTGAGAATTTGCGCTGCCATTTGGCCCAGAGTCGATCGACGTTGCAGTGCAACAGAAAAAACAGCGGATCCCGTGGAGCGGTGGCCGGATTGCTGATGGGCCCGTCGAAGCTCGTGTGAGCATAACCATGGGGATCGATCTCCATGGTGCGAAAACCTTTATAGGCATTTCCGAGCGCGAGCGTTTTGGCTTCACTCAGAAGCTCCGGGGCAGAAGAAAGGGCGAAGAGAGGCTGCCGGTCCACTCCAAGTAGTCCGTCGGCGCGCCAATACTGCAGGGGGTTGTTTTCGCTAAAGTGTACAGTGCCGTTTGCATCCGCTTCGCCCAGGAAATCCTCGGTAAAAATGTTCGGCGCGGGTTCGTCGAAGCGCCAATAGGGGAGGGCAACGCTCGGATCAATCGCTTGCAGATCCCGTTCGAGATCGAGTAGGTAGGCTCGATGCCATGGCAGAAAGCCAGGCGCGCCGTGCGCTTGCGAGAGACTGATCCGCACGTGCATGTCACGAAAATCCTTAAATCGCCCCTGACCTTGATCGTTGAGTTTGGCAAACGCCCCGACGAATCGGTCTCTCTCCTGGGGGGAAAGGTTGTTGGCGTTCTTCCGAATTCGGACCATGACAGGGACTGAGTTGACCACCGTCGACCCGTCCAGAATTTCGATCGCGACGTCACCAAGGGTGGAACTCGGCTTGCCAAATTTCCCCGCCGCAAAGAAAAGAATGGTTGCCCCATTTGTCGGAACGGAGAGGGTAATCGAAGACGCAAAATTACCGGCCGAGCCGGCACGGAACTGCAACTCTCCTCCACCGGGATTCGACCGTGAGGTCACCTTCAAATTGATGGACGAACCGGTTGTCCCGGATGGGTTCGTAACGCGAACGCGGCAGGATGCGGGTGTCCACCCGACAAATCTTGCGGCGGCATTTGTGCTGTCATTGACTTGCAACTCAAGGTTCATCGACCTCTCCCGCTAACGCAAAGCGCGTTAGACGCTCCTCGAATTCGTGCTGAGTCTACATGAGTGACGGCGCCGATAACAACTGTTTCGTATCTTGAACACTGTCTATCCAGAATCGTGGCCAACACAGCTCGGACGAGCCAAGCGCCGGGAGTTCGTCTAGTGAAATAAATAGATGCATCCTAGTACTCCGGCAGCGTTTTCAATAGGTCGGCGACATCGTGATTCATTATGTAAAGTTTGCCGTTCAGCTCGTTCGGCGCGCTCTGCCGTTCGGCAAGTTGTTTCGAATCGGGGGCGCGGGAATGACAAGACAACCCCTTCTTTGGGGAATGCACTTAGATCGCAGGTTGGTCCTTTTTCTCGTCTACGATTTTCTGGATGTCAGGTCCAGACATCTCTTTGGTCTTGACACACCAATAGGCTGCAAATGCGTAAATCCCAAATAGCTCTGCCCAAAAGACGTAGCTATTCTGCGACGTAATGAAGTTGAAGACATAGGCCGCAACTGGAGACGCGATCATCGCCACCGATAATCCCACGTAGATTTTCCTATACCAGGCCCGGGCCTTCGAGTTTTTGATCAGGGCAAGGGTGTCCTGTGAGCAGACTGCGGAGACAAACGCGATACAAAGGAAGAAGGATACCGCGCAGAATCCGTGAAGTGAAAAAGAATGGTGGTAACAATCCCATGGCATTGGGACGAGCGCTATGCCGAGCGCGAAAAGCCCGGCGAAGTTAAGTGCAACATCCTCTTTTCGACTGTGTCCTTGGTTCACGTATAGAAGTGTTCCTATCGCAAAGAGTAAGCCGACGAACCAATTTCTCATGGTTCCAGGTACAAGGGATTTCTCTTTCATGGAAGCAGTCATAGACAGGTCGACTTCACTGCCTTTTGTAATGCAGGAATGATCTGGGTTTTCTCCGCAAGGGCAAAGGTGAGCGGGAGTGGCCCAGTAATAGGCGCTCATGGAATTTGGAAGCGTAATGCCCGCTATCTTTCCGCCTCCCCATAAAAGCAAGGGAAAAACAAATCCTATGGCGGCTGCACCTACTCGCAAGGCGAAGTAAGTCGACTTAATCTGCTGGTCGATGGTGCGTGACATTGGGCTCGCCTCCATGGCTCTAGGGCTACTTCTCCGCACACTTGGCCCTTTGGTTGTCTGATATGAAGCACCTGTTTGACACAGTATACTCCGTTCATGTACCACAGGCGTTACGTTTCATTCCGGTAGCTGGTTCCAATCCAACGCGTGGAGCTTTCACGCTTGAGCCGTGAGCCGTAAAGACGTACTCAATGTTTGTGGTTGATTCGAGTCCCAATCGTCATAGGAGACCCTTCACATGGGAACGCAAAGCGCTGCATCCAGTGGTTTGTCTTTCGGGCCGTGGCTGCGCCGGCACAAAAAGTCGTGCGCGATTCTAGGTTCGCTGATCGTTTTGACCACGTATGCATTCAAAGAGATCCTGCAAACAGGATTGCAGGAGAAAATGCAGAATGTAGAAGCGTGGCGGATGGAAGCTCACATAAATGAAAAATTGGATCAGCTAACACCAAGTCTTCGCGCGGAATTGAGTAACGGAAACGATTCCCAAAAACGGTTCGCGAGTCAAGCAGCCACTTTGTTTTTGCAGAGTGGTGAGTATCCTCCCGGGGTTGGAAAACCTTCAGTGCCATTTGCAACCATCGTGGACATCGAGTGCGCGCAGGATGCCTTTTGTCGCGTAGCGGAATGGTATCGATACCGTGGCGTCTTGGAGCGAGAGTTGGTCGAGAATTCACGACTAATGGAGGTGGTTGGCAAACCTGGGTTCTTTGAGCTCGAGCGTATCGAATTTGCGCGAATTGATGAGAAACTGTCGAAAGCCAAAAAGCGGGAAGAAGAAGCGTTCGCAAATGTGACGAGGAAAGAGGCAGATGGGAACCTTATTACGCCGACGAAGAACGAAGTGGCGGAATTTGCGTCTGCGGTGAACGCCGTGGAGGGGGTAACGAACGAGCAGCGTCTTGAGTTGATGAAATATGCGCCAGACGTTATCGAGAGGATAAGGAGAAATCTGCGAATTATCACCGTTCTGAGTGGCTTCTTATTTCTAACCGGATGGATATTGTCCCTAGTAGCGCTGATGTACGACTTTGGACCAGTCGGAGAATTCTCCAAACCATAGCGCAGAGGCGCGCCGAGAGCCATACTGATTCCGGCAAGCCCATCATCAGCGTATCGAGGTCGAACCGCAAGCTGACGGGAAGGCCCTCCATCGTCAACCCGATTGTGACAAACTGTCAGGAAAAACGTTGCCTGTCACTTCCCGTGGAGCCATTTCTCTGCCTCCTCACGCTCGCTCCACGCCTCTAGTACAAAACTAGCCAGAGTGAATGCGGCGTGTGCCGCAAGCCTTGCGTGGCGGGGTTTCAGCTTGTAAGTGATCTTGCCGCGCCCATGTGCAGAGCCTTTGTGCGTCCGCAGCGAGCCTGTGCCCTCAACGATGGCAGCGAGGCCGGTCAGGATGGCTTTCAAATCGTCGTCATCCACTAGAGCTGGGTCCACTCTCAAATCTTTCCTAACGACCTTCCAGAGTGGTTTGATGGATTCCTCGGATGGCGTTGCAAGCCCGTTGTCCTCGATGAACGTTTTGAAAAGGGATTCGAGAAGGGCACAGGAGGCCGTCACTGCGGAAGGCGGGTCAGCTTCCACGTTCTCGTAAATGCGGTTGAATTCGGTTTGCAGGCCGGACAGATCGCGGGCGCGGATGATGTCTTGTAGGGTTTTGCTAACGACTGTCGCGCCGAGGGGCTCAATATAGCCGCCTCTCACATACGACAGGCCGTAGTTGCCGAGCGCTTTACAAACGCGTTCTTGGTCTGCGTGAAGTGATTTGTCCCACTCGTCGTTATCCTTCTCCATGAATTCAGCGACCACCCTGCCCAAACTTCCCAGCGGGTCAGGAGAGGTTTTGTTCGCGTGGTTGAACCATGCGCGCGTCTTAACTTGCCGATTGCCTCCCGGCAACGGATTCAGTTCAAGTCCCGCCGATTCCATCATTTGGTCAATCGCGGCGTGAGTGTACCTATTCGCGAGGGCGTCGGAAACAATAGCGATGACAGCGGTGGGAATTTTTCTCGACATCGATGAAGGTCACACCTGTTTACGCCTAGCCATCAGGATTGTGTCGCGGACTCGGTCAGGAATGAGAAAATAGCGTCCGTCTTCCGCGTAGCAGACTACCCAGCCCTTCTGGATGTACATAGGCCCTTCTTCGACTGCTCCCCAGTAAAAATCAAAACGCCTTGCCAATCTTGTGGTCAGTTCACGGACTTCCGGGTCCTGAGGGTGTGAGCGTTTTGCGAAGCCATGCTCGGATGTAGGGTCGGGTTTCTCCTCGAAGAACCGCCATCGCCATGCTGGGGTGATGTGTTGGAGGCGACCGTTCAAAACGATCGTTTTGGCCGAACCGGTGTCAAGAATCTCGGTAATTCGGTTGGTCGGGACAGAGACATCTTCTTGCACGCCGCTTTTGTAGAGATCGGTCTTTTTCTCATCAGCCCCTCGTATCAGGAACAAATCGTCGAACGAATGGCGAGGGACAATCGGTGTTATTCGAAAGCGATCAGATTTTCCGACAAACGCGAGTATCTGATGCAAGATCGGCGGTGAAACAATCTTTCGCCTCGGACTGCGAAGACTGAGCGAACTCAGTTGGTCGATGGCTTCCTTAACTTGTTGGCTTAGCTCTTCGGGCGAGCCGAACGGCGCATATTTCTTGTCTATTTGTTTCAAGAGCAACTGCACCGCTTGCGACCGCCGTTCGACGTTCTTCACAAATGCGAGAATGTGCTTATCCAGTTCTTTCGCACACAAGCATTCTGCAATTACGGGTTCGGTGACTTGGGCACCGATAATCAGAATGAACAAATCGCATTCCTCGACAGGTCGAAGGTATGACTCTTGCAAGTCCTCTGACGAAGCCGGAGTTCGTTCGAAGGCCCACGGAACCAAGAAATCGTATCCGCACACACGTTTGTACACGGTCATGCGCTCGGACAGCAAGTCCTCGACCTTTGTGTCCATCACTGAGGATATGAAGACCTTGTTTTGTTCAATTGGTCGTTTCGTCAAATTGTTCTCACGCCGAAATGCGGATTCACGCCTTGTTACAGTTCTGATTACTTAGCTCAGTCGTCTTATACAATCATTGTATGCCCAAAACAAATCGGGTAGTGGCTCCGATTCGGCGGGTCGGGTGGCGCTGATGATTCCCAAGTTTCTCGAAAAGTTGAGACAAGGTGCTAACGTCATCGAAGAGATGAACGTGAATATCTCCGCCCCAGCGACGTTGCTTTTTGCTCGGCATATCGAGGCTCTTCTACGCGAGATTGCTTCCAAAGATAGAACTTCGTGGAACGATGAAGAAGACGAGTATTGGATGGTGTTCAACTGCAATACCGATGAGCACGGCAGCTACGTGGGAACAGCTAAGGGGCGACATCGGACCATTGCGGTTGCATCCTTGCGGCAGGGGAGTAACGATGAACGTTCTCTTCGCGGCCTCGAGTGCCTTGAATCAGAGTGATCTTAATATTCTTCCGGATGTCAATGTTTCGGTGGAAAGGCAGGACTGGATTGCCATTCTAAAAACAGAGTGGTGCTCGGCCCCGAAGCTGGGCTCACAAGGGCACCGACGATGCCGTGATGGACATCGTCAAGAGCCACTACGGAGCCTACCGGATCGGCGTCGAGTACGTTTACACGATGGTGCACGGCGCTCCAGCCACAAAGTTTCCCGAGTATGCAGTTCCCGCCGCAGCCGCAGCTCACAAGTAAAACCCGAAGGGCGGAGGCGCAATCATGAACGACAATCCATTTTGAGTTGGTATCACATCGTGCGGGTGCATTATCGCTGGCCTCTGCTTGAGGCAATTCGATATGCGCTGAGCTCGAATGTAGTGTGCGACCTGAGTTGCGATTTGTTGGACCTGGGTTGGCGTTAGTTGATGCATTCCCATGCGCTGAGTCTATCGGAGTTTTTGCCTGAAGTGGCTCGCCAAGAACTCGAAGCTAAGGCTTCCCTGGAGAGTAGCCGCAGGCTCCGAGCTCCGCTCGCGTCCAAGCCTGACGTTACCCCGCAGTGTACGGGTTTATAGCGACATGCCATCTCTTCAAGAAGTGATTTAGTAAGAAGAACAGCGGTCTGAACATGATATTGAAAAAAATAAGACCCAACCAAAATGACGCGAAGGCCCGAATGGGTCCAACCTGGTTTATGTCCGCGATCCAACGTATCAGAAAAAAGAACAACAGAAGCGCGGCAATAACCATTGGCGCCGAGATCATTGATCCGAGCCGGGATTGAGGATCGATTTTGCATATTTCAAGTGGAACTGTGACTAAACAGAACAGCCAAAGAAGGCCAAACCAGTAATTATACGCGGCGACAGTACCGTTGAGGGCTGCGGCACGACTTCTTAGCACGCGAATTGCGAGATAGCCACAAAGACCCGTAGCAATGGCGCCAAATGCGTAAAGAATTCCCTCCAGTTCCTCCGAATGGCGGAAGTCCGGCAAGAGATGAACTGCAAATCCCCCTCCGACTAGGTTTGACACCAGGATCAGGATGGCCACGCCTTCGACGTTATAGCGGACGGAATCTCCGAGCAGCGTTTCTGAATTGGCTATCTGTTGTCCAAAGCGAAAGGGCATCTTGAGAATATTGATTGTCGTACGAATCGGATGGGCGATGACGTCAAATAAGCCTTCGAATACGACGAAGAGGAAGTTTGACGCTTGCGAGTCACGGGATGGGTTCTGATTTGAACTAATTGGCATCTGATAAGTCCGATCCACTGCCAGCGTCATAGGTGCACGGTAACACGACGAACCGCGATGGCCACGGAAGCTGGCAGCTCAGGGATGTTTTCTGCGCTCCGGCTTAGTCCCGTTTGTGATCGCGGTCGTGGTCGCGGTCCTTATCACGGTCATGGTCATCACAGTCGCAATCCGTATCCGTACCTTTGGCACCTGGCTTGATGACGTGATGTGGCGGCGAGAGAGTGACGAAGACCTTTACGGCGGTGTCATCGTGCAATACGGTGGTGTCCAGGATGCAGGAATCGAGGAGGGTTCGATTCTTGATTCCGGCGGCTTCGCAAGCCGCGCGAGCATGTGCCGACTGTTCGCGGGTGAGGTCGCTGGCATAAAACGCCTTCGCGGGAACGCCGAACTTCGTCTCTCCAGTGAACAAGGACTCGCGCGGCAGTACACGCCAGCTTTCGGCGTAGGTATGGTACAGATCCTGGAAGAGGACTGGCGCTGTCAACGTCACTCCGGTAGAAGTGACGAGTTCTTGGACGTTTCCGAGAGGGTTGCCAAGAAGACCGCGCACATTCGCACGGGGTGAAAACCCGAGTCCTACTGCCGCGTCGATCCACGTGCTGTTGAGAGTGGCTCGCACTTGGTCGCCACTCTCGCTCGATATCGTGTACACGTTGCCTTGCCTTGAGATCTGCACGCCTGTGGGCAACAACGTAGATTTGCCATCCGCTAGGTCGGTAGCCACCCCGTCAACTACAAGCCGGGTCGGCTCGATATATAGAGCGACGCGAGTCGGGCCCATTTGTGTGGCAATCGCCTTGTTGACGGCGGCGTTCGGCCAAGTGGGTGCACCGGATGCCTGCCTGGCTTGTACGATAAAGTCCGACCCATCCTGCGCTAGAACAAAGTCGCCGGATGCCTGGAAATCGTAGTACAAGCCGTCAAACGTTGTGATATGCGTGTCACCCACGGTAACCGCGCCAGCACATGTGGTCTGCGTGGACCCGGCCACATTGCTCTCCTTGAAGACGACAGATGGGATACCGGTATGCGCCACGGGTGGCAGCAATTGCACTAGCGTCAGGTTGTTCGATTCGCCCGTAAAGCTTCGCTCGTCGCAGCTCGGTGCGAGCGCTGTTCCGCTGCCGACACTCGTGCGTACCTGAATAGTCGAACCGGTGTTGAAGTTCGCCGCGTCGCTACCGCCATCGCCAAAAACGTTGAACTCCGCCTCACCCCACTTGCTGCCCAAATCGGTGAAATAGTTGTCGCCAGGCGCGCTAAGTACGCTACCGGCCGAGATCGAGATGTAGTCTTCCGCCTGTCCGTTGAAGCCGGCCGCGGTGCCGGTCAGCTTCAACACGCCGAGGGACGTCGCGGGTTCCGCCGTTGGCGACAGCGAAGACGCAGAATTCCTCGCGCAATACACATCGGTCGTTCCTGGAATAGTGAATGGACACCATCCGTTGCTAAAAACTAGAGAACCATTGCAGCTCGGGCTGACGTTCGGGCATGCAGTGCCCGCGGTACCGTACCTGATGAACCAATACTGGATGTACGCTTTTCCGCTGCTCTGATACATAAACTGCTCCCATCCTCGGCAATTCACGTAGGTACTGCAGTTCGTGGTATTGAAGAAATCGGTGTTCAACTGCAAAGAGTAGGTGTTTGCCGCGCCGCCAGAGTTGCTCTCGCTGGTCACTCCGCTCACGCTGTCGAACGATCCTTCGCCCTCGGAGATGTGGCCTGAGTTCGGTATCGCCGAGAAATCCGGGCCCGAACCTCCTACTGTGTTTGGCAGTCGGAGTCCTCCCACGCGCCTGGGAAAAGAGGGCAGGGTCGGCGGGGTCGGCGTACATTCGATCTCGCGCCATTCCGTTTCCGGAAAAGTCGCAACAAAGCACCCTCGCTTTGGCCGCCGGGTATGGAGGATGGCCTTGCGCCAACTCTCTCGCTCCACCTCGGTCGCCTTTTGGTAGGCAGCGTTCTGAGTCTCGACCGCGGGGGACTTCGCAGCGTTCTCCTGGGTCTGCGCCTTCGCAGCGGGCGGCGCCAGTAGTGCGAGGCTCATTGCCAGTCCTGAAAGCAGCTTGGTCCAAGGGTGAGTTGTCATAGGTCCTCCTCGACGAAATTGACGGCTTGTCTTCCAGTTGGGGGAGAAATCTTCTTGATAGATGTTGCACTTCAGCTTGATTGCGTTTCATAAAAAAGGAGCAGGGAAGTGCCTCCTAAAGTGTTACCGGCGCAAGGATATTGTGAATGTATGGGATTTGGTGTCGTGTTCGCAGTTAAGCTCCGACCGATAAAGTTCGCAGATCGAATTCACGAGATCTGACGCACAGGCGCCGGAAACTTTCCTCTCTATAGGGAAGGATGCAGCTTTGCCCTGCAAGTCGAGGCGTATCTTAGACTGTTCTTCGAGATGCTCTTTAATCTCGTCCAGTGTCCAGGACTTCCCATAGAAGGAGATGCTCTTGGTGGGGAAAGTGCTGCGAAGCCACGAACCCGCACCAACCAGCGGGAGGAATGGCACTACCATTAGGACCAAGAGCAGTGGTAGAGGCACAGAAAAATCCTTGTACTTGACAGGGACGAGGTGCTTCCAGGCGCCGGTTCGAATGAGCGCGCGGACCGCCACAACTAGTATTAAGCTGAGAATCACGCAACCCGCGAGGCCAGCTATCTCTAGGTCCGTAAGCTCCCTAAAGCATGCGAGCATCATGATGGTTACCTCGATGGTGCGTAAAAATAAACGGTTCGAACCGTTGCGATGTTATGGAAATTCAGTTCAACGTAGCCTTCGCCAACGGAAAAGGTGTCTTCTCCTTGTTCAACGGTGAACGGGTCGGCAGCACCGGCAAAGGTTTTAGCAACCCGCTCGCTGTATTTCTTGGAAAAGTCGACGAACAGTCTGTCAATCACTTCGAGGGGAAGCTTGGCGCGTACTGCTGACTCGCGAAAAAGGGCGGCCCGCTCCAATACAACTAGACTCCTCTCAATGAATCTGTAGTAAACGAAAAGACCTTTGTCTCCGGTCCTTGTGTAGTCAACATACTGGGCAAAGATCATCGGCGCGATAGCCAACTGATTTTGCGTTTCAGGTTCGCCCAAGATGCTCCTTAGAACTTGCGTGTTTCCGCCGGTCCCAGAAAAAGCAATCTCGCAAGTGCGAGACTTGTTGGACATTGCAATTCCGCAAGCGCCATTCGTTCCATATGCTTCATAGTCCTTGGTGTCAAACTCGCACTGACAATTCTTTGTGCGGGCGGCCTTCGCCCCTTGCGGCGATGCGCTCGTGATATCAAGAGTCGGGGTAATAAGCAGAAGAGACAAAGCAAGGGTAGTCGCGAACGTGATGGTGATGCGGAGGTGATACCAGGCAGAGCCTCGAAGTGCCCATCGCATAAACCCTCCACTATTCTCGAAAGCTTGGGCTATTAGCCGGGGCCGATAGGAACATCCAGGGAAAGTAGCCTATTCGTAAACCAGATTTATGGTATTGTCAAGTGCGATCGGCCGAACGTAAAGGGTAGGCTCTGTGCCGGAGTGATTTCGGAGATGGTATGAGTTGAGCATAAGAGGGAGCCCTGGTCATGAAACCCACCAGCCTGCTCATCATTTGCTTGCTAGTGTTTGTGACTCTGGTACCTAGCGCCACGCCGCAGGCACCCAAAGCGCTCTTGCTTTTCGGTGGCCAGGATCACAAAGACTTTCTCGGTTGTCTGAACTGTGTGGATTCGAGCCCGGCGTCTGTGTGTAACGGCTTTGGGAAGTATGGATCGACGTTCAACACCGACAGCATTTGGAATAGCTTCGGCAGGTACGGCTCTTCCTTTTCCGAGTACAGTCCTTGGAATTCCTTTACAGACAAGGCGCCCATCATTGTGGACCGAGACGGTAAGTCTTACGGCTACTTCAGTGTCAACGCCTTCCATCACGACCGCACACGAATCAAGTGGCTGGTCGTCGTTCTTGATTTCTACGACAAGGAAGGCGATCTCGATGCCACGAAGGAAAAACTATGCGGTGACGACTAGGCTATGCACGGAACTTGAGGAAGGAATGCGCCGGCCTTGTTGCTGGCCGGGGTGTCCGCACCGCTCGAAGCGGAAAGTACTGGGAGCTATCTCCGCAACCGTTGCCTAACTTCGGTGCGAAGTTCGGCGAGCATTGGGGAAACGTTCTTCATTGAAGGTTTAATCTTTCGAATTAGATCTTGAAACGAATCGTGGGTAGAGTAAGCAAGAATCCAATTCTCAAGCTCTTTCTTGCCCGCTTCGGAGATTTCATAGAGGCTCTCGCGAGCGTGGGGTGGGGAGACAAGGGTTACGCACGCAGCACCAGAACGTGCATCTCGAAACACTCTAAGCATTTTGGCGACTTCACTCTCGCCAAGGCCAAGATCGTGCGCAAGCACTTTTTGCGGAGTTGGACTTAGTCGCAAATCCTGGTTGGCCCAGAGCCTAGCCAATAGAGCTGCAGCCCTGGGTCCCGCAATCCTTGGCGCCCGCTCTTGCTGTTCTTTTTCAATTGCCCTGCGACTCGATTCGATATTCCTGAGCAAGTGCCTGTAGATATATATTTTCGCTATTTCAACCCGCATTAGATTTGCAGGCTGGTCTTGCGCACCGGTGGGTGCTGCGACCTCGCTCGTCGTGGCCAGGGAATTCGTAACAGGCTGCGCGTTCTTTGGAGGCATGGGCTAGTTTCCCATCAAGATACTTGGGTCTAACCCTACAGTCAATCCCAACCAAAGTATCTAGCAGCTCCCTTGGGGACGCCGCTTCCAATTGCCCACTCCAAAGAGTTGTAAGCACCTGCATCGATTCGGATTGAAGTCCAGAGCGTACATGGCATTCTCAAGGTGAGAGGTAATTATGACTTTCGTAAAGGAACCAAAGCTGCGACCCGATACGACAACCCGACCGAGGAGGCGGGGTGGGGTTTCTGTACATTTTTCCTGCTCACAAAAGGAGGAGCAATATGCAATACCAAGGGACCCCGGTTTCTCGAGCCCGCGCCATCAGGAAAGGTTGTTGATATGGCGCGGCGCTCCGATTTGTTTAGTGATCACAAATCGGGTGCCGCCAGAAAAAACGGACCCGTCAGGCCTCGCACAATACGTCGTCGATGCGAGGCGTCAGTTCACGTGCCAGAATTTTGGCCCTATCGCGAAAGGGAATCTCGGATTCCCAATAGAGAAGCAACGCCAGGTTACACACCTAGTTTCTGGCCTTACTGCTCTTCATCGGATGCTCACGGAGCAGAATCACGGAATCCCCATCGGGAACCGTGGAATATTGATCGGTGGATCGCACTTGGGATCCTTATCTTCAGCGCTTTGGCCTTCGTCGCCTGCGCTGTCGACGTTCGGATGCACTATCTTGACCATCACGGAAAGCAGCAGCGCGCGCAAACAATCGAACAGCGCGAGATTCGAATCCCGTTGAACGAGCGCCCTCCCACTGGGGAGAGCGAATAAAAGAAAACCCTCGGCGTCAGCCGAGGGTTTTTTGTTTTGGTGCCGGGCGATCGCCATAGTTATCATCGGAGCGGGTCGCAAAATATGTATCTCTTTAGCTGTCGTCATTCTTACTCTCTAGTTGTTCTTGGGAATCAAAATTAGTTGATCATTAGGTCCGATTTTGCTGCGAATCAAAGCCGCTGCCGCTGCTTCATCGGCTGGGGATGCAAAGCCAGCACAATTTGGAACTGCTTTCAGTTTCCATCTAGTTTCCAATTAAAGCCTTCGCTCGAGAAACTAAATGCCGCCAGATCAATCGCCTTCAGAGTTTTATTCAGAGCTTCCCAACCTTCGGAAACGGGTTCGATTCCCGTCGCCCGCTCCAGATTCTAAAGAACTTACTTGGTTTCAGTTCCTTTCCAACGTCAAAAGCTCGCCGAGCTTCAATCGCGCGTTCGGTCCTTGGACTGTCGTAACGGTTGTTTGAACCGCTGTAGTTTTTCTGGAAAGGTCTAGGAAACCGTCGATGGTGAGCGGCGCAGCCTCAATCGGCGAAGGAACTGGGCGTTCAGGGCGACGATCATTGTTGACGTGCTCATCGCAATCGCGCCGACGCTCATGGGAAGATCTATCCGCCAGCGGACGAAGAGTCCTGCGGCGACCGGAATGGCAATCAGGTTATAGGCCGTCGCCCAAACCAGATTTTGAACCATTTTCCTGTACGCAGCGCGTGACAATTCGATCGCTCCCACAACGTCGCGCGGATCGCTTCGCACGAGGACGATTCCAGCGGACTCGACGGCAACATCGGTTCCTGCGCCGATCGCAATTCCGACATTCGCAGTGACGAGTGCCGGCGCGTCGTTAACTCCGTCACCTACCATCGCGACATGCTTCCCCCCTGCTTGAAATCGCTGGATGGCCGAGGCTTTGTCGGCGGGAAGCACTTCGGCGGCTACGTCATCGATACCAATGCGCCGTGCGACGGAGTCCGCTACGGTTTTCGAATCGCCTGTAATCATCGCGACGCGCATCCCGAGTCGATGGAGTTCTTGGACCGCTTCTTTTGACTCCGGTCGAATTTCATCTTCCACCGCAAACGCCCCGAGTGCGCCATTTTTTGAAACGACGAAGAGAACGGTCTTGCCGTCGGCAGCCCAGGCTTCCGCTGCTTTGGCGAGTTCCGGTGATGCGGCAATATCCCTCTCGCTCAACAGATGTGGGCCACCGACCGCGACGTTTTCGCCTTCCACCAGCGCTTGTGCGCCGCGGCCTGGTAGAGCCTCGAAATGACTCGCGGGCAATGATGGCAGGCCCCGCTTCTTGGCCTCGGCAACAATCACTTTGGCGAGCGGATGCTCCGAATCAGCCTCGACCGCGGCGGCTCGCGAAAACAAATCGTCCTCGCCGACACCTGTCGCAACCACCACACCGGATAATGCTGGAGCACCACGCGTAAGGGTTCCAGTCTTATCGAAAACGACCACGTCCAGATCGCGCGACCGTTCGAGCGCGAGCCGGTCTTTCACGAGTAAACCATTTCTCGCGCCCAGAGAAGTTGAAATTGCAATCACCAGGGGAATCGCCAAACCGAGCGCATGTGGACACGCAATGATGAGCACAGTGGCGGTTCTGGTGAGTGCATGTGCGGCATCACCAGCCAACCACCAATATCCGAACGTCAGCACACCTGAAGCCACTGCAACATAGAACAACAGAGCGGCGGCACGGTCGGCAAGAGCCTGCGCCCGCGAGCCGGAAGCCTGAGCGGTAGCGACTAGTCGCATGATTCCTGAGAGGGACGTCTGTTCTCCAACGGCACTTACTCGGACGCGCAGACTTCCTCCAGCGGCAACCGTGCCAGCGACAACGGTCATACCCGGCCCCTTCGAGATTCCCCGCGACTCGCCCGTAATCATCGACTCGTCAACATCGGCGGTACCCTCAACGACCTTCCCATCCGCAGGCACTCGAGCTCCAGGCCGAATCAGCACGACATCGCCTACTCGCAGTTGCGCCAGAGGAACTTTTTCGACGCCTGATTCCGTTATGCGTTCTGCCGCGTCGGGCAGCAATGCGGCCAGCGCGTCGAGAGCGCCTCTCGCTTGTGCAACCGCTTTCATCTCCAGCCAGTGGCCAAGGAGCATGATGGTGATGAGGGTCGCAACCTCCCACCAAACATCGATCTGGAAAAATCCGAATGTCGCAGCAAGCGAAGCGACAAAGGCAACCACGATGCCGAGACTGATCAGCGTCATCATCCCCGGTCGGCGGTCATCGAGTTCTCTCCAGGCGCCGCGAATGAACACGCTTCCGCCATACAGGAAGACAGTCGTGCCGAGTAAGGCAGGGATATATTGGGAGGCAGGAAAAGTGGGAGCGGTGTAACGCAGCCACTTTTGAACCTCCCCAGACCACACGACGACGGGCAGTGTGAGGATCAGAGTCAGCCAGAATTTGTCCCGGAATAGGGCCACCGAGTGTCCGGCATGGCGGTCGTGACCCGTATGTGCGGCCGCAATCTTCGGAGGCATTCCGTGTGACACATGCATCGCGTGTTCAGGGTGGAGGTGTTCTAAATCCGTACTTCTCATCGGATCTACTCCTTTGTTCAATCTGAGGCGGCCCCCAAGAAATTCTTAGTTTTTCAGATCCTCGTGTCTTTCTCAGCGAACATGCACCAGCAATAGGCAGGCATCATCCGTCGGCGCACCGTCCCGCCATGCCGCCACCTCGTTGAGGATGCCTTGTTTCATTTTTTCGGCAGGCAGGCATGACAATTTGCGCACGATTTCCTGTATGCCAGAGATGTCGAGCATTTCCCCTTGACCATTGAAAACTTCCGTGATCCCGTCGGTGTAAAGGAGAATGCGATCGTCCGGCTGGAGTTCGACCTCCGCGTTGCCTGCCGACGTCACAGCCTTCGGCAGCGCACCGAGAATCATACTTTGAGACTCGAGCAGCAATGGATCCTGCCCAGGACGCGCGAGTATTGCCGGCGGATGGCCGGCTCCGGAAAAGACCATACTGCGTCGATCGGGATCGATGCGTACAGCAGCTGCCGTGACGAACATTCCGGAGCCACGGATGTCTTCAATGAGGAAGCGGTTCAGCTCAGCGAACATCTCGGTAAGAGGCATGCCACTGCGCAGGTGCACCATGGTCTGGGTGTAAATACGGTTGGCAACGAGAGCGGAGCCGATACCGTGACCCGAAATATCGGCCACCAGTAAATTAAGGTGCTCATTATTCACTGATTCGACCAAAGCAAGGTCGCCTCCGATCGAGTGCACCGGATGATAGAAGACGTCGACACTTATGCTGGCTCCGACCAGCGATCGCGGAGCTAGGCTGTTCTGGACGCGCGCGGCGAGCCGCAGGTCTTCCTCGATTTCCATCTGGCGTTTATGAAGCGCGGTGTTGGCGCGGCGAAGTCTTTCCTCGGCTTGCACTTGCTTGGAGATGTCAGTGAAGGTAACCACCCTAAACCGCTGACCTGACTTTTCGATTGCCCTGTAACTGATGATGACAGGTATACGCCCTCCGCCCTTTCTAGGCAGAAAAAATTCGTACCGGTGGTGTCCATCTCGGAAGGCAATACCAATCTGCATGGCGACAAATTCCCATTCCTGCGAAGAATAGAAGTTAGAAGGGTCAAAACCGATCAATTCGTCCGAAGGAATGCCAATCATTTCAACAAAACGGGAGTTCGCAAAGACAATGCGAGGACGATCGTCAGAGATGACAACGCCCTCGTTGAGCACTTCCAGTACGGCCCCCATACGGGCAAGCCATTCAGGTTCTTGGAACTCATCTGATTGTTCAAGTCGGAATTCGCGATAGAGCATGTGGAGATCTGTCTAACGCATGAGCCAAAGCGTATATCGAATCGACTGGAACGCGGTCCACTGGTGGTGTGCCCGCAAGATGCGATGCCACCGGATGGAAGTTAGTGATTTCATGACCTCTTTCCTGATTGCTTCCATTGGAAGCTCGACTTCGGCTCCGGCGCAAAGCCATTTGGTCCGAGCCCTCGGCACTGCATAGAGGCAAGAACAATGCCAAAGGTGTCGGGGCAATCTGCTTTCCGATGCGCTTGTCGATGAACGCAATAAGACGCGCTGATCGTAGAGTGTGTCGCAGCGCGGACTTGCGTCTCGGCGCCCGGACTCATTGTCGAATGTCCTCGACCAAGTGCAGCTGAGCGTCCCTGCGATATCGCCGGCTCTGAGATGCCAGTCGCGGTGTCAGGAATGACCACCGTTCGACCGAAGGTGTCGATGTGTCGCTGCGAAGGCAGTCCGTCTCCTGACGAGCTGTCGTCTACCCGAGTCGCCCGCATAGCGCCTTTTAGTATGAGTTGCGATTCGATTGGAGCAACGGCGCTAACCTCGCTGGAAAAGGGATGGACATGTACTTGCAATTGAGTTCGACTTTCCGCCCGAGGAACTTATGGATGCATTAGCGGTCATGGGTTTGGCGTTGGGAATGCGGCATGGCACGGATCCTGACCACCTCGCAGCGATCGATGGTTTGACCCGCATTCGGCCGCGTACAACGAATGGAATCTATTTCGCACTCGGCCATGCTTTGGTTGTGATGGTGCTTGCGATGGGAATAGGTCACTTTCTGGCAAGTCGAGTGGCGTTCGCAGGTCCTTGGAGTTTGATCGGGATCGGCTTAGTGAATCTGTGGAGACTGCTGCGGGGAGCGGCAGCACCTCGGATTAGATCGCGTCCCATCGTAGTTCAACCGTTGCTTCTCGGCATGCTATTAGCGGCGGGGTTCGAGACAGCGTCGCAGCTTTCTGCCCTGATTCTTGCTGGCCTGGGCAGTGCATGGGTGCTTGGAGTAGCGTTTTCATTCGGAATGGTTCTCGTCGATGGATTGGATGGTTACCTCGCGGGCTCGACGCAGCGTCTCGCGGCCATTGGTCAAACACGGGCAAAAGCGGCGTCAAAGGCACTTGGCATCATCGTGGTGATTTTTGCGTTTGGTCTTGGTGGGGCTGAACTGTTGGGAATGGAGTTAACGTCGGTTGCCCTACCGCTAGGACTATCGTTATTCGTAATCGTGATTGGATTACGGATCTGGGCGAGGTCAATCGGCCCAACCGGGACAGATACCGAGATTTCCGGCGTGGAAATGCGGGGGCAAATTGGCTGATTACGTGGAAGAAGGACTCTTGTCGGTCACTGTCCCGAGATTGTGGAATGCGATGTGATTTTCGGTGTTCTCAGAGAGCTCGCTGCGATCGGCCCGATTCTCTGATGCTTGGTGGCCGAGAGGAGAGACGGAAATGTCAAAGGAGACTGCAACTCAAGCCAAGAAGGCGGGCGAGGCAGCCCAAGAAAGATTGACTGACCTCAACAGGGAAGGCGTCACCGACATTACGGCTGAATTGCGTCGCTTGCTAGCCGACACATTTGTACTGTACTTGAAAACAAAGAATTTCCACTGGCACATGAGCGGGCAACACTTCAGGGACTATCACTTGCTGCTCGACGAACACTCTGATCAGATCTTTGCCGTAACCGACGAAATTGCCGAACGGGCACGAAAGATCGGCGGAATGACGTTGCGATCAATCGGAGACATCTCCCGGCACCAGCGATTGAAGGACAATGACGAGGAAAGGGTCGCCCCAAAAGAAATGTTGGCAGAACTCGTCAGCGATAACCGGACGCTGACGCGATATTTCCGGTCGGCTCATGAAATTTGCGAGAAATACAACGATGTAGCGACCACCAGCCTCATCGAGGTCTGGATCGATCAAGCGGAGCGCCGGTCGTGGTTCCTCTCGGAAATCGCCGAAGGACTCTGACGACTTGGTTGCCCTCAGGGGTGCAATGAATTCTGAACCTGAACTGCTTCTTACAGATGTTCGAGGTTCTGATGGTCGGCTTGAGCCTTGAAGGTGGAATTTCCTCCGCGCTCACGTTCCTTCATGTTCGGTTTCTGGCGTGTTTGACGAACGCGTTTTGGCGGGTGTGTCGAACGGTCGACGTTTTGACATGAAGTCGGGAAGTCGTCATCCCTGAGTAGCAGTCCATCTCCAGAACTCCAATCCCATCCGCAACTAAAACCAAGAAAATGAGCTCGCTTGTCTTGCGAGAGAGTCATCGAGATTTGGCATGCAAGATGCATCCTCATAAAAACTGAGGGGAACGACAATGACAAGAAAGGGCGCACGCAACGCGTTTCTGCGCAGCTATCACATCCCGTCGATCTTGCTGCACTACCCGCGTCTCGTCCGCTCAATGAGGCGAGTGGCCATCCTCGATGAAATGGCGGCCGCTACGTGCATCCGCGACCTCAAGGCACGGCGCCACTGGAGTAGCGATGCTGTTGATCGCTGTGGCGG
>Ga0210400_10000383_pt1 | contig 50391 bp, 42 predicted proteins | sample IncBWH26MmetaG_FD_155456 | JGI IMG/M metagenome (GOLD analysis project Ga0210400, IMG submission 155456) | Forest soil microbial communities from Barre Woods Harvard Forest LTER site, Petersham, Massachusetts, United States - Inc-BW-H-26-M | ecosystem: Environmental > Terrestrial > Soil >...
TCATCGGGATCGAGACCGATCGACACTCGGGCTGTTTGGAGCATCCGCATCCACAGACGCGGGGCAGCGTAAAATCAAAGCATAGTGATTGAATCGAGCATTCTGTGGCTGCGCACGGCGGCCTTCCTCTATGCGCTGGGCTTGGTGCATTCGATGCTGGCCTTGTTGCGACGGGAGCAGAGACTGTATCCCGCGGCGCTGGCGGCGTTTCGCGTCGCCGTAGTGCTGCATGGCGTGGCGATCGTCGAACTGGCGATGGCGTACGGGCGACTCCCGCTCGACAGCTTCTTTTCGACTCTGAGCTTGGGCGCATTTCTGATCGCGCTGGTGTTCTTAATCGTCGACTTTCGCTACCACTTTCCCAGCACCGGAGTCGCGCTGTTTCCTTTAGTCTTCCTGATGACACTCGCGTCCTCGCTACAACAGCCGGTGGCGACCTGGCCCAATGTCGGCCTGAAAGATGCCTGGCTGGTGGTGCACATCGTATTGGTCCTGGCGGGATTCGCCGCACTGCTTCTGACCGCGGTCGCATCGGTGTTTTATCTGATGCAGGAGCGCCGGTTGAAGACTAAGCGCACCGGCAGATTTTTAGAAAAATTGCCGCCGCTGGCCACGCTGGACAATTTGATCAGCGTGTCGATGGGGCTGGGATTCGTGCTGCTCACGCTCGGGCTGATTTTCGGCGTGACCTGGGCGTCCATCGAGAGCGGAACCGCGTGGGTGACGCAGCCTCGCATTCAGTTGTCGCTGGGTACCTGGGCGCTGTGTCTGGTGATGATCTTCTTGCGGACTTCGGCGGGGTGGCGCGGACGCAAGGCGGCGGTGATGGCGCTGGCGGTGCTCGGATGCGCGGCGCTCACCTGGGCGGCGCATGTGGGGTTGAGGCCGACGCTGGAACGATGAGGCTCTTCATCACAGGCATGAACCACCGCACGGCTCCAGTGGAAGTGCGCGAGCGCCTGGCGTTTGAAGAGCATGCGCTTCCGGCAGCTTTGGGAATCCTGAAGGGGCGGCCAGGACTGCTGGAAGGATTGATTCTTTCGACCTGCAATCGCGTGGAGATCATGGTGACTGCGGATGAGCAGTCGGATGCCGAGGCCGTTGTAGAAGTCTTCCTGGCTGAATCGCGCGCGGTGGAACGCGACTGGGTTTCTCCGTATTTGTACCGGCATGATGGGCCGGACGCGATTCGCCATCTGTTCCGCGTGGCGTCAAGCCTGGATTCGATGGTGGTCGGCGAACCACAGATCCTTGGTCAGCTCAAGGACGCGTACGCTTTGGCGAAGGAATGCGGCGCGGTCAGCGGATTTCTCGACTTGGTGCTGACGCGCGCGTTCAATGTAGCCAAGCGGGTTCGTTCGGAGACGGACATCGGCCAGAGTGCTGTCTCCGTGAGTTACGCCGCAGTGGAGCTGGCAAAGGAGATTTTCGACTCCCTTGGCGGCAAACGCGTGCTGGTGGTCGGCGCGGGAAAAATGGCGGAGTCTGCTGCGCGACACCTGCGTCGGGCGGGCGTCTCTGAGATTCTGGTGACCAATCGCACTCGGGCGCGCGCCGAAGCGATGGCGGAGGAAGTCCAGGGCCGCGTGGTCGACTACGAGAAGTTCGCAACCGCCGTCGCGGATGTGGACATCGTGATCGCGTCCAGCGGCGCACCGCACTTCATCATCACCAAGGAGCAGATGAAGGGTGTGATCGGCCGGCGGCGCAATCGCCCGATGTTTTTGATCGACATCGCGGTGCCGCGCAACATCGAGCCGCAGGTGAATGAACTGGACAGCGTGTTCCTCTACGACATCGACGATCTGCAAAGAGTGGTCGATACAAACCTGAAGGGGCGCATCGAGGTCGCCGGGGAGGCCGAAGAGATCATCCGCGAGGAAGTCGAACGGATGGTATTGCGGCTCAAGACGCGTGAAGTGACGCCGACCATTGTCAGCTTGCAGGAGCAGTTGGAGGTAGTACGCTCAGCCGAGATCGATCGAATGCGGGGGAAACTCGGGATGCTGACGCCGCAGCAGGAAGAAGCCATCCAGGCGATCACGCGCGGCATCGTCAATAAAATCGCTCACGGGCCGATCACGGAGCTGCGCAAGCAGGCAGCGGAGCCGAGTGGGATTCATCTGGTGAGTACGATCCGAAAATTGTTCCGGCTGGGGGAAGGATAAATTGGCCGTTAATGAACGTGGATGAACGTTATTGACGGCGAACACTGAAATGATCGTCATCGGCTCAAGAGGTTCACAACTCGCACTCTGGCAGGCGCGGCACATTGCGACGAGGCTCGCCGAATTGGGCGCGGAGACGCGTCTGGAAATCATCAAGACTACCGGTGACAAGATTCTCGATGTGCCGCTGGCGAAGGTCGGCGGCAAGGGACTGTTCACGAAGGAGATCGAAGAAGCGCTGCTGGCGGGCGCCATCGATCTGGCTGTTCACAGTTTGAAGGACCTTCCCGCGGAGATTCCGGAGGGCCTGACGCTGGCGGCGATTCCGGAGCGCGAAGATCCGCGCGACGCGCTGGTAGGGCGGCCGTTGAGTGATCTGGGTGCCGGTGCAAAGATCGGGACGAGTTCGCTGCGGCGGTCGGCACAGCTACACGCCTTGGGCCGCGGATTCGTGACCGAAAATCTGCGCGGTAATGTGGACACGCGGCTACGCAAGCTGGATGAAGGACACTACGACGCGATCGTACTCGCGGCGGCGGGATTGCGGCGGCTGGGATGGGCGGATCGGATTCAAGAAATGCTTCCAGTGGAGACCATGTGCCCGGCCGTCGGGCAAGGAGCACTCGCGATCGAAACTCGCAGCGATGGCGACGCGGCGTGGCAGTTGGTCTGCAAGCTGGATCATTCTGAAACACGCGCGGCCGTCACGGCGGAACGCGCGCTGCTCGCGACGCTGGGTGGCGGATGCCAGGTTCCCGTCGGTGGACATGCCGTCGTGAACGGTTCGTCGATTCATCTGCGCGCCATCGTGGCCTCACCCGACGGATCGCGAATGATTCGGGGTGAACTGACGGGCAGTGACGCGCTGAAGATCGGGAATACGCTGGGCCAGCAGCTTCTGGAAAAAGGTGCCCGCGAGATTCTGAAAGAAGTCTACGCGGCATGAAGGTCTATCTGGTCGGCGCAGGACCCGGCGATCCGGGCCTGCTGACCATCAAAGGCAAGAAAGTTCTGGAGAGCGCGGACTCTATCCTGTACGATCATCTGGCGAATGACCGGCTGCTCGATCTGGCTCCGGCGACTGCCGAGCGTGTTTACGTGGGCAAGAAGCGCTCCGCGCGCGAGTTTACTCAAGAAGAGATTTCGCAAATGCTGGTGGAGCGCGCGCGGCGCGGTTGGACCGTGGTGCGGCTGAAGGGCGGCGATCCGTTCATTTTCGGGCGGGGCGGGGAAGAGATCGATACGCTCGCGGCGGCGGGCATCCCGTTCGAAATCGTGCCCGGTGTGACTACGCCGTTGGGCGTCGCCGCCTACACGGGCGTTCCTTTGACTCATCGCGAACATACTTCGGCTGTGACGTTCGTGACCGGGCACAATGTCGAAGCCATCGACTGGTCCAAGATCGGCGCGGCGGAAACGATCGTGCTGTTCATGGGACTAGTGAATTTCCCGGCCATCGCGCGGGAGCTGATCGCTCACGGGAGGTCGACCGAAACGCCGGCCATGGCGGTCCGCTGGGCGACGCGCCCGGATCAACAGACCATCGTTGGGACCCTGGGCGATCTTTCCGAAAAGCTGGCGGTAATGAAGCCGCCGGCGACCATCGTGATCGGTGAAGTGGTAGCGCTCAGGGAAAAGTTCAACTGGTACGAGAAGCTGCCGCTGTTTGGAGAGCGAATCATCGTCACGCGGGACCGGCGGCAGGCGGCCGAACTGGCCGATCCGTTGGAAGTGCTCGGGGCAGAAGTGCTGCTGGTGCCCGCGATCGAGATACGAGAGCCTGCGGATCCGGGGCCGCTCGATGCGGCGATCGCGCAGCTCGATTCCTACGACTGGCTGATTTTCACTAGCGTGAATGGCGTCCGGTATTTCATCGATCGACTGGATCGCTCGACCGTCGATTTACGGTCTCTCAAAGCCAAGATCTGCGCGATCGGGCCGGCGACACGGGCGGCAGTCGAGGCGCTGCATCTGAAGGTGGACAGGATGCCGGAGGAGTATGTCGCCGAGAGCCTGGTGAAGGCATTCGCGACGGAGGATTTGAACTGGCGCAGAATCCTACTGCCGCGAGCGGCGGTCGCACGGGATCTGGTGCCGATGGAATTCCAGCGGCGTGGCGCGCACGTGGACGTCGTCGAGGCGTATCGCACGGTGGTACCGGAGGACGCGGCTGATCGTGCGCGCGAAGCGCTGGCTCGAAAGCCGGACTGGATTACGTTCACGAGCTCGTCGACGGTGACCAATTTCGTCGCTGCGGCGGGTAGGGAAGCGCTGGACGGAGTGAAGATCGCTTCCATAGGGCCGATCACCTCGGAGACTGCGCGAGAACACGAACTGACGGTCGCCGTCGAGGCAAATCCGCACACTACGGCCGGGTTGATTGACGCGATTCTGAGCGCGTGCGCCACGGGCCGCTAGCTTGATTCCGGCAAGACGCGGCGGCCGCTCATGAACGTCTCGACGACCTGAACAAGACCGTCTTCCACGCGGAATCGCACGATGTCGCCGCGCTCGCCCGGGGTTAGCCCGCGCTGTCGCGAAGAGATTCGGCCTACACGCGCTGGATTGACGGTCGCCATGGTGACGGCTTCCGTAAGGCTCAAACCCGCGATCCGCATCACGTTGCCGATAGCGCGGTCCATACGAAGGCTGGAGCCTGCGAGACGCGTTCCGCCGCGCAGTTGGACACGGCCGTCGGCGTTCAACTCCACTTCAACCTCACCGAGCTTATAGATTCCAGGCTGGCACATCGCCGGCATCACGGCATCAGTGACCAGTATGCTTCGCTCGATACCCTTGGCGCGGAGGGCCGTCTTGAGGAACGCGTCATCGAGATGAATGCCATCGACGATGAAACTCGCCGCAAGGCGGTCCTGCGCGAGCTGATCCCAGATATAGTTGGGAAATTTCGGAAGGGTCGCATGCCCTCCGTTGCCCAGGTGCGTCGACAACGTCGCGCCGGCGCTCACGGCGTCGCGAATTTGCTGCGACGTCGCGCGGGTGTGGCCGATACTGGTCACCACGCCTTCGCTCGAAAGATGTTCGATGTAGCGAGTCGCCTCAGGCCATTCCGGCGAAAGTGTGACCAAACGGACATGACCGCGCGCGGCGTCTTGCCAGCGCCGAAACTCCTCAATCGACGGCCGCCGTACCCATCGCGCGGGATGCGCGCCGCGAGGCCCGTCGTCGGGCGAAATGTGCGGACCTTCGACATGGAATGCCTCCATCGCGGCGGCGTCGGGAAACGATTCGCGGGCAGCCGCCAGATTCCGTAGTGCGCCGAGCATCTGATCGGGAGCGCCGGTGATCACCGTGGGGAAGAAGCGCGTAACTCCGGTGGAGAACATCACGCGGATCGAGCGAGCGATCTCTTCATGCGGAGCGACCGGCGAATTGTAATCGACCCCGGCGAATCCGTTGACTTGAAGATCGACGAAGCCCGGCGCGATCCATGTGCCTTCATCGGAAGCCAGCAGGGGATCGACATGGCCGATAACGGAATCGAACTGGATCTCGATCGGTTCGCCGGTCGAGACATTGCGGCCGCTACATTTCATGGCGCTCCTGGTTTTTGCACAGTTTTGTCACAACGCGACGCCTGTATCTGGCTCCAACGGCACGGGAAAGACCTGTTGAAAATAGTAGCAATGCTGTAGTAACTTCGCCGGGCTCCTGCTACAACTGATGAAGATTTCTGCGAGGAGCCGGGCTTGTGAGTCAGTCTCGGGGGAGGTGGCCACTGGTCTGGTTCCCGCGGAAACCTATGATTCGATATTCTCTCCAAGCACAGCGCGCGGAGCGGGAATTGCTACCTCCGGCAGTCCACTCCTCGCGGCTGGGCTCAGTTCGTCTCACCGCTGTTTTCGCGGAAACCCGTTCCAGAAAATCTTTATTCCGAGGGTGAAGTAGGCCACCGCTATGATGAACAGGGGCAGTCCGCCCTTTCTCTCGTCAACGGCAATATTCAGGGACACCAGGCCAGAGACCATGACGGTCAAGCCGAACAACCAGGCCGCGATGCGCTGAACCAGTGGTGGATTCGGAGCGCCCCTCCATAGAAAAACGTTCACGAGCCGGTCATTGCGGACCGTATCCGGAAAAACAATATTGCGTTGCCTGCTACGGATTTCCTGTTCGAATCTTCGGTGATCCGCCTCCCACCCGTGCTGGCTCATGGGCTCGCGTCTACTTTGCGGCGCCTACCGGCTGCGCGACCGGCGATAACCATCCGAACTTATCGGGCGTGCGGCCTTCCACGATCGCGAAGAACTGCGTTTGGAGCTTTTCCGTGATCGGGCCGCGTTTGCCCGCGCCGATCGTGATGCGATCCACGGACCGGATCGGCGTGACCTCCGCTGCTGTTCCGACGAAGAACACTTCATCGGCGATGTACAGCATTTCACGCGGGATCAGTCCTTCGACCACCGGAATATCGAGCGAGCGAGCGATCTGCATGATCGTGTCGCGCGTGATTCCGGGCAGAACACTCGCGCCGAGCGGAGGCGTGATCAGCTTTCCGTCGCGCACCACGAACAGATTCTCGCCCGAGCCTTCGCTGACGTAGCCGCTCGAATCCAGAGCGATCCCTTCGGCGTAGCCGTTCACCGCGGCTTCCATGCGGATCAACTGCGAGTTCATGTAATTCGCGCCGGCCTTGGAGAGCGCGGGCAGGGTGTTCGGAGCCATGCGCGTCCAACTGGAAACGCACACGTCGACGCCCTGCTCGATCGCCTCAGTGCCCAGGTACTTGCCCCATTCCCAGCAAGCCACGTAACACTCGATGGGATTGTCCTTGGTGGGCATCACGCTAACGTTGCCGTATCCGCGCAGCACCAGCGGGCGCAGGTAGCACGAGTCCATCTTGTTGGCCTGCACCACCTCGATCATCGCCGCGCACAGAGTGTCGATCGAGTAGGGAATATCCATGCGATAGATCTTGGCCGAATCGTGCAGCCGGCGCATGTGCTCCTTGGCGCGGAAGATGGCCGGACCCTGTTGGGTCGCATAGCAGCGAACACCTTCAAAAACCGAACTCCCGTAGCTGGTCACATGCGAAAGCACGTGAATCTTGGCGTCGTTCCAGGCGATGAGCTTTCCGTTGTGCCAGATCTTTTCGGTGGCTTTGATCATGAAGAAATTATATCGTGTGAGTAATCGTCACGGGCGCGGGATATGAGAATCTCACGCAAAGACGCAAAGGCGCCAAGAAATGACTTTGCGAACTTTGCGTCTTTGCGTGAAATAGCTTTAGTGCGCTACCAGTTCTTCCCGAGCCCCGAGCTGCCGCAAACACCGGTCGATCCACTGCTTGGTCAGCTTTTCCTGGACGCCGTTTTGCGTAAGTCGCGTGCGTAGGTTCGACCAGTCCACTTGATCGAGCGACTGGTCCTGATTGAAGCACGAGAACACCACGGTCTCTTCGCCAGTCTGCGGGTCTTTGTGAAGCTGCAAACACTGCGCGCAGATCTCTTTCATCATGCACTGCATGGGCGAATTGATGCTGCCAATCGCTTTGTGGTTGGGATTGAGATACGGTGCCAGCGACGTATGCCGCGCGGTCGCGACCGCGGCCATCATCGCGTCGGAGCCGATCGCGACCAGGCGGTCGACCGAGTTGAGCGGAATTTCAGGATCGTCCAAATCTCCGCGGCCGTAGGCGATCATGGCTTCGACGATGTTTCCGACAAAAGCTTTGTCCTGCACGCGGCCGGGCGTGAATCCGGGGGCTTCGTCGCAGCACCACACGACGACATCGGCGGCTTTTTCGATCTCTTCCACCTTGTAGCGATCGATGATCTTCTTGTATCCGGCGAAATAGATGGTATGCGACCCGCTGGCGCGAAGTTCCTGGCCGATGGAAAACAGCACCGCGTTGCCCAGGCCTCCGCCCACCAGCAGTACAGTTTCCCGCGCGGGAGTCTCGGTGGGTGTTCCCGTGGGACCCATCAGGACCACCGGCTCGCCCGGTTTGAGCAGCGCGCACAAATCCGACGATCCGCCCATTTCGAGAACAATGGTCGATAGCAAACCTTCCTGGCGGTCCACTGACGCGCCGGTGAGCGCGAGGCCTTCCATGGCCAGCGTAGTTCCCTGCGAACGCGGCGCAAGGGTTTCGAAGTTCTGTAGCCGGTAGAATTGTCCGGGCCGGAACGCGCGTGCTGCCATCGGCGCCTTGACCACCACTTCGACGATGGTGGGCGTGAGGCGGATCACGTCATGCACCACGGCGCGCAGCTCGCGATGGAGTTTTTCAACCAGGTCCGACGTTCGCGGAGCGATGCGCGCCAGTGCCCGCGAGACCACCGGATAACCCTGTTTCGCGCTGGCCATGGCTTTAACCACGTTGCCGGCGTAGGACGGATGAAGATCCCCAAAGAAGCTGATCGCCCGCCCGTCGGCACGAACAGACATCAACACACGCGACGCCGACGGCTTGGCGACGCGTTCCGGTTTCACGGGATGCCCCTCTTCGTCCACCGCCTGGAACCACTTGCCATCCAGAAAAATGTTGAGCGGATCTTCACGGCCCAGCACAGTGTTCGGCTGCGTCCCCGCCGCGACCAGGATCGCTTTAGCCGGCATTCGGACCAATTCTCCGGCAGCGTTTTTCAGTTGCAGCGCAACCGCGTGATCGTACGAATCGAGCTCGACCGCCTGCGGTGTGAGATTTTCGCCGAACCGGATGCCCTCCTCCAGCGCCTTGGCAACCTCTTCGTGGTTCAACGTATAGCTGGGCGAATCGATCATGCGACGGCGATAGGCGATGGTCACGCCGCCCCACGAATCGAGCAGACGCACTAGATTCGGGGGCCGCCCCGCGCAGGCAGCGGCGGCGCGCTCGGCGCGGATCGCGCGCGCGTGAGCTAGAAATTCGTCGGCGATGGCTTTATCTTCAGCGGTCCATCTCTTCGCAACGTCAACGCCATCGGCGGTCAAGGCGTCGTAGCGCTCCAGGAACCGTTCGACCTGCACCACATAATAGGCGAGCGATTCCGTCGCCGTATCGATCGCGGTCAATCCGCCGCCGATCACCACGATGGGCATGCGCAGTTGGAGATTTGCAACCGAGTTGGCTTTCGCCGCGCCGGTGAGCTGTAGCGCCATCAGAAAATCGGAGGCTTGCCGAACGCCTCGCGCCAGGCCGTTTTTCATCGGAATCACGGTGGGACGCCCGGCGCCGGCGCACAGCGCCACATGATCGAAGCCCAGTTCGAAGGCGCTGTCCACCGTCAGTGTGCCGCCAAAGCGCACGCCGCCGAACATGTTGAATTGCGCGCGCCGCTCCAGCAGCAGACGGATGATTTTCAGGAAATTCTTGTTCCAGCGGACGGTGATGCCATATTCCGCAACCCCGCCGAATCCCGCCATCACGCGATCGTCCAAGGATTCGTACAGCTCGTTCACATCGCGAATCGGGTGAAAAGGCACGCGCTCGCCCAACGGCGTCACGCCCGAAACACATTGGTCCAGCGGCTCGATTTTTAATCCGTCGATGGCGACCACGGTATGGCCATCATTCATCAGGTGATGCGACAGTGTGAATCCCGCGGGCCCCAGTCCGACGATCAGCACTTTGTATCCCGAATCCGGCTGGGGCACAGGACGCTTGAAGTCGAGCGGATTCCAACGCGTCAGCAGACTGTAAATCTCGAATCCCCAGGGGAGCTCCAGAACATCCTTGAGTGTTCGTGTCTCCACCTGCGGGATGTCCACCGGCTCTTGCTTTTGGAAGATGCAGGACTTCATGCAGTCATTGCAGATGCGGTGGCCGGTTCCCGCACACATGGGATTGTCGATGGTGACGATGGCCAGCGCGCCGATGGAATTCCCGCGCTGCTTGACCACGTTCATCTCCGATATTTTTTCTTCCAGCGGACAGCCCGCGAGCGTGATATTGAACACGCTCTTCTTGAAAGCGCCGTCTTTTTCCTGCAGGCCGGTGGAACAGGAATCCTTGCCCTGGTTGTGGCACTTGATGCAATAGTGCGCCTGATCGAGCGCCGCGGCGAGGCCCATTCCCGCATCGGTCAGCTTGAATCCTTCGCGATGGCGCAGATGATTTTCCGGAAACGCGAGCCGGGCGATGCCATCGATGTGGACGGTCTCGACGGGAACCAAGTGCATGGGATCGAGCTTGTGCGGCACTCGGAACAAAACGTCGTGATGATGTTTCGCTTTTCCCGCGGGCGACAGGGCGGCCCAGGCCGCGTACTGCTGCGCGATCGCCAGCTGTGTGGTGTGCGCAGGCTCGTCTTCGAGCCACCGCGAGACGTGTTCGACAAAGGTCTCTTCGGTAAGCGGCGCGTTGAACAGCGATTCCAGTTCCGCCGCGAGTCCCGCACCGTTGATCGCGCTGGCCTGACTCTCCGTGACGCCACTGATGGCTTTCTTCTGGACGAATTTGCGCTTGACCGCGTAGATCGGCTCCAGCGCGTTGTGCTTGGCCTGTAGAGAGCGCACCGCGGCGGTGATACCGAATAGCTCTCCGATGAAATCCTCGACGTGCGGCGCCAGGTCAACCACGAGATCCGAGCTCTGCTTGCGCACCAGCTCTGTGGAGCGGGCCTCCATCAAGCGATTGAACAGGGCTACGTCGGCGGACTTTAGATACTCGGTGAAAACCGCATCCAGACGCACCAATCCGTCGCGCTGGTAGAGGTCATCGAACGAGAAACCCCATTTCAGATTGAGCCGATTCAACACAGTGTTCATTTAGATGCGAGTGCCGGAGAGATAGACGCCGGAGCTGCGGAGAAAAAACGGTCTAAATCCAATTATAATTCATGTTCCGTGAACTGGCATCTTCGGGAACGCTGTTAAGATGACAATAGTCTCGCCGATGGAAGCTCGCAACAAGGCAGTCGTCATTGGGGCCGGACCAGCGGGACTCACGGCAGCTTACCTGCTCTCGAAAACGGGACACCCGGTGACCGTACTGGAGGCTGATCCCGTATACGTCGGCGGCATTTCGCGCACGGTCCACTACAAGGGCTTCCATTTCGACATCGGCGGGCACCGTTTCTTTTCGAAGTCGAGGGAAGTGGAGGATTTTTGGACGGAGGTCTTGCGCGACGACCTGCTGGACCGCCCGCGATCCTCGCGCATCTACTACAACGGCAAGTTCTTCAGCTACCCGTTGAAGGCGTTTGAGGCGCTCAGCAAGCTGGGAATCATCGAATCCGTGCGCTGCGTGGCTTCTTACGCGTGGGCTCGCATGCATCCCAACCCGAATGAGAAATCCTTCGAGGACTGGGTGAGCAACCGTTTCGGAAAACGCCTCTTCACCATCTTCTTCAAAACGTACACCGAAAAAGTGTGGGGGATGAGCTGCAAAGAAATCTCCGCGGACTGGGCAGCGCAACGCATCAAAGGACTGTCGCTGGCCAGCGCGATCAAAAACGCGCTGTTGCCGCGGAAGGAGCCCAAGGACCGCTCGCAGGTAATCAAGACGCTCATCGATACGTTCCGGTATCCACGCAAGGGTCCCGGGATGATGTGGGAGAGCTGCACGGAGGAGATCCGCCGAATGGGCGGAAAGGTCCTCTTAGGACAGCGCGTGACCGGATGCCGCTACGACGCTCCATCGCGAACCTGGACCGTGACCACCGAGAACGGCGAAACATTTTCAGGCGAACACGTGATCTCGTCGATGCCCATCCAAGGCTTGGCGCGTGCGATCGAGCCGCAGTTTTCTGCCCCGGCGATGCGCGCTGCACAGTCGTTAAAATATCGCGATTTCCTGACCGTCGGACTCATCCTGAAAGATCGGCAAGCCTTCTCCGACAACTGGATCTACATCCACGATCCCAGGGTGAGAGTGGGAAGAATTCAGAACTACAAATCGTGGTCCCCTGAAATGGTTCCCGATGCAGAACACTGCTGCTATGGGCTCGAATACTTCTGCTTCGAAGGCGACGGCACCTGGAACATGCAGGACGCCGGCTTGATTGAACTCGCGAAACGAGAGCTTCAACAGATCGGTTTGGCGCAAGCCGATGACGTCACCGATGGGTGCGTAATCCGGCAAGTCAAGGCCTACCCCGTTTACGACGATGAATACGCCACTCACGTTGCCGCGGTGCGGGCGGAGATCGATCTGCAGTATCCCAATTTGCACCTGGTGGGGCGCAACGGGATGCACAAGTACAACAACCAGGATCACGCCATGATGACGGCGATGCTGACAGCGAGGAACATCATCGCGGGTGCGCAGCACTACGACGTGTGGCAGGTCAACCAGGACGCCGAGTATCACGAAGCGGGCGGTGCAGGGGAGCAGTCGGTAAGCGGCCTGCGAATCGTACCGGCGCGCGTGAGGGATTGAGCGCTGGTTCGCTATCATAGGCCCAATGTCGAAATTCAAAGCTCTCATCGCGGATCAGAAAGATTCCCAGTTCACCGCATCTATCCAGGAAATCGATCAATCTGCGCTGCCGTTCGGCGAAGTGCTGGTGCGCGTCGTGTATTCGAGTCTGAACTACAAAGACGGTCTGGCCGTGACCGGAAAGCCGGGAGTGATCCGGAAGTTCCCCATGGTGCCTGGCGTCGATTTTGCCGGCACGGTGGTGGAATCGACGTCCGCCGCCGTCAATCCCGGCGATGAAGTGGTCGTCACCGGCTGCGGGACCTCCGAAGTTTATTGGGGCGGCTACGCACAATATGCCCGGCTGGACGCTGAATTCATTGTTCCCTTGCCAAAAGGCATGACGTTAAAGCAATCGATGGGAATCGGGACCGCGGGATTCACGGCGATGCAATCGGTGCTTGCGCTCGAGCACCATGGGCTGAAGTCTGAAGGCGGGGAAGTGCTCGTGACAGGCGCAGCGGGCGGCGTGGGAAGTGTCGCGGTGGCGATTCTGGCGAAGCTCGGTTATAGGGTCGTCGCTTCGACGGGAAGGCCGCAGTTTCACGATTATTTGAAATCGCTTGGCGCAGCCGAGATTCTGGATCGCGCGACCGTGGCCGCGCCGTCCAAGCGTCCCATGGAAACGGCGCGCTGGGCTGCGGCGATCGATAGCGTGGGCGGCGATACGCTGGCAGGCGTTCTGCGTTCCATGGCGATCGGCGGCGCGGTGGCGGTGTGCGGACTCGCCGGCGGACCGACGCTCAGCACCACGGTATTCCCGTTTATCCTGCGCGGCGTCGCGATCCTGGGCATCGATTCGACCCGCGTCCCCAACGCCAAGCGCCGCGAGATCTGGTCGCGTCTGATGCGGGACCTGCCCATGAACCTGCTGGACAATATGATCGTCGAAGCGCCGCTTGAAAAAGTGTTCGCGCTGGGCGAGCAGATCCTGGCGGGCAAGATTCGCGGACGGGTCGTGATCGACGTGAATGCTTAACGCGATTTGTCTTTGCCGAAGTTCTTCACCAGATAGGCGACGACTTTATCGAACTCCTCGTCACTGCCTGTGGCGCCCTTTTCAATCATCTCGCCGATCACTTTTTCCCAGCCGGCCTTGTCCAGACGGAGCTTGACGAAGTTTTCAGGACCGTGACAATCGAGACAGAGCTTCTCGACCAGCTTCTTGTTCTCGCCCTCGGGAAGCCCGCTCTGAGCATACACCGACAGGGCCACCGCCAACGCGCACGACGCGAACGATAACTTGGCGATCTCTGCGTCTTTGCGTGACATCATGCTTTTCACGATCTTGCTCCGCCGCTGACGATCAGGATCTCTCCACTAACATAATCCGAAAGAGGCGAGCAGAAGAACAGCACCGCTCCTGCGGCTTCTTCCGGAGTGCCGGCGCGGCCCAGCGGACAATGCGTCTTCACCGCCTCGCGCGCCGCGGGCTGTATGCCGACGCGAATTTGCCGGCCTTTCATGTCGATGGTCGCGTTCTGGTCGAGCGATTGCACCAGCCGCGTTTCTATGAATCCGAATCCAACCGAGTTGACGTTGACGTTGTAGCGTCCCCACTCCTTCGCCATTACTTTGGTGAGCCCGTTGATTCCGGCTTTGCCCGCACCGTAGCCGGCCTGACCGGCGATTCCGTCGACGCCCGAAACCGAGGTTATGTTCACTACCTTGCGCATCACGCGCCGGCCCTCCGCGATTTCTTTCTTGGCCGCCTCGCGTATGAATCCCGACGCTGCGCGCATGATCCTGAACGGAGCAATCATATGGATGTCCAGCATCGCCTGGAACTGTTCGTCAGTCATCTTCTGGATCACGTTATCCCAGGTGTATCCAGCGTTGTTGACGATGATATCGATGGACCCGAAGCCGTTCACCGTGAAATCGACCAGCTTCTGCGGGAAGTCGGGTGCGGTGATATCGCCGGGGAGCGCTTTGGCGGCGCCGCCCGCGGCGTCAATCAAACCGCCGGTTTCAAGCAGAGGTTCACGGTCGATGTCGTTCAACATGACCGCGGCGCCCGCTTCGGCGAGCTGCAATGCGATGGCACGTCCGATCCCGCGCCCCGAGCCGGTGACCAACGCAGTCTTTCCCTTCAGTGAAAACGGCATAAACGCGAATCATAACACGCGGATGCGTAAGGAGGGCTACGGTGAATTTGCGCGCGCTTCTAAGGGAAGAACCGTAGGCGTTACCCAGACGATGGAAACACAGGAAGCCGATCCATCAGGTAGGCACACAGTGTACATCCGCCACATTTTCGCGTTGAAGCCGATGGCCGCATTGGCGCTTCTGATTTGTATGGGCGCGATCATCGCCCTGTTCCGGCTCAACCGGCGGCGGCCGCAACAAAAAGGGGATCGCTTTCTGATCGCGTTTTTAGGCCTGCTGACCATCTACGAAGCCCTGAAGCTGCTCAAAAATTCCGGATTCGTATCGATCACGATGAACAGCACGCTCGATGACGCACTGGAATTGCTGGTAGCCGCGACATGCCTGGTCTCCGCGATCATGCTGGGAATGTCACGAATCAATTACCTGGACATCGAGTCGGCGGTGCGCCTGGCGCGCGCGGCTCCACCACGATCCGCGCATCCCGAACGGCTCAGTGCACGGGAATTGTCGACGCTCGATACCTTGACTTGGTCCATCCCGCGGCTCTCCGATGGAGCTTTCAAGCTGCTGGCAGTGTTGTGCCTTCGCCCGGAAGCATCTAACGGCCGCGTACCGGTGGGTGTCACCGATATCCAGCTCAAACTGGGGAAATCCAAAGAGGAACTGGAACGATATCTGGTGGAACTCCAGGCAACCGGCACAGTCACGATGCAGCGGCATGGCGAAACGTTGGATATCGAAATCGTCACGCAAATTTCGCGGGCGCCGGGTGGCGCCGCTGACGTCCCGCCCGCCATGGCTCTGAGCGCGTCGCGGACGTAGCTTACGCCGAGCCGCGAGCGACAGCGACCGGGTCCTGATCCTAAAACAAGAACTTCAGAGCGAACTGAATCCGCCGTGGATCCTCGGCCGATACGATCTTCCCGAATGTCGGCGAACCGACGAAGTTATCCGGCAAATCGAAATTGTCGTGATTCAAAAGATTGAAAAACTCGGTGCGAAACTGCATGTTCAACCGCTCCGTGACCGCGGTGTTCTTGACGATCGAGAAGTTGACCGTCTGCAGTCCCGGTCCTTCCAAAATGTTCCGTCCGGCATTGCCGAAGTTGCCGCGTGGCGGGATCACGAAGGCGGCCGTGTTGAACCATTGCTGCGGAGTCTGATTCGACAGAGCCGGATTCGTCACCACGTTGGGACGGTCGTTACTACCGCCCAGAATCGTAGTCTGGCCCGTGTTTGAATTGTCGAAATCGCGCAGCAGCAGAACCGTGAACGGCCGCCCGCTCTGGAAGGTCAGCACGCCGAAGCTTTGCCATCCTCCAATCCAGCGATGCCCCTTGGCGAACGGTAGATCGTAGGCGTAGCTCAAGGTGAATCGATGGCGAATATCGAAATTCGACAGCCCGCGCTCGCCGCTAAGGTTGTAGCTGTTCTGCGGAAAATTCGAATCGCCGGTAGACGAGAAGAAGCCTGAGGCATCGTCGATCGATTTCGCGAAAGTATACGACGCAAGCAGGGAAAGTCCATTCCATAGCCGCTGCTGGAAGCGCGCTTGCAAGCTGTGGTATACGGAGTTCGCCTGCGACTCGATAATATCCACGTCGCTGTAAAACGGATTCGGCCGAAGCGTGGGCACAGGCGACGGATGGGGCTGATTGATGTCGCGCGAATCGATCAAGCGGGTACCTTTCGACCCGACATAGGCGACCTCCAGCACTCGCGACGCGCCCAATTGCTGCTGGATTCCAGCGTTCCACTGCTGGATGTACGGCGTCCGCAGATCGCGCTGGAAGGCCGTGGCGGACGGTGGAATCGGGATCGGGAAATTCGCCGGGAACGGATCGGCGAGCGTCACCGGCGGAATTCCCGGATACTGGAACGCGACGCGCAGATTGAAATACGGCGGGCTGAAGTACAGTCCTTCATTGATTGCCAGCGACGACAGATCGTAGTGGATGCCGTAGGCCGCGCGGAAAACCGTGGCCTTGTTCGACGTGGTGTTGTGCGACCACGCCACTCCGATCTGCGGAGCAAAGTTGTTGAAGTCGGAGTTGTATGCGCCTTTCGTCCCCAGCGCGACCACTTTTCCCTGGGTCGGATCGAAAGCATTGGCGCGGCCCAGCGCGTCGTGACCGGGCGCGTTGTATTCGTACCGCAGGCCGAGATTCACGACGAGATTCGGCCGCACGCGCCAGGTGTCCTGCACAAAGAAATCCGTGGAGTGCGTCCGCAAGTGCTGCGGATTATCCATGGTGGCGCCGCCGGTTTCGGTAGGCACGCCGAGCAGCAATTCTTCCAGCGGATTTCCCAGCACCAGTCCGGTGAAGTTGAGGAACCCGCGCGCTTCCACGTCGCGGAAGGCATTCTGCTGCAGGATGCGCTGGTCGAATCCGAATTTCACCAGGTGACGGCCGTGCGTCCACGTTGCGTTGTCGCTGATCTGATACGTATTGGTGGTGCCGCGCTGCGGGCTGGTGTTTTCATTGCCCAGCGGGGAATAACCGTTCACGCTGATTTCGCTGAGGCCCCAATCGCGCGGATTCGTCGAGAGCTCGGGCAGCCCGACTGCCTTGTTAGCGCTCACTCCCGCGCCTTGCTGAATGGTGTTGTTCGACACGCGATTGAACGCGACACGAGCTTCGTTCAGCAGCGCCGGCGTAAAAATGTGCGTTTCACTTAATGCCGCATTCTGGGCCCGTCGCGGGATGTTCAGGCCGTAACCGGGCAGCGAAGAGAATCCGTTGAACGGAGAGAAGAACGTCGTATCGACAAAGCTGTAGCGCGCTGTAAGATCGTCCTTGGCGTTAAAAACCTGGTCGACGCGCGTGTCGAAATGATTGTCGGTCTGGCGTTCCTCGGGCGACGACACGAAGTTTGCGCCCGGCGTCGAACGATTCGGGGCAGGGAACAGCGCGGCGATTTTCTGGCCGATTGAGTTCTGGAAATAGCTGGGGAGCTTGTTGTCCGAGAAGGGAGCCCCTGTAGTCGGGTCGATCGCGTACAGACCCGGGCTCTTCGAAAAGTCGCCGGTTCGTTCGAGCAATGTGGGGACGTTGGTCACCAGCGTCTGCCCGGCGTTGAGCCGCGTGCCTTCGTAGTCGATGAAGAAGAACGTCCGGTTCTTGCGGATCGGTCCGCCCAGCGTCCCGCCAAACTGGTTGCGCTGATACTTGGGAGCCGCCTCGTTCTGCGGAGCGAAATAGTTGCGATCGTCCAATGCGCCGTTGCGGAAGAATTCGTAGGCAGTACCGTGTAGCGCATTACTGCCGGATCGCGTTACGACGTTGATCTGCGCCCCGCCGTTGCGTCCGAAGCTTGCATCATAAGTGGACGTGGCGACTTCAAATTCGCGGATCGCATCGACGGGCGAAGTCAGCGCGACACCATTCAGTTTCGGATCGCCATTGTAGGCGCCGTCGAGCAAAAAATTGTTGGAGTCCTCGCGCGCGCCGTTCACGCTGATCGCGAAATCGCCGCGGACGGACCCGGCAGATCCCTGCGCTGCGGGTACGGTGCCGGGTAGAAGCAGGCTCAGTTGGTAGAAATTGCGTCCGTCGAGCGGCAGGCCCACGATCTGGCGCTCGTCGATCACGCCGCCCATCGTGGACGATTCGGATCTAAGTGGCGACTGCGATGCGGTCACAGTTGTATTCGGAGTCTTCGCCGTTGGGAGCAGCATCTGGAGGTCGACGCTAATTTCTTGGTCGACCTCCAGACGAAGGTTCTGCGAGTACTTGAGAAAGCCGGAGCGCTCCGCATCCAGGCGATACGGCCCCGGAGCCAGCAACGCGACCGTAAACCGGCCCCGATTATCCGTCATGCTCGTGCGCTTCACGTTGGTTTCTTCGTTGGTCAGCGTAATTGTGACGCCAGCGATCGGCGTGGACACTGTCGAGGCATCGACCACGGTGCCATCGATCACGCCACGTATGGTCTGCGCAAGCATCGCTCCTGCGAGCGCTAGAGCTGCAACTAGAAATTTGAAATTCACAAGATCCTCAATGCGAGTTTGATGATTTTTATACTATAGCGTGATGACCTTCGCCGCCGCGTTTCTACTATCGACGTTCGTAGCCGGCGATTGGCCGCAGTTCTTAGGCCCCACCCGCGACGGCGTGTACACCGGCACCGACATCGCCGCGAGCTTTCCTGCTTCCGGTCCGCCCATCGTCTGGAAAAAAGACGTCGGCGAAGGATTCGCATCCCCCGTAGTGGCGTCCGGAAAGGTGATTCTGTTCCATCGCGTCTCGGGCCGCGAACTCATTGAAGCCTTGGACGCCGCCACCGGAAAAAACGTTTGGTCGTATGAATATCCCACCACTTATCGCGACGATTTCGGATTCGACGAAGGACCTCGATCCGCGCCCGTAGTGGCCGATGGCGTGGTTTATGCGTTCGGCGCGGAAGGGATGCTCTCCGCCGTCGATCTCGCCACCGGCAAAAAGAGATGGATGATCGCCGCGATGCAGAAGTATGGAGTGAAGAAAGGCTGGTTCGGAGCCGCCGGATCGCCCCTTGTTGAAGGCAGCCGCGTGATCGTGAACCTGGGCGGGCAGAATGCCGGGATCGTTGCTTTCGATGCCGCCACGGGTGCGCTCGCTTGGAAAGCCACCAACGATGAAGCCAGCTATTCTTCCGGCACCGTCGCAACCATCGGAGGCGAGCGTCATGCCATCTTTCTGACTCGCGCCGGCGTGGTGGATCTGAATCCCGCGACCGGCCAGGTTCGATTCTCGATGCCGTTCCGCTCACGCAACAACGCATCGGTGAATGCAGCCACTCCGCTGGTGATCGGCAATCTCGTCTTCGTCTCGGCCAGCTATAACACCGGAGCAGCACTGCTCGAAGTCAGCGGGTCCCAATTTAAAAAACTCTGGGCTAACGACGATTCCATGTCGAATCATTATTCCACCTGCGTGTTTCGGGACGGATTCCTGTACGGGTTCCACGGCCGCCAGGAATACGGCCAGTCGCTCCGCTCAATCGAGCTGAAAACAGGCAAGGTAATGTGGGACGTCGACGGATTCGGTGCCGGAACGGTAACTTTGATCGGCGACCGCCTTCTGATCGTCCGGGAAAACGGTCAAATGGTGGTCGCCCCGGCGTCTCCAAAAGCGTATCAATCCTCACCGCAAGTGCCTATAATTAAAGGAGTTGTTCGAGCCTATCCGGCCCTCTCCGACGGACGTATATACCTGCGCAATGAGCATACACTGATCTGCGCCCGGATTTCTCGTTAGGCCGGAAAAATTCTCATGATACAATATTCCCGAAAGTAGTATCCTTTCAAATGTGGCCCCCGGTGAATCCATGAGTTCGTACCTCGAACTCACCAAACCACGTATCACTGTGTTCATCCTGATGAGCACGGCGATCGGGTTTCTGTGTGGGGCTCACGCCGGCGGCGCGTGGAGCTTTCTGACGCTGCTGCATACCTTGATTGGAACCGGATTGATCGCGAGCGGCACCGCGGCCCTCAACCAGTGGTATGAGCGCGATGCCGACGCGAAGATGAATCGCACCAAGGCCCGGCCGATTCCTTCGGGCCGCGTCACGGCTCCGCGGGCGTTCTGGTTCGCGGTCGCGCTATCCATCATCGGATTCGTAGAGTTGTGGCTTGGTGCCAATCGCTTGACGGCGCTGCTCGGGCTGTTCACACTGGCAAGTTATCTGTTCGTATATACGCCTTTGAAGCAGAAATCCCCGCACTCGACCACTATTGGCGCGATTCCGGGCGCGATGCCCCCGCTGATCGGCTTCGCTGCGGCCGCCGGTACTTTGACCAGTCAGGCGTGGATCCTGTACGCAATTCTGTTTCTCTGGCAATTCCCGCATTTCTACGCGATCGCGTGGATGTATCGCGAAGATTACGAACGCGCCGGTATCCGCATGTTGCCCGTGGTTGAACCCAACGGAGAATCCACGGCGCGGCGCATCTGGATTTTTTCCCTTGCCCTGATTCCCATCAGCCTGTTGCCCAAGTTCACGGACATGGCTGGAAATGTTTATCTCTTCGGAGCGCTCGCGCTAGGCCTGCTGTTTTTGTACGCCGGCGTGAGGATCGCGTTCGACCGGACCCGTCCCCGTGCGCGGCAGGTGCTGCTGGCAAGCGTGGTCTACTTACCTTTGTTGTATGGTCTCCTGGTCTTCGATCGTCCTGGGCTCTAGTCTGGTTGCGCTGGCGGGTTGCGCCGCGCACGCCGGGCTGCCTTCCTATGCCGTCGTACCCGACTTCACGTTGACCGATCAGACCGGCGCGGCGTTTGAAAGCGCCACGAAGCTGAATAAGAACATCTGGGTCGCGGATTTCATTTACACGTCTTGCCCCGGACCCTGCCCTCGGATGTCGTCCCAGATGCACCAGGTGCAGACCGCGCTCGCCTCGATCGAAAATGTCCGGCTGGTTTCGTTCACTATAGACCCAAAGACCGACACACCTCCGGTATTGAAAGAGTACGCGTCGCACTTCAATGCCGAACCGGGTCGCTGGTTTTTTCTGACAGGTGCCGAGGACAAGTTGCAACACCTAAGCCGCGACGTATTCATGCTCGGCGATATCGGCGGAAATCTGGAGCATTCCACGCGGTTTGTCCTGATCGACCGGCAATCGCGCGTGCGGGGCTACTATCTTACTTCGGAGGCCGATGCGATTCCGCGACTGATCGAAGACGCCAGGAAGCTTTCCCGGGAGCGGTTCTGATCGGCGTCCACGACCTGCCCGCGCTCAATGCGATTCTGAACGGCACTTCCGCCGTGCTGCTGGTCTACGGCTACACGCTGATCCGCGGCGGGCGCAAAGACCAGCACAAGCGAGTGATGATCACAGCGTTTTGTGTGTCCATTGCGTTTTTGATTTCTTATCTGATCTATCACGCGCAGGTAGGTTCCGTATCGTATCCGCACCCCGGTCCGATGCGAATCGTATATTTGACGATTCTTTTCACCCACACGGTCCTGGCCGCAACGGTTCCCGTACTGGCGATCATCACGCTGCGGCGCGCGCTGAAAGGGAATTTCGCCCGTCATCGCGCCATCGCGCGGTGGACCCTTCCCATCTGGCTGTACGTCAACGTCACCGGAGTCGTCGTGTATCTGATGCTGTATCAGTTCTAAGGGTTCTGATTCGTGTTTATTCGCGTGCATTCGTGGCTGAATGCTTTTCGTCGTGTTCCCGGGCAACGCTTCGGGACTGGATTGCGTCTAGAATAGTCTCAGTGGGTCCCCCTGCGGCTCATCGCGATGGCGCTGTTAGTGGCTGGCTCCGCCGCGTTCGCGCAGCGGCCGAACCCCAACCCCGGCGGATTTGGCAGTGTTCTGTATCCCGGTACAGGCGGTCCGCCGCCGGCCAGGGTCCCGAACGGCGGATTCGGAAGCGTTCTCTATCCCGGGACCGGTGGACCTCCGGGACGTGGCGTGGCTCCCCGCCATATCATTCCCCCCCCGCCGGCGCATCCGCAACACGGGCGAGCCATCATCGTTCCGTACCCGGTGTTCTATGGCGGATACTATGGCGATCCATCCGCCGGCTACGCACAGCAACCCGCGCCTTCCTACTATGACGACCCGAACGCGTATGCGGCGCCATCGGCGCAGGCTCCGGTGGTGATCCTCAACCAAGGTTTCAGACCCGATCCGCAGCAGATGATGACGCGAGATTTCTCAAACCCGGATGCTGCACCGGTCCAGCCCGACGCCCCGCCGACCATTTACTTGATCGCACTTCAGAATCACACGATTCTTGCGACCATCGCGTATTGGGTGGAGGGAGACACGCTGACTTACATCACCCCGGAAGGCGATCAGAATCGTGTGTCGCTGTCCCTGGTGGATCGCGAATTTTCAAAGAAACTCAACGACGACCGCCGAGTCGAGTTCAAGCTGCCAAAACCGTAGCCGCGGAACCTCCATCGCTGTCGACTGACGGCTTTGAGGCGCGACAGTCATGGAGCGCGTTGCTTTGATGTCCTTAAGACACCAGTGCATGCGCGACGCGCGTGGCCAACTGGTCGAAACTCAGGATTTCATACAACGTCGGGTCCGACATGATACGGTTCACCAGCGCATAATGCATCGCGTGCCCTGCGCGTTCCGCGATGACGTGGCCCAGCACCGGTTTCCCGATGAGCGCCAGATCGCCGATCAGATCGAGCGCCTTGTGCCGGCAACATTCGTCTTGGAAACGGAGCCCGCCCGGATTGAGGATTTTGGTCCGGTCGAAGCACACCGCGTTTTCGAGCGACGCGCCCCGAATCAGTCCCATGTTCCGCATCTGGTCGAGCTCGTATTCGAATCCGAAGGTTCGCGCGGGCGCAAGCTCGGCTGCATATCGCTCCGGCGTGACTTCCATTTCGAGCACCTGGCGTCCCACCAGCGGATGATCGAAGAACGTGTCGCAGGTCAACAGAAACCGGTCTGAGGGAAGAATGCTGATGCGCTTGCCGCCCGCCTCCACCGAAACCGGCCGCCGGATGCGCAGGAATCGCCGCCGCCGCCGGAAATGCTTGATCCCTGCAGCGCGGATCAGATCTACAAACGGCTCCCCGCTGCCATCCAGGATCGGGACTTCCAGGTTGTCGATCTCCACAAACGCGTTATCCACGCTCATGCTGTAAAAAACACTCAACAGGTGTTCTGTTGTGGAGATAAGGACGCCTTGGCGCATCAGACTGGTGGCGTAGCTGACTTTCTGGACGTAGCGCCAGCTTGCGGGAATGCTGAAGCCGTCGAGATCGGTGCGGATGAAAACGATGCCAGTGGAGGGTGGAGCAGGAAGAATCCGAATCGTAACCGGGACGCCGCTGTGAAGCCCTACACCCGAGGCTTCCACCGGGCGTTGCACCGTCGTTTCAAATCTCAAAAGCAGTCTCCATAGACATGAATTCTACCCAACCCACATTGTAACGATGTCACTCGCTCAATCCTAGGTTTCTGATAAAAAAAGACTTGCAAAGTTTTGTGTGTTGTAAAATAGACACACTAAGCGATTCCACTGTGGTGATTTCGCAATACTGCGCAGTATAGAAAAGTGTGTAGTATAGGAAAGTGCGTCGTCTCTTCCTGATTGACTCCTTTGGATTCATCTTTCGCGCCTACCATGCGCGAGCCCGCTCGAGCGGGCCCCCTATGCGAACGGCTTCAGGAATCCAAACCGAGGCAGTTTACATCTTCCACAACATGGTCCGGCGGGTGAAAAATACCTTTTCTCCGGAATATCTTGCGGCGATTTTCGAAAGTGAAGGTCCAACCTTTCGAGACGAGGCATTCGCATCCTACAAAGCGAATCGGACCGAGACCCCGCCTGACCTGCTCCAGCAGATCCCGTGGATTCGCAAAACGCTCGAAGCTATGCGCATTCCGATCCTCGAATATCCCAAGTTCGAAGCCGATGACGTCATCGGCACGTTAGCGCGCCGCGCCGCAGAGCAGGGCCTCGAAGTGGTCGTGGTTTCGAGCGACAAAGACATGCTCCAGCTAGTCAATGATCGCGTCCAGATGCTGAATCCCATGAAAGATGACATGTGGTTCGATTCTAAAGCGACAGAAGAGTTTATGGGCGTTAAACCTGAGCAAGTGGCGGACTTGCTGGCTCTCAAAGGAGACACCATCGACAATATTCCTGGCGCTCCAGGGATTGGCGATAAGGGCGCCACCATGCTGATCCAGCGCTTCGGATCGGTGGAGAATGCGATCGAGCATGCGGCCGAGGTGGAGAAGCGGACGTATCGTGAAAGTCTGCAGAACCATCGCGATCAGATCCTGCTGAGCAAGAAGCTGGCAACCATCCATTGCGACGTTCCCGTCGAGTTCTCTCCGGAATCGCTGGCGATCCAGGAGCCCGATCTCGCCGCACTCCGGGAGCTGTACAAAACACTCGAGTTTTCGAGCCTTCTGCGTGAAGTTGGCCCCGCCGCGCTTCCGGCGGCCGAATGTGACTATCAGGCGCTCGATGACGAGCAGGCTCTGCATGCCTGGTTGTCGGGAATCCATGGACCAGTAGCGGTCGCGACCGGCGAGATGATGTCAGAAACCGTCTTCGGTTTTTGCGCTGAACCCGGCGTCGCTCGAACAGTCACGCTGAACCGGGTTCACGAACGGGCGAACATCGCGCACGATATCAAGTCTCTGGTCCGCAGGTTCGGCGACTCCCCCAAATTGCAGCACGACGTGATGCTGTACGGTTTTCTGATTTCCGCCGACCCGGCGCGCTGCGATCTGGAATCGCTTTCCGAGCGGTACCTCGATCACGCCGTGGAAACCGATCCCGCCGGCCAAGCCGACGCCGTTTTTTCGATCTATCAGAAGCTAAAGCCGGAGATCGAGTCCGCGGGCTTGACGGAACTGTACGAGACCGTCGACTTGCCCCTGGTCCGAGTTCTCGCGCGAATGGAGGAATGCGGCGTCCGGGTCGATCCCGATCAGCTCCATGTCCTCAGCGGCCGGATGGAGGAAGAAATCGGGCGCTTGTCCGGTCAGATTTTCGACCTGGCGGGCAAGACGTTTAATATCAACTCACCACAACAATTAGGCAAAGTTTTGTTTGAGGATCTCAACCTGCCTCCGCCCTTGAAATACGGGAAAGGAAAAGTCTTTTCGACCGCTGCCGATGTACTGGAAACACTTGCAGAAGAACATGAGATTGCCCATAAGGTCTTAGATTATAGACAGCTTGCCAAACTCAAGGGAACATATGTAGATGCGCTTCCAACACTGATCGACCAAGCGACCCAGCGACTGCACACGACCTTCAATCAGACCGGGGCTGCGACAGGTAGGCTATCGTCATCCAATCCAAATCTGCAGAACATCCCGGTTCGCACCGAACTGGGCCGCGAGATTCGGGCGGCCTTCGTTCCGCGGCCGGGATGGAAACTGATCGTCGCCGACTATTCGCAAATCGAGTTGAGGCTGCTCGCCCACATGTCCAAGGACCGCGTGCTGGTCGACGCCTTCCGCAACGGGGAAGATATCCATACGCGGACCGCTGCCGAGGTTTTCGGCATCCCTCCACTGATGATCGGTCCCGACGAACGGCGCAAGGCCAAGGCCGTGAACTTCGGGATCGTCTATGGGCAGACGCCCTTCGGATTGGCGACATCGCTCGGCATCGATCGCAAGGAAGCCGAGTTGTACATCCGGGCGTATTTCGAACGCTACTCCGGCGTACGGCGCTGGCTGGACCTGACCATTGCCGAGGTGCGGCGAACCGGCGTTTCGATCAACATGTTCGGACGGCGCAGGCCGATTCCGGACATGCAAAGCCGCAATCCCAACGCCCGCAATTTCGCTGAGCGGACCGCCGTGAATACTCCACTGCAGGGAACCGCGGCCGACCTGATCAAAGTGGCCATGATCCGGATCGACGAGAAACTTCGCGGGATGCAATCGCACATGGTGTTACAGGTCCACGACGAACTGATTTTCGAGGCTCCTCCAGAGGAAGTCGACACGGTTCGTAAGCTGGCCAAGTCGGAAATGGAATCGGTGCGAAAGCTTGAAGTGCCGCTGCTAGTAGAGGTAGGCGTCGGCGAAAACTGGCGCGACGCGAAATAGGGCAGCCTCATGTGGCGCGCGCACTCGTGCGTGCCGCGTCGAGACTTTCTCGACGCCCGGTTCCCTTGCACGCGTCGTGGCGTCGAGCGAGTCTCGACGCGACACGCACGAGTGCGTGCGCCACAGGCTTACAATGTCGGCGCGTTCAACACGTCTTCCGTGCCCACCACCGAGCAGTATTCCTGATCCAGATTGGCCAGGCTCATCGCGTGCACTTCGGCTGCGGTCCGGAATACGCCGCTCCAGTCCTTTCGGCCGAACGTGAAAACGGCATCCTCGACCAAAAATGTATCGAAACCGAGATTCCCGGCCATACGCACGGTCGCTTCCACGGAATTGTTGGTGATCACACCGGTGACGACCAGCGTGGTGTGACCTGCATTGCGTAATCTCGATTCGAGGTCGGTACCGATGAAGGCGCTGTTGGTGCGCTTCGCAATGATCACCTCACCTTCCATGGGTTGGGCTTCGGGTTTGAATTCGTTCAGCGGCTGTCCGGGACGATAGTGCGAAGCAGGCTCGGTCGAATCGTGGCGAATGTGATAAATCGGTCGGCCCGTAGCGCGCCAAACCGCAAGCAGTGCGGCAATGTTCTTTTCGGCGTTGGGATTATTACGCCGGCCCCAACTGGGATGGTCGATGGCTTTCTGCACGTCGATGACGAGCAGCGCGGCGGAATCAGACAGCTTCAACTAACCGCCCGCCGGCGTCTTATCGAGCTGCTGTTTCGCCCACGCCCGCGACGGGTTCAGATCGATCGCCTTTTGAAATTCCTTGCGAGCATCCGCGTTACGATTCGCTTTGCGCAGCGCCAGGCCGAGCCATAAATGGGCGTCTGGAGATTTCGCGTCGAGCTCGATGGCCTTCTCGAAATCCTTGATCGCCAATTCGTTCCCGCCGCCGAGAGTGGGCGGTAAATAGTAATAGCCGACTCCACGGCTCACGTAGTTGATAGCCGATTTCGGATCGAGCTGTACCGCTTTTTCGACTTCTTCCTTCGCGCAGCGGCCGTACTTCAAACCTTGCATGACGTTCGCCGAGATGGCCTGGCCGCACAGCGTTCCGTAGATGCGATGGTATTCCGCGGAATCGTTCTTCAGCGCAATCGCACGCTTGGCGGCGTCGATGCCGGCCTCGGCCGCAGCGTGCGCCTGGTTCTTGTCGTGCTGCTCGATGGCGACTTCGGCGACATACGATTGGGCGACCGCGGCTTTATATTGCGCGGCAGCGTCAGCAGGTTGCTTCTGTGCCGCGACAGATGCTTGGATCGCCAGACGGTCGAGCGCGGCGCGATCCTGTCCGTCGCGAGCTTTTTCAAGTTCCGCGGCGGGCAGCAGCAAGGCAAGGGATGAGAAAAGGACAACGCGTTTCATCTATAACAATTTTATCGCGAGTGGGCTGGTGAAAACTCGTTTCAGCCACAAAACAGCAGGTCGGGGACCTGCGGCGCCATGCCTAGATTTGTTCGACCGTCATTGCGTCCACCGGTTCAAGTGTCAACCCCATTCTTCGGAGTACTGCGTCGAAACGCGGATGGCCCCGAAGATCGTCGTAGATGGGGGAAACGGCGGCGTGCGCCAGGCGCGGATCGCGATCTTCGCAGGCTTGCTCCAGGTAATCGCACGCGCGGCGCGGATCCATGGCCATCCAGGCGCGCATGAACAAATACGGCGAAATCTGTGTCTTGCGCCCGGCTTCTTCCAGTTCCTGCAAACTGCGGCGCGCATCCGCGACGCGTCCGATCGCGGCGTAGATATAGGTGACCAGCGCTATCGCCAGCGGAGAGGACGGATTGAGCGCCCATCCGGCGCGGACCGCTTCCCGAGCTTGCTCCTCCCGTCCCAGCGACAACGCCGCGCGAGCCTTGCCGAAATGTGCACGCGGGAAATAGGGATCCAGCTCCAGCGTCTTGCCGTACAGATCCAGCGCTTCCTCGGGACGGCGCTGCATGATCAGATTTTCGGCCGAGCTCGCCATCACCACCACCGACAGCGGATCGCAATCGCGGGCGCGGGCTAGCGCGGCTTCGGCCTGTTCCAACCGCCCGACGGCGGCCAGTACGTCGTGCGCGTACCACTGGTGACCAGTCGCATAGAGCGGATTCATTTCCAAGCCGCGACGCATGTGTTGTTCCGCGGCAACCCAATCCCAATCGAACAGCCCCGCAATAGACCCCAGCGATACATGCGCTTCGGCCAGCGTCGGATCCAAAGTCAGGGCGCGTCGTGCGGCTGCGCGGGCTTTCGGCATCGCTTCTCGCGGTGGTGCTGCCCCAAACTTCGCCAGCACGATGTGGCAATCCGCCAGCCCGGCGTATGCCAGAGCGTACTCTGGATCGGCGGCGATCGCGTTCTCCAGATACTCCGCGCCACGCGCGACGGATTCATCGGTGCGCTTGTTCCAATGGAAGCGGCCCTTCAAGTAGAACTGGTAGGCTTCGCGGCTGCGCGTCTGCGGCCGCGGCGGCCCCAGGTTGACGTGCAGTGTCCGCGCGACCTCGGCAGCGATGGCGTCGCGGACCGAAAAAACTTCTTGCAGCGGACGCTCAAATGTTTCGGTCCACAGGTAGCTTCCGTCGCTCACCCACACGAGCTGCACGGCGATCCGCAGTGTGTTGGGACCAGCCAGACGCACGCTCCCTTCGAGCACCACGTCGACTTGCAACTGCTCGCCGACCCGGGCGTAGTCCCGTGGCGTGCCTTTCAAGCGTAGCGATGAATTCCACGCCACCACGCGCAGTCCATTCACTTTGGTCAATGAGGCGATCATTTCCTCGGTCAAACCGTCGGTGAAGTATTCGCACTCTTCATTCGCGGAATGCGAGAAGGGCAGCACGGCGATCCCCCGCCGCGATTTTGAAGTGTCGGTTCGCTCCGCGTGATCGGTGATGCGGATGGCAGGCGCATACGATCCTTTGGGGTATTCGATTCGTAAGGCGTCGCTGCGCCCTTCGGTCTCATAATACTTCTTGAGCTTCATGCGCAGGCGGCGGGCTTCCACGCGCACAATCGGGTCCAGACGCGGATCGTAATCCTGTTTGCGGTCGAACACCTCGACACCAATGACGAATTCTTTCAACTGATCGGTGTTTCCCGCCAGACTCTCGGAAACGGTGAATTCGAGGAAACGCGCCAGGCGTTCGGATCTCACCAAGGTGCGGCTGCCGATGATCTTGCGCGTCTGCGCACGGATCGACTCCGGGGTCATGTTGAATTGGACGCGCGAAGAGCGATGAAGGCTCGACAAACTTTTGCCGTTTTCGGACCTCATTGCTTTACAATCTCAGCCAGGTGATGTTTCAGGTGCCGAACGTAGTCAACCATTAGGAATGCTAATGTTACCGGCTCATCGTCGCCGACGCGGCAGAGGATTTTGTGGTGCTTTTCCGGAGTCTGTTCCATCAGGAAAAGCAGGTGACGATTGTAAGCAGTCCAGAAAGAAAGTAACTCCTGCCACGGACGATTCTGATAATGTTGCGTGTCCACCCAGCCTTCCTGGGCATAGCCGGGCATGGAAAAATCGGACTCGATTTGCGCCCGAACAAAACGGTGATGATTGTTTGTGGCTGAATCGATCAGGTGGCCGAGGATCTGTTTGCGGGTCCATCGAGCACCGGTCGGAGAAACCTGAACCGCGGCATCGATTTCAGTGAGGTGTGCAAGAGGAGCGCCGTCCAGAAGCGTTCGAAATTCGTCAATCGCGGATTCGAGCGTCTGCATAATCGATTGTACAGGAAGAATCGATGCAGCGAATAGCTTACGGTAAGCGGAATTGTGGACTCAGCATCGTTCGATGTTGACGTGTCGCGATATCATGCAAGCTGATGCGTCTCGCGGTCGCCGGTCTGGGGTTCATGGGGAGCGTTCACTTGAAGGCGATCCGCGCCGTGCCCGAAGTCACCCTGGCCGCCGTGGTGAGCCGCGACGAATCGAAGCTTGCGGGTGATCTTAGCCACGCCGGCGGAAATGTTGCCGACAGCGGGGAACGGTTCGATTTCAGTGGAGTTCGCAAATATCGCAACCTGGAATCCGCACTGGCCGATCCCGAAATCGATGCGATCGACATTTGCCTTCCGACGGATCTGCATGAGAGCGCCGCGATTCAGGCGCTGCGTGCGGGAAAACACGTACTGCTTGAAAAGCCCATGGCGCCAACCACGGCCGCTTGCGAGCGCATTCTGGATGAAGCGCGAAACGCGAGCCGTGTGTTTATGGTGGCGCAGGTCTTGCGATTCTTTCCGGCATATCGTGCGCTGATCGATGCCGTTCCGACGTTGGGTGCGATTCGCTCGGCCACATTGCGGCGGCGGTGTGCGCGTCCGGAATGGGCGGATTGGCAAAGCGATCCGCGGCGCAGTGGCGGCGCCGTGCTGGATTTGTTGATTCACGACATCGATATGGCTCTGCTGCTGTTTGGTCCTCCGGACGCAATCACAGCAACCGGCCGGGAGGAGCGCGACATCGATATCGTCTCAGCGGATTTGCTTTACGGCGCGCGATTCACCGTCCAGATCGTGGGCGGATGGCATCCCGGCAAATTTCCACTGACCATGAAATACAGAGCGATCGGCGCGGATGGTTCGATCGAATACGATTTCAACCGCTATCCGCCGCGCATCTGCCGCGCCGGCGTCCAGGAAACATTGCCCTTTGAAGACCGCAACGGATATGCCGAGGAGATCGCCTACTTCGCGCGATGCGTCCGGAGCGGGGAATCGCCGGTGCAGTGCCGTCCGGAGGAATCGGCCGATGCGGTGCGGCTCGCTGTGGCAATCGTCGCGGCTCGAAAGCGAAATGGCGAAAGGATTCCATGGAAATCGGCGTAATGTTCTGGGCCGGACGCGACCAATTGACGGAGATCAAGGCGCTCGGCGTGGCTTGCGGGCAGTTAGGAATCGGCGGCGGTGTGACGCTCACGCCCGCGTTCCTTGCGGAGTGGAAAAGCGCACTGGAGCGCGAGCAGTTTCGGCTAGCGACGGTGGTATGCGCTTATGTGGGCGAAAGCTACGCCGATATTCCCACGGTTCAACGCACGGTGGGTTTCATTCCAGCGTCGACCCGAGCGGAGCGCGAGCAGCGGACCCGCGAAGTCAGCGATTTCGCGGCTGCGCTTGGCGTGCCGGGGATCGGATGTCATATCGGGTTCGTCCCGGATGACCGCTCCGACGGCGATTACCTGGCTGTTCGAGATATGGTCCGGCGCATTTGCGATCATGCCGCATCGAACGGGCAGACCTTCGCGCTCGAAACGGGGCAGGAGGCCGCCGATGTGCTGCTGCGATTCCTGGACGATACAGGACGTGGAAACCTGAAGATTAATTTCGATCCTGCCAATATGATCCTGTACGGCACCGGCGATCCCATCGCAGCGCTGGAAATGCTCGCGCCGCATGTGGTTTCGGTGCATGCGAAAGATGGTGACTGGCCGCCGCGCGGCGTGGCTGGGTCGCTCGGGACGGAGCGCCGGCTAGGCGAGGGTTCGGTCGGGATCAAACGATTCGTCGAGACGTTAAAGTGCATTGCATACGACGGGACCGTCAACGTCGAACGCGAGATCGAGGATCGAACTCAGAGGATTGCAGACATCCGCGCTGCCGTGGAGTTACTGCGGCGGCTGCACCGGCAATAGCAGCACCCGCTCATTGCGTTGGCGGTTCTGTGCAAACCGGCCGCACAGAACCATGAGCGACAGCGAGTGGGTCCCGACCAGCTATCCTGAAATTTGCTGCATTGCCTCGGTGGCCGGGTTCTGAAGCCAGAAATTCTCGATACTCTTCCCTACGATCAGGCGCGCGCGAGCTTGGCCGATCTGACGCGGCTCAATCGTCGATGGGGCGGACACAGCACCTTGCGCCGCCTGCTGCGCGATGCCGTTCGCGATCCCGATTTTTCGCTGCTCGACGTCGGGGCGGCTTCCGGCGACATGGGAAAGTGCGTGCGGAAATGGTATCCGAGGGCTCGGGTCACGTCGTTGGACCGAATCGAGTTTCATCTTTCCGCGTCGTCACCGCCGCGAGTTGCAGGCGACGCATTTGCGCTCCCGTTTCGCGAAAAGAGCTTCGATTTTGTGTTCTGCTCGTTATTCCTGCATCATTTTACCGATTCCGAAATCGTTCGCCTGCTCGCCGGCTTCGGAGCGGTAGCGCGCACTGCAGTGCTCGTCATCGACCTCGAGCGAAATCCAATCGCCTACTATTTCGTGCCGTGGACGCAATGGATTTTCGGATGGGACCCGGTAACCGTGAACGATGCGGCGATTTCAGTGGAAGCGGCATTTCATCCGCGTGAGTTGGAAGCACTGGCGGCGAGGGCGGGATTGCAGCATCCACACGCGCGATCGTACCGGCCGGCATTCCGCATCGCCATGATCGCAAAGCCATGACGGCAAATGCGGATCGGCTATAATCTCCAATGGGAGGACAATGAGTAAAGAAGACAGTATTGAAGTCACCGGAACCGTAGTTGAAAAATTTCCCAGCGGCCTGTTCAGCGTGCAGCTCGATCAGGAGCGCACAGTGCTTGCGCACCTGGCGGGCAAGCTCCGCCGCAATCGTATCCGCGTTCTGGCGGGCGACCGAGTCACGCTGGAGCTTTCGCCATACGACCTGAGCAAGGGCCGCATCACCTACCGTCACAAGTAATCCCGTCTCGATTCGCACCTGAAGATACGCGAGCTTAGCGCATCCATGCAGCGCGGCGCCCGAGGTTCGCCTCTACGATCAAATCGGTTATGCGACCCGCACTACAGCAGAGACCGCGACGGCAACCCTCCGAGGGCATTCTCGAGCAATTGAGCGATCGTGTGATCGGCCAGCCACAGGCCATGACGCAGATTGTGCCCTATGTCGAAATGTATCAAGCGGGTCTCGCGCCCGAAGGGAGGCCGGCGGGTGTATTTCTGCTGCTCGGGCCGACTGGCACCGGGAAGACGCGAACGGTGGAGGCGCTGGCCGAGGTTCTGCACGGCAACCCGAAAAACCTGGTGCGGATCGACTGCGGTGAATTTCAGATGGAACACGAAATCGCCAAGCTGATCGGCGCTCCGCCGGGTTATCTGGGACATCGCGAAACCACGCCGCTGCTCACGCAAAATAAGCTGTCGGCGTGCACCAGTGAAGCGAACAGCCTGGCTTTAGTGCTTTTCGATGAGATCGAAAAAGCCGCGCCGAGCCTGACGCGGCTGCTGCTCGGCGTGCTGGATAAAGCCGTGCTGCGGTTGGGCGACAACACCAGCGTGAATTTTGAGCGGACGCTGATTTTCCTGACCAGCAACCTGGGCGCGCGTGAAATGCACAAAGCGCTTCATCCCGGCTTCGGATTCGAGGCGATGAATGGGCCAGTGCGGCGCGAAGCCGGCAAAAAGCTGGACGCGATCGGGATGCACGCCGTGCGGCGCAGATTTTCGCCCGAATTTCTGAACCGCGTGGACGCAGTGATCACCTATCGTCCGCTGGATGACGCCTCGCTCGCGACCATTTTGGATCAGCAAATCGCGGAGTTGGAGAAGCATATTGCAAATCGGCTGGCGGAACGAGCGTTCGTTCTGGAAGTCGCCCAGGACGCTCGCGAGTTTCTGTTGAAGAAGGGAACCAGCGCGGAATACGGAGCCCGCGAATTGAAGCGGATCATCCTGCGGCACCTGACGCAGCCTTTAGCGGCGATGATCACCAACGGCAGGATCGCACCCGGCGCGCTGGTTCACGCGGAGGCGGGATACGATATGCTGCGTTTCTGCGCTTTCCCTTAGCTGCGGCCGCACAAGACACTCGACTGATCGATGATTGACCGAGTCACGTGGGGCCGCTAGTCCTAGCGGCGAGCCGGCTTTCATGCCGGCTTATCTTCGCTCGAGAAGGCGCTGGTCGGGAGACCGGCTCGCCGGCAGGACTGCCGGCCCCAGACACTTTTAACTTACCTTGGCCACTTCCGCGTCGATCACGTCTTTCGGCGTCACCTTTACTTCCACCGATTCGTGGGAATTGTCTTTGAGAGATACCGAAATGGCCTGGGTGTCGAATCTTTTTCGGAAGTCGGGGTTTTGAGCCAGGCCCGGTTCCAGATCTTCCCAGGCAATGAGCTTGTAATCTCCCGGAGCGACGTTGCGGATCTTGAACGCGCCGTTCTGGTCGGCGCCCGCGCCCTTCGGCGGCTCGAATTCGTTGGCCGGATTCCACATGGTGATCATGACGCCTGCCATACTGGCGCCGTTCGAGTCGCGAACCACGCCCGACAGATCGGCGGCGTTGGGCGATATCAGCACCTCAATTTGGCCGCCCGATCCTGAGGTCAGATCGAGATCCGATCGAGCCACGTCCTGCCCGGCGAAGCGGATCGATTTGACATAGGTGCCGTCGGGAATTCCGAAGACACTGACGCGGTATTTCTCCGGAGCGACATTCTTGACTTGAAATGTTCCGTCATCGGACGCATGAGCGTTCGGAGCCCCGTTGAAGGCGATGCCGCCCTGGCTGACCATCAGTTGAACGGTCGGCTGTGGACGCGATGAGCCCGGGGTGCCGGGAGCGGCAGTGCCATTGGCCGCGGCGCTACGCTGCTGCGCCTGCTGGACGCCGGCATTCCAATCACCGCCTTCGATCTTGATGGTGCCGCTGAGTTCCAGCATCGGCGAGAGTGCAACCACCAGGTCCTCGATGTTGTGATCGCCCACGGTGACTTCGTGGCGCGCCACCAGCGGCGCGGAATTCTCGCCATTGATGCGAACGTTCTGGCTCTGAATCAGGTACGTGCCCGGCGCAACGTTGCTGAACTCGAAGCCACCGTCTTTTTCGCGCACCATGGCGTTGTTGCGGCCCATCATGAACGTCGCCTGGTTCGCGGTCGGGACCAGCATCAGCATGACGTTCTTCGCGGGCGCGGGCGCAGAGATGGTTCCGCGGATGGAATATACAGGCTGCTTTCGCATGCGGATATCCATGCCGCGCAGTTCCTGACCCGCGATGATATCGACGGGCGCGGCAGCGGAAGCATCGATTGCGCTGGGGAAGTACGTCATGACGTACCCCTCCACGGGACCCTTAGCCGTGGTGCGCTCGCCCATCATGGCGGCTCGCATTTCCGTTGCCGCAAGATAGTAGCGCCCGGCGGCCAGATTGCCGATCATGAAGGTTCCATCGGGATTGCTCGAGACTCCTCCGGTCGGCATCAACTGGCGTTTACCGAGATTGTAGACATACCGCAGCGCCTGAATCTGAACGCGCTGGATGGGGTCGCCGTCTTCATCCACCACTTTTCCGGAGATGACCGCCTGCGGAACCAGCTTGAATACGATGTCTTTGATCTGCTGACCGGCATCGAAGGTCAGCGGCGTGGCGCCGCGGCCGGATCGCGCGTTGTAGGTCTGCTGCACGAATCCGGACCGCTCTGCGGAAAGCGAGTAGCGACCCGCGTCGACCTCTTCGAATACAAATTTTCCTTCTGCATCACTGGTGCCGACCATCGTGGAGTTATCAGCGGGGCCGGTGGCGATGCCGACGGTACCGACCATACGCAGCCGCAGCGTCGCCTTGCGTACCGGCTCGCCGGTAGCGGAACTGAGGACGCGTCCTTCCAGGCGGCCTTTCGGGTTGGGAACTGCGGGCGGGGTGGCTCCGGTCTGCGCCACCTGTGCGTGCAGCGCAACAGCGGCGCTGAAAATCGCAATCAGCATTGGGAATCTCATTTGCGGTCTCCGATTCTTCCAGATTAGACGTGCAATACCCCCAATAATGTTGAACCATATCAGGCTACACTTAGCATTTTATGCTCCATCGACTGCCGCTGGTTGAGATGGTTTCGTTGGTTCGCTCGGGGATCATTTCGTCGCTCGAGCTGGTGAACGCGCATCTCGATCAAATTGAGCGCAAGAATCCGCATCTGAATGCTTTCACCATGTTGATGGCGGATCAGGCTCGCGAATCGGCGCGGCGCGCGGATCAAGGGCTCAAAACAGGGCTGCTCCACGGTGTTCCAGTGACCGTGAAAGACAGTTTCGACGTTGCCGGTTTTCCTACGCGTCTGGGGAGTTATTTCGCTCCGGAAACGGCGGCTCTAGAGGACGCGGCTGTAGTTTCGCGTCTGCGGGGCGCGGGCGCGATTATCCTGGGCAAGACCAATACGCCGGAATTTCTGGTCAGTTACGAGTCGGATAATTTCATCACCGGCCGCACCAACAATCCGTGGGACGTGGAGCGCACGCCAGGCGGATCGAGCGGCGGGGAAGCGGCGGCCATCGCGGGATATTGCTCGCCGGGCGGCGTTGGCAGCGACGGCGGAGGGTCTGTGCGCGTCCCGGCGCATTTTTGCGGAATTGCAGGTCTGAAACCGACTCCTGGGAGGATTTCCCTGTATGGCCATCGTCCCGCGGAAGGCGTGCCAGGGATCAGCGTTGTGGGGCCGATGGCACGATCGGTCGAAGATGTCCGGTTGTTGTTCGACGTGCTGGCCGGTTACGACGATCGCGATCCGCTCACCGCTCCGGTGCTTCCCCGCGTATTGAAAACCGACGGCGTTCGGATCGGCGTGATGGAGCAGTTTTGCGACGTTCCAGTACAGCCGTCCGTACGCGCTGCGTTGAAAATCGCCGCGAAAGCGCTCGGCGATCTTGGGTTTCCTGTCGACGAATTTCGGCCCGAAGGCATCGATCGTGCGCCCAATTTGTGGAATTTCTTCTTCGGCGAGCTACCTGCGCGCAGCATGAAGGAGCGGATCGCGGGCAGGGAAGCGGAAGCGCACTGGACCTATCTTGAAGGACTGGACCGGCAGCTCGATCGTCCGCCGGCGTCGGCCTGGCAGGTCGTCGAATCGATGGGGGCTCGCGATGCCATGCGTCGCCGGCTGCTGGAACAGATGCGCCGCGTTCCGGTCATCCTGCTGCCAGTCGCGAGCATCGTTGCATTTCATCATCGCGAGCGGCGCTTCCAGACCGAAACCAAGCCGATCGGTTTATTTCAAGCGATGATGACCGTGACGACGTTTAATCTGCTCGGTCTGCCGGGATTGGTGGTGCCGTTCGGAATGAGTGAGGAAGGCCTGCCAGTGGGAGTGCAACTGGTCGGCCGGCCGTGGGAAGAAGAGTTGCTGCTGGAGATCGGGACGCGATTGGAATCAGCACGCGGGCCATTCAGAGGACCGGAATAATTCTGCGTGAGAGCGGAAAAAACTCGAATCAAGTAAATTTTCGCAGCTTGGGGGGCGGACCCCCTGGTCCGCGCGCGATCCCCTGATCGCGCTCTCTCGACAATAAAATCAGGCCGAAGGGCACGCGCAAAGGCCGATCGGGGGATCGGCCGCGGACCAGGGGTCCGCCCCCCATAGCCGCGAGAGTCTACATGATTTGAGGTTTTCCGCAGTCTCTTCAGCTTGCAGCGACGGCTTTAGCTTTGATCTGCGCCATGAGCCGCGACCAGAGGAAGCGGTCGATATCGACGTGTCACGCAACGGCAGCTAACGGGAAACGCGGAGAGCGCGCAAGAGGCTGATGATCCCCAGCGCCTCACCCAGCCAGAAGATGGTCCATGGGAAACTGCGTGGCACGCCGCCGTTGACGATGTACCGCCAGTCCCAAGTGAACCCGAGGATGATGATCATCGCCCCCACCGTCAACAGGACCGTGTTGAAGGCGCTTCGCTTCAGGGGACGCACGATTCCTACGATCCCTCCGATCACCAGTGACGTCGCCACAATGGACGGAGCGAGCACCGGGCCCACCCACGGCACCGGTAGCAAAAACAAAAGGTCCCAAGTGAACAGGGACGCCGGCCAATCGATCAGAATTTTGAGCGCGGCGTAGAAGGTGAGGTCCCACACACCGAACACGAGTGCAAAGGCGGGAAGCCATCGCGTTCCTGCTGCGGCTGCAATGGCTCCAAGCATGATGATAGTTGCGGCTTCACGCGCGATTTCGATCTTCACCAGTTGGAACAGGGGTCCAATCTGGCCAAGGGGAATCAGCGGGAACAGTTCGGTGGGGGAGAAGCCCGCAGCCAACCGAAGCGGTTCGCTGAGCGCCCGGAGATACACAACCACGGAAGCCTCGAGGTATCCGAAGGCAATCCCAAACAGAATCAGACTGAGGATCTTGCGTTTGATTTAGCGATGCGCGCCGCCGCTGGAGTGCCCGCCACCACCACCGCCGCTGCTCATTCCGCCGCCGCTGTGGCCACCGCTGCTTGCTCCGCCGCCACCGATTGATGGACCGCTACCGTGAGCGCCGCCGACCCCGATCCCGCCGGTCGTTCCAGTACCCGTGCCTCTGCCGGCACCGAGCCCGCTGCCGCCCGCAGTCAGGGTCGAACCGTTGCGCGAAATTGAGCCGATTCCGGTGCTGGAACCAGTCGAGACCAGGCTGGATCGGCTGCCACCGCCCCCGCTGCCGAGATAGTAAGGCGATCCGGGCATGTAGAGGTAACCAACCGCATACGGGCTGTAGTATCCGAATCCGAATGGGCTGTAGTACATGCCGCTATAGGGCATGTAGGTGAACATCCCGAACCAGGGATTCCAGGCCCAGCTCCCCATTCCCGAGCCGTAGCCGTAGCCGCTGCCAGAACCCGAACCGTTGTACCCGAAACCCGAATCGCGGGCCGACTTCGCGGCATAAACGTTGGCCTCGGAGATATATTCGTCGCGGCGCTCATTCCAGCGATAGAACGCGTCGGTGTCTTTGGTGTCAAAATTCTTCGCAGTGAGTTCCTGGTCGAGCTCAACTTCACGGCCTTTTTTCGCTGTGAAATTCTTCGCGGTCGACGTGATCGCCGCCTCGCCCTCGTAGACGCGCAGCCGGCCCAGGTCCGCGTCGATCCGATACAGGCCCTTTTTCTGAAGCGCGATACTCGCGTCGTGGAACATCAGGGTGATGGCGTTGTCCTCGAGCAATTCACTCACTTGCACCATCGCGCTGCCCGATACGGCTTCGATCTTGGTGTCGTCGAGCTTATTCTGCACCATGCGGAACGAACTGTTTTCGTTCACTCGCAGAAACACACCCGGCGTCAGCAGCACTTCGGCTCGGCCGTCCTGCGTAGCCAGTACTTGGCCCGTTTTGACGTCGCCGAATTCTCCGAACTTCTGGCGCACTTCCTTACCGTCCACCGTCACCTGGCCTTCCGCCAGATGGATGACGCCGGAATGCGCCGAAATCACCGATTGTCCCCACGCGGACGTAGCCGCAAGGACCGCCACAGCGAGTGGAGCTCTGCCAAGCATGAATGCCGACCTCCTGGTTCAATCTAATCTTGCTACTTTCTTCGACGGTAGTCAACAGAAGAATGTTTCTATAATATTGAAAATGTGGGACGTGTCTGGATTATCGCGCTTGTGACTCCCTGGTCTTTCGGCCAGGGCACGCCGACCTTCTATCGCGACGTCGTTCCGATTCTTCAAAACCACTGCCAGGAGTGCCATCGGCCAAACCAATCCGGTCCCATGCCCCTGGTGACCTACGAACAGGTCCGACCGTGGGCCAAGGCGATCCGCGACGCGGTCGCGAGCCGCAAGATGCCCCCTTGGTTTGCCGATCCTTGCTGCGGCCATTTTTCGAACGACAGATCCCTGAGCACCGACCAGATCGAGACTCTGGCAAAGTGGGTCGAAGCTGGAGCAATGAAAGGAGATCCGGGGAATGCTCCTGCGCCACGGGAATGGCCGGATGGCTGGAATCTCCCGGCCCACGACGCCGTGTTTACGATCGCGCCATTTGCGGTCCCTGCGAAGGGAGCCATCGAGTATCAATACTTCGCCGTCGCCACCGGATTCAAAGAGGACCGCTGGGTTCAGGGAGTCGAGGTGCGCCCTGGTAGTCGTGGCGCGGTTCACCACGTTGTCGTCTATATTCGAGAACCTGGTTCGACTTGGACTCACGGTCCGACCAAGTCCGATATCCTGCAGGTCTGGGCGCCCGGAACTGGGGCTGAAACCTGGCCGGAAGGCATGGCGAAGCTAATCCCCGCGCGTTCCGATCTGGTATTCGAGATTCACTACACGCCCAATGGCAAGCCCACTACGGACCGGACCAGTGTTGCGATTGCATACGCGAAATCGCCCCCGGCCAAGCGCGTTCTGAGCCTGCAAATGTCCAATGAACGTTTTGTGATTCCACCGGAAGATCGGAACTATCGCGTCTCGGTTTGGGGAACGCTGCCGAACGACGCTCTCGTGCTGGGATTTTTTCCGCACATGCATCTTCGTGGAAAGGCCTTCGAGTTCGACCGCATTCGCGACGATGGCCAGCCTGAAGCGATGCTGCGCGTAAGCCGCTACGATTTTTACTGGCAGCTCGCGTACCATCTAAACGGGCCTCTGGCGCTCAAGAAGGGAACGCGGTTGGAATGGGTCGGGTGGTTCGATAATTCCGCGAATAATCCGCGCAATCCGGATCCATCGGCGGAAGTGCGCTACGGCCAGCAGAGCTGGGAAGAAATGATGATCGGATTTTTCGACGTGGCCGTCGACGCGAAAGTCGACAAATCCAGCTTCTTCATTCGCAACGAATGAACGCGAGTGCTCACGGTCCAGGAACGCCGGACGCTTTCAGACACACGCTGACGCCTTGAGTGCCGCTCCATGAGCCGGTCCAGTTTGAACCACCGCCTCCGCGAGCTCCACCCACTACGAAAGCTTTGAATGGTTTCCCGCTACTCGAGTCGACGCCCTGCGGGGTCCCGGCGTGATCTGAATTGCTATAAAGGCAGGTCGCCGTATGGGTCGGTTTCACGCCAAGGGCATTGTAATCGGTGGTGAAGACTGTGTAGACCGCGGCTCCCCATTTCCACCCGATGGTGATGCCCGAGGTGTCCGACGTAAACGCGCCGTTCCATACCACCGGACCTTGTACGCGCCCGCCGGCATTTTCAAAGCTCACTGGAACCTGGACTGCGACGCCCGAAAGAAAGATCTCGTCGTTGCCCGAAACCGGGACGGTGGTGATCCAGGTGTTGGTTGCGGTATCGAAGGTCGTCGACGAACAGACCGCGCCAGGCGAGAACGTGATCTGCGCGTTAGGCACGGGCACGGTGTAGGCTTGGTCGGCGGTGAAAGTGATGGTCGAGCTCGCCAAAAAGATGGTCCCGCCCGAACTCCGGACACCGCTCGCGGTGAAGTTTGCGCTAAACCAAATGTAGCTTCCGCCTTTGATGGGCGTTCCATTGAAATTCGAAGCGTTCGACGCGTCTGGATTACAGGTCGACTGCGCCGGAGCCAACCCGGCCACGAGCGCGACGGCGGCCACGGTCATGCGGATTCTCAGCATAGGTTTATTCCCTCTGAAGAACAGGTCGGCTGGAGCGCAGATCTCGCGGATTGTGGAATTGCACTAAGAGGGTGGTACGTCGGGAGAAGCACAGCACCGAACCACACAAAGCGAGAGGCGAGCGTCTCCGATGCAGGCGGGAGGCCAACAAGAGACACGTGCGAAGCGTCGGGTTCTCGAGGGCAATCCGAAAGAAGCCGAGTCTGTGCTCCAGCTCAGCGAGTCCAGGCAAGGTTCGAAGATTTAAGGCCGATAACGCTTCCGATGCGATAAACCCACAAGGCCCAGCCCAATCCCCAATAGGGTTACAGTTGATGGCTCAGGCACAGGTGATGCGATACTTTGCCCCCGCATCGAGACGAAGTCCAGGTTAAACCTCGCACCGACTGGTATTCCCGGCCCGGTAAAAGTAATCGTCGCAAGCCGCGAATCATCGTGGATGAGCCAGGTTTTCGAGTGCTTCTCCGGTCAGCCGGTATGCTGTCCAGTCATCCAGCGGCACGGCTCCCAGCCCTTTGTAGAACGCGATAGAGGGCTCATTCCAATTGAGTACTGCCCATTCCACGCGGCCGCAATCCCGTTCCATGGCGAGTTTTGCGACGTGCCGCAACAACGCAAATCCGATGCCTTTACCGCGGGAATGAGGCTTGACATAAATGTCCTCCAGGTAGATTCCGGGTTGGGCGAGAAAGGTGGAGTAGGTGGGGAAGAACAGGGCATAGCCCGCGCATTCCGACTCATCGTGAGCCAGCACTACTTCGGCTGCGGGCCTTGCGCCGAACAACGTCGCACGCAGCTTTTCTTCGGTGGCTGTCATTTGATCCGCGAGATTTTCGTATTCTGCGAGTCCACGAATCAAATCCAGGATTAGAGGGACGTCCTGTTCGGTTGCAGGCGTGATCCGAATGGTGCGCATCGTACGAGTCTACGATCCTGGATGATGCCGCAGGCATTGTACTCGACGTGCCGGCAGGGTCACAGACCAGTTTGTACCATCCATTAATCTCGGACAAAAAAATCGGACGCTCTCCGGTAGTATCCTCCGCGGATGTGCACCGGAAAACGCCCGATTCTCGATAACTGGAAGGTCTGTTCAGCCGCGCGCGAACTTGCGGCGAACCGCCAGGGCGCCGAACGCAGCCAGAGTCAATCCAATGGTGGACGGCTCAGGTACCGTAGATCCGTTGAACCGCAGCGTGGAGACCTGCGTAAAGCCAGGGTCGCCAGAGTATTCGAGCGTTTTGATACCCGTACCTGAAAACGTGTGGGCGCCTAACGCATCCGCCGATGCAGTAACGCTGAACGAGTCGAGCAACGAATGGGTGCCGTCGAAAATCGAGTAAGTCCCGGAATGCCCGGCGATGACCCAGAAATCGATGGACAGGGATGTAGCTGCACTCGTGAACGTGATGATCCCCGGACTCGTGCCGAGAATCGACAGTCCTCTTTGATCAAAAGTATCGCGCGAATCCACATAGAAATATGCGTTTTGCGCGGTGATCCCAAACGCAGCCCATTGGTTGGTTACAGCGGTTCCGCTCGACAATGAGACTTCTTCGAACGTGATAGTTCCGGCCGAGCACAGGCCGGCTGAGACGAACGCCAAGAGAGTAAAAGCCTTCACAGGTTCCTCCGATCCTAGGCATCATACCTGAAGTCGCGCCGAAAGTACAGTAGAAATGTTGTTTCGGGGGCCTTAGCCCTCCCGGATTCGGGATTCAGAACGCCCAGTACCCCTTCAAAACGCGCCTGCCGGCACGATGATTTTCGCCGGGCCGGTGTACTGCGCTGGGCAGCACGACCCGCGCGTTAACTTGAAGTGATGCTCACCCTCCCTGCCCGGCCGTAATCCGGTCCGAAGCAACCCAATCAACCACCCACTTTGCTAAGCGCCGCTAACGCGGTCCGGAATTTCCGTCGATAGATGTGGCGTGCTAGCGGCTCCCACTCCTGCCAGCCCGACCGCGCCGGTTGCGCGATCCGCGCAAAACAAAAAACCACAGACTCTCGTGCAAATCTTCAAGAGTCTGGTCATAACCGGTCTAAAGGTCTTTTGCGGTTACGTGGTCATCGTGGCGCTGCTGACCGCGATTCATTTCCCTTATCGCGTGGACGAGTTAGGTTCCCCCAAAGCCAGCCACGACGCAGGGGCATTCTATACGGACATTTATTCGGCCGGGGCGCCAGCGGCACCCACGGCTCCCGCAGCCGACGAGGACTCAAAATACGTAAAGCTCGCGCGCGAGGCGATTGACAACGAGCGGATCATTCCGAAGATTACTGCATTCGCGAAACAATATGACCTGGCTCACAAGCGAGTCCTGGATGTCGGCGCCGGAACCGGCTATCTGCAGGACGTCGTGGCGGACTACGTGGGGCTGGACATTTCACCCTCGGCGCGCCGGTATTTTCACAAGCCGTTTGTAGAAGCCTCGGCGACCGACATGCCGTTTCGCGACGGCGAATTCGACGCCGTATGGTCGGTGTGGGTGCTGGAACATGTGCCTAAACCCGAGCAGGCCCTGGTTGAGATCCGGCGCGTGGTGAAGGACGGCGGTCTGTTATTTTTGAAGCCCGCCTGGGATTGTCCGTGGTGGCTCGCGCAGGGTTACGAGGTCCGGCCGTATTCGGACTTTGGCGCGATCGGCAAAATCAAAAAGGCAAGCCTCAATATCGTGGCCTCGCCGTACTACCGGGGCGCATCCCTGATTCCGTCCCGCTTTTTGCGGCAGACGCAAGCTCGCTGGTCAGGCCAGCCAACACGATTCCACTACCGTGTGATCGAGCCGAACTACGATCAATACTGGGTTGCGGATTCGGACGCGCTGAATACGCTCGATTATTACGAGATGCTACTGTGGTTCACCTCGCGCGGAGACGAGTGCTTGAATTGCGAAGCCGAACCGATCTGGGATGCGAATGAGCTGATTTTGAGGGTCCACAAGAAGCAATCAGCAGGAGTTCACATAAACCCAATGAGCAGATAGTCAACGCGGACATCACGAACCCGCTTCTGTTGGCGCAAGACGGTCCCGTGGTACCCCACAGACAACACGTCATCGGACTTCCACTGCAGGACTATTCCACCCACACCAACGACAGTGAATGCATTTCCGCCACCTCCAGGCAACTCTTCGCTTGCCGCCAATATAGACACGTGTGAGACAGGTGGGCAGTATCGGGCAATTGCAACACAGCTTGTCGAAAACGACACGGCTCTCCATCGTCCGTCAGGGCTTCGTAATTCAACCTCGGTCTTGTTTCCGCAAGACAAGCCGCAGTTCCTGATCAACCCAAAAAAAATCCCTCCCGCTGCCGTGAAGCACCCCACAGCCAGAAGCGCGGCCAATCGAACCACCGCGCCTGCACCCCGATGACGCCGATTAATGAAGGCAATAACAGCGAGGGCAAGAAGGGCTGCAATCAGCAGTCCGCAGATTGGGGCAACCAATTCCGCATACATCCAGCGCCCGTCCACTAGAACCGACAACGAGTATCCGGCAAAGGTCACGCAACCGAGCGCAAAAGCAGATAGCAGCACTGTCCAAATGAGTGTCGCCGTGTCACGCATTCCAAACGCATTGTCGCATATTCGATAACAAGCGAATTATCGGAAATCATCGCTCCGCTGCAACTGCTGACGCTCTTTACAAGCATGCCTTTCTTAGCACAGGACACCGAGACCAACAGAACATCAACCACTTAGCGCCGACAGGCTACAGTTCGTAACCATTTTTTCACCGACCTGTACGAACCTTTGAGGACCATCTATCGTCACATATAGTGAACGCGCAACGGCCAAGGGAATTTTGTATGACGGTACTTTCCAAGTTCGATGAGCTACAAGCGAAAACGGAGAGAGAGTTGATTCTACTGATCAACCACGAACTGGTTCGTGGTATTCGTGAAGCACGCCAGGCCCTCAGCGCCGAAACTTGGGCTTTCGCTGAGAGCCACTACCTCAGAGCGCAACGAGCATACGCAGAAGCGTCGCGCCTGCTTCCTCTGGTTGAAGCCGTCGCGAACGATCAACTCGAGCACCTGCGGGAAATGCTGGAGGGACTGGCCGTTCTTCGCTCAACCCCTCTTAGCTCAACCCCCAAGCTCACCGACGAAACCATCGCGCCCGTGGCCCGGGCACTGTGGAAAGCGAGAGGCTGCCCCGAGGGTTCACCTGAAGACGATTGGCATCGGGCGGAACAGGCCTTGAAGTCCCAAAAGCAACCGCACGCCGCGTGTTGCTAACACTTATAGAAAATGGTTTAGTTGGAAAAACCGTAGCCAAGCCGTGCGGCACTGAGGAGAAGACTCTTGGAGCTCAGATACGTGAGGTGGGCTGCCTGCTCGATAAGGCCCTGAGACGTCAACTGCAGGCGCGTCCTCAGGGGCAGCGGTTCTGCTGTGCATTGGGCCAGCATCGTCGACGATTTCTCGACCTCAAGGAAGTAGGATCGCATGGACCTTACGCAGGTCGCATGTAGATCCAGAAACTGTTTATGATTCAATCAGGACCACCTTTTATCCTACGCCCTTATCGTACCACACGGCGTCGAAAGATGATAGTGCGTTGCTTAGAAAGCCTTATAACCATCAACTCAGATGTCAAGTTAAACTTCTTTCACTTTACTCTCCTGGCAGGCGTCCTGTGAGACGACATGGTGACAGCAACTGGATCGGTCGCCATCGTGACGAATTGGTCGTGAAGAACAACATTTAGAAGGGAGTTATTGATTTTCAATGCGCCGTTGTAGTCTATGAAACCCAGTCTGCGGAACTTCCTCATGAAGACGCCGACTCTTGAAATAGTGGTGCCAATCATCTGCGCCAGGGATTCAAAACTGACCTTCGGAATCACCTTCTTCGGTCTGCTTTTTTTTCCGAAATCGGCTAGCATAAGAAGCGCGCGCGCCAGCCGCTTCTCATGGGAGTTCAGGATCTGGTAAACCATATCCTCCTCCATGCGCAGGTTGCGGGATAGCAAATGCGCGAGAAACAACTCGGCAAAGGCCAGGTCTTCGCCGAGCACACGTATCACGCTCGACCGCTCAAGCCGCTCGATCGTGGATTTACCCAGGGCGGTCGCGGTTGCGGCGTGCGGCTGTCCCTTCAGGCATCCTTCGCCGAAAAAGCTGCCGGCGCCCAAAATACCTATCACTGCTTGTTTGCCGAACTTGGAAACGACGGTGAGCTTCACCCGGCCTTTCTGAATGTAAAAGACGGCATCCCCAGAATCCCCTTGCGCATAAACCACCTGGCCCGGACGGTAGGCCGAAGTCTTGATTCCGTCGCCGAACACGGCCAAAATCTTGGGATCGCATGGGGACGGGCCGCGTCTTTGCATTTCCTTCATCACGATGTTGTTGTTCTCCAATACCAGAGCGCGGAGAGACCCAATTTGGTCGTCAGTCAGTCTGGGGGTGAGATCGGCAAACGCGGAATCCAGGGCAGCCAGACACTCATTGAAGCTGAGCCTATGGTCGAAGAACCGCCTTATGATTTCTCGGGTCTCGCTCCTGTATACTTCCACGCTGTTTGAAGTATACTCCCCTTGTGAGCCATAGGAGTGCGGAAACGCTGAAGACGAATGACGCTGGTAGAGGCGACAACCGCTGATCGGATCCGTATCCCGACCGGATCGCTTACTGCACCGGAATCACAACCTGCGCGCTCGATTTCCCGTTGACCTGAACCGTGATATTCACGTTCGAGGAAGCCGGCATATCGTTGGTGACTGTCAGCTTCAGGGCGTTTACGCCGGTCATGCCCGGTGCGGGCCCGGCCCAATCCGGTAACAGCGAAACTGCGTCGGTATTGACGCTGATTGGATCCAGCAAGTTGGATTTGTCGATAGACGCCGCCGGGAACCCGTCGACGGCCGGATGATCGTAGGGGCCGAAGCCAGTTCCGAAGATGGTGATTTGTTCGCCCAACGCAGCGGGATTCTGGAAATTCACCACGGTTCCATCGTGATGCAGCGCGAGCGCTAGCGGCAAGTTCTGATCGTTCGCCTGCGTGAACACGCCAGGCGCGTTGCGGGTGATGGTGACGGTCGCGGGAACATCGGGTTGACCCGCGCTATGTACGACCAATGTATACGTGCCTGCGGCGATTTCCCAGGGAACCTGCGCGCCGATCTGATCCGGTGAGACGAACACCAGCGGCAGCAGAAAATCGCCGATGGTTACGTTCACGTTCGCCAATGCCTGCGAGAGAGGATTGGTCGGTCCAATCTGCAATGACGGTGCGAGGTTCTGCCCATAGATCGAAATGATCGACCCTGGCGCCACCGACCCGTCGGGAGTCGGGCCGGTCACACTTTGAATGCCGGCGGGAGGAATGAATGGAATGGTCGCGAAATCGGCTTGCACTGTGTGCGGTCCATCCATGGTTACCGTGCCCGGTGCGAACTGGCCAGTCAGATCGCCTTCCCAATGAGCGAATTTGAATCCGCCGTTGGAAACCACGCTCACGGCAAGCTGCGTGCCGCTGGCGTAGAATCCGTCTGGCGACGTCGGCGTCACTTTGTACGTTCCGGCCTTGGCGGGATTGATCAGCCCCGTAAATTGGTAGGACGTCTGATAAGTGGCCGTCAGCGCCATCGTGTCCTGACTAAAACTGACGTTTCGCGTCGGGGAAGTGTTGCCGTCCGACCACGAAACAAAGTCGTAACGCATGCCGGGTCCGGCGCCTACGGAAGCGGGCACCGCGACTTGCGACTGCGATCCGCTGATTTTGTTGAGCACGCAGGGCGATGGGCAAGGCGAGCCATCCGCGGTGAAGTTGATGGATGCGGTCGAGCTGGTTATGGTGACCTGGCTGAGAACCGAATAGTTCGCCGTTACCGACATGTCGGATGTGCCGACGACAATGTCACGTCCCACATCGCCCACGTCGGACCAGGCGCCAAACTGATAGACGCGTCCACGCGAATCGTTCTGCGGAGTTTCCGCCACGACGTGGTGTGTTTCTCCTTCGCCCCAAATGAAGCTGTATCCGGGCCAGTTATCGCGCCCGTCGACAGCGACCTTCAAGCGGCCTGGATTCGTCAGGATGCTGACGTGGTGGCCCTGCGCGAAGTTGCTGATCATGGTATCGGCGGAGCTGGTGTTGGTTCCCGCGATGTACGTCGCGTTTTGTCCCGCGCCATTGCTGAATTGTTTAAACACCCAGTACCGGCTCGCCTTATCCGTTTGCGGACCGGGAGCTCCGATGGTGTGCTTCGAGCCTGGGAGAAAATCGAATTGACCGAGACACAAAGGCGTGAATCCGCCAGGTGCGCCCGGGGGCAGGCGCGAGTAATCTGGCGCGCAGCTCACGCCATCGCTCGAGGCTGCATCGGCACCTGGCGTGTTGACGATGGCGCCATCGATCAGGATCTGCAATCCCAGGGGATTGGTAATGAAGTTGACCCGCTTGGCGACCGAGAACATCGCCAGGATATTGGTCGGGCCCGATACCGCGATCGTGCTCAGGTAATTTGGAGGATTGTTGCCGAGCGACCATCCGAAAAAGACCCATCCTGGGTAGGGAAAGGCGTTCAGCGAGTAGGAACCCGCGGCCATAAACGGATCTGTCGTGAAATCGGTGCTCTGGGAATAGCATGTTGCGCCCACGTAGACGATGCCCTGGCGATTGGCGGCTAACGCGTCGCCTGGCGCCCCGGAGCAATTCTGCGCTCCGTCCGGGCCAGGATTTGGGAGCGTGATATGGACACGATAGGTCGCGGTAACCTGCGCGAACAGGGAGGTGAGTCCCGGATCCGCCGTCACGGTTTGCACGTTGCTGTTGCCCGGGCTCAAAGTGACGGATGAGTTAGGCACCCAGCCGCTGAACTGATACCGAATCGTGTCGTTCAGCGCGCTTTGATAATTCAGGGTGTTACCGCCATTGTCGGTGGTCAGGGTGAACTGCACAATGTGTTTCGACCCAACCGGCCACACAAACGTCTGGGGTGACGTATAGTTGGTTCCATCCACGGCGAAGATGGGATTGCGCCCGCTCAGCGACGTAAAGGTCGTGCCGATGCTAATCGAGGTAAGGGACTGGGCGCGCATGGCGGTCGCCCCCAACAAAACTAAGCTTGTCAATAAAATAGTGCGTTTCATGAGCCTCGATCCGTCCTCCTGACATGGAACTAGACGACACATAGTCCCATGTTGGTAATCGGCAGGGGATGGGGCAAGCTTTAACGCATTTTAGAGCGCCGAGGCACGCGCGGCGCACAGTCGGATGCTCAAAGGAAGGGCGTATTGGTCCCAGGCGTTGAGATCGCACCAGACTACGCGTCGAACCTCTTGTGTTGCAGCGACTTCCGCCGATTGGGCACGGTAGGCAAAGATCAGGTCGTGATGCAAATGGTAGGGCTCCCGGCGGCCGGGTGGTATGCCATGAACGTCGATTCCGACCAGTGCCGGGTGGGCGTCTGATCCCAGAACGGCACCTGTTTCCTCGATGACTTCGCGGCGGGCTGTGTCCCAGATTTCGGAATCGACTGGCTCGACATGTCCTCCTGGAAGCAGCCACCGATCCAGACGTCGATGAAAAACCAGCAGCAGCGCGTCGCGCGAGGGATGCAGGACCAGTCCAGTGGAGGTGATGTGGCCGGGAGAAAACTGGTCCCGGGAAAATGGCTCAGGGGTGTGCTCCAAAAGCTGGAGCACTAGGTCCCGGCTCTTTTCGTCGTCCGGAAATGCCGAGACCAACACCTTGAGCTTTAGCGTGTCGATCAAGTAGGGTCGAGATTACCGCGGCTTGGTCGGAGGCGTCAAGTTTTGAGCCGCGAGAGTTGAACCGCTTCCTATGGTCGCGGCTCAGGGGCTAGGTTTTGGATCGATTAGAATTGGTCCCCGGCACGTTATTCGTATCGAAGCGCGGTCAGAGGATCAGCGCGCGTTGCCCGCAGCGCAGGTACGTAGCACGCAACCGCGGCGACTCCGAGAAGAACCGCGGCAACTC
>Ga0210400_10000384_pt1 | contig 50332 bp, 45 predicted proteins | sample IncBWH26MmetaG_FD_155456 | JGI IMG/M metagenome (GOLD analysis project Ga0210400, IMG submission 155456) | Forest soil microbial communities from Barre Woods Harvard Forest LTER site, Petersham, Massachusetts, United States - Inc-BW-H-26-M | ecosystem: Environmental > Terrestrial > Soil >...
AGGCGTGACCATGGCCACCGAGAAGCGGGCCGGCTGGTCGGCGCGGACCTTCTCGGCCATCACCGCGCGGCGGGCGGCGGCGGCCTCGTCCTTGATCGGCACCGACTGGGTCATCCGCGTCCACGCGACCGGCGCCAGGCAGTTGGAGCGGACGTTGTTGCGGGCGCCTTCCATGGCGATGATGCGGGAGAGGCCGGCGATGCCCATCTTGGCCGCGCCGTAGTTGGCCTGGCCGATGTTGCCGAACAGGCCGCTGGTCGAGGTGAAGAACATGTAGGCGCCGTCGTTCTGTTCGCGGAACAGCTCGATAGTGGCGCGGGCCACGTTGAAGGAGCCGCGCATGTGGACCTCGATCACCTGGTCCCAGTCGCGCTCGGTCATCTTGTGGAACATCACGTCGCGGAGGATGCCGGCGGGATTGATCACCGCGTGCAGGCCGCCAAAGGTCTTCTTGGCCTGCTCGACCATGCCGTAGACGGCGTCCAGGTTGGTGACGCTGTCGGAGTTGGAGACGGCCTCGCCGCCGGCGGCGCGGATCTCTTCGCAGACCTTCTCGGCCGGGCCGGAGGAGCCTTCGTCGTCGCCCTTGAGGCCCGCGCCCAGGTCGTTGACCACGACCTTCGCGCCTTCCTGGGCGGCGATCAGCGCGCAGTCGCGCCCGATGCCGTTGCCGCCGCCTGTAACCAGGACCACCTTGCCGTCTAACGCGCCCATGGAAGTATCTCCCTATAAGAATAGGGCGACAGTTATTCGAGCCGGTCGGCCTTGCGCAAGGCGGGAAACAGCGCCCCCCAGGCGCCGGTGACGACCAGGGCGCCGATCCCGCCGAACAGGGCCGCGCCGACGGGGCCGAGGAGGCGGGCCACGACGCCGCTCTCGAACTCGCCCAGTTCGTTGGAGGCGCCGATGAACACCGACGACACCGCCGCCACCCGGCCGCGCATGGCGTCCGGGGTGACCAGCTGCACCAGGGTCTGGCGGACGTAGACGCTCAGCATGTCGGCGGCGCCCAGGATCGCCAGGGCGGCCACGGAGAGCCCGAGGCTGCGCGACAGGGCGAAGACGCAGGTCGCCGCGCCGAACATCGCCACCCCGCCGAACATGAACCAGCCCGCCCGGTGGCGGATCGGGTTGGCGGCCAGCAGCAGGGCCACCGCCGTGGCGCCGATGGCCGGGGCGGAGCGCAGGACGCCGAAGCCTTCGGCCCCGATGTGCAGGATGTCGCGGGCGAACACCGGCAGGAGCGCGGTGGCGCCGCCCAGCAGGACGGCGAACAGGTCGAGCGAGATCGCCCCGAAGACGATCTTCTGGTCCCAGACGTAGCGCAGGCCCTGCTTCATCAGCGTCCAGCGGGAGCCCGGGTTGACCGTCGGCTGGCCGGATTTGCGGATCATCAGCACCGCGGCCGCGGCGGCGAGGTAGAGGCCGAAGGTCACGAAATAGGCGTCGTGGGTCGAGCGTGCGACGAGGAGGCCGCCCGCCGCGGGCCCGACGATCGAGGCGGTCTGCCAGGCCAGCGAATTCCAGGCGATGGCGCGCGGCAGCAGCGCGCGGGGCACCAGCATGGGGCCGAGCGCGGTGCTGGCTGGGGCGAAGAAGGCTCGCGCCGCGCCGAACAGGAAGGCGACGACCAGCAGCAGCGGGACCGAGGCCCAGCCCTGCCAGGTGGCGATGGCCAGGGTCAGCACCGTGGCGATCTCGCCCACCCAGCAGAGCAGCAGGACCCGCTTGCGGTCGTGGCGGTCGGCGGTCTCGCCGGCGGTAAGCGCCAGCAGGAAGACCGGCATGAAGGCCGCCAGGCCCAGCATGCCCACCAGGAAGGAGCTTTCCCTGACCGAGTGGCCGGCGAGGCGGGCCAGGCTGTACATCTGCCAGCCCATGGCCACGCTCTGGATCTGGGCGGCGAAGCTGCCGGTCCAGCGCGAGACCCAGAAGCAGAGGTAGTCGCGCTCCTTCAGAAGCGCGCGGGCCGAAGGAACGGCGTCGGAAGCGGTCTCGGCCATGGGGCCGCGAACCTGCCCGCAGTCGCGGTCGCGGGCAACGCCTTACCTCCCCTCCCGCCATCGCCGCCAAGGTGGGGGCTGTAGAGCCGAAGCGTTGACCTGGGCCGCCATAGGCCCTATTTGCGCCCGCCTCGACCATGGGGTTGGCTTCCGATGCGACGCCTTCGACGAACCGGGCGCATGAACCGCGCCAAGTGATCCGCCTCCGGGCCGCGGCGACGCGCGTCCGGGCTCTCGTCGTCCTGTCAGTCGAAGTCCCTTAGTCAATGTCCGCACAACCTGCCGAGCCCGCGCCGGCTATCACCCTGCGATCCGAACGGCCGCAGGACGGCGCGGCGGTCGACGCCCTGATCGCGCGCGCCTTCGGGCCCGGCCGCTACGCCAAGTCCTCCGAGCGGGTGCGCGAGTTCGCGACCTTCGCGCCGGAGCTGTCGGTCTGCGCCTGGTCTGGAGAGCGGCTGCTCGGCTGCGCGCGGATGTGGCGGGTGCGGGTGGGCGGCCGGGCCGTCACCTTCCGCGGCCCGCTCGCCGTCGAGCTGGGCGAGCGCAACGCGGGCTTCGGCGCGCGGCTGATCGCGCGGGCCTGCGAGGCTGCCGCCGCCGCCGGCGAGAGCCATGTGGTGCTGGTGGGCGACGAGGCCTATTTCGGCCGGGTGGGCTTCGCCGCGGCGCCGGGACGTGCGGTGGTCATGCCCGGGCCGGTGGACCAGCGGCGGGTGCTGGTCCGCGCGCTGACGGCGGACGCCGGCGAACTGGCGGGAATGGTTGCGCCGCTCTGAGGCGCCCGCTCCTCTCCCCCGCGCAGCGAGAGGGAGAGGCCGGGAGAGGGCGGTTGGGACTCTCCATAGATTTGGCGGCGAACCCGGGAGCCTGGGCTTTCCGGCCGCGAAGCACGCTCGCATGCGCCGCCCTCTCCCTACCCTCTCCCTCTCGCTTCGCGGGGGAGAGGGGCGCAGGCGCGGCTTGAGGCGGACTGCGGGCGCGCCTAGGTTCCTGGGCATGGCGGACGAGGCGGTGAGACCGGGACTGGAGGGCGTGCTCGCCGCTGCGAAGCAGGCGCCGGGACGGGGCCTGCCGCCGGTTCACCTGTGGAACCCGGCGCACTGCGGCGAGATCGACATCGTGATCCGCAAGGACGGCGTCTGGTTCCACGAGGGCACGCCGATCGGCCGCGAGGCCCTGGTGCGGCTGTTCTCCACGGTCCTGCGCAAGGACCCCGACGGCATCCACCTGGTCACCCCCGTCGAGAAGATGAAGATCACCGTCGAGGACGCGCCGTTCATCGCCACCCGCGTGGACCGGGTGGGCCAGGCGCTGACGTTCCTCACCAACGTCGGCGACGAGGTCGAGGCGGGGCCGGAGAACTATGTCCGCGTCGAGATGGGCCCCGACGGGGAACCCAGGCCCTATCTGCACGTGCGCCGCGGCCTGGAGGCGCTGATCGCGCGGCCGGTGTTCTACGAGCTGGTGGAGCTGGCGGAGGAACGCGACACGCCCGAGGGGCCGACGCTGGGCGTGGCCTCCAACGGCGCCTGGTATCCGGTGGGTCCGCCCGGGGCGCATCGACTGTGAGCTTGCGGGGCGGGCGCGGCGACCTGCGCGACTGGATCGGCGACCACCTCGACCCGCTGGACGCGCACGAGCCGGCGGACGGGGTGATCCGCTCCGACTTCGACCTCGGCAGGGTCTATGGCCCGAACGAAGTCGACCTTCCCCTGACGCCGGCGGCGGTGCTCATCGCGCTCGTGGAGCGCGACGCGGGCCTGTCGGTGATCCTGACGCGGCGGGCCGACACGCTTCGCCGCCATACCGGCCAGATCGCCCTGCCGGGCGGCCGGCGCGACCCGGGCGAGACGCCATGGCAGACGGCGCTGCGCGAGGCCCACGAGGAGATCGGCCTGGAGCCGCGTTATGTCTCGCCGGTGGGGCTGTCGACGCCCTACCGCACTGGCACCGGCTTTCTGATCACGCCCGTGGTGGGGTTCGTGCGGCCGGGCTTCAGCCTGGCGCCCAACCCGGACGAGGTGGCGGAGATCTTCGAGACGCCGTTCGGCTTCCTGATGGACCCGCGGAACCTCGAGGAGCATGAGCGGGAGCTGCCGAACGGTGAGAAACGGCGGTTCTACGCCTACACTCACGAGGACCGGTTCATCTGGGGCGCGACGGCGGGCATGCTGCGCGCGCTCTACGACCGGCTCTATGGAGCCGCCGTTGCCTAGGATCGTCCTCATCCGCCTGCTGCTGGCCGCCGTGCCGTTCGCGGTCTGGTTCGCCTGGCGCGCGGTCGCCCGGCGTTCTGGGCGCGAGATGGGCTCGACGCCCTATGCCTGGCTGGTCGCGGCGGGCGCCGTGCTGGTGGGCCTGTCGCTGGCGGCCACGGTGGTCTTCCATCCTGATAACCGCCGCGAGCGGTATGTGCCGGGCGAGGTCAGGGCCGACGGCACGGTGAGCAAGGGCTATTTCGAGAAGCCGCCGACCGCGCCCGGGACCGCCCCCAAATGAGCGAGAGCCTCGGCCAGCGCCCCTGGATGACCGCGCCGGAGACGACGGCGGTGCTGGACGCCCTGGAGGCGGCCGGCGGGCCGGACTGCGCCCGCTTCGTCGGCGGCTGCGTGCGAAACACCCTGATCGGTAAGCCGGTCAGCGACCTGGACATCGCCACCCGCCTGACGCCGGAGGCGGTGACCGCGGCCCTGAAGGCGGCGGGTCTGAAGGCCGTGCCCACCGGCGTCGAGCACGGCACGGTCACCGCGGTCTGCCGCGGCAAGCCCTTCGAGATCACCACCCTGCGCCGCGACGTGGCCACCGACGGCCGCCGCGCGGTGGTGGCCTTCACCGACGACTGGGCCGAGGACGCCCAACGCCGCGACTTCACCCTGAACAGCCTCTATGCGCGCCGCGACGGGACCCTGTTCGACCCCACCGGCCACGGGGTCGCCGATGCGCGAGCCGGGCGGATCGTCTTTGTCGGCGAGGCCGAGCAGCGGGTGCGGGAGGATTTCCTGCGCATCCTGCGGTTCTTCCGCTTCTTCGCCTGGTACGGGACGCCGCCGCCCGACGCCGCGGCGCTGGAGGCCTGCGAGGCCCTGCGGGGCGAGCTGAAGACGCTGTCGGCCGAGCGGGTCTCCAGGGAGCTCCTGAAGCTGCTGGCCGCCGACGATCCGCGCCCGGCGGTGGCGCTGATGGCGCGGACCGGGGTGCTGGGCGAGGTGCTGCCGGCCCCCATCGACCTGGCGCGCTTCGAGGGCCTGGTGGCCATCGAGGACGACCAGCTCTTCGAGAACGACCCCCTGCTGCGGCTGGCGGCCCTGCTGCCCGACGACCAGTTGGGGGCGGTGAGGTTCGCCGAGGCCCTGCGGCTCTCCAACGCCGAGCGCGACCGGCTGGCCGCGGCGCTGGCGCCCGCGCCGGCCTTGAAGAGCTGGATGAGCCCCAGGGAGATCCGGCGCACGCTCTATCGGCTAGGCGCCCAGCCGTTCCGCGACCGGGCCAAGCTCGCCTGGGCGCGGGCGCCGCGCACGGCGGCGACGCCGCAGTGGCGGGGCATGATCGCGCTCGGCGAAGGCTGGAGCCCGCCGCCGTTCCCGCTGACTGGCGAGGACGTCATCGCCGCCGGCGCGCCCAAGGGCCCCATGGTCGGCCAGGTGCTGCGCGAGGTGGAGGACTGGTGGGTCGACCACGACTTCATCGACGACAGGCTGTCGACCATCGAGAAGCTGAAATCGGTGGTGCAGGGGATGGCGTTTTGAAACTCGGAATCCTGAAGACCGGCCGCCCGCCGTCGCCCTGCATCCCGGTCTACGGGACCTATCCGGACATGTTCCGCCACCTGCTGGGCGAGGACGCCTATGCGTGGCGGACCTATGCGGTGGACGAGGGCGAACTGCCGGCCAGCCTGATGGAGTGCGACGGCTATCTGGTCACGGGGTCCTCTGCTGGGGTCTATGAGGATCTGCCGTGGATCGCGCCGGCCGAGGCGTTCCTGCGCGCCGCGCGGGGCAAGGCGGCGCTGGTCGGGGTCTGCTTCGGCCACCAGCTCATGGCGCAGGCCTTCGGGGGGCAGGTGATCCAGTCGCCCAAGGGCTGGGGCGTCGGCGAACACGAGTACCGCGTCGTCCGCCACGAGCCCTGGATGGACAGTGACGCGCCGATCCGCCTGCCTGCCTCGCACCAGGACCAGGTGGTGAGCCTGCCGCCAGGGGCGCAGGTATATGCGGCCAGCGACTTCACGCCGTTCGCGGGCCTGGTCTGGCCGGAGGATCGGGCGATGTCGCTCCAGCCGCACCCGGAGTTCGAGCCGGCCTACGCCATCGACCTGATCGAACACCGGCGCGACGCGGTCTATCCCAAGGACCAGGCCGACCGGGCGGTGGCCAGCTTCGCAGGTCCCGACGACCGGGCCCGGGTCGGCCGCTGGATTGCGAATTTCCTCAGGCGCGCAACATAGCGGCAAGCTCGGGGGTTTAGGGCGTCGCGGACATCCGCGGGAAATGCCATGGCGCCCTTGAAGTTTATGATCGTGCTGAGCAGCGGCGCCGCGGCGCTGGCGGTGGGCCTGGGTGTCGAGCTGCAGTCCAGGGGCTCGGACATCCTGGCTATGATCAGCAACGCGCTCAGCGGGATCGGCTAGCCCAAATTCTGATCCGCTCATCCCGGCGTAGGCCGGGACCCAGATGGTCAGCTCAGACGCGGGTTCTTTGAACGCCGGGCTTGTCCAATCCGCCATCCAGCTTTGAGATCTGGATCCCGGTCTTCGCCGGGATGAGCGGCGATATGAACGACTGGCCCTAGGGCCACGCCACCATCGGCGGCATCGAGCTCAGGATCGTCTCGATGTTGCCGCCGGCCTTCAGCCCGAACATGGTGCCGCGGTCGTAGAGCAGGTTGAACTCCACGTAGCGGCCGCGGCGGACCATCTGCTCCATCCGGTCCTCGTCGGTCCAGGGCTCGTCCATGCGGTGGCGCACGATCTTCGGATAGGCGTCGAGGAAGGCTTCGCCGACCGCGCAGGTGAAGGCGAAGTCGCGCTCGAAGTCGCCGGTGTCGTGGCGGTCGTAGAAGATGCCGCCGACGCCGCGGGTCTCCTTGCGGTGCGGCAGGTAGAAGTACTCGTCGCACCAGGCCTTGTACTTCGGATACCACTCCGGATCGAAGGCGTCGCAGGCCTGCTGCATGGCCTTGTGGAACAGGACCGCGTCGTCGGCCTCCTGGCTGCGCTGCTCGTCCAGCATGGGCGTCAGGTCCGCCCCGCCGCCGAACCAGCTCACCGCCGTCGACAGGAAGCGGGTGTTCATATGCACGGTGGGCACGCGCGGATTGCGCGGATGGACGATCAGGCTGATCGAGGCCGAGACGTAGGAGGGGTTCTTGTCCGCGCCCGGCATGGTGGCGGCCATCTCCGGCGAGAACCGCGCCGTGGCCGCCGAGGTGTGCACCCCGGCCTTTTCGAACAGCCGGCCCTTGAAGTGGCCGCCGATCCCGCCGCCGACGCCGGTCTCCCGCGTCCAGGGGCGCATGTCGAAGCGGCCGGGCGGGTCCGGGTAGAGTTCGGCCGGCGCCTCGTCCTCCAGCCGTTCGAGTTCGGCCACGATCCGGGTCTGCAGCGACTCGAACCAGGCCTTGGCGCGGTCGCGGCGTTCGAGGATCTCCGGCGGCAGGGCGGCGGGCGGGCTGGACGGCTGGCTGGGCATGGCTGCTTGCTAGCCGGTCGGGGCGGCGGTTGGAAAGCCATTGGTCTGCCGAAGGGCCTCGGAAAGGGCGATGGCGGCGCTCACCGTCAGGTTCAGCGAGCGGGCGCCGGGCGCCAGCGGAATGAACAGCCGCGCGTCGGCCGCCGCGTGCACCTCGTCCGGCGCCCCGGCGCTCTCGCGGCCGAACAGCAGGGTGTCGCCCGGCCGGAACGCAAAGCCGTGGAAACCGCTGGCCCCCTTGGTCGTGAAGAGCAGCAGGCGGCCCTCCCGACGCTCCGGCGCCGCCAGGAAGTCGGCCCATGTGGCGTGCCGCGTGAGGTCCGCGAGCGCTCCGTAGTCCATGGCCGCGCGGCGCACGCCGGCGTCGGAAAGCGGGAAGCCGCAGGGCTCGATCACGTCGACCGGAACGTCCAGACAGGCGCCCAGCCGAAGTGCGGCGCCGAGGTTTTGCGGAATGTCCGGTTGAAAAAGGGCCAAACGCATTCTAAGCGATCCGCGACGGGTTAAGCCGGGCTGCACGACGAATCACGAAAGCGACCTCGAGGGACGTCGTAGGCGGTTCCGGCGAGCGTTTCCGGTGGGGGCGTTCTGTGCTGACCCGTCGTGATTTTAAAGGCCTTACCAGAGCGTCTGGCAGGGTCCAAAGACATGGCGCTCCCATCCGCTTTTGGGGAGCCTCGAACGAAGGGTAGCTTTAGGTGGCCGACACCGTCGCGGGCGCAAATCCCGATCCGCATGCTTCGGGCCCATCCCTGGGAGGGGACGATCCGAATCGTCGCGACTTTATCCACATCGCCGCCGGCGTCGCCGCGGCGGGCCTGGCCGGCGGCCTCGCCTGGCCGTTCATCGACCAGATGAACCCCGCCGGCGACACCCTGGCGCTGGCCTCCATCGAGGTCGACGTGTCCAAGGTGGTCGAAGGCCAGCAGATCGTGGTGAAGTGGCGCGGCAAGCCGCTGTTCGTCCGTTACCGGACGGCCAAGGAAATCGAGGCCGCGATCAAGGACGACCACGCCGACCTGCGCGACCCGGCCACCGACGAGAGCCGTCACAAGCCCGGCAAGGCCCAATACCTGGTCCTGGTCGGCGTCTGCACCCACCTGGGCTGCGTGCCGACCTTCGGCGGCGGCGACTACGGCGGCTGGCTCTGCCCGTGCCACGGCTCGGTCTACGACACCTCCGGGCGCATTCGCCGCGGTCCCGCGCCGCTGAACCTGCCGGTGCCGGACTACACCTTCCTCTCCGACACCAAGGTCAAGGTGGGCTGATCAGATGAGCGGACACTCGACCTATGAGCCGAAGACCGGCTTCGAACGGTGGCTGGACAGCCGCCTGCCGATCATCCGGTTCGCCAACGACACCATCATCACCTTCCCGACGCCGAAGAACCTCAACTACTGGTGGACCTTCGGGGGCATCCTGTCGCTGATGTTGGGCATGCAGATCGTCACCGGGATCATCCTGGCGATGCACTACGTCCCGCACGTCGACTACGCCTTCAACTCGGTCCAGCGGATCATGCGCGACGTCAACTACGGTTGGCTGATCCGCAACCTGCACGCCAATGGCGCCTCGATGTTCTTCCTGGCGGCCTACATCCACATCTTCCGCAACCTCTACTACGGCTCCTACAAGTCGCCACGCGAGGTGCTGTGGATCCTGGGCTGCGTGATCTACCTCCTGATGATCATCACCGCCTTCATGGGCTACGTTCTGCCCTGGGGTCAGATGAGCTTCCACGGCGCGGTCGTGATCACCAACCTGATCGGCGCCCTGCCGGTCGTCGGCCCCTCGATCACCACCTGGCTGTGGGGCGGGTTCGCGGTGGACGACCCGACGCTGAACCGCTTCTTCTCGCTGCACTACCTGTTGCCGTTCATGATCGCCGGCGTGGTGGCGCTGCACGTCTGGGCGCTGCACGTGCCGGGCAACAACAACCCGACCGGGGTGAACGTGAAGTCCAAGGAGGACACCGTTCCCTTCCACCCGTACTACACGGTGAAGGACGGCTTCGCGATTTCGGTCTTCCTGATCATGTACGCGGTGTTCGTCTTCTACCTGCCGGACGCACTGGGCGACGCCATCAACTACGTGAAGGCGAACCCGCTGCAGACGCCGCAGCACATCGTGCCCGAATGGTACCTCCTGCCGTTCTACGCCATCCTGCGGGCGGTCCCGAACAAGCTGATGGGCGTCATCCTGATGTTCGGCGCCATCGCCACCCTGTTCATCCTGCCGTGGCTCGATACGTCGAAGGTGCGCTCCATGCGCTATCGCCCGACGGCGCGGCTCTACTATTTCATCTTCATCTTCGCTTGCCTGGTGCTGGGCCTCTGCGGGGCGCACGCGCCGGACGACATGGTGATCCCGAACGTCGCGGGGCCGCAGTTCCTGGACGCCAACCTGAACAGCTACGTGTGGCTGTCGCGGATCGGCGCCCTCTACTACTTCGTCTACTTCTGGGTGATCACGCCGCTGCTGGGCCTTACCGAGACCCCGCTGCCGGAGCCGGAGTCGATCTCCTCGCCCGTCCTGTCGCATCCCGCCTCCGCGCCCGCCGGCGCCGCGGCGTCGCCTGAAAAGAGGGGTTGAGCCTGATGCTGCGCAAAGGTTTCGCGTTCGCGGCGCTCGGGTTCGCCTTGCTGGCCGGTCCGGCGCTCGCCGCGACCACCAATGAGGAGCCGGCGAACGTCCACTGGTCGTTCGAGGGCCCGTTCGGCAAGTTCGACAAGGAGCAGCTCCAGCGGGGCTACAAGGTCTACCGGGAGGTCTGCTCGGCCTGCCATTCGATGGACCTGATGTACTTCCGCAACCTCGGTCAGAAGGGCGGGCCGTTCTACGACCCGAAGTACCCGAACCCGAACAACAACCCGGTCGTGAAGTCGCTGGCTCATGACATCCAGGTCAAGGACATCGACACCGACACCGGCGACGTGGTCTCGCGCCCGGCGACCCCGGCCGACAAGTTCGCCGCGCCGTTCCCCAACGAGTATGCCGCCCGCGCGTCCAACGGCGGCGCGCTGCCGCCGGACCTGTCGGTCATGGCCAAGGCCCGCGAGGGCGGCCCGGCCTACATCTATTCGCTGCTGACCGGCTTCAAGCCCGCGCCCGCGGGCCTGACCCTGGCGGCCGGCAAATACTACGACCCCTATTATGCCGGCGACCTGTCGGGTAGCTGGCACGGGGCGCCGAACAAGGTTCCGGAGGGCGGCGCGATCAGCATGCCGCCGCCGCTGACCGACGGCAAAGTCACCTTCGACGACGGGAAGCCCTCGACGATCAAGGAAGAGGCCTACGACGTGGCCGCCTTCCTGGCCTGGGCCGCCGAGCCGAAGATGGAAGAACGCAAGGCCTTCGGCCTGGGCGCGATGATCTATCTGCTGATCTTCTCGGTCCTGCTGTGGTTCAGCTACCGCAGGATCTGGAAGAACGTCGCCCACTAGGGCCGGCGGTTTCCCGCGAGATCGAGAGGGCCTCGGCGTCGCGCCGGGGCCCTTTTCGTTCTAGCGACCGCGCAGCGCCGCCAAGGCTGTGACCGTGGCGACGGTCAGGGGTTGCGGCAGGTCATCCAGCTCGAACCAGCCGATCGCGGTGTGCTTCTCCGGCTCGCAGTTGCGCGGCTCGCCCGTGAACGCCTCGGCGAGGTAGGCCGGCGAGACCCAGTGATCACCCGTGGCCCGGTCGATCTGGTCGACGACACAGATCAGGTCGATGTGCTGCAGCGTCAGGCCGGTTTCTTCCTCCACCTCGCGGCGCACGGCGTCCGGAACGGTTTCGAACGGATCGACCTTTCCCCCGGCGATGCCCCAGCAACCGGCCTCGGGCGCTCGCGCGCGGCGCAGCAGGAAGACCCGGGAACCGCGCAGGATGACCGCGCCGCAACCCACCCGAGGACCGGCGTTCGCCAGATCAGACGCCATGGACATGTCCTTTCGGCGCCTTCGCGAGCCGCGGGGCGAGATAGAGCCGGCGGCCCGGAAAGTCGAAGCGCAGGCGCCAGTGTGACAGGAGCGGCGCGCCAAGCTGGCCCGCGAGCGCCGGGTCCTCGGCCTCGATCAGCCCGGCCGGCAGGTTCTCGGTAAGACCGCCGGCGAAGGAGAGCGCCCGCAGGCGCGGGAAGGTCACGCCGTAGGGATAGACTTCCTTGGGCTTGGGCGCGCCGGGCGCGCGGGCCAGCGCATCGCTGATCCGCACGGCGGTGTCGGCGCCGACGCCCGGGGTGAAGGCGCCGGCGAAGGCGTGGGCGCCGTCGGCGACGGCCGCGCGGACGACAGGGCGGCCGGCGACCCAGGCCATCGGCAGGCTCGTCGTCGCGGCGAAGCGGCTGCTCGCGCGGCGGGACAGGCGCACGCGGCAGGGCTTGAAATCCACGTCGAGCACGAAGCCGCGCAAGACGTCGGCGCCGATGATCCCGGCGATCGGCGTGGGCAGGGCCCCGGTGCGCAGGTCCACGCCCTCCACGGCCACCCGGCGGTCCTTCAGCGCCACGCCGGCCAGCCGCACCTCGCCCACCAGCGCGGTCTCGGCGAAGCCCGCGGTCTGGGCCTGGCTGTCGGCGAGCACGGTGTGCGGGGTGGCGGTGTCGAGGATGTAGTCGCCGCTGACGCCCATGACCTCCGCGCCCACGACCACCACGCCGTTCTCGAACCAGCAGGCGGCCTCCCCCGCCAGGACCGGCGTGGCGATGAGCGCCACAGCGGCGCCGAGGATCAGGGCGGATCGACTCACAGGCAAAGCATAGCGCCAACCCACGGTTCGGCGCCGCCGCGCCTTACGCCCGCCCAAAGGGGCGCCTAACTTGCCCAAATGGGCTTCACCACCGCCTGGCGGAATTTCAAGCGGATGCAGGACCTGACGGTGGCCGCCGCCAGCCTGATCTACGCCGCCGCGGTGATCGACGCGCTGGGCCGCCTGCCGGGCGGGCCGAACCTGATCGCGCGGTGGACGCTGTTGTGGCCGGCCGCCTACCTGGGCTTTTCGCTGGCCATCCCGCTGCTGGTCCCGCCGGTGAAGCGATGGCTCGCCAAATATGTCTGGATGAGCTTCCGCGCCGGCTTCGGCCAGACGCCGGGCTCGGTGGTTGTGGGCGTGGCCCTGCTGCTGGGCTCGGGCCTGTTCATCTGGGAAGAGGTGGGCCGCGCGGCGCGGGCCGGCCTCGCGGGGGCCAACGTGTTTTCCGCCTACGCCTCCGGCATCGGCATATTGGCGGCGCAGGCGATCCTGGTGCGGTTCCTGGAAGAGACGCCCGAAGTGCGGGCGCAGATCGAGGATCGGCCCTGACCTCTTTGGGACGGCGTCCCGCCTCGCCTCGCCTCGCCTCGCCGAGCCCGCCACACCTAACCTGGGCTGTATTGTCTCGAAAAACGATCTTGAGTTGTGCCTGGCGGTTGGATGTGCTTCACTATAGAGGTTCAGGAGCCTGACCTGTCGTCGCCTGAACTCGCTGAGCGACCTGCCCGTATCGTTCCCGTAGCGTAGTTGGCCCCGCGGCGATCCGGTTCTCCTGGAAGCGCCGCGCCCTCTGACATTTGAGTTCCCAACCGACGCACCCGCGCGGGCGACACCCTGCGCCTGGGCCGCAGCCTGGAGGCTTGTCATGGCCGGTACCTGGTCCACGCTCCTGCACCAACCTGGCGTCGCCATCGACACCATGCTGCTGCTTACCGACGGCACGGTCATGGCCCATGAGCTGAGCACGCCCAACTGGCACCGGCTCTCGCCCGACAGCGCGGGGCACTATGAAAACGGGCTGTGGTCGGCCATGCCCTCCATGCCCAACAACGCCGCCATCCCGGCTGCGCTCGGCGGTCCGACCTATGCGCCGCTGTTCTACGGCGCAGCGGTTCTGCAGGACGGGTCGGTCTTCATCGCCGGCGGCGAGTACAATCACAACGTGTCCGCCGACATGGCGGCGGCCGCGCGGTTCAATCCCCAGACGAACACCTGGACGACGCTCGGCGGCCCGGCCGGCTGGACCCATGTGGGCGACGTCAGCCTGTGCGTCCTGGCCAACGGGCACGTCCTGCTCGCCAGCATCGACGACAACCGAACCGCCTTCTTCGACCCGGCGACGAACGCCTATTCGGCGGGCCCGAACAAGCTGGACCGGGGGGCCGAGGAATCGCTCACCCTGATGCCCGACGGCACGGTCCTGGTGGTGCAGTGCACGGCGATACCGGGCAGCGAGAAATATGTGCCGGGGTCGAACAGCTGGGTTTCGGCGGGCAACACGCCGGCCACGCTGCCCCAGTCTCTCCCGGGCATCGTCGCCGAGATCGGGGCCACGGTCCTGCTGACCAACGGCCACGCCTTCGCCATCGGCGCCACCGGCGCCACCGCCCTCTATTCCCCGGGGCCGATGCCGGCCTCGCCCGGAACCTGGACCGCGGGCCCGACTCTGAAGAGCGGTGCGACGACCATGCATCCCAGCGATGCGCCCGCCGTGCTGCTGCCCAACGGCAAGGTGCTGCTCACGGGAAGCCCGCCCGCGACGGCGGCGAACAGCTTCCCGGGGCCGACGACCTTCTTCGAATACGATCCGACAACCAACACCGTCGCCGTGGTCGGGGCCTCGGCGAACGCCGCGACGCCCTGCTTCCAGGGCCGGTTCCTGCTGCTCCCGTCCGGCAAGGTGCTTTACTCGAGCCAGGGCGGCACGATCGCGGTCTACACGCCGGACCTGGCGCCCGCGGCCGCCTGGCGGCCGGTCATCACCAGCATCTCCTCGACCCTGCAGCCGGGGAACACCTACACGCTCACCGGGCAGCAGCTCAACGGCCTGTCGCAGGCCTGCTACTACGGCGACGACGCCACCATGGCGACGAACTATCCGATCGTGCGCCTGACCAACACAGGGACGGGGGTCGTCACCTACTGCCGGACCGCCAACCATTCGACCATGGCGGTCGCCACCGGCGTCGCCTCGGTCACGACCCAGGTTACGGTTCCGGCGGGCCTGCCCAACGGCGCCTATTCCCTGGAGGTGATCGCGAACGGCATCCCCTCGCTAGGGCGCCCCGTGACCGTGGCCACCAAGTCCCTGATCAAGGACCACAAGGACCTCAAAGACCTGAAGATCGAGATCAAGGAGATCAAAGAGCACAAGGAGTTCAAGGTCGAAAACAAGATCGAGGTCAAGGAACTCAAGCACGAGATCAAGGAGTTCGAGAAGCCGATCGTCGAAAACAAGCTGAAGGACGCCGAGGGGGACCTCAACCAGCTCCTTCAGATGGGGGGAGACCCGGCCTGGCAATCGTCCCTGCAGCAACTGTCGGACCGGGTCGACCAACTGGCGCAGAGCCTTCAACAGCGCGCGCCGATCACGCCAACGGAAAGGCCGGCCGTAGGCGATGCGCCGTTGCTGCATTCCAAGCACAAGAAAGCCGAGGGCGCAGCCCCGGCCAAGGGCGGCGGCGGCAAACCCGGAACCAAATCCTAGGGCCGCGTCATGCTCATTGTGGTGGGCGGCGCCCGCGACGCGCAGATCGACCGGCTGATCCGGCGCCTGGGCCCCGATCGCGCCGTGCGGATGGACGTGACGGACCTCTCCGCGACGGGCTGGCGGCTGGGGACCGACGACCGCGGCGACGGCGTAGTGGTCGCAGGCGGGCGACCGCTTCCGGTGGCGCAGGTGAGCGGCGTCCTGGTTCGGCGGCTTGCGATCTACCCGCAGGAACTGACCCACGTGCACGAGGACGACCGCGCCTATGTGGCGGCCGAGCTGACAGCGATGCTGATGTGGTGGCTGACGGTGCTGGAGGTTCCGGTGTTGAACCGGCCGGCCCGGGGCGTGCTTTGCGGACCCTTCGGTCGCCCGGAGCCCTGGCTGGCGCTGGGGGCGCAGTTGGGCCTGGCGGTGGTCTCGGAGACCCGGACCCGCGACCTGCGCCCGGCGCCGGCGCCGCCCCACTGGACCGTGAGCTTGGTGGGCGACGCCGCGATTGGGACCGCGCCGCGCAACGTGATCGCCGCCGCCCGGCGACTGGCGCGCGGCGCCGGCGCGACGGTGCTTCAGGCCGCGTTCGACGCCGAGGGACGGCTGACGGCGGCGGACAGCTTCCCCCCGCTGGATGAGCCGGTGATCGACGCCATCGCCGCCAGGGTCTGGAAGCCGGCCCCGCGAGCGCTCCTGGCGGCGTCATGATCCTCCTGTGGGGCGTCTCGGAGGATGGCCCCTTGCGCGCCGTCCGCGCGGCGCTGGAGGCACGAGGCGTCGACACCGTCTTCGTCGACCAGTTCGACGCGGAAGGCTTCGACTGCAGGATCGCCACGGCCGGCGGCGACGGCGGTCGGCTTCGGCTCGGCGCGGGCGAGCTCGACCTGGACACCGTCTCTGCGGTCTATCTGAGGCCCTATCCCGGACGGCGGGTCATGGAGCTGATGGAGGTCGAGGCGGCGGCCGCCGACCGCGTGGAGCGCTTCGAGGACGCCCTGCTGCAGTGGACGGAGCTGACGCCGGCCCTGGTGGTCAACCGGCCCTCCGCCATGGCGTCGAACGGTTCGAAGCCCCTGCAGGCCCATCTGGCGGAACGGCTCGGCTTCGCGACCCCGCCGACGCTGCTGACCAGCGACCGCGACGCCGCAGCGGCGTTCTGGGCCAAGCATGGGGCGGTGATCTACAAGTCCGCCAGCGGCGTCCGCAGCCGCGTCGCCCAGTTGGACGCCGTGGTGCTGGACCGGCTGTGCGCGCCGGCTTGCCCGATCCAGCTCCAGGCCCGGATCGAAGGCGTCGATTGGCGGGCGCACGTGGTCGGGGACGAGGTTTTCGCCTGCACGGTCGAGAGCGATGCGGTGGACTATCGCTACCCGGAGGCCGACGGGCCGCGGATCACGGCGGCGACCCTGCCGTCCGCGGTCGCCGACCAGTGCCTCGCCCTGGCCCGCAGCCTGGGATTCGTCCTCAGCGGCATCGACCTGCGGCGCACGCCCGACGGCCGCTGGATCTTCTTCGAGGCCAATCCCTCCCCGGGGTTCACCTACTACGAGGATGCCACCGGCGCGCCGATCTCCACCGCGCTCGCCGACCTGCTGGCCCGCGCCGAGGCGCCCGGGCTTGGCCGATAGGGAGCCGCGCCGGGTGAACGGAGGTTTTCAGGCAGAGTTCAGGCTCGGGCGCAGATAGCCGTCACTGCGGGGGCCTCCCAAGCATTGAAGGAAGCATCTGTGATTAAAAGGCTGATCCTTGGCGCCGCCGGCGCGGCGTCGCTCCTCGGTGGCGCGGTTGCGGCGAACGCCTCGCCGTTGCTGGTCAGGGGCGTCGATGAACCCGGCGCCGCGGTGGTTGAGCAGGCCCAGTACGTCTACTCCGGCCACAATTACTGCTGGTACGACGGCGGCTGGCGCGGGCCGGGCTGGTACTGGTGCGGCTATGCCGGGCGCCGCGGCCTGGGCTGGGGCGGCGTGGCCGGCTGGCGCGGCTGGTCCTACGGTCCCGCCTTCTGGCGCGGCGGCGCGTGGGTCGGCCCGCGCGGCTATCATCACCGCGAGTGGGGCGGCTGGCGCGGCGAACACGACCACTGGCGCCACTGACCCCGGGGGCATCATCCGGCCCGCCCCCCGCGGGCCGGGTGTTGTCCGGCTCGCGCTTTCGCCGAGGGGTGCGAGATGCGCCCGGACAAGCCGGAGCCGGCGATCAGGCCTCGCCCCTCACCCCGCTGTTCCGGCTGAAATGCGCCAGGGTGCGCAGCTTGGACAGGCGCGCGCTGTCCTCATGAAACCCATTCGGCGCCACGAAGGCGTGGCCGGCGTCGTACATGTAGACGGGCAAGTCGGGGTAGGCGGCGCGGATCGCCTCGACGTCGGCGGGCGGGATCAGTTCGTCGGCCTTGCCCAGGTGCAGGATGGTGGGCGCCTGCGGGGCGTCGGCCATGTAGTCGACGATCTGGCCGCCGTAGAAGGAGGCGACGGCCGCCAGGCCCGTGCAGCGCGCCGCCGCCAGCCAGGCGGTCGTGCCGCCGAAGCAGAAGCCCATGGCGAAGACCGGCGGGGCCAGTGCGTCGATGGCGGCCTGCACCGCGTCCAGCACGTCGGCGCCCCAGTGGGTCTGTTCGGCGAAGCCGTTCTGGCGGGCCATCAGGGCGGGATCGAAATTGGTCTCGGCGAAGCCGCGGCGGAGGCGGTCGAAGAGGCTCGGGACCAGCACTTCGTAGCCCGCCTCGGCGTAGTCGTCGGCCAGTTCGCTCAGGTGCGGCGTCACCCCCCAGATGGCGTGCAGCACGACCAGACCGCCGCGTCGGGCGTCGCTGACGCCGGCGCGGTAGGCCTCGTATTCGAAGCCGTCCCTGGCGCTCCTCAGGCGGACGATCTCGCCCATCTCGCGCCTCAGGCCTTGTCGAACAGTTCCAGGGTGCGGTGGCGCGCGAGGTCGGCGGCCTCGGCGTTGTAGCGCTCCGGGCTCTGGTTGTTGAAGCCGTGGCCGGCGCCTTCGTAGATATGGACTGGGACCTTGGGGTGGTGCTCGGCCACCGCCTTGGCCACGTCGTCGGCGGGGATGCCGGTGTCGGTGCGGCCCAGGTGGACGATGGTCGGGCACAGCAGGGCGGCCGCCGCGTTGGCCTGCACCATGCTGCCGTAGTAGCTCGACGCCGCCGCCAGGCCCTCGACCTTGGCCGCCGCCAGCCAGGCCAGGGAGCCGCCATAGCAGTAGCCGACCACGCAGACCTTATCGCCGCGGGTCTTCAGGAAGTTGCGGCAGGCGGCGATGTCGCCCATGGCCTGGTCCAGCGGCGTGCCCATGGCGTGGGCCACGCCGGCCTTGATGCCGTCGGGATCGTGCTTGGCGAGGAAGCCGGGCTCGCGGCGGTCGAACATGGCCGGGGCGATCGCCTCATAGCCCATCTTGGCCCAGCGCTCGACGTCGGCGCGGACGTATTCGTCCAGGCCGAAGATCTCCTGGATCACGATCACCCCGCCTTTGCGGGGTGTGAACGAAGGCTCGTGGTAGGCGGAAAACTCGAAGCCGTCCGCGCCCGCGATCTTGATCGTCTCGCCCATTTTCCGTCCCTCAAAAGCGTCCTGGCCGGCGGTTCGCCCGCGGCGCGGCCGCGGTCAACCCATGTCGGATATACAACCTGTAATCAGCGATTCGCGCATCTGCCACCTGTGCGTGACCGGCGCCTCGAGGCGCCCAACCGCCCTAGACGTTGAACCGGAAATTCATCACGTCCCCGTCCCTGACGACATAGTCCTTGCCTTCCTGGCGCAGCTTGCCGGCGTCGCGCGCGCCGGCCTCGCCCTTCAGGCGGACGTAGTCGTCGTAGCCGATCGTCTCGGCACGGATGAAGCCCTTCTCGAAGTCGGTGTGGATGACGCCGGCGGCCTGCGGGGCGGTGTCGCCCTTGTGGATGGTCCAGGCCCGCGCCTCCTTGGGCCCGACCGTGAAATAGGTCTGCAGGCCGAGCAGGTGGTAGGCCTCGCGGATCAGCTTGTTGAGGCCCGGCTCGCTGAGGCCCAGGGTCTCCAGGAATTCCTGGCGCTCGCCGGCGTCGAGCATGGCGATCTCGCTCTCGATCTGGGCGGAGATGACGACGCTGTCGGCGCCGTCGCGCTTGGCGCGCTCGGCCACCAGGCGGGACATCTCGTTGCCCTCGGCGGCGGAGGCTTCGTCGACGTTGGCGACATAGAGGGCGGGCTTGGAGGTCAAGAGCTGCAGCATCCGCCAGGCCTTCTCGTCCTCCGCGGCGACCATGGCCTTGCGGGCCGGGCGGCCCTCCTTCAACTCGGCCAGCGCCAGGTTCACCAGTTTCAGGGTCTGGGCGCTTTCCTTGTCCCCAGCCTTGGCGCGCTTCTCGAGGTTGACCACCCGCTTTTCGAGGCTCTCGAGGTCGGCCAGCATCAGCTCGATCTCGATGGTCTCCAGGTCGGCGATCGGGTCGACCTTGCCTTCCACGTGGGTGATGTCGTCGTCGATGAAGCAGCGGGCGACGAAGGCCACGGCGTCGCAGTCGCGGATGTTGGCCAGGAACTGGTTGCCGAGGCCCTCGCCCTTGGAAGCGCCGCGCACCAGGCCGGCCACGTCGACGAAGTTGATCCGCGCCGGGATAATCTCCTTGGACGGGATGATGGCGGCCAAGGCGTCCAGGCGCGGCTCGGGCACCGCCACGTCGCCGGTGTTGGGCTCGATGGTGCAGAACGGATAGTTGGCGGCCTGGGCCGCCGCGGTCTGGGTGAGCGCGTTGAACAGGGTCGATTTGCCGACGTTGGGCAGGCCGACGATGGCGACTTTCAGGGCCATGGTGTCCTTCGGGGAGTCTTTCGGGTCTTTGCAGAAGCTAGCGGTCGGGCGACCTAGCACAGGCGGCAGGTCGGGCCTAGGCCAGGGCCCACGAAGAAGGCCGCCGCCCCTGGGGGACGACGGCCTCTTTCGAAAGTTCGAGGGTGGCTCGGTCGGTCAGGCCGGGAGGGCCGCCTGCCGACGCTTCTGGCGCAGGATGGCGCCGACGCCGCCAAAGCCCATGATCATGAGCGACCAGGTGGCCGCTTCCGGGACCGGGACGCTCGCCAGGCTGAACTCGCCGTCACCCTTGGCGGTGAAGGACCGCAGGGCCGCCGTGGGGCTGGTGGCGCCGAAGTTCGGGGTCACCGCCAGAAGCGTGTAGGCGAACTCGGGATTGATGCCCGTCGCCACGGCCGGGTCCACGGCCGAGGTCAGGTGCATCACGCCGCCGTTGCCTACTGCGAGGTTCGTGGAGCCGGAAGCGCCGGCGCCTTGGATCCAGGCGTTGTTGAAGGTGCCGCTCAGCAGGTTCTCACCATTGGTCAAGGTGATGCCGCCGATCGTCGTGCCGGTCGTGCCGGAGAAGGTGTAGCTGAAGCTCCCGTTGAGTCCGGTCTGCGTCCAGAGGTCGTTCGGCGCGCCCGAGAAGGTCGCCGGGATGTTCACGCCCGTCGCGGTGAAGGTGAAGTTCGCGGGCAGGAACGTCAGCAGGTTCAGGATGGGCCCCGAGTTCTCGAAGCTGAACGCGGTGGAGCCGGTCCCCGTGAGGGTGCCGCCGGAGCCGGTGTCGCCGGCGCCATTGTTGGTCCAGGTGAAGTTCGGGCCCGGAGCCAAGGTCGTCGTCGTCGCAAAGACGGTCGTCGCCTGTGCGGGTAGAGCCAGGGCGCTCAAAGCCAGCGCCCCCGCGGTCGTCATCATGAGTAGGGTTTTCAACTGCAGCCTCCCAGATTATCCCGCCCGTGACCCCCAAACACAAACCCGCCACAGTTAGTTCCCGGCCGGATGCAGGGCGGGCGAAGGTTTTTTCGCGGCGGTGCGAGCGTGCACGGAACGGCGCGTACGGGGCGCTGTGGCAAAGCCGATTCCGACGCCGGCCGTCATTCGGCCCAGGAGGAAATCCTGGCCGTGACGCCCCTGCGAAAGCCTAGCGGCCGGTCAGGGCGCGGACGGCGAAGTCGCGCCAGGTCTGGGCTTCCCGGCGGAACTGGCCGCGCAGCTTGGCCATCCGCTTGTCCAGGTCGTCGACCACGGCGCGCGCCTCGTCGCGGCGGCCGTGGCGGGCCATGAAGGCGGCGTAGCGGGCCAGGGCCTCGAAGCCCGGCAATCGCTCCGCCGCCCAGGCGTAGGCCGTGTCGGCCTCCGCGATGCGGCCCAGTTCCTCGTAGGCGCGGCCCAGCGACATGGCGGCCGCCGGCGTGCGGCCGTGCGCCTCGTCATTGCCGAGCTTCTCCAGAACCTCCAGGGCGTCGGCGGGACGCCGGAGCTCCAGCAGCGCGTTGGCCAGGCCCAGCAGCAGGACCGGGTCGTCCGCATGCACCCCGTGGGCGGCCGTGCGGTAGAGCGCCTCGGCCTCGCCGTAGTGGCCCAGGTGGGCCGCGGCGGCGGCCAGTCGCGACTGGTTGCGCACCGTGGGGGTTTCCTCGCAGGCCTGCTTGGCCTCGCGGTACTCCCGATGCGGATCCAGCGTCTCGCGCGCCGCGCGGCCGATCTTGCGCGCGGTGGTTCCGCCGAAGATGTCGGGGACGATGTTGAGGGCGATGTAGACCAGGCCGCCCAGGGGCTGGGTCATCAGGATGATCCACAGCCACATGGAATTGCGGCCGGTCTTCACCGCATGCCAGCAGAGCAGGATCGCCATCACCAGCGAGAGCAGAAAACCAGGAATCATCATGTCGGCCGGTCCTAGAGTTCACCCCGCGCAGCCTTGCGGGGGTCAACCTTGTCGGCCGGCGCCAGGCGCATGACTTCCGTTTGATATTTCTCGTCCTCGCCCGCCGCCAGCAGGGGCAGGGCCTCGGCGACGGCCTCGATCAGGGGCTCGACCCACTTCCGGTCGGCCTTGTGGAATTCGGAGAGCACGTGGCCGTGCACCAGCTCCTTCTGCCCTGGATGGCCGGTGCCCAGCCGCGCGCGGCGGAAGTAGGGACCCACCTGCGAGGTGATCGAGCGCACGCCGTTGTTGCCCGCCGCCCCGCCGCCCGCCTTCATCCGGAAGCGGCCGGGCGCCAGGTCGATCTCATCGTAGAAGACGACCAGGTTCTCGGGCTCGATCTTGAAGAACTTCAGCGCCTCGCCCACGGCGCGGCCACTCTCGTTGTAGAAGGTCTGGGGCTTGAGGATCAGGGCGCGGACCGGGCCGTCGGGCGTCGGGATCGACCCCTCGGCGGCGAAACCCTGGAAGCGCGAACGGAAGGGGCCGAAGTCCCACCGGCGCGCGATCTCGTCGACGGCCGCAAAGCCGATGTTGTGGCGTGTCTTGGCGTAGGTCGGTCCCGGATTGCCGAGGCCCGCGATCAGCAGCATCTGGCCCTCCGAAGACGGCCCCTAAAGCAGGTTCGGGGAGGCGAGGCCTTAAGCCTCGCCGCCTTCTTCGGTGGCGCTTTCAGCCGCCGCGCCCTCGGCGACCGCGGTGTCGGCCGCTTCGTCTTCATCGGCCTGCGAGGAGGCGCCGCTGATGGTGGCCAGCACCGTGTCGGCGGGGACCGTGGCCGCCACATTGGCCGGCAGCTTGAGGTCCGAAACGCGGACCGAGTCGCCGATGTCGAGGCCGGTCAGGTCGAACACCAGTTCTTCCGGAATGTGGTCGGCGGCGCAGGCCACCTGCACGTCGTGGAACACCACGTTGAGCGTGCCGCCGCGCTTGATGCCCGGCGCGGCGTCGTGGTTCTGGAAGTGCACCGGAACGTTGATCTTGATCTGCTGGTTGGCGTCGACGCGGTAGAGGTCGAAGTGCCAGGGCGTGTCGGTGACCGGGTGCATGTCCACGGCCTTGGCGATCACCGGCTGGGTCTCGGAGCCGTACTTCAGGGTCACCAGGTGGCCCAGCAGCTTGCCGGTGTAGAGCGCCTTCTTGAACTCGTTCATCTTGACCGAGATCGCGACGGGATCCTTGTCGCCGCCGTAAAGGACGCCGGGAACCAGGCCTTCGCGGCGGGCGACGCGCGCGCCACCGGTGCCGGTGCGCTCGCGGACTTCGACGTTCAGAACGATATCGGCCATGGCCTTGCCTCAGAAACGAAACCGCCGCGCGAAGAGCGCGCGGCGACGCAGGATGCGACCCGGGTGGGCCGAAAGGTGCGCGTAGATACACAAAAGCCCCCGTCCGCGCAACGGGCGAGGGGCTTAAATTCGCTCAGCGCGCCCTGGTTCGCCGACAGAGTCCGGACACAATTCCGCTCATCCCGGCGAAGGCCGGGATCCAGATCTCGAAGCGGGATGGCTGATGGGACGAGCGCCGAGGCCGTAGAGCCCACGCCTGAGCCATTCCATCTGGATCCCGGCCTTCGCCGGGACGAGCGGTTGGAAAATCCTAAGTATCGGAATTTATTGCAGGCCTAGCGCTTCTTGCTGTGCGAACGCGATGAGGCGGGCGTCGAGGCCTTGGTCAGGGCCGCGTCGGCCAGGGCCTGGACGCGCGGATCGATCGGCGCGGGAACCCCGGCGCCCTTCATCAGGCAACTGCCGGTGTCCTCCAGCACGTGCTGGCCCAGGCAGAAGACGTCCTCGTAGTGCGGCCGGGCCACCGCCAGGCACTGGTAGAGGTTGAGCTTGGCCATGTTCAGGCAGACAGCCCCGGCGGGCTCCGCGAGGATCGGCATCACCTGGGCGAGGCTCGCATCGTCGGCGTAGCCGAGGGCGGCCAGGGCGGCCACGGCCAGGGCGTGGATCACCTCCGGCGTATAGGGCGGCTCGGCGCTCATCGGCGTCAGGCCCATCTGGCCGGGTCCCGACACCGCCGTCTGCAGGCGCACGGTCTCGGAGACCTCGCCCAGGGTCGGCGTGGCGGAGAGCTCCTTGGCGAGCGCCAGCCGGCTTTCGCGGGCCGGGACGTCGGCCTTCGACCAGGCCTGGTGCTGCACCTCATAGGCCGCCTGGCGCACGTTGCGGCCCAGCTCGACCAGCTTGCGGCCGTCCTCGCCGAGCGCGCTCATCACGAGGCCTGCGGCGCCGGCGGAGCCCGAGAAGCCCACGGCGTAGGCCGGATCCTTCATGATCTCGTAGGCGACGGTGCGGCGCTGTTCCGGGTCGGCCGCGAACTTGCGCACCCCGGCGACGAAGGCTGGGTCCTGCAGGGCCACCACCGCGCCGTAGGCGATGGCGCCGCGCAGCAGGGCGCCGGGTTCATAGGACTCGCCGGTCTTCAGGCTCTGGGCCACGTCCGAGCCGGTGGCGAACCCCGTGGAGATGGCGCTGGCGCGGTTGACGTAGGCCCGATAGCCGCTGGCCAGTTCGACGACCCGCGGCGAGAGGCTGACGGACGGGATCACCACGGCGACGGGCGCGGGGGGCGGCGGCGGGGCGGGCGGCGGCGCGGACGAGCAGGCGGCCACGACCAGGGCCAGGGCCGCCGCAAGGGCGCTCGGGGCGAGGCGGCCATGAACGAAATGCTCAGGCGCGCGGCGGGCAGGAGTCGCGGAGGTCATCGGAAGGCTTTTCCCACAGTCGCGTGGCGTCACGCTCAGATTCGTCCCCCGACAGGAATGTGGACTCGCACAGTAAACGCCCGGTGAGCAAGCGTCGCCGCGGGCGAACCCTCAAATCCTCAGTCGAACAGTTTCGACACAGACTCCTCGTTGGCGATGCGGCGGATCGCCTCGCCGATCAGCTTGTCGCAGCTCACATAGCGGATCTTGCCGCCCTCGCCGGCCCGGTCCGGCGGGGCGATGGAATCGGTCATCACCAGCTCCTTGAGGATCGAGCTGTTGACCCGCTCGACCGCGGCGCCGGACAGCACCCCGTGGGTCACATAGGCCGAGACCTCGGACGCCCCGTGGTCGACCAGGGCCTGGGCCGCGTTGGTGAGCGTGCCGCCGCCGTCGATCATGTCGTCGAACAGGATGCAGCGGCGGCCGGAGACGTCGCCGATGATATTCGCCACCTCGCTCTTGCCGGGGCCGGAGCGGCGCTTGTCGACGATGGAGAGCTCGGCGTTGAGCCGGGTGGCGACCGCGAGCGCCCGGACCACGCCGCCCACGTCCGGCGAGACGATCATCAGCTCGTTGGTCTTCTTGTGGTTGTCCTTGATGTCGGCGGCCAGGATCGGCGCGGACAGCAGGTTGTCGGTGGGGATGTCGAAGAAGCCCTGAATCTGGCCGGAGTGCAGGTCCATGGTCAGCACCCGGTCGGCGCCGGCCCGGGTGATGAGATTGGCCACCAGCTTGGCGGAGATCGGCGTGCGGCCGCCGGTCTTGCGATCCTGCCGGGCGTAGCCGAAGTAGGGCATCACCGCCGTGATCCGCTTGGCCGAGGCGCGTTTCAGCGCGTCGATGCAGATCAGGAGTTCCATCAGGTTGTCGTTGGCCGGGTAGCTGGTGGACTGGATCACGAAGACGTCCTCGCCCCGGACGTTCTCGTCGATGGTCACCCAGACCTCGTTGTCGGCGAAGCGCTTTACCTGCGCCTTGGTCAGCGGCAGGTCCAGGTGGGCGGCCACGGCCTCCGCCAGCGTGCGATTGGAGTTGCCAGCCAGCAGCTTCATCGGGGCTCCACGGAAAATGCGCTTATGCGGCGGGCTTGTAGCAGGGGAGGCCCGGGAGTCTATCCCCGCGCTTCATCCGTCCCCGCGCCAGGGAGGTTGGCGGAGCGAAGCGAGGTCGAGTGGGGAAGCGGCGCCCAGGCGCGGAGTCGGCGTTCCGGCCCACGCTTCCCCACTCGTCCCGGCTTCGCGGCCTGCCCCTGCCCTCAAGAGGAGGGATGACGAGTCGAGCACGATCGCCGAGAGCAGGCGGCCGTAGTCGGGCTCGCCGAGCTTGAAGGCCCGGCGATTGGAGAAGAAATCGTCCGCCTGCGCGCAGGTGTCGTGGCCGATCCATTCGCAGGCCCGGACGCCGGCGGCGGCCAGGCGGGCCAGGACGAAGGCCGGCAGGTCGAACATCCGCTTGTCCGGCGCGGCGCCGGGGGCGAAGAACCGGCCGTGGGCGGGATCGGCCTCGGTGAACCGCTCGAGGAACTCCAGCCCCACCTCGTAGGAGGCCGGGCCGATGCACGGCCCCACGGCGGCGCGCAGGCGCTCGCGCCGGGCGCCCAGGGTCTCCATGCGCGCCACGGCCGCCTCGATGACGCCGGTGAGCGCGCCCTTCCAGCCCGCGTGGGCGGCGGCGACGACGCGGGCCAGCGGGTCGACGAACAGGATCGGGGCGCAGTCGGCGGCGAGCGCGCCGGCGACCACGCCGGGCGTGGCGGTGACCACCGCGTCGGCCTTCGGGGGCTCGCCCGGCCAGACGCCTTCGGTCGCCAGCGCCGTGGCGGAGTGGACCTGATAGGCGGTGACGACGGCGTCGGCGCCCAAGTGGGCGGCGCAGCGGCGGCGGTTCTCGCGCACCGCGTCGGGGTCGTCGTTCGAACCCAGGCCGACGTTCAGGCTGGCGTAGACGCCCTGGGAGACGCCGCCGCGGCGGGTGAAGAAGGCGTGGCGCACGCCGGGCGCCTCCAGCAGCTTCGAGGTCAGGACCGGGAGTTCGCTCATTCGGCCTCCTCGAAGGCGGGTGGGGTCCAGCCGGGCGCGTGGATCGCGCAGGCCTTGAACAGCTCGCCCATCTCGTCGCCGGCGATCAGGCGGGTGAGCTGGCGGCCGATGGCGCCGCTGCGGCCGGGCGCGGCGCGGACCAGGGCCTCGGCGCGCTGGCCGATCCCCATCCGGGCCAGGAACTCGCCCTGGGTGAGGATCGCGGCCTCGGCGCCCTGGCCGCGGGCGGCGGCCATCACCGCGGGGAAGTCGGCGTGGACGGTGAGGTCCGCCGCGCCGGGGTCGGCCAGGGGATCGACCTTCTCGTGGCGGCGGAGCGCCTGCAGGGTGTCGCCGAAGCCGGGCTCGGCGCGGCCGTAGTCGATCAGGAGCGCCGCCCCGCCGTCGGCGGCGATCCGCGCGCCGAGCTCGGCGCCCAGGGCCGCCTGGGCCGCGGACTGCTCGAACACCTGGCCGGGCGCGGCGTCGGGCAGCAGGCCGGCCACCGGCGTCGGGGCGAGGCCGAAGGCGAGCTCGCCCTCGGCGTCCAGGCCCACGACCTGCTCGGCCCAGCCGATGGCGGTGCGCACGAACTGGCGCGCCGGCAGGCAGTCGAGCAGTTCGTTGGCGATCAGCATCAGGGGGGCTTCGGCGGGGACCTCCGCCAGGCTCCGCGCCCACTGCACGCGTCCGCCCAGCCGGTCGGCCTGAAGGGCGCGGAGCGGCGCCGAGGTCTCCACCAGCCAGACGTCGGCGGCCTCGAGCAGGCCGGGCGCATGGCGGATCGTCTTCAGGATGTCGCCCATCAGGGTCCCGTCGCCCGGGCCCATCTCCACCAGCCGCACCGCGTCGGGCCGGCCCATCAGCTCCCAGGCGGCCGCGGCCCAGACGCCGATCAGCTCGCCGAACATCTGGCTGACCATGGGGGCGGTGATGAAGTCGCCCGCCTCGCCGAGCGCCGGGCGGGTGGCGTAGTAGCCGAAGTCCGGGTCGTGCAGGCAGGCGCCCATGTACTGGGCGACGGTGATCGGGCCGCCGGCGGCGATCTGCGCCGTCAGCCGGTCACGCAGGGGCATCTGCGGCCTTGGGGGCCTCCGCGCCCTCGATCGCCGCCGGCAGGGGCTCCTTCAGGCCGCGCCAGACCAGCCAGGCGCCGATCGCCACCATGGGCGCCGACAGCATCATCCCCATGGTCAGGCCGAATGGGAAGGTGGGCATCCAGTAGTCGGGCTGGCGGACGTTCTCCAGGCTGATGCGGATCAGGCCGTAGCCGGCCAGGAACAGGCCCATGACCACGCCGCGGCGGTTCAGCCAGTGCTTGCGGTGGGTCGCCCAGCGCAGCAGGCAGAACAGCACGACGCCCTCCAGAGCCGCCTCATAGAGCTGGCTCGGGTGGCGCGGCAGGGGGCCGGCGTCGGGGAACACCATGCCCCAGGGGAGGGTGGTCGGCCGCCCCCAGAGCTCGCCGTTGATGAAGTTGGCGATCCGCACGAAAAAGCCCCCGATCGGCTCGGCGGCGACGATGATGTCGCCCAGCCTGAGAGGGTCGATCTTCTTGGCGCGGGCGAAAGCCAGGCCTGCGACAAAAACGCCGATGGCTCCGCCGTGGAAGCTCATCCCGCCATGCCAGGTCTTCAGGATCTCGACCGGGTCCGTCCAGATCAAAGAGGTCCTGTAGAACAGCACATCGCCCAGCCGGCCGCCGACGATGACGCCCAGGGTGAGCCACAGGATCAGGTCGTCCACCTGCTCGGCCGTGGCCGGCGCCGCGCGGAACGTCCAGAGCTTCGGGTTGCGCACCATGGTGACGACGTAGCGCCAGCCCAGCAGGATCGCGGCCACATAGGCCAGAGCATACCAGCGGATCGCGAAGGGCCCGATCTGAATCAGCACCGGGTCGATGTTGGGAAAATGCAGCAGCGGCCCGCTCCGGCGTTAGGGTTGACTGTCGCTTTAGAGGAGAACCTCTTCGCTTTCACCCCTTGGCGACCATATAAGGGTTATCCGGCAGGCCTGTTGTCCGCCGGTCAGAGTACGAGATGCAGACACAGAATCCCTTCCTCGACGAAATGGCCAAGCTGTCGACCGCGGCCATGGGCCTGGCCCAGGCGGCCGGCGAGGAGGCCAAGGCCGCGTTCCGCGCCCAGGCCGACCGGATGGCCGCCGACTTCGACCTGATCCGCCGCGACGACTTCGACGCGCTGAAGGCCGAGGTGGCCCAGCTTCGGGCCGAGGTCGAAGCGCTGCGGGCGGCAAAGCCCGCCCCCAAGGCTGCGCCCAAGGCGGCCAAGGCCCCGGGCGCGGGGCCGAAACCGGGCGTCGGCGGCTGAAAACGCAACCGCACACAACAATGTGGGCGACTTCTGGAAAGAACCGGATGACGCCCAAGCCGCGAAGCAGATTAGTTTCACTATCGCAGGCGATTCGGGGGCGGCCGTCTGCTCCCCGCCCGCTGCGAAAGGGGTCTCATGGACACCACCAGCCCGTCTGACGACAGCGTCCAGCTCGGCGCCGATCCCCTCGACGTGGTCGAGCACGTGCTCGCCGCGGAGAACCTGCCCTTCGACCGCACGGAAGATGGCGACCTGGCCTTCTCCCTGGCCGGCGACTGGAAGGACTACGAACTCTGGTTCGCGTGGCGGCCGGAGGGCGACTGCCTGCAGCTCTGCCTCTCCATGGACCTGACGGTGCCCGCCGACCAGCGGCCCGCCGCCCAGGAGCTGATCGCCCAGGTGAACCCGCGGGTGTGGCTGGGCCACTTCGAGCTTTGGGAAGACGGCGAAGTCATCTTCCGCCACGGCATGGCCCTGATGACCGGGGAACAGCCGAGCCTGGCCCAGGCCGCGGCGATGATCGACGTGGCCGTGGAAGGCGCCGACCGGTTCTACCCGGCCTTCGACTTCCTGGTGCAGGGCTCGAAATCCCCCGCCGAAGCCATCGCCGCCTGCATGTTCGAGACAATCGGCGAGGCCTGACCACCCCCAGCTTGTCATCCTCCGGTCGCGTTCGCGCGATCCGGGGGACCCAGGCTTGCTTCTTACGGGGCAGCGGGCTCGTGCGCCTCCGTCCGGCGTTGGGCCGCAAGCCGGGCGTGAACCGCCTGGACAACCACGGAGCCCTCGCCGACGGCCGAGGCGACGCGCTTCACCGACCCCGCGCGGACGTCTCCCACGGCGAAGACGCCGGGCAGGCTGGTCTGGAACAGGTTGAACGGCTGCGGCGTCTCGTCCCCGCAATGCTCGCCGGTCAGCACGAAGCCGCGATCGTCCAACTTCACCGCGCCCTCGAGCCACCCGGTGCAGGGATCGGCGCCGATCATGACGAAGAGCCCTTCGGCGGCGTGCTCCGCCACGCGCTCGTCGCTGTCGCGGAGCTTCACGGCCCGCAAGCGGCTGTCCCCGACCAGCTCCACGACCTGCGACCGCATCACGATCTCCACATTGGCGGCGTGGCGCAGCCGATCGACGAGGTAGCTGGACATGGTGTCCGCCAAGTCGTTCCCGCGATGCACGAGGCGCACGGTCGAGGCGCGTGAGGCCAGGAACATCGCGGCCTGGCCCGCCGAGTTGCCGCCGCCGACGACAACGACCTCCTTGCCCTTCAACGCCCGGGCCTCGAGCTCGGTGGCGGCGTAGTAGAGGCCGGCGCCTTGAAAGCGGTCCTCGTCGGGCACGCCGAGCCTTCGGTAGCGGGCGCCGGTGGCGATGATCACCGCCCGTCCGAGCAGGACCGCGCCGTCGTCGAGCGTGACCTCGTAGTATCCCGGCCTGGCGCTGGGCTGGAGCTTCTGCGCGTGGCGCGGCGTCGCCACCCGGACGCCGAACTTGACCGCCTGAAGCTCGGCTCGGAACGCCAGGTCGGCGCCCGACACCCCGGTGGGAAAGCCCAGGAAGTTCTCGATCCGCGATGACGACGCCGACTGGCCTCCGATCGCCACATCGTCGAAGAGAACGGTGCGCAAGCCCTCCGACCCGCCATAGACCGCCGCAGACAGGCCGGCGGGGCCCGCTCCGGCGATGATCAGGTCCACCGGCTCGGGGTCATCGACGGCCAGGTCGAGTCCAAGGGCGCGCGCCACCTGCGAGACGGACGGCTCCGTCAGCACGTACCGGCCGCGCACCACCACCTTCGCCTCGGCGCCGACGGCCCCCAGGGCGGCGAGCTCCGCTTGTTGGGCCGGGTCCGCGCCGTCCATCCACCGATAGGGAATGCGGTTACGCTCCGCATAGGCCTGCACCTTCCGCAAGGCCGGCGATTCCTCGGGACCCGCCAGCGTCAGGGTGCCCTGCTGGCGCTGGACCAGCAGCAGCCGGCGCGCGGCGAAGGCCTGCAGCAGGAGATCGCCGATCTCGGGATCGACCTGGGTCAGCTCCACGATTTCCGCCTGGGGGACGACCAGGACCTCGCCGGCCTCGACGACGATGCAGTCCGAGAACGCGGTCTGGCCCAGCAGCAGGGCGATTTCGCCGGTGAACTGGCCCGGCGTCATGACCCCTAGGACCATGCCGGCCGGGTCGCGGATCTGCACCGTCGCCGACAGGAGGTAGATGAGGGGGTAGTCGCGGTCGTCCGAGCGGTACAGCACCTCGCCCACGGCGACGCGCCGCCGCTCGCCGTGCGCCTCCAGCCTCGCGACCGCGGGCGCGGCCATGGTCGTGTTCGCCCGCCGCCTCATCTCGTCGTAGGTCAGGTCGTCGAACATGGCCGCCTCCATCGCCAAGGCCTGCGCATCGTGGCGCTTGGTTCTACCGAAAAGAGGGCCCGGATCGCCGGCAGCGTCCAGCTTTCGTCGCCGTTGAAGGTCGGCAGCTGTCGTTCTTGAGGCTCTCGTAGAGCTCGATCAGGTCCGGAAGCCCTTCGCTCAACTCTTCAAGCCGGCCCAGAGCTCGTGCAGGCGCGTCGCCGCGAGCTTCGGGCGGCGGTCGCGGGTGAAGACGCCCTTCTGGTTCAGGGAGCCCACCCGCATGGTGCTCTGGGCTGTCTTGAAGTCGGCGAAGGCCCAGGGGTGGGCGCCGACGATGAACGGGCTTTGGCGCAAGGTCTTCCAATAGGCCTCGATGAGGTCGGCCTGGTAGTCCTCGCTCCACATCTCTGACGGATGGGCGTGGACGCCGGCCACCGCGTCGGCGCCGAACTCCGTGAACACCACGGGCTTGTCGCCGTGGCGCGCGCGCAGGGCGGCGATCTCCCGCTCCAGGGTGGCGACGGCCTCGTCGATCTGGCCCGACACCGCGTACCAGCCGTTGTAGGAATTGGTGCAGATGACGTCGCCCAGGCCCACCCACTCCGGCGGGCCGTTCTGCACGCTGACCAGCGCGACCGGCCGCGTGCGGTCCAGGCTGCGGGCCTTGTCGAACAGGCGCTTGAAGAACTGGGCGCCCGCTTCCACGGCCCCGGTCGGGGCTTCGTCGGTGGTGTGGAAGGGCTTGGGGATCGGCTCGTTGGCCAGCGACCAGAGGATCACGCAAGGGTGGTTCTTGTCCCGCCGCACCAGCTCGCCCAGCGCCCGTTCGAGCTGGCGGTAGCGCGCCTCGATGATCGCCGGCGGATCGGAGAACACCAGGCTGACCCCGGGCGTCTCGGCGATGACCAGGAACCCGTATTCGTCGGCGAGCATCATCGCCTCTTCGGAATAGGGATAGTGCGAGGTGCGGAAGCTGTTGGCGCCGATCCACTTGAGCAGCTCGAAGTCCCGCACCAGCACGGCCAGGTCGAGGCCCTTGCCGTGCATGGGGAAATCCTCGTGCTTGCCGAAGCCGGTGAGGAACACGGGCTTGCCGTTCAGCCGGATCTCGCTGCCGCGCACCTCGACGGTGCGCACGCCCACCTTGAGGGGGTACTCGTCGATTGGCGCTTCGGCGCCGCCCAGCCGCACGGTCAGCCTGTAGAGGTGCGGGTCGTCCGGCGACCAGGCGCGCACGGCCGGCACGCGGATCCGGCTCGCGCCGGCGCCGCCTTCCACCTCGACCGGGACGGAGATGGGTTTCGGGCCATCGCTCAGGATCAGGGTCGCGGGGCCCGACCAGCCGCCGTTCACCTCGAAGGCCACGTCGACTATCCCCACGGCGCCGGCGAACCCGGTGGTCACCGTCACGTCCTGAACGGCGATGTCCGGGGTGGCGAACAGCGCCACCGGGCGGTGCAGGCCGCAATAGGGAAAGAAGTCATAGGCCGTCTGGGGATAGTCCTGCAGGTAGAAATGCGAGGTCCTGGGGTCCGGCGTCGCCGGGACGCGATCGAGCTGGAGCCTGTTCTCGACGCTGACGGTCAGCCGGTTGGGCGCTGCGTCCCGCGCCACGCCGGTGACGTCGAAGGCGAAGGGCAGGTGGCCGCCCACATGCTCGCCCAGGTATTCGCCGTTGAGCCAGACGCGGGCGCGATAGACCGCGGAGCCGAAGCGCAGGCAGACCCGGCGTCCCCGCCAGCCCGGATCCAGTTGGAACTCGGTTTCGTGCCAGGCGGTCCCGAAGTAGTCGCGGGCGTCGTCGAACAGGTCGTTCCAACTGCAGGGCACCGGGATGTGGCGCGGCGCCGGCAGGCCGCGCTCGAACCAGCGGTCGGCCTCGCCGCGGTCTCCCGCGTCGAGCTGGAAGCGCCAGAGGCCGGAGAGGTCGCGCGTCGAGCGCGTGGGGCTCTCATGCGGATAGAGCAGGCTGGCCTCGCCGCGCCGGACGCCCGGACGGGGCTGGGCGGCGGCGTCGCTCGCCGCGGTCGCGGCCGTGGCGACCAGGCCCAGGGCGCCGACCGCCTGGCGGCGCGTCAGCGCGGGAGCCGCCCCCGGCGGCGTCGTCTCGTCGGCCATGCTTTCCCTCCCACCAATAGCCGCCGCCCTGAACGGACGGTCGGCGGCCGCGCCCCAGGGGTCTAGGGGACCCTGCCGTAGCGCTTGCGTTCGGCCGCGATGCGCGCGCGGGCCTGTTCCAGCTCCTGCACCTCGGTGGCGGCCAGGAGCGATTCCAGCACCCGGGTCAGGTGCTCGCGCATGGCGCGGCGCGCGGCCTCGGGCGAGCGTTGGCGCAGGGCGTCGAGGATCGCGGCGTGCTCGTCGATCCGCGGCGTCACCCCGGCCGCGTGGGCCTTGGCGCTGAGGAGCTGGGTCTGGGGCGAGCGGGCGCGGGCGTCCCAAAGCATCTGGACGGCGGCGACCATGGCGCTGTTCTGGGTCGCGGTGGCGATCAGCATGTGGAAGCGGCGGTCGGCATCCTCGGACATCACCACGTCGCGGGCGTTCTCGGCCTGCATTTCGGCGACGAGCTGCTGCAGCTCCTGCAACTGCTCGTCGGAAATCAGCCCCGCGGCGAGTGCGGCGCTCTCGCCCTCGATGGCGCGGCGGGCCTCCAGCAGTTCGAACGGGCCGACGTCCATCGCCCCGGCCGCGCCGCCGCGCGGCAGGCGGGCGGTGACATAGACGCCCGAGCCGAGGCGCACCTCCACGAGCCCGTCCAACTCGAGGGCGATGATCGCCTCCCGGATCGTGGGGCGGGAGACGGCGTAGGCCTGGGCGAGATCGCGCTCGGAGGGCAGCCGCCGCCCCAGCACGTACTCCCGGGCGGCGATCCGCCGGGCGAGATCCTCCGCGACCCTCTCGTACAGCCGGCCGGTTTCCGATTTTGCGATCATCGCCGAACCATATCTGGTCAGGCCAATTACGACAAGCCGGGGCGCTTGCCGGCGATGCTTACGCGGCGCCGTCGCGCGCTCTGCGTCTGCGTTTGATATTTCTGTTATACCAGTCATTGTGGGCGGCCTTACCAATATGGTAGGACCAATTTCAAGGAGCGGTCATAACGCTCGTCGGGATCAGGGGGAGGAAACCATGAGGCGCTTGTTTTCCAGTACGTCGCTGTCGAGCTGGTTGGTCGCCGGCATGATGGCCGCGGGCGGCGCGGGGGCGGCCCATGCGGCGGCGGCCCCCGCGGTCGACGAGGTCATCGTCACCGCCGAGAAGCGCGTCGAGAACGTCCAGAGCGTTCCCCAGGCCGTGCAGGTCGTCGGCCCGAGCCAGCTCGCCGCAGCCGGAGTGCGCGAGTTCACCGACCTGACCAAGCTCGCGCCGTCGCTGGTGGTCCGGCCGGCCGAACAGCCGGTCAACTCCTCGGTCTCGATCCGGGGCGTCGGCACCTTCGCCTTCAGCATCGGCGTCGAGCCCAGCGTCGCCATCCAGGTGGACGACGTGCCGGTGGCCTTCCAGGCCCGCGCCTTCACGGATCTCTCGGACATCGAGCGCATCGAGGTGCTGCGCGGCCCGCAGAGCACCCTCTACGGCAAGTCGGCCTCGGCCGGCCTGATCAATATCGTGACGCGCTCGCCCTCGAAAGTCTTCACGGCCGACCTCAACGCGCTGGTCACCACCGACCAGGAATATGGCGTCGGCGGCTCGGTGTCCGGACCGATCAACGACCAGGTGGCCGTCCGCCTGAGCGCCAACTACGACGACTTCGAAGGCAACGCCCGCAACGTCTTCAACGGCGCCAAGGCCAGCGGGCGCGAGTTCGCCTCCGTGCACGGCAAGCTGCTCTGGACCCCCACCGACAAGTTCACAGCCACCCTCGGCTGGAGCTATGTCGACGGCAAGACGACCGTGGGCCGCCCGTTCATCGCGCTTGCGCCCACCGCGACCCTGCGCGGCAACCCGGCCCTGCCGCCGTCGGTCTTCGAGGCGGGGATCACCGTCGGTCCGGACAACACCAACTTCGCCAACAACTTCGGGGCGCGGACCGACTACAACGACAACAGCCAGTCGCTGAAGCTGGAGTACGACTTCGGCCCGGCGACCCTGGTCTCGATCACCGGCAACGACAACTACAAGGTCACCGACCTGCTGGACGTGGACGAGACCGCGGTCAGCCAGATCGACAACCGGCAAATCGGCGACTTCAAGTCGGGGCAGGTCACCCAGGAGGTCCGCGTCGTCTCGCGCGGCGATCAGCCGTTGCGCTACACGGCGGGCGTCTTCTACGCCGACATCGATTTCGTGCGGAACTTCTTCCGGGGGCCGGTCTTCTCGCTCGCCCGCTGGTACGCGACCTCAAGCTCGCAGCAGGAGGCGGCGTTCGGCCAGGTGGACTGGGAATTCGTGCCCGGGACGACCCTGACGGGCGGCATCCGCCGTCAGCACGAGAAGATCGACTACACCTTCCAGGACATCCTCAACAACGCCTTCTTCTCAGGCGGCGCGAGCGAGACCTTCAACACCTATCGCGGGGCCTTGAACCACAAGTTCACCGACGACGTCATGGCCTATGTGTCCTACGCCACGGGCCACAAGGGCCAGACCTACGACCTGACCACCGGCTTCAACCAGAACCGTTTCCTGGCCGGGCCGGTGAAGCCCGAGACCTCCAAGAGCTGGGAGACCGGCGCCCGCACCCAGTTCTTCGAGCACCGCCTGACCCTGAACGTCACCGCCTTCCACACCATCTATCAGGACTTCCAGGCCCAGGGGATCGAGACGCTCCCCGACGGCACGTCGAACTTCCGTCTGGCCAACGTGGGGCGGCTGCGGACCCAGGGCGTCGAGGTCGACTCCGCGGCGCGGCTCAGCGACGACCTCCAACTGATGGTCTCCGGCGCCTACATCGACGCCAAGATCACCGACTTCCCGTTCGCCCAGTGCTATCCGCTGCAGACCGCGGCGCAAGGGTGCGCAGGCAGCCCGGCGCGCCAGAACCTCGCCGGCAAGCCGCCGGCCCAGGCGCCGAAGTTCAAGATGTCGGCGGACGTCAACTACACCCATCCGCTGGCCGGCACGCCGTTCGAGGTGCTGGCGATCGGGTCCTACGCCTATCAGAGCAAGATGAACTACTCGCTGAACCAGGACCCTCAGACAATCCAGAAGGCCTATGGCATCCTCAACCTGAGCGCGGGAATCCGGAATCCCGGCCAGCACTATGAGGTGGTGGCGTTCGTAAACAACGTCTTCGACGAGCACTACTACTCGAACATCTTCGACCAGGCCGGCACCTACAACAACCAGCTCGCCACCCAGGTCATCCTCCCGCGCGACTTCAAACGTTTTGCGGGGATTCGCGCGTCCTACTCGTTCTAGGATCGCCGCGCAGAGTCGCCGGACAGGTCTCCTCCCCGACCTGTCCGGCGGCGTCCCTTCAGAAGAATCGGCGCCCCCGAACATGGTCCAGACGCTCGAAGGTCCCACGACGACCGATCCTCCCTCGCTGGACGCGGACGCGGACGCGCACGCCGGGGACGGCGCCGAAGCGCCGGCGCTGCGCGGCTTCGTCTTCGCCCTGTTCTTCATCTTCGGCGGCGTCACCAGCCTGAACGACGTCATCATCCCGAAACTGAAGGAGCTGTTCACGCTCAGCTACGCCGAGGCGATGCTGGTGCAGACGGCCTTCTTCGCAGCCTATTTCCTGATCTCCATCCCGGCCTCGGGCCTGGTCCGCCGGGTGGGCTATATGCGCACCGCCGCGTTCGGCCTGGTGACCATGACCGCCGGCTGCCTGCTGTTCGTGCCGGCGTCCGCTTCCGGCGCCTTCCCGGTCTTCCTGCTGGCCCTCTTCGTGCTGGCGGCGGGCATCACCACGGTGCAGGTGGTGACCAATCCGCTGATCTCGATGCTCGGGCCGGCGCGCACGGCGCACAGCCGGCTGACCTTCGCCCAGGCGTTCAACTCGATCGGGACGACGGTCTTCCCCTACGTCGGATCCCTGCTGATCCTGGGCTCGCTCGCCAAGGTGGACGCCCACGCCCTCGCCGGGCCCGCGCTGGCGGCCTATCGCGCGGCCGAGACGCACATGGTGGTCCGCACCTACCTCGGCCTGGCGCTTGCCCTGGTGGTCGTGGCGGCGGTCGTCTGGAGCGCCCGAAACCGGCTGGCCGAGACGCCCGAGCACAGCCCGAGCCTGCTCAAGTCCTTCGACCTGCTGCGACGGCCACGCTTCGCCTTCGGCGCCGCCTGCATCTTCCTCTATGTCGGCGCCGAGGTGGCGATCGGCTCGGTGATCGTGAACTTCCTGACCCAGTCCGACGTCCTGGGCCTGGGGCCGGAGGCCGCGGGCAAGCATGTCGCCTTCTACTGGGGCGGCGCCATGGTGGGGCGCCTGGTCGGCGGCTTCCTGCTCAGGATGTTCTCGCCGGGCAAGGTGCTGGCCGTCGCGGCGGCCGGGGCGATCTCCCTGGTGGCGGTGGCCGCCGGGGCCACGGGAGCGATTTCCGGCTGGGCGCTGCTGGCGGTCGGGCTGATGAACTCGATCATGTTCCCGACCATCTTCAGCCTGGCCAACGAAGGCCTCGGCCGCCGGGCCGCCGAGGGCTCCGGGCTGATCTGCGTGGCCATCGTCGGCGGGGCGATCATCCCGCCGCTCACCGGCCGGCTGGCCGATCTCTCCAGCCTGCGCGTCGCCTTCGCCCTGCCGGCGCTTTGCTATCTGCTGATCGCCGCGTTCGGCCTCTACGCGCGCCGCCCCGCGGCGGTCAGAAGCTGAGGGCCGCGCGCGGTTGGCCGCTTCCAAGCCGATCGTAGGCGGCCTCCAGCGCGGCGCGGAAGGCCGGGGCGGCGGGCAGGTCTCGGTCAAACACGGCCGCAAGGTCCAGGAAGGCCGCGACATCGTTCGCCGGCTCGCCCGTGCAGCGCCGCGCCGCCGCTTCCAGCGCAGGCGCGAGGGGATCGGCGATGGCGGCGCCGGCGGCGGCCTGCCGGCGCACGAACTGCATCCAGGCGGCGACGCCGACCGCGGGCCGCGCGACCGGCCGCCCGGCTGTCAGCGCCTCCCGGATCGGCGCCAGGAGCCGGACGGGCAGCTTCTGCGAGCCGTCCGCGGCGATCTGGATCAGCCTGTGCACGATGGCCGGATTGCGGAAGCGCGCGAGGATCTGGCCGATGTAGGCCGCCGGGTCGAGGCCGCGGGTCGGCGACAGGCTGGGGGCCATGTCCTGGCGCGCCATCCGTTCCACGAACCCCGCCAGCGCCGGATCGGCCATGGCTTCGAAAACGCTCTCGTAGCCGAGGCGCAAGCCCACGTAGGCCAGGGTCGAATGGGCGCCGTTGAGCAGCCGCAGCTTCGCCCGCTCGAAGGCCGCCACATTGTCGGTGAGGATGACGCCGGCGGCGGCCAGCGGTTGGCCGAGCGGCCCGAGTTCGTCGGCGATCACCCACTGGGTGAACCGTTCGCGCTGGATCGGCCAGGCGTCCGCGAGCCCGAGGCGTTCGGCGGCCTCGGCGCGCAGGCCGTCATCGGTGGCCGGCGTGATGCTGTCGACCATGGTGTCGGGAAAGGCCGTCTGCCCGGCGATCCAGCGCGCCAGGTCGGCCTCGCCGCGGGCCTCCGCCAACTGGGCGACGCTGCGGCCCAGGCGCGCGCCGTTGCCCGACAGGTTGTCGCAACTGACGACGGCCAGCCCGCCCAGCCCGCTCGCGTGGCGGCGGCCGAGGCCCGCGAGCAGCCAGCCGGCCAGCGTTCGCGGCGGTGCGTCGCCGACCAGGTCGTGGCGCACCTGCGGATGGTCCAGGTCAAGGTCGCCCGCCGGCCCGAGGCAATAGCCCTTCTCCGTCACCGTGGCGGTGACCAGCCGCAGGTCGGGGTCAACCAGGCGGGCGAACACCGCCTCGGGCGTGCGGGGCGCGGTCAGGGTCTCGCGGATCGCGCCGATCACCCGCAGGCTGGGCTCCGCCTCGCGCTCGGTCAGGCTATAGAGTCCGTCCTGCGGCTCCAGGGCGGCGCGAACCTCGTCGCTGTGCAGCGAGATGGCGCTGATCGCGAAGCCCGGGTCGGAATGCAGCAGGCGATCGAAGTAGAAGGCCTGATGGGCGCGATGGAAGGCTCCGGGACCGAAGTGGGCCACGCCGATCCGCGTGGCGGCGCGGTCATAGTCTGGTCGCAGCACCTGGGGCCGCGCTTGCGCGAGAGTCAGGTCGCTGAGTCTGGGCTGCAGCGCGGGAGACGGATCCATGCCGCCAAGCTAGCGGGTGTCCGCTCGTCCGTCCTATGCGGATCGGGCCTTCGAAGCCGTCTGGAGCGCTGAAATCCATGCCAAGGCCCCTGTCGTTGAACGAGGATCGGCTGTTCCCCTCCGACCCCGCGACCCGCGCGGTGGCGCGGCGGCTCTACGGCGAGGTCAAGGGCCTGCCGATCGTCAGCCCGCACGGCCACACCGACCCGGAATGGTTCGCCTCGGACGCGCCGTTCAAGGATGCGACGAGCCTGCTGCTGGCGCCCGACCACTATCTTTTCCGAATGCTCTACAGCCAGGGCGTAGGGATGGCGGCGCTCGGCGTGCCGTCCCGCCAGGGGCCCAGTGAGGCCGACCCGCGCGAGGCCTGGAGGCTCTTCGCGAGCCACCAGCACCTGTTCCGCGCCACGCCCTCGGCCATGTGGCTGGCGCATGTCTTCGCGACCGTCTTCGGCTTCGACGTGGCCTTGGACGCCTCGACGGCGGACCTCTATTTCGACCGCATCGGCGAGGCCCTGGCGACGCCGGCGTACCGTCCGCGAGCGCTGTTCGAGCGGTTCAACATCGAGCTGCTCGCGACGACCGAGTCGCCCGTCGACGATCTGCGCCATCACGCCGCGATCCGGCGCAGCGGCTGGTCCGGCCGGGTGGTCACAGCCTACCGGCCGGACCCGGTGATCGACGCCGAGCATGAGCAGTTTCCGACCGCCCTGCAGCGGTTCGGGGAGCTTACCGGCCAGGACGTGCGAAGCTGGCGCGGCTATCTCGAGGCGCACCGGCGGCGGCGCGCCGCCTTCGCCGAGATGGGCGCGACCTCCACGGACCACGGGCACCCGACCGCCGCCACGGCGGATCTCGCGCCGGCCGAGGCCGAGGCCCTGTTCGGCAGGATCGTCGGCGGCGCCTTCGACGCCCAGGACGCCGAGCTGTTCCGAGCCCAGATGCTGACCGAAATGGCGCAGATGAGCCTGGACGACGGCCTGGTGATGCAGATCCATCCGGGCAGCTTCCGCAACCACAACGCCCTGTTGTTCCGGGACTTCGGCCGAGACCGCGGCGCCGACATCCCCACGCCCACGGACTATGTCGGCGCGCTGAAGCCGCTGCTCGACCGTTATGGCAACGAGGCGGGCCTGACCGTGATCGTCTTCACGCTCGACGAGACCAGCTACAGCCGCGAACTGGCCCCGCTCGCGGGCCACTATCCGGCGCTGCGCCTGGGCCCGGCCTGGTGGTTCCACGACAGCCCCGAGGGCATGCGGCGGTTCCGCGAGCAGACCACCGAGACGGCCGGCTTCTACAACACCGTGGGCTTCAACGACGACACGCGGGCCTTCCTGTCGATCCCGGCCCGCCACGACATGGCCCGCCGCGTCGACTGCGGCTTCCTGGCCCGGCTGGTGGCCGAGCATCGGCTGGACGAGGAAGAAGCGGCCGAGACCGCCGTCGACCTGGCCTACAATCTGGTCAAGCGGGCCTACCGGCTGGGCTAGGGATCGAGGTCCACGCGCCGCCAGTCGCCCTCGATGCGGTCGGCGAGCGGCTCGCCCGACGGCCGGCAGACCGGCCGGGTGTCGGCAGGCCGCAGCAGCAGGGCCAGCGGTCCGCGCGGCGGGCGCGGGCCGGCTGCGCGGGCGTCCACGGTCAGCCGCTCGGCGGAGGCCTCCACCGAGAGCGCCCAATGTCCCACGCCCGCCTCGCGCCCGATGTCGGCCTCGCCGTCGTCCTCGAAGCAGGTGGCCGAGACCTGGCCCTCCGCCGGGGCGAAGAGGGCGAAGGCGCGGGCGTCCGCGCGGCGGTCGAAGCTCTGCTCGGCGATGTTGAGCGGGATGGCCGAGCCCTCGCGGACCAGCAGGGGCGGCCGTCCCCAGGGCGCGGGCAGGCTGACGCGGCGGCCGCCCTCGAACCTCGCGCCCGTCCAGAAGTCGAACCAGGCCGCGCCGGTGGGCAGGCGGACCTCTCGCGTCGTCGCACCGGGCTCGACCACCGAGGCGACCAGCAGCGAGGGGCCCAGCATGAGGTCGTCGGTGTCGGCATAGGCCTCCGGGTCGTCGGGGAAGTCGTGGAAGGTCGGCCGCGCGATCGGCTCGAACGCGCTGTGGTGACGCCAACTCAGGTCGTAGAGGTGGGGCAGCAGCCGGTAGCGCAGCCGGATCAGGTCGCGCACCGTGGCGGTGGCCTTCGGGTGCATCCAGGGTTCGTTGGCGGTCCCGTCGTCGTTCCAGGAATGGATGCTGAAACGGGGCATGAAGACCCCGGCCTCGACCCAGCGGACGAACAGCTCGGCGTCCGGCTGCGGGCCGCTGAAGCCGCCGATGTCGTGGCCGCTGTTGGAGACCCCGCTCAGCGCCAGGCCCAGCCCCATGCGGCTGTTCCAGCGGAGGCTTTCCCAGGCCGTGGCGTTGTCGCCCGACCAGGTCTGGACGTACCGCTGCATGCCGGCCGCCCCGGCGCGCGACACCAGGAACGGCCGCCGCCCCGGCGCGTGCGCCTGCTGCGCCCGCCGCGAAGCGCGCAGCATCAGCAGGGTCTGCAGGGGTTTGCTCTCCGCCGCCGGCGCCGGCGCGCCGAACATGGCGGCCAAGGCTTCCGGGTCGGTGACCTCGAACTCGTTGTTGTCGTTCCAGGTGGCCTCGAGGCCGAGGTCGAGCAGGTCGGCGGTCACGTGCTCGCGCCACCAGGCCTGGGCCTCGGGATTGGTGAAGTCGAGATAGGCGCCCAGGCCGTCCCAGAACTGAACCCAGGCGGGTTCTCCGTCGGGGCCGCGGATCAGCAGGCCCCTGGCGTGCGCTTCTTCGAACAGCGGATGGTCGTCGAGGAGGCACGGCTTGATGTTGGCGCAGAGCCGCAGGCCCGCGGCGCGGAAGCCCGCGGCGAAGGCCGCCGGGTCGGGGAACTTGTCGCGGTTCCAGTGGAAGACGTAGCGGCGCGGCCCGATCGAGGTGTAGCCGGACGACAGGTGGAAGCTGTCGCACAGGATGTCGTGGCGGCGGCAGTTGTCGATGAAGTCGGCGAGTCGCGCCTGGGCGTCCGGCGCGTCCGTGTAGCTCATGGTCGAGCCCGAATAGCCGAGGCCCCAGCGCGGCAGGAACGCCGGCCGCCCGGTGAGCCAGGTGAACCGCCGCGTGACGTCGGCCACCCGGGGCCCTGCGATCACATAGTAGTCGAGGTCGCCCGCCTCGGCGTGGAACCCGCGGAACAGGCCGTGGTAGTTGCTGCGCTCGGCGCCGAAGTCGAACTCGCAGTCGGCGTAGGTGTCGTAGAAGAGGCCGAACGCGAGGCCGGTGCTCCCGTGCTGCGTGATGTAGAACGGAATGTGCTTGTAGAGCGGGTCGGACGTGCGCGCGTCATAGCCCATGGCGTCGACGTTGCTCATCCGGAACCGGCGGCCGGCCCGGTCGAGTTCGCCCGACCTCTCACCCAGGCCGAAGTAGCGCTCGGCCGGATCACGGACGAGGTAGTGGCGCACGCCCTGACCCCACCAGCCGAAGTTGTAGGCCTGGGTCGGCCGGTCGCGGGCGATCGGCTCCCAGCCCGCGCCGCCGGCCATCTCCCACCGGCAGGAAAGGCCCTCCAGCCGGACCGTGAGCCGCAGCCGGCCGGTGGCGACGACGAGGCGGCCGTCAGCCTCGTCGAGCGTGAAGTCAGGGCCGGAAAAGCCGCTGACGTCCAGCCGGTCGCGGCCCGCGTCGGCGACGTCCTCGGCGCCGGGCGCGATCGCCCAGGTGCGTGGGCCCCGCAGCCCGCCGGGCGGCCGGTGCAACACCCGCACGATGTCCGGCTCCAGCACGAAGATGTCGACCTCGAAGCCCGTGTCGGAGACCAGGCTCACCCGCGGCCCCTCCCGCGAGGCCAGCCTGAACCGCGGCGGCCGGGCGATCGAGGCCCTCATGCGAAGGCGACCCGGCTGTCCAGCCGCACGGGCCGCAGCACGGCGAACAGGATCATCGCGCCGGCGATGTCGAACACCGCCAGCAGGCGGAACAGCGGCCCATAGCCGACGGTGTCAGCCAAGGCGCCCACCAGCAACGAGAACAGCAGGCCGCCGATCCAGCCGCACATGCCGACGAACCCGTTGGCCCGCGCCACGCTCTCGCGGGGGAAGACGTCGGTGGTCAGGGTGTTGAGCGAAACCGAGAGCATCTGGTGGGCGAAGCCGCCGACGCAGAAGAGCGCGATCGCCGTGTAGGGGCTGAGCGCCAGGCCCACGCTGGCCGGGGCGATCATCATCACCGCGCCAAGGGTGAAAGCCGTCGCGCGCGACGTGAGCAAGCCCAGCCGGAAGTGCTTCATCAGCAGCGGCGACAGGTAGCCGCCGAGGATGCCGCCGGCGTCGGAGGCCAGGAACGGCAGCCAGGCGAACAGCGCGATGGACTTCAGGTCCATGCCCCGCTCGCGCGCCAGGTAGAGCGGGATCCAGAAGCTGAAGGTCTGCCAGGCCGGCTCGATCAGGAAGCGGGGGATCGCCAGGCCCCAGAAGCTGCGCTGGACGACGAGCGAACGGAAGGTGAGCGGCGGCTGGGTCGACGCCTCCACGATGGAGGGCGCGAGCGCGCGCTCCGCGGGGCTGAGCGCCGGGTGGCGGGCTGGATTGTCATAGAGCAGGTACCAGGCGGCGGCCCAGACCAGGCCCAGCGCGCCGGTCACCACGAAGGCCGAGCGCCAGCCGTAGGCCAGCGACAGGAAGATCACGATCGGCGGGGCGATGGCGGCCCCGAGCGAGGTGCCGGCGTTGAAGAAGCCGATGGCGACCGAGCGGTCCCGGGCCGGGAACCACTCGCTGACCGCCTTCACCCCGGCCGGGATCGCCGCGGATTCGCTGACCCCGAGCAGTCCGCGGAACACGGCCAGCGACATCCAGCCCCCGGCGAAGCCGTGCGCCATGTTGGCGAGCGACCAGGCGACCGCGAAGAGGGCGAAAGCCACCTTCAGGCCAAGGGAGTCGATGATCGCCCCGCAGACCGGCTGCATGGCGGTGTAGGTGACCTGAAAGGCCGCCACGACCCAGGAATACTGCTGGGTGCTGAAACCCAGGTCACGGGTGAGCTGCGGCGCCAGCACGCCCAGCGAATTGCGGGCCAGGTAGTTGAGCACGGTCCCCATGCAGACGAGGGCGACGATCCACCAGCGCAGGCGCTTGAGCGTCGCCATCGCCCGGACGGTCACCAGTTCCACATGGTGCCGTCCTCGAGACGGGCGATCGGAAGCTGCTTGGGGTCGTAGGGATATTTGGCGGCCAGCGCCTCGTCGATGTCGACGCCGTGGCCGGGGGTGTCCCCGGGGAACAGCAGGCCGGCCTCGAAGCGGTAGGCGTGGGGGAAGACCGCGTCCGTCTCCGGCGTGTGCCGCATGTATTCCTGGATGCCGAAGTTGGGGACCCAACTGTCGAAGTGCAGGGCCGCGCCCATGGTCACCGGCGAGAGGTCGGTCGCGCCGTGGCACCCGGTGCGCACCTGCCAGACGGCCGCGAAGTCGGCGATCCGCCGCAGGTGGCTGATCCCGCCCGCGCCCACGACGGTGGTGCGGATGAAGTCGATCAACTGCTCCTGGATCAGGTCCTTGCAGTCCCAGATCGTGTTGAAGATTTCGCCGACCGCCAGCGGGGTCACGGTGTGCTGGCGGACCAGGCGGAACGCCTCCTGGTTCTCCGCCGGGGTCACGTCTTCCAGCCAGAACAGGCGGTAGGGCTCCAGCGACTTGCCGAGGCGCGCGGCCTCCAGCGGCGTCAGCCGGTGGTGGGCGTCGTGCAGCAGCTCCACCCCGAAGCCGAGCCGATCCCTGAGCGCCTCGAAGAGCTTGGGGGTGTGGTCGAGGTACTTCGATGTCGACCAGACGGTCTCGGTGGGCAGGGCGGCGTCGGCCGGCTCATAGAACATCCGCCCGCGCCCGACCCCGTAGGGCTTGTCCAGGCCGGGCACGCCGCTCTGGGCGCGCACGGCCTTGTAGCCCAGCCCGACGTAGCGCTCGACCTCGTCGCAGGTCTCTTCGATGTCGGCGCCGTTGGCGTGGCCGTAGACCATGACGCCCTCGCGGCTCTTGCCGCCCAGCAGATCGTAGAGCGGCATGCCGGCGGCCTTGGCCTTGATGTCCCAAAGCGCCACGTCGACGGCCGCGATGGCCCGCATGGTCACCGGCCCGCGCCGCCAGTAGGCGCCGCGGTAGAGAAGCTGCCACGCATCCTCGATCTTCCGCGCGTCGCGCCCGATGAGCAGAGGCGCGACGTGCTCCTCCAGATAGGCCGCGACGGCCTTCTCCCGCCCGTTGAGGGTCGCGTCGCCGATCCCGTAGACGCCTTCGTCGGTGACGATCTTCAGGGTGACGAAATTCCTGCCCGGGCAGGTGGTGATGACCCTTACATCTGCGATCCGCATGGCGCGTGAAATCTCTTCCGTTCGATCCCTGAATCTCAGCCCTGCGGCAGATCTTGCAACCTTCCGATCGAAAGGGTTCGCCAACCCCCTTAAGCGCGGCAGTCTCTCTGCTACGTCCTAATAATTGGCTTGTCCACACTGGACTGACCAATTCTGGCACACGAAGTGCGCGGCGCCGATTTTCCGGGTGGCGAAGGCAGGCGGCGCCATATGCTGCCTTGGCGGGGCGTCGTCTGCGCCGAGCTGATCGAGGGAGCTGGCCTTTGCGGACAATCTTGGCGGCCTGGTTCGCGAGCCTGCTCACCTTGTCGGCGCTTTGCACGCCGGCGCAAGCCGCCGGCGGCGCGCGGGCCCTGAGCGCCGGGGCGGTGGCGTCGCCGGACGGCTATGGAGCGGCCGCCGCGCGCGAGGTCCTGAAATCCGGCGGCAACGCGGTCGACGCCGCGGTGGCCACGGCCTTCGTTCTGGCCGTCACCTTTCCCGAGGCGGGAAACCTGGGCGGCGGGGGCTTCATGACCCTCTATGTCGACGGCAAGCCCTACTTCCTGGACTATCGGGAGACGGCGCCCGCCAAGGCCAGCGCGGGCATGTACCTGGACGCCGCGGGCAAGCCCATCGCCAGCCTCAGCCTCGTGGGCGTGCTCTCCAGCGGGACGCCGGGGACGGTGCGGGGCATGGCCGAGGCGCATCGGCGCTTCGGCAAGCTGCCCTGGGCGCGGGACCTGGCCCCGGCGGTGCGGCTGGCGCGCGACGGCTTCGTGGTCCCGCCCGGGCTGATCGCCGAGCGCGAGGCGGACCGCCACAGCTTCGCCGGCGTCACCAATTTCGACCGCTACTTCGCCGCGATGGCCGCCGGGCGCCGCTTCCGGCAACCGGAGCTGGCCGCCACCCTGTCGCGCATCGCCCGCGGCGGCGACCGCGAGTTCTACGAGGGCCGGACCGCCGACCTCCTGGTGCGCCAGATGCAAAAAGGCGCCCCTCAGGGCCTGATCGGCAAGGCGGACCTGGCCGCCTACAAGGCGGTCTGGCGCGAGCCCGTGCAGGGCGACTGGTGCGGCTACCGCCTGATCACCGCCCCGCCGCCCAGCTCCGGCGGGATCGCGCTCCTGCAGATGCTGGCCATGAAGGCCGACGCCGGGCCGCTGTTCGGCGGGGTGGGCCTGAACTCGCCGCAGTACGTCCACCTGGTGAGCGAGATCGAGAAGCGGGTCTTCGCCGACCGGGCGGAGTACCTCGGCGATCCGGACTTCGTGCAGGTTCCGGTGGGCCGCCTCACGGACCCGGCCTATCTCGCCCGCCGCGCGGCGGAGATCGACCCGAAGGCGCCGTCGCGGCTGGCCTCTGTGGCGCCCGGCCTCGAGAAGCCGCAGACCACCCACTTCTCCATCGTCGACCGCTGGGGCAATGCGGTGTCGAACACCTACACCCTGAACGGCTCCTTCGGGGCCGGAGTGGTCGTCGAGGGCGCGGGCTTCCTGCTGAACGACGAGATGGACGACTTCTCGGTCAAGCCCGGGGCGCCCAACCAGTTCGGGGTGGTCGGCGGGGACGCCAACGCCATCGCTCCGTTCAAGCGCCCGCTGTCCTCGATGACCCCGACGATCCTCACCCGCGACGGCCGGGTTGCGATGGTGCTGGGCACGCCGGGCGGCTCGCGCATCTTCACCTCGGTGTTCCAGGTCCTGGCGGACGTCTACGACTTCGACCGGCCCCTGGCCGCCGCGCTCAAGACCCTGCGGTTCCATCACCAACTGCTGCCGGAGAACACCCTCTATTCGGAGCCCTATGCGCCGTTCCCGCCGGCCCTGCGCCAGGCGATGGAGAAGCGCGGCTACCGGGTGGAGGCGCAGGACTTCAACGGCGACGTCGAGGCGATCCAGGTCGTTGGCGCGGTTCCCCATCCCGCGTCCGACCCGCGCGGCCGGGGCAGGGCCCTGACGGCGCCATAAGGCCGCCGCGTCCGCGGGGCCGCGGCCAGGGCAGGCCCCCCGCACTGGTTGTGGCCTTTATGCAAGACCAGCGGAAATAGCGCCCCGCCACGGCGCGAGGCGGTTTGACACCGCAACCGATCAGTCGTCGGATAATGTTCGTCGAACTCTGGAGTCTGCCCGAAGGGCGGACGCGCGCCGATCTCGTCGGCGTGTTCAATCAGAGGCTTAGGGGAGGCCAATCATGAGAAGCCTGTACATGGGCGCGAGCGTGCTCGTGCTTTCCGCGTTCATCGCGCCCGCCGCCTCGGCCGCGGCAGCGCCCGCGGAAGCCGCGGCCGGGGTGTCCGAAGTCATCGTCACCGGCACGCGCCAGACGGGGTTGAAGGCCGCCGACAGCGCCGCGCCGGTCGAGGTCCTGGGCTCGGACGCGCTCAAGCGGGTCGGCCAGCCGGACCTGATCCAGTCGCTGACCCAGAACCTGCCTTCGTTCAATTCCGAATCGTTCGGCACCGACACCGGGCAGCTCACGCTGTCGGCGCAACTGCGCGGCCTCAATCCCAACAACACCCTGGTGCTGGTCGACGGCAAGCGCCGCCATTCGACGGGCAACCTGCACGTGGCGCCTGGCGTCTTCCAGGGCGCGGCGACGCCCGACCTCGGCCTGATCCCGGTCGGCGCCATCGACCACGTCGAGGTGCTGCAGGACGGCGCGGCGGCCCAGTACGGTTCCGACGCCATCGCCGGCGTGGTCAACATCATCATGAAGACCGCCAATCACGGCGGGACCATCAGCGCCACCGGCGGCTCGTACTACACGAACGGCGGGGCCACGGGCGCGGCGTCGGCGAACATCGGCCTGCCGCTCGGCGACAAGGGGTTCCTCAACCTGACCGCCGAGACGCGCTACCACGACTTCAGCCACCAGGGCGGCGCGGACCGGCGCCTGTTCAACCTCGACGGTTCGCTGAAGGCGGGCCTCGACGCGGTCGACGCCGCGGGTGTTAAGGGCGCGCCGGACTACCCGAGGGTCAACCACATCTACGGGGACGCCTCGTCCAACCTCTACAACGGCTTCTACAACGCCGGCTACGAGCTGGGCGAGGGCGTGCAGCTCTACAGCTTCGGCAGCTACAGCCACCGCAAGGCCTCGGCGTTCGAGAACTACCGGCTACCCTCGCGGGTGATCGCCTCGCCGGTGCTCGGCGTCGGCGGCAGCGTCACCACGCCCGGCGAGCTGATCCCCTTCCCCAACGGCTTCAATCCGCGGGAAGCGCTCCGCGAGGACGACTATTCCGTCACCGGCGGGATCAAGGGCGTCATGGACGAGTGGAACTGGGACCTCTCGACGACCTACGGCCGGGACAAGAACGAGATCTCGACGCTCAATTCGGCCAACGCGTCGCTGTTCATCGACACCCACACGACGCCGCGCAACTTCTACGACGGCGCCTTCGTCAGCTCCGAATGGACCGGCAACCTGGACATCTCCCGGGGGTTCGACGTGGGCATGGCCTCGCCGCTCAACCTCGCCTTCGGCGCGGAAGGGCGACGCGAGACCTACGACATCTCCACCGGCGACCCGGCCTCGATCTACAAGGAGGGCGGCCAGTCCTACCCGGGCTTCCAGCCCAGCGACGCAGCGAACCATTCGCGCACCAATTACGCCGGCTACATCGACCTCGCGGTCGATCCGATCGCCGGCCTCAAGGTGGATCTGGCGGGCCGGTATGAGCACTACAGCGACTTCGGCTCGACGACGGTCGGCAAGCTGACCGGGCGCTACGACTTCAACCCGGCCTTCGCCATTCGCGGCACCGTCAGCACGGGCTTCCGCGCGCCCACCCTGGCCGAGGAGTTCTATTCGGCCACCAACGTCGCCCCGACCTTCGCGGTGGTGAACCTGCCGCCCAACTCACCGGCCGCGCACCTGGTCGGCTTCCAGAACCTGAAGCCGGAGAAGTCCACCAACTACAGCATCGGCTTCGTCGCCCATCCGATCGAGCGGTTGCAGATCACCGCCGACGCCTACCAGATCGAAATCCGCAACCGGATCGTCAACACCGGCACCCTGCTGGGCCTGCTGGGCACGACGGTGGTGTCGCAAGGGGCGCTGAACGCCATCCGCGCCCACGGCAACATCCTCGACCCGAGCGTCACCTACGTCGGCATCGCGGTGTTCACCAACGGGGCCAACACCCGCACCCGCGGCGTCGAGCTCACGGCCAACTACGCCTCCGACTTCGACGACTACGGCCACGTCGACTGGTCGGCGGCCGTCAACTACAACGAGACCACCATCACCAGCCTGCAGCCCCTGCCCGCGCTGGTGGCCAATGCGGCGTTCAGCCAGACCAGCATCCTCAGCCCCACGGCCCGCAGCACGCTCACCTCGGCGAGCCCGAAGGAAAAGGCGGTCCTCGGAGCCTACTGGACCAAGGGCAGGTGGAGCGTGAACCTGCGCGAGGAGATCTACGGCGAAGTGAGCGAGATCATCGACTTCAGCGGCGCCGGCACCGACCCGGAGGCGCGGAAATTCACCGTGCCCGC